>JACCED011227116.1_pt1 | contig 32216 bp, 29 predicted proteins | sample 7455021 | NCBI WGS metagenome assembly JACCED01 (sample SAMN15323456, study PRJNA562643) | freshwater metagenome | isolation source: river surface water | place: USA:Blue River Watershed | collected 2017-08-19 | reverse complement strand
CGTTATAGATATATAAATAATCCGATGCCCCAGGTATCCCCGCAAGTTCTGACCAAGGATAAATTGCAAATTCCAGATTTGATGGTTTTCGAAATCCTAAAGTATGCTTTGCACGCAGAAAAGAATAACCTAAACGTATTTTTAAACTTCGAATAATTCTATGAACCACTCGCCAACCCAAATATCTTTTCATAAGATTCGGGAGCCTTTTTGAGAATTGAACTGCAAGCGAAATTGAATAGATGCTAATAAAATTCCTATCATTGCAAAATATCCAATAAGAGCTGGCACATTAAGTATAAAAGTATTTACCAATCCCGGAAAAAAAAACGGAATTAATACTGGCCAACCCAAACGTCGTGCAAGATGCGACATCAACCAAAATATAGAAAAGAAACCAATTATACCTGATATAGTTGCAATGTAAAACCAGTCGTTATGGAAGTACTGAGTTCCCTGCGAAAATTGAATAGCATCTGCGGAACTTATGCCAGTTCCAAAGATAGGTGATTTTTGAAATCGATCAATAAATGTATTTAATTGAATCAAAGGACGAGCAATTGTCGATTCTTTTTCCTCGCTATTATCTAACACTTCCGCTACAGCCAATGCTCGATCTACATTTGAGCTGAAATTATCTCCGAGACTTCCCATAAGGAAGACAGCTGCAATGACAAAAGATAAAGGAGTGAAAATAATTGTGAATTTCAGCGAACGGCCAAAGTTATTTCTTAGAGTTTTGAAGTTTAGGTATCCAAGCACACAAGAAACTATAAACTCACCACGCGACGCAAGCAACACAGCAAGTAACACTGGTAAAATAATAAGAGAAACTGCAGACCAGAGCGACTTAATTACTATAATTTTTTTCCTTAATGCGATACATATAGCAAGTACTATTATATTCACCATTAACATACTTGCATTTGGATTTCCAAACAAACCTCGAGGCCTCGCAAGAGCAATGATATCTTCTACAGACTGAAAGCCGACGCTGTCGCCAGTTGCCTTTTCTGGATAATAAAATGTAATCAACCATGAGGGCAAATCATTTTTGAATATAATGAATGCTAAGTTTAATGCAATAGCGCAAAATAGTACGTTTAAAAGCCATTCAAACCTAAATCTTTTGGAAGATCTGCCCAACCCGAAAGCTAATGAAGCAAATATAAAAGCTGTAATATTTCGTAACGTATCATCATAGAATGGGACGTTGTACGAAGATGCTAGCCACATCTCACCTAAGATGCTACAACTGATGATAATTGAAAACACCCCAAAGACTTGATTGATATCTTTTGTTTCATCAACGTTTTTTCTTGAACTATTAAGCCAATTTATTAACCAGACTCCTAAAACTAAGTAGCCGATTTTGAATGATAGCTCACCTATATGAAACATAGGTAATAACAACTGATCCACAATCAACACCAGAGAAAGCATAGAATAACCAAGATTAAACCGATACTTAATCTTTTTTTTCGACGATGCTGGATATTGCGCCAATATGGTCATAGAAAAAGCATCTCCTCAACCGAAAATGCTACTTCACTTACCTGCAATTGTTGCCACCAAGGAATAGGCCATTCACCTGTCTGTATGCCGATAGCAAAGCACTCAAGTTCAGCCATCAAGCCTTTGTCCTGCGTACGCGTAATTAGCGTTTGCGTCTCAGCGCCGTGCACGGTAAGTGATTTGTAGTCATCCAGCACCGCAATTTTGCCGTCGATATAGATTTCCGCGACTTCCTTGGAAACGCCTTTGTGCCCAAGCGATGTGTATGTCAAATTGGCTACTGAGCCATCGGCAAAACTTAGGGTTGCTACGAAATTATCGTTTCGGCCATAGTGAGCCGAGGATGGCTTGATGGCTTGAGCAGAGATGCCGGTGACAGTGGAATCGGCCAATGCGGTAAACAGGTCATAGATATGACAGGCTTCCCCCAAATTTCGCCCCCCTCCCTCCGGTCCATGGACCCAGTGATCAAGTGGAATATAGCCGGCATTCATACGGTAATTGACTATAAAAGGGGCAGTTCGCTGGGCCAGAACTTGCTTCATTCGCATCACATGGGGCGAGAAGCGACGGTTGTATCCAGTAAGCAAAATTGGCTTATTATCAGCATCACTATCAGGGGCTTCGTTTCCATAAAAAGCATCCAACTCGACCAGCTCCTCGCGGCTAAGCGCGAGTGGTTTCTCCACCAGCACATGCTTGCCTGCCTTCAAGGCTGCCAACGCCAAGGAACCGTGCAGGTGGTGGCGTGTGGCGATCAACACAGCATCTACTTCGGGGTCTGCCATGACCTCCGCTGGATCAGTGCTGACATAGTCTGCCCCAAACTGCTGCCCCACCGATTTGGCTGACGGACCAGTCCGGTTCACCACCGCACGCAGGTGATAATGGCTGCTAAGTGCCTGCATGTTAGGCAGATGCGCTGAGCGAGCAAACCCCCCTGCTCCGATCAGTGCCATACGAATCTTGCCCTCACCGCTGCGAGGAACGGACTTCAGATTCAAGCGACGCTGATTCACCGAATGTTTTTCTACCATCGGTGGGTAGGTCAATAGCGCCACCAGCGGCTTGTCAGTCCCCGCAATGGCAGCATAAGCAGCCGTGGCCTCGCCAATGGGATAACGCGCTGCCACCAACGGAGAGACCTGCACGCGGCCATCGGCTATCAATCTCAGATATTCCGCCATGTTGCGGTTTTCGGTCCACCGAACATAGCTGATAGGGTAGTCCAGGCCATGTTCTTCATAGCGCTGGTCATAGCGTCCCGGGCCATACGAGGTCGAGATACGAAAATCCAACTCTTTGACATAAAAATCTGCGCGATTGAGGTTCAACCCCACATCGCCCACCAGCACCACACGGCCCTTCTTGCGGCACATTTTGAAGGCAGTTGACACTACAGCATCTGACGGAGTCGCTGCGGTAATAATCACGCCGTCGGCGCCGAAGCCATCTGTCATGCGCGCCACAGTATCACTATCGGCCTCATCAGGATGGACACCATGCTCCATACCCATAGATATTGCCATGCTAATTCGCGACCGATCAGTGTCAATACCAATCACCCTGCACCCATTGGCCCGCAGCATCTGCATCGTCAACTGACCCAGAATCCCAAGCCCCACCACGACAAATGATTCTCCTAGGGTTGGCTCAGCCCGTCGCACCCCTTGCAAGGCAATCGCCCCCAGAGTAACGGTCGCTGCTGCTTCAAAATTCACCGCATCCGGTAGGGACACGCAAAGGTTACGCGCCACCCGGATGTATTCGGCATGGTGCGCGTATTGCGCCCCAGCACAGGCCACCCGATCACCAATCGTCAGATCTTTAACATCAGCACCGACTGACACGATCACTCCAGCAGCTGAATAGCCGGTGGTATGTTCCGCTTCCTTTTTTTCCTCAATCAGACTCCAAGTTCGGCGCAAACCTACGACTCCAGCCATCTTCAGCGCGTTGATTGCCTTATCGGGTTGCGCCAATGCTCTCCTCCACAAAGGCACGGCACTACCACGCAAGCCACTGAGTTCTGTGCCAATAGAAAGACAAGACGCCTGTACGCCTACCAAAACCTCACCGGCGGCTAGTTGTGGAATAGGAACTTCCATGGCGTAAGCAACGCCTTTTTTAATCAGCACTTGTTTCATTGACTTTCCTCAAATACCTAATTTTCTACTGTCGAGCGCAGTGAGTAGATTCAGTCGCGCAATCCAATTAACCAAATTGGCGATAAAAAAGGGGGGGTCCTGAATAAATAAAAGAGTCGACTGATTTCGACACCGCGATTTCAGCGGCAAAGGCCAACCAACCTTAATCAATGTGGCTGGGGCGATGCACAAATATCAGGTGCAATGTAGGTCTTCCACCACATCGCCACATTAAGAAGAGGCCAAGCCGCGCTTGGTGTGTCGCTATCAAGCAGTCGTGAAACACTTCCCCAATCGAGAAGGTCAGCGCCTTCGCAAAACTCTTTGAGCTGATCTCGCGCCACGCAGCCCAAGTCTCCGGCAAACCACTCTGGTATTGGTGCGGCAAAACCCTGCTTTTTCCGGTCGATAACCCCGTCAGGAATGACACCACGAACAGCCTTTTTCAAAATGTTCTTGAGATTGCCATCAATTGTTTTTGTAGCTGCCGGAATGCTCATCGCAAATTCAGCAAATTTGTGATCAAGAAACGGCACACGCGTCTCCAACGACACTCCCATGCTCATCTTATCAACACGCATTAACAGTAATTCCGGCAAACGCAGATTCAAATCAACATATGACATCCAGTCAAGCGGCTCATGTTCTTTTGATTTTTCCTCGAATCGTTGACGAATCGGGGCAACAACTTCCCACGAACTTTTTTTCTCAAAAGCGTCGCGGAGTCGAGGCGACAGCAAATTGACCTTCTGGTTGTGGGTGTACACTTCTGCCCCCCCCCAAAAAACTGGCAACCCCTGACTGCTTCTTTTTAAATATTCATAGCGCCAATCGTCATCCAAACCAACTAAAGATAAAGCGCCTGTCACCAACTTCCGCAGAAACCGCGGGATAGGTAAATTGCTCAGCGTTTGTAATTTCAGCATCCGCTTCCAATGCGGATAACCCCAAAAAAGCTCATCAGCACCTTCACCCACTTGACAGACAATCACTCCATGCTCGCGCGCCAGCTTAGATACATAGTAAACCGGCATACAGACAGGATCGCCTATGGGTTCGTCCTGAAGCTCAACCATGCGAGGCAGAAAATCAATTAAATCCTGGCTCTTGAGCAACGCCTCGTAGTACTCAGCACCGACCTCATCAGCCACTAAGCGGGCGTAATGCAATTCATTTTGGTAACTGTCATAGTTACCGTCGTAACCGATAGAAAACGTCTTAACTGCGCCTTTATCGCCTTCGGCTAAGAGTGCAGCGTTAGTTGACGAGTCGATCCCGCCGGAGAGAAATACCCCGACTGGTACATCACTGACCTTGTGCAGCTGTATTGAGCCACGAAGTTCAGCCAACAACCGCTCGGCAATCTGCGCTTCAGAAAGACCGTTTAAGTTCTGAAGGTGATCAAGAACATCCCAGTATCGATGGTGCTCTACGCGACCATCGGCTCCAATTCGCATCCAGCAACCATTTGGAACTTTATGAATGCCCTCGAACAGCGTATCGGGGGCCGGTACGCACAAAAACGATAGATAATCGAAAAAACCTCGCTCATTGATCTTTCGGATTTGCTGCGGATCTTCGAGTAGCGCCTTAATCTCTGAAGCAAAGACAATTCGCTCATGGTGAATGCTGTAATACAGCGGCTTGATGCCGCTGCGATCTCGAATAAGCCAAAGTTCTTGCTGTCGGTCATCCCAAATGGCGATTGCGTACATTCCACGCAGGTGCTGTACGAAATCGATACCCCACTCCTCGTAGGCATGCAAGATGACCTCGGTGTCAGAGTGGTCCGTCTTCCACACATACTTTTCTGTTCTTTCGAGCTCCACGCGAATCTCAGCATGGTTGTAGATTTCCCCGTTAAACGAAAGCCACACCGAACCGTCGGCATTACTCATTGGCTGGGCAGCATTCTCGGACAGGTCAATAATCGAAAGTCTTCGGTGCGCTAGTCCAACCTTGCCATTGGGTGATATCCAAGCGCCAGCGCCATCTGGACCACGATGGACCATAGTGTCGCGCATTCGAATGAGGTCGCCCTCAGATACTCGAAAGTCAGATTGACTAAAACTTAATATTCCAGCTAGACCACACATAGATTTAGGTACTCGCGGCAGTGTCAATTAAATACGGCAAGGCACGCTCGGGCCCTTTACCGATACCATAGCCCGCTACCCATTCCTTACCGATCTCGAATAGCCGATACCTAATGGGGAGCTCCACCGCAAGTTCGGCCGGCTTGCTGCCGATAGCGCAAAGCTCGATGCTCTCTGGTTGGCGCAGACGAAGCAAATTCATTAAATATAATGGCGTGCGCCCACTAATGACCATACCTTCAACGACGAGTACATGGCGCCCATTCAGCGGCTCATTCACATCAAGGGTTATGCGCACTTCTCCGCTCATGGGTGCTGACGAATATAACATAAAAGCTATCAGATGCAAGCGGGTGGGAACGACCAAGAGTCGCATTAAGTCTGAGGTAAAGGACATTGCAGCGTTAGTCAGGCAAACGATGTCGATCTCGCGACCGGCGTAGTCTCGATTGATTTGATCAGCGATTAGTGCGACTCGACTACTAATCGCGCTGGATTCATAAATAATTTTGTATGTCATTTCTAGTTTTATCCTGAGCTCAATAGCAAGAACTGTTTAATCAATACGATCCGAAGGATGGCTTGCAGCATAATCATGGATCAATTCGACAAGGCGATTGCAATCCTGACTGGTCATGCCACAGTGGCTCGGTAGGTTTACTATCTGCTGAGCTATCCGCAGAGCATTCGGCAGATGGTCGGGAGCGTAAGCGAACACATCAGCAGTCGGCGGAGGCGACAATGGGCCATCAAACCATCGACCAATTTCTACATTGCGATCTCTAAACCAGGCAGCAGTTCGCTTATGGTCTTCTACCAGAAAACAGACTCGAGGCGAGACCGACTGATTTCCCGGCAGCGTGACACCCACCACTTTTAAGTTGGCTGCTTTCAGTGCTGCTTGCAACGTACTTACGTGGCCTCCGCTTACCGAACATATCTCGGCAAGTCGGTGCCATTGGTGCGTGGCTAAAACTATTTGCGCCAATCCCATCCGCGCGATGAAATCGCCTGCAGGTTTGCCTGCCAGTTCTCCGGATGGTGTTGAACTACGAAACAAGCCAAATTTGAATGCAATGGCGTAAAAATACCGCCCCCAACGAAAGACCCTATGGTCTAAACATAGGGCGGTAAGTGCAATTTGCCAAGCATCACGCGCAATGTTCAGTATCCCTCGGTCTGACAAAATACTGTACTGCTTTCCCACAAGCTTTGCGAGACCTGGAGACTGCACCGCCAAAATACCGCCCCAACCAGTCGAGATGGTCTTGGATAACTCCATGGAAAAAATAGCAGCATCGGCATCTATTCCAACCGGGCAACCCTGCCGACGTGATCCCGTTGCAAGCGCACAGTCCTCGATCACCACAATGCCACGCTTACGCGCAACATCGACAACCTCGCTGACTTCAGCCAAGCTCCCCATCGTGTGTTGCAGCACAACCGCACGCACCCTCGGCCCCAAGGCGGCTATAACTGCTTCAGGGGCTGTGTTAAGGGTCAGCAAATTTATATCCACATAAACCGGCTTTGCGCCGATTGCCACAACGGCTGTCGGTACAGCAAGACAAGTAAATCCAGAAAGAACAACTTCATCATCCTCGCCAACCCCAGCGGCGCGAAGCACCGCCGCGAGCGCCCCGCGGGCAGACGCATACGCAAACACATCACCTCGCCCCAATTCAGCTCGTACAGCTTCAATAAGATTACTCTCAGCTTTAGAGTGAGAGATGAAGGGCGAAGCGAACCAAGCGCCAAGAAGCACAAGGGCACGCTTGATGTCGAGTGACGCGTAATACAGGCCAATATAACTACTGGATAGGCTAGAGCTCACTGGCGAGGCCTTGCTTTTAAGAAAAGTTCGGCCATACGATTGACCGTTCGCTCTGTCGAAAAGATATCTTCTGCCCGGCGCCGCGCAGCTTCACCCATCGATTTACGTAACAGCGGATCATTCGCCAGTATCTCGATTGAATTCAACATCTTGCTTATATCGACATGTTTAGTGGAATCCAAGGGAATCAAAATCCCGGTCACTCCGTCCACGATAGCCTCTGGCACCCCGCCAGCTTTTGAGCCAATCACAGGCAGCGATGCAGCCATCGCTTCTTTGATTGACATACCCATACAGGCGTGTTGGTCCGCTGAAGGTGCAAGCAAAATGTCTGTAGCCGCATACATCGATGGCTGCAAGTCAAATGGAATATCGTGCTGAATAAAAACCCGGGTGGGATATTGTGCTGCGAATGCTGCAGCACCAGGTGTCAGAGGCCCTTTAGCACCAGCTAAAAGCAATTTTGCGCTTGGCACTCTTGACAACAAACTAGGGCCGATCTGCAAAAGGCGACCTATCCCCATTTCTTCGTTAAAACGCCCCATATAGGTAATCAATAGCTCATCCGGAAGGATGTTCAGTTTCCTCCGATACGGCTCTCGCAAATCCGTCGCTGCGAATCTTGCTAAATCGATACCGTAATATACCGGCTCAATTTCACGATCACTGCCGAACCTGTTGAAACTACTTGCACAATGCTTACTCGACGACACAACCGCACTCGGTCTATCAATAAATCGTTTGACGAACTCAGGGCGACCTTTAAACAATTCAGGATTGTCGTAACACTCGCCGAATACAGTTAGAACAACACCACGAGTCTTACCCCATACACGTGAGCACGGCAGCATGCCAAGAGACATGTCACTTTGGTAAAAGCTCACCACATCGCTACGGTACTTTCTTGAAATCACATTAACGATCATGGCTTGCGTCATTGCAATCAGAAGCGATCTCCATCCAAGCTTCATCGTTGCATACTCCCGCATAGTAGCGAGAACAATTGACCAATGCTGTGGCGCAAGCAAACGATGGACGTGGCGCTTCAAATTAAATCGGATAATCGTTGCACCATTAATGTGCTCAACAGAATCCTCACCAGAAGTACTCGACAAGACACAAATATCTTCCGCACCGCGGTGGAAGAGGCCAGGAATTAACATCGTCAAATGGCTAGCTATCCCACCAAACGGTGGCGGATAGGGGCCCACTAATAAAATGCGCAATCCGTCACAATTACTCAAGATGACAGGCCTCATCTTAAATGTGGATAATTATCAATATTTATAAGTAAAGTTTTATTTATGTTCATCAGACGTAATTGCATCCTTAATTTTTGCCGTGATATAACGCACCTGATCCCTCGTTAAAGCTGGATAACTCGGAAGATTCAAGCCGCGCTCGGAAATATTCTCAGCAACTGGAAATGTCTCATTTCTTTTGAATACCGGCATCGTGTGGACTGGCGGAAACAGCGGTCTAGTTTCAACTCCTGACTCTTTGAGCGCCTTGCGTATGCAATCACGCATTCGTTTGCTTTCCGCCAAAATAGAAACCATCCAATAGGTATGCACCGTTTCCGGTAACTCCTTTTGGAAAGTGACCGGCTGCCCCTCAAGGTCCTCTCGGTACCATGAAGCTAGTCGGCGCTTGGCTTCAATAATTGAGTCCGCATGCTCCAACTGAGCCACACCTATTGCAGCACAAATATTAGTCATGCGGAAGTTGAAACCAATCTCATCGTGCCAATACTCGCGAGTAGGTGAAACCGCTTGACTCTTAAGATACGCTGCACGCGCGATAGTAGCAACATCGTTTGATACAACCATACCACCTTCACCGGTAGTTATGGTCTTGTTACCGAAGAAACTGAAGGTAGATATATCACCGAATGTTCCAGCAAACCGCCCTTGACATTGACTCCCAAACGCCTCAGCCACATCCTCAATTAACATTAAATTATGCTTCTTGCAAACCACCTGAATCTTATCCATTTCGCAAACGGCACCGTACAAATGTACAACTAGAATAGCCTTGGTGCGCATCGTTACGGCACGCTCGATCAATTCAACATCCAAATTCCAGGTATCTGGATCCGAATCCACAAAGACCGGCGTTGCACCAACAAAATCTATTGCGTTAACGGAAGCAATATAAGTGAATGTTGGAACAATCACCTCGTCGTCCTTTCCAATTCCCAGCGTATGCAGTGCAAGATGGAGCGCAACTGTTCCGTTACTTACAGCAGTTGCTGCCCCGACTCGCAAATACTTAGCAAAATCTGCCTCGAAACGACTAATGTAGCTTCCTTTAGACGAAATCCATGTGCTGTCCAAGCATTCGGACACATAGATCTTTTCATTACCAACTAGCGAGGGCTGATATACAGGAATGAAATTACTCGACATGAAGTTTTTATTTTTTAAAAGATTATTGAGCTTGTGGTATTTTGCTAACAAAAAAAGATTGACCGAAGGTGGAATATGACTTCCAGGGCTCAACTTCGAAGCCAGGATTCTCATCCAAGAACTCCGTTAATGCCCTCCGTTCGCCCATTTGACTACCCCCTGGGAAGCAATACCAATCATCAAATATCAAGAGCGTACCAGCTACCAACAACGGCTTGATGAACTCCAACACATCCACGGTGGAAGAATACAAATCTACATCAATATGCACAACGCCAGCCTTGGGCATACGAGCTTGAACCTCGGGTGTCAAACTGTCACAGTAATAACCTTGAACAATATATTTATCATCAAGCGACAAGTCGGTTTTCTTACCTACTATGCCAACAAAATCATCTCGACTAGTGCAAAAGGTTCCCTCTTGGAAATATCCATCGTTCTCAGCCTTAGTTTCTGGCAAACCTTCAAACGAGTCGAATGCATAAAACTCAGGCTCTTTGAGCCTAAGATATTTAGCAGCATTTACAGCAGCAGAGAAAGTGCGACCAGAGTGACAGCCAAATTCGAAATATGTTTGAGGTAAAATTTCACCATCTGAACCAGCCACCTTCAGATAATTAATTGCCTCCAGTATATGAACAAATTTCAGATGTTCATCTGTATAATTATAATCGTCAAATGCCGAGACAAGTTTTGGATTACTGATAGCAAAACGAATTTTATAAATAAAATTTTGTAGAAATATTGGCAAATTTGCTATTGCCTTCGCACAAATATTTTTTGAAAAAGAAATAAATTTTTTCATATAAATTATTTGGTGAAGAATTAATGAGGCCAGGCTTCTGGCGTTGTGTTATCAAGATCAAGGATACAGTCACAAAGATGGTCTAAATATCGATCTTTTCCAGGCCTAAGACTATCCAGCGTGTCAAACGAAAACCCATCAAAATTATCGCCAAATGACTGTTTTGTTAAAGTCCATGGGATTAATGTACGTATAAAATAAAAATATGCAAACATCTCAAGTTGGTCACGATCTACCGGATAAGTTTGTTTTTCACCTAGTATTAATGATCGGTATTCATTAATACTTTTAGGCTCAGCTGCAAAACCAAGTCCATGATGTGGTGTGAGACCTGTTGATATAACCGGGATGCCAGAAAGCATCATTTCAAGACCAAGTGTTCCAGTAAAAATCACACCCACATCAATGAAATCAAAAAGATCATAAGGCTTAATCTTCCATTCAGGCTCGATTATGATGATGTTCGAAGGAAGTTTGGGATATTTATCCTTAATTAGCTCAGACATCCCCTTATTTGATTTAACTCCGAAAATGTCACCAGGATGAGGTTTAATGTAAAGTTTACAATTGGGTATTTCTTTACAAATTTCAATTGTGTCAAATGTTAAAGAAATTGGATCCGAATATAAATCAGAACTATCGGACAATCCGACATCCCAATGAATATTAAGGAATAGAAATATATTCCTACAATTGCGATCCAAGGACAATATATTCTCTAGATCAAACTGCTCGTCTGAGAACATATTAAATTCTTTGAATATTTTCGATTTATTTTTTACGCGCTTATCAATAAATTGAAACAATTTATCTCTTTCTAAGTCCGTCAACTTTTCACTGAATCGAGTTCTTTTATATGATTGAAAACGATTGGTGGATTTCAGTATATCTAATATATTAAACCTAATACAAGAATAATCATATGGAGCCATTGATATAGTACGGAACCTATTACCGTTTTTTTCAAAGTAATCGGCATAGGGCGCCCAAGCAGAATAGCCAGCCATATTATTCAAAACAATATTCGGCTTCCAGCTTTCATCTATATATTTTGCGATTTCAATATTTATTAATGCCGTTAATACATGAGCATACTTTACATTACTTACCTTATGCACATCCTCCGGAAGAGTGCCATAATAATATCGAACTACCGAATCATTTATACACCGAGACAGGTAAATCCCATGTCGCTCAATTTCAACATTATCATTGTTCATCATAAATGAAGACTCTTTTTTTAGCTCTTCAAGTTTACTCTGATTTATAATATCTGATATCTGAATTATCTCCAAGCCAAAAAGGCCAACAACATTATGCTGGTTGAATCGACACTGCCAACAAGGGTCTTTGTCATTTTCATTTCTTTCACTTTTTAACTCACACCCCTCTAAATTTTGCCCACAAAGCAACACTTTAACATGAGCCCCCCTGATTTGAAGCACTTTTGCAATCATTAATATCTGATAAAATTGGTAATGATTAGTTTCTATTAATGGAACAAGAATTTTTGAATTAATTTCTGATATTGGAACCACTGAAGATAGATTCATACTAAAGAGCTGCTTCTTTAATTTCGGACTTATCAATAATCTATTTTTTAACCAAATCCTGAAATGCATCACACTGTAATTACTTAAAAGTAATTTAAATAAAAAAAGAGGCACGATTTTTTTGATGCACATTATTACTGCATGTTCGATAATATTGAATTTAATCATTGCCAGAAATATAGGTTATAGGAAGATCTTCGTTCTGCGTTTCATATAAAAAGATATTTTTCTGACTATAGGACGAAAAACCAAGTCGTTCATAAATACCTTGAAATATTTTGTTTTTTTCTGACGGAACTATTTCTCCAATAATTCTTGATAATCCCTTTTGTTTTGCCAATTTTTTTAGATAAATAAACATAAATTCTTCGCAAGTTCGCGAAAATACACGACAACTTAAAACCCAACTTAAGATCTTGATTGCTTCGCCATCGTAGTGCAAAATCATACTTCCTACCATTCCATGGTCAGTGAAGCAGTCTTTCATGCGAAAACATATAACATCATGGTTCATTTGAAACATAAAGTCATTTAACTGAACTGAAGTCCAACGTCTTGTAGTCAGATTAAACTGGTTAGTTTTAGCCTCCATTTGAGCTAGCCGTGGTAAGTCATCTTGCGTTGCCACAGAGATTTGACCAATCATCTTTAGGGAAATAAGATATGAATTCAAATCGGTAGCTGTTGTACGCATAGACTCGGCTTTTGCCCTAGCCGTGTAAGACTGTGCGCGACCAATATCAGCATCTGAAATTACTTGACTGTCAAACAGTCGCTCACGATCCAATCGGCGAATAAATGTTGAGGGATCACTATCTAATTGAATGACATGCACTGTGGGTAAACTTTGACGCACCAATTCACACTCAGCTGGGTTATCATCAACAAATATAAGCGCCGATTGATCAATATTAAGTTCAACAGCTATTGCAGCTATGTTTGAGGCTTTATCCTCCCAATTGCAGCGCACAGAAGCAAAGTCTTCAATTTTAAGTGGCATATGTGGATGCCGCTTAAACACTTCGAGGGCATTTGGCAATTCATTCTTACTACAAATACAAAGAATTACACCTCGCCTGCTAAGGTTAGCAATATATTGGCAGAAAGCGAAATATGCTTCTCCTTCCGGAGTTTCCGGCCCTAGTTGTATCCCTTCTAATCCATCATCGCCAATTATTCCACCCCAGAGTGTATTATCCAAATCAAGAATTAGTGCTTTTTTTGTTTTACCCAAAAAATTTCTGAAAATACCTTCCATTAGCTTCGCATATTCAGGCAAATATTTTGGTGAAAATGCAATCTTTCCATGAAACTTTAGCCTTGGGTCATTCCAATTATTTTTCCCTATCAAAACTGATAAGGTCTCAATATCCGCCCAAAGCACTCTTTCGGCAGACTCGGTCATTAAACGACTATTCAATTCAGCTATAAATCGTACAGGTGACCAAAGGTTACGGCTTTCTGCTAAACCAAGCAATATATTACCCGGCGTTTCAAAGACGTGTTGTAAAATTACAGCATTCGAATTTCTTCGTATCTCCTCCCATATGCTCTTCCATAATTGAACTTCTTTGTTTAGTGCAAGTTCAATATCTGAAAGCGGCAATGGTCCATTTGGCACACTAGCAATATCCACTGCCGGTGCATGTATAATTATCACATCTGGTTCGAAAATATATAAATCGCTTGAAGGTGTAAGTATTTCTTGACGATATACTCCATATGGAGATTCTTGAATTTCAGCATAATACCCCAGTGCGAATAGCGATACTCGAACGGCATTGGATATTGGCTCAGCGGTACACCCACTAAGAATTGCTATTCGAATACTTTTTAGCCCAATATTTTCATCAAATTTAACACTCCTCAAATATCTACCAAGCATTTCAAGCTCAAACCCCTTCATTGGGTATGCTTGTAGGCTTTTTCTAAGTTTGCTTACTATTGTCGGCGTTAGTCTATTTAAATTGCTAATCTCCTTAGCCCATGAGAAATTAATTTGGTTTAAAAGCATGGGAACCTCTATTACTCATCCAAAATAGCACCAGTATTTTCAATTATTTTTTTTAAATCACCCACCGTCTTAACTCCAAGTATTTCTGGCATTGTTATTTGAATATCATAATTTTGTTCAATAGCACTAATTATGTTTATGTGCGCCAGACTATCCCATTGTCCAATATTTTCTGGACCACTTGCAATAGTTAATTCTGTAGCATCTATTTTCAGAATGCTAGATATTAGTTCGATTAGCTGTTTCATTTTTTACCTTCCATTGAATTTCAAAATTAAAGTCGACTTTAACTTGAATATTGCGCTAAGATTGCCGCATCTAAGCATACAGCAATCTTGCCAAGTGTAGCTTCACTGGATTCCATAATGCGATGTGCATCTTGTAATTCACATAAACTAATCACTTTGCTTATTGGTCCCCGGATTTGTGGTTGATGCACGGCGAAATCCATTAGTTTGCCCAAAGCTATTGGTGTCCCCATTGAGCATCCAATGAGAGTAATATTCCGATAAAAAATTTGCCTTATATCAATCTCTGCGACAGGAGAGCGAACTGAACCGCATGTAAGTATTCTTCCCCCAGAACGAACTGCAGGTGGTACATAGCGCCAAGTACTACCACCAACCCAGTTGAAAGCGACATCAACCCCGCCTTCAGGCAAAGCGCGAGTGTGTCGTAACACATCCGCTGGAGTGTCTTCCAGTACAGTATCAGCACCAAGCTTAAGTAATGCATCACGTTTATTTGGGTTTGAGGTTACCGCATGTACTTTTACACCAAAATGCTTAAGCAATAACACTGTGAATACACCAACCCCACCGCTAGCGCCCAATACAAGGGCATTTTCTCCTGCATTGCAACGCCCCTCATCTACCACCATATTCCATGATGTTAAGCCCGCCAATGAAATTGCTGCAGCATCCATTAGATCAAGGCCTTTGGGTATTGGCACAACACATTCTTGAGGTAACGAAACGAATTCAGCATGCGTTCCGTCGCGTTCACCCCCAATCATTCCAAACTGACGACATTTATGTGGCAAGTTTGCTTTGCAGGAGCAACATTCACCACAGGCTATCACTGGATAAATCGCTACTCGATCACCCGCTACATAAGCAGAAGTAACGTCTGCTTCCACCACAAAACCTACACCATCTGAACCTAGTGTGACTGGCAGACCAACGCGCCCTGCCTCTCCACGACGCAAATTGATGTCACGGTGATTTAAAGTGGCAATGGACATTCGAATCAATAATTCGCCAGGCTTTCGGATCGGTATCGGCTTGTCGTCAACACGAATTACTTCAGGCCCTCCAAACTGCTCTATCCACGCTGCTTTCATTTACGTCCCCCAAGCCATACACATGCATTGCCGCGTTGCACTGATATATCGTTATTCCTTAGAACTGACCAGTCGATTTCGATAATTTCTGCAGCCACTTCCACTCGGCATACTTTTGCACGCCAGATGAGGGGTTCATTGCAAAATACTGGCACCCGAAAATCTGCACTCATTGACACAAGTAGCCCATGGCTCCCTACAAACTCTTGAGCGACAAAGTTTGAGCACCTTGCATTAATACACATGCCATGCACTAAAACGTCAGGGTAACCACGAGTCCTTGCAAATTCTTGATTAGTATGCAGAGGATGCGAATCTCCACTAGCTGAAACAAAAAGTTCAAGAATATTTTTATTAATTTCAAAAGGTCTTATTCGAACATCACCAACAGAAAATTCTGTCAAAAATCGCTGAGGATAATTAATAATGGTGCAACTCATTTTTTTCTCAGAATCATTGCCTGAACCCGCGGCACGAAGCGCGCACCAGTTAACATACGCTTTGGCTGCGCAACGCGGCATTCTATCAATTCAAAACCTGCAGCTTCTGCTAATAGAATTCCTTCAGATACAGTCCTAAATTCATAAATATGATCTGTCTGTGCTGCCGTTAACGCCAGAGTTACAAACGCTAATGCTCCCGGCCTTAGTGACACCCCAAAGTCTGTAAGAAATTTGCCTGGGTCCTCCAAATGCTCAAGCAAGAATGAGCAAATCGCTGAATCGTATCCAGCTGAGGAATGCACTACTTTGGTAGCATCACCTAGCTGGTATATACATCGATCACCCACACCTGCGCCGGCAGCCATTTTTGGCGAGAGTTCGATTGATGTCGGCGATATGTCCATACCAACCAACGTTAGTCCCTCGCAATTCGTTACCGCAAGTACACCCCAGGCTCCGTGACCAGGCGCAATCTCAATTAAACTTCCAGGCTGTAGGTTTGCAACAAAGCGATTAAGATAGAAATCCATTAATTCAACGTAATGACTCCAGCTAAACAAAATGGCAAATACGCCCCAGTAGTAATCGCGCATGTAATCAGCTTGCTGGTAAACTTTTTCATTGGCTTCTGTAAATTTTTCGAATTCGTAGTGACCTCTTTTTTCATAGGCTTGTTGAGATCGATTTACTTCAATTGTATAAAAGGCGTAACCATCAACTAGTTGAACAAGCACATCTTCGCCATGTGCACGCACAACCCAAGTCAGACATTTCTCGAAATAATGATCAACGAGTTCCGGCGCAACAGATCGGGCCTCTGCTATTCCGCGAGACATCATTGGGTGGCGTTGTGCCATCAAAGAATAAAACTTATTTTGTAACGTACTCATAAAAAATTTCTTTAAAATTTGGGATATTTAACTGTATCCTTGAATACTCCGATAAGAGTAACGTCGTGAAACTCCCCATTTTTGAAGATTTGGCGCTTTCTAATCCCTTCAACCTCAAAATTGAAGGACCGTATCAATGCAGCTGATACATGGGGATGAAACGTTCCTCCATAAATTTTATTTAACCCTAATTGCTCAAAACCATGTCGCAACATAATCGACCATGACTCCAAGAATAATGCACTATTCAATTTTGTTACTTTTGTTTCTTGTATTCCAGCAATTGCTGCATGACGATGTATCCAATCAATTGCGCTTAGAGTAACAACGCCACATATCGCATCCGGATGAGCGCGATCGATAATTCCAAGTTGTAGCTTATCGTCCCCTATGCACGATTTTAGTATTTCATACTGATGTTCAACTGTATTAGGGAAGTAGTGATGCTGATTGTAAATGCTCATTTCTTCATCATTAAACCAACCTACCCAATTACTTTCTATAATATCTTGTTCCGACAATACCTTCAGACGAACATACTTACCCTCAGAAAAAACCAAACGCTCATCAATCATCATCCACCTCTTTAATATTATTTAATTAAAATTTACACCGCCAACAACTCGCAGCTCTATACTTGATCAATTTTCAGAACGCTACATTATAAGAGCATCAAAAAAACATAACTTTGTACCACCTGAATTATTCTCTGTTATATTACGTTAACAAGCCATTAATAATTATAAAACATGTCTCATTTAGCGTACACATGCACTGCTTTAACAAAATCTTTTTTATCGTAAAATGTTAAAAATCGTTTCGATTCCATTGTCTTTAATGGATCATTTGCACCATTAGACATCATCATAAGGGGCCTAAGAACAAGCTTCCCCATAATCCGAGCTTCTATAAGACTGTTTGAAAAAAAACCAAATACACATTGCGAGTAATACAATAAATTATTTATATTTATATTTCTAAAATATTTAACTCGATAATCTAGCCTCTTAGCCAAATAATTCAAAAAAACATAATCATTTTGATTAGGATGGCCTTTTATAATTATAAAAATATTTCCTCGTAAAATTGGACGCATCGCCTCATAAATCATCTGTATGCCATCAAGTTCTGTAAATGAATATTTATGCTGCAGATCAAAAGATGAGAGTGGCTCAGGCGCATATAAAACATAAGTTGCATCAATCGGAAGTCCAATTTCCTTTAAAAAATCGTCGCGGCTTATCATTGGTTTCCACGAAGAAATATAATCATAATATTGGTTATTGATAACTAATAGTTTCGAGGATGGCAAACCCTCATTTATAGCTATTTGGCGCGCTCGTTCATCAATAATGCCAATCCAGTCTGGAAGCACCAAGACATCAGATTTTTCGAAGCGTGCTGCCACGTTAATCCAATGATCAACTAACGATAGGGATACAACGCCATATTTCGACGCTGCCTCGATCATTTTAATCTCAAGATTTAACGGCAGACTTGTTCCTGTTATAAGCAAATCAATCTGATTGGAATCTAGCCATTGTTTTGGTGTTCCAAGTTTGAAGTCCTCGACCTCAAATCCAAAGTCCGGATAAAAATTTTGTACTCTGTCTGAAATAGACACAGCCGTTTTGAACAAGTGACGATTCTTGGCTGCAAAGGATAGAACTTGCTTGGCACCACCAGGATCACTAAAGGCGAGTAGAACATTCTTGCCGCGGATTAGATCGAGGATCATTTTTTGACGTGATCCTCGATAGCTTTCAGAGGATCAAATAGAGCTTTCGAATTATTAAGATCCTTCGAATCCTTTAATTCATTTATATTACTCAGTACTTTCTCTATTGCATCAGCAAAATTCTTTATGTCGTCGATACCCATGCCTTCTCGTACAAGTGGAGAGAGCAATAATTCTTTTTCATAAAGGTTTTCGGCAACTGGGCATAACCCTTTTGGATAACTGTAGGTAATTCCTGAATTGTAATTGAAGGGAAATCCCTTCTTGCCGATGGCAATTTGCTTTTGATAGACGGGATTCATGTACAAGGGTTTTACATAACCTTCGGCTAACGGTGTGGTATCCCAGTATTTTGGTATCGGTAGTTCAGCCGATACTGCACGTAAGAAAAGATTCCGGGATACTCCTATTATGTTTTCTTCAAAACGTATCGGATACATGTAATAAGAATGTGTGCTACCGCTTTCAATATTCTGAATTGACAAGCCAGGAATCGAAGACAGCCTAGAAGTCAAATACTGGCCTAAGTGAGTACGGTGTTCCAGAAATCCTTTAAGCTTCTTGAACTGCTCAATCCCAATAGCGGCTTGCAGCTCGGTAAACCGATAATTGCTCCCTATTGTGTTAGATATATCCTCAACACCATATGCCTCAGTGGCATTTTCTCCATGGTTTCTGATAAGCCTACAACGTAATGCAATTACATCATTGTTGGTAACAAGAAGCCCACCTTCGCCAGTATGAATATGTTTGTGAAAGTTCAGACTGAAGCCACCAACATCGCCTATTGCACCAACGGGTCTACCCTTATAAAAAACTCCAGGTGCCTGAGCTGCATCCTCAATAACTTTAAGGCCGTGTTTTTTAGCTATTGCCATGATTGCATCCATGTCAGCTGGGTAGCCGAAAAGATGAACTACCATGATTGCCTTGGTTCTCGGTGAGATACATCGCTCCACTGCCAACGGATCTAAGGTATAGCGATTTGGATCCAAGTCGGCAAAAATTGGAATTCCACCATAGAACAATACAGCAGTGGCGCTGGCCGACATCGTGTAAGGAGGACAGATAACTTCATCCCCTGGCTCAATCCCTACCGCGCCTACCGCGACCTGAAGCCCTGTCGTCCACGAGTTCACACTGATAGCATTTTTGAACCCGTAGGTATTCGCCCAAAGATTCTCAAAATCGACGACCTCTTTCCCGCCGTTAAAAAACTTCCCGGCTGCGCCTACGAACCCAGAAAGAACATCGGAATCCAATACACGTAGAGCGGCTTGTTTCTCCTCGCTACCCATGGATACACGGTTCGGGAAATCATTGGTTCTAATAGGAGTGCCACCAAGTATCGCAAGTTTGCTCATAAAATTATTTTCCTTGAAGTTTCAAAATTCGTTGTGAAATGCTAATGCTTTCAAGAAAGTTTGAATTCTGCTCATTGCCATTTAATAAAAGCTTCGCATGCGAAACAACGTTATTCATATAGTTATCAACTACTGCAGTTCGTCTACTCTGTAACTTGAGTTTCGGATAAAAGCTCCCGCATTTTGGAGTGGTGGTAAGCCATTCGATTTCATTGCTTCCATCCTTCAGCAGTACAGCCTTGCGTTTAAAGTAAATTGCGATATCAAAATGAGAAAACTCCACATGCGCCAATCCGACAAATTGAACGCTTACACCGTTCCAAAAGCTGGAAACAGACATGGTCGGGTCTGTGTCAAATTCATCGCTTGTCTTGTGAGTTATCTGAGCCGTAGAAAGATCGAAAGTCGAACCAAAAAGATACTCCAACAAATCAATTGCATGGCTCGCATTATTGTGGAATCCACGTTGATACGTCACTACGATATTTGTGCATTCCTCCTCAGCAAGGACATCGTTAATTTCATTCCTTAATTGGGTGATGCACGGTTGAAAACGTCGGAAAAAATTCACTAAAACTTTGGTGTTAGATTTACGATAAAGACTGAGGACGTTATCTAGCCGAATCGGATCTGAATCAACTGGTTTTTCACAGATTACCAACTTAGGCCCATGCATAAGCATTTTAGAAAGGTAATCATAATGGGTGAAGGTTGGGGTACAGATTGCAACAATATCGTATTCGTTGAAAGTTCCCGGTTCTAATACTTGCAACGCCTGAACACGGTAGCGTTGAGCTACCTTTTCTGCCTTTTGGTGATTAGTGTCGTAAACAGCGAATGTTATTTCTGGGTCAAGGTGGAAAGCTTTCGCATAGGTCAAAATCGACTCTGTTTCAAAGTCGTACATGGCACCTATGTTGCCGCAGCCTATGATCAGCGCTTGATACATCTCACCATCACCCCAAGTGATTCCAACTCAAAGCTGTGCCCCGCCCTATGTCCTGTTTGACTTTCATTCCCAGTACTTGCTCTAAGTACTTCGTCGGCAACCCCAGCCCTGGCCGAATGGCACGTACATTTTCCGGCGTTAGCAGATCGCCAGCCTTCAAGGCCTGAACCACATACAGCGAACGGCGGAACTGGATTGATTTTTTTTCAGCCTCAGTTGGCCCATAGTTGACTTGACCTAACGCTTGCCAAGCTCGTTCTGTTTCTATAACAAGCTGAGTCATTTCACCAGGCTCCATCGAGAAAGTGCTATCAACCCCACCGTCAGCGCGACTGAGTGTGAAATGTTTTTCTATAACGGTTGCACCGAGCGCGACGCTGGCAACTGATACCCCTACCCCCATGGTGTGGTCTGACAAGCCGACTTGGCAGTCAAACAATTCACGCATATGAGGAATGGTAAGTATGTTGGTGTTGTTTGCTGCTGCTGGGTAGGTACTAGTGCATTTGAGAAGAATCAAATCCTTGCAACCGGCTTCACGGGCTGCGCGAACCGTATCATCAAGTTCGGCGACACTCGCCATTCCGGTCGAAATAATCATCGGTTTGCCAGTCGCTGCAACTCGTCTGATCAGAGGAATATCGGTGTTTTCAAACGATGCAATTTTGTAGCAGGGCGCGTTAAGGCTTTCAAGCAGATCCACGGCCGTGTCATCAAACGGGGTACTGAAGACAATGATGCCAAGCTCACGTGCGCGTTCAAAAATAGGCTTGTGCCATTCCCAGGGCGTATATGCCTCGCCATAAAGTTTGTAAAGGGAACTGCCCACCCACAAGCTCTTGGGGTCGCTGATATGAAACTCCCGCTCGTCCAGATCCAACGTCATTGTATCCGGCGTGTAGGTCTGCATCTTGAGCGCGTGCGCTCCGGTCTTCGCAGCTGCTTCAACTATTTCCAATGCACGCTCAAGCGATTTGTTATGATTGCCAGACATTTCGGCGATGACGAAAGGCGCCCGCCCACAGCCAATTGTGTGGCCCGCAATCAATATTTCAGATTTCATATAATAAATATTACTGTTTAGACAACATCAAAGTATTTTGGATTCAGACAGGCTACGCATACTCGATCGACCGGTGCATTATCGATCCAATAATACCCTCTCATAATCGTCTCAATAAACCATCCGGCTTTCGTGTAAGCCTTGATTGAAGGGACGTTGAATTCATGCATGCCTCCATGGAGCCTTCTTATGTCATGATCTTCAAAAGCTATGCGATTTGCCATGGAAATAGCGAGACTTGAAATGCCCTTGCCGACAAAGGATCTATTTCCTATGAGACACACTAAATCTGATGTTTTATTTCGCTTATCAATTGGGCCAATCTTAACATTACCAATCCGAACCCCATCCGCAGATTGGATCAGATAATAAAAATGAGATTCAGATGACTCACCTGTCTCGAAATCTTTTAATATGGAAGTGCGATCAAATGACCTTCCGGTGCCGGTATAATATTTCAAATGATAATCATCATTTGTATACCATCCACAATATTCTTCATCAATATCATCTATTACGACTTTGCGAAGTTGAATTTCAATAGTCATAGTGCGTCCTTTGTGAAAATCCTTTATTCAATACTAGACCAACTCCTTCGCCATTACAAATTTTACTTGCAATTTCAGATAGCCGCTGTAAAAAACTGATATCCTCCATAATTATTTTAAATATCTCAGGAACTTTAATATTTATTTCCGAGATATCAATAACGACTCCAGCACCAACTTCCGCAAGCAAATCAGCCGTATTACTTTGGTTTTCCGCCACTTTGATCAGCAATGCAGGTACAGCCAAGCAGCAAAGCTCCCAAATTGTGCTACCTGGTGCCCCAATTACGAAGTCACTATCAGCCATTAATTGAGCCATATTACTAACGTTGATTTTGACTTCTGTCCGATATCTCATCTTATTGGCGAGCGATTGAACCCGATCTGCGAATGGGGCGTGAGGCCCCAGTACGACAGTAATATGCACCTGCGATGGTAGTAGGGAATTCTGCAGTGCAACAAGTACTTTACTAGTCGCATCAGCACGATCTACCCCCCCCATAGTAATTAGTAAATTTTTATGTTGCGGGGTAACACGTCGGAGCAAACTGTAATTTCGGAGAGCGCTAAACTCTGGCCTGAGCAACGCATGTTGCGGCCCTACCAGAATAGTGCACCCATCAGGAACAAGCTGTATATAGTCTGCCGCCTCACGCCCTATATTTTGATCAAGCAATAAATCGCAATCATGCTGCCGGTTTGCCAGGTCATCAATCACCATCAGATTACGGCAAAGCGGACGTAGTGTTCGCTCCCAGCGAGCGTCGAGACCGTAATGATCGACAATCAACCAGTCAACCGCCATCACACCAGCGCTGACTTTTGACTGTTCGGCATCGGTAGCCCAATCAACACCGAGCCATGAATCATAAATTGACTGAGATCCCCCATTTCCATCCGAGACATTCATATTGGTAACGGGTGATAATGCAAGAGTTGCAAAACCCCGTTGTCGAATTTTGGCAATCAAATTCCCCGGATGATCGCGACAAATGAAAATGCACTGCGCCCCCACAGCACGCAGTGCATCGGCCAGAGTTAGGCAGCGCATCACATGGCCGGTGCCAATGAGCAGCGATGCGTCCACTCGGAAAAGGATTTTCGTCCGGTCCATAATGCTAGGCCAATGCTTGATTCTTCTTCTTTATTAGTATGCACGCTTGGGCCATTTCGAGGTCCTCTGCGTCGTCGATATCCATTGCTGAAATCCAACTTAGGGGATAAAAAATATGATTGGGCACATAAAAAGACTTGGATGCCTTAAGCGCTTGTACCCGTGCAATCCATATTGCACCACTTGGGCAATAGAGGGCTGGCAAATCTTGTGAACGCGCCATCCGCTCGTTCGGAAACATGTAATCTGGTGAGCCTTGTTCGTCTATTTTCGCTGACCACCATGGGTTCATCCAGCCAAAACGGAAACTGCAAATCTGTGATTCAGCATTCCTGTTTATAAAATTCTGTACAGACATGGTTATATCACCAGCATCACGGAGAGGGCAGTTGGCCATTAGCTGTGATACCACGTCAAACTGCTCACCCCAATACTGTTCGGCTTGCCCCAATGCGGTTAGGGTAGCCTCGCTTGATGGTGTTAAATCGTCAGCCGCCGAGTTGCGCAAAAAAGGCGCCTCCGCACCAAAGCTTCGTGATATTTCAGCGATTTCATGATCGTCGGTCGAAACGAGCACACGATCAAACTGACTGGACTGAAGTGCCGCTTCGATCGTCCAAGCGATTAGTGGCTTGCCGTGAAAATCAAGAATATTCTTACGAGGTAAACGCTTGGACCCACCTCGAGCCAAAATAATAGCAATATGTTTCATTACCAAATGCTCCATCCACCATCAACCGCCAGAACATGTCCTGTGATACCAGAGCACTTGTCTGATAACAACATATCTACAGGACCGACAACCTCATCGTCTCGCAGCATTCGCCCTATTGGGCATAATTTCGCATAACGTTCTTTGAAGGCGTCATCCACACGGCCCTCAACCCCCCCAAATGCTATACAGTTAACTTTTATTTCTCTGTTCGCCAGGCGAACAGCTAGCTCTTTAGTGAGATGCGCCAACGCGGCCTTTGCGACCCCATAGTGCAACGGCGACTGTTTGAGCGGTTCGGTATATAAATTGGGGTTTGCAGCGACTGTTCCATACTGTGAGCCAATATTTACGACCTTTTGTAATTGGCTATTTTTCTGCTGCACTAATGCCATTGTCAGCTCATAGGGGGCAACAACATCAAGCAGATATTCATACGTAAAATTAGTACGCGAGACCAAGCCGTCTTGACCAACGGTTAAGAAGTTCTGACTTCGTGCATTATTTACCAAGCAGTTGGGTTGAATATTTGCAGAATCCAGCTGCTTTAGTAGGGATACAATGGACTCATCATCGGCAAGATCTACTTTGAATATTTTTAATTTCTCGCCGAAACTCTTATATTCTATTGACAATCTTTCAAGAGATTCAGCAGTACGGCAGGTTGTAAGGACGTTATCCCCTGCAGCGAGGAAATAATTTACCATCGCTTTACCGAACTTACCACTTCCACCTGTAATCAATATAGTACGAACGGTCAAGATTTTCTCCCTGCTTCGATCAGGCCAACGACTTCCAACATAAAATCAGTTTTTATTCTCACGTCCTTATTAATAACTCCCTGAACGAAATCAAACAATGCGCTCTTAAAAGCAAAGTATGAATCTTGGAGAAACAAGTCCTTCCAACCCAGCTCGCCCATCAGTCGCAATGTCAACGGCGCGTGGGATGACCCCATGGTGCTAACAAGAGCTTGAAACCCCGCACTGTATTCAACAGCCAGCGTTGTTGAGTCGGGGCTATGAATTACTTTGGTATGACTAACGGAGCCTCTATTCGGGGCTAATAACAAAAGTGGCTCGATAACGTGGACCGCATATTTATCCCAATCTTTCGGAACAGTGGCGTGGATATGCCGCAGTGGCCCTAACTGCTCTAGTTCGCTGTCAGATAAGCTAAATTCCTTTGCATATCTCATTGCGGAACACGAAAAAAGCTGCCCGGGATATTGCTGTCGAACTATAAGGCTCTTTGCTTCACGAACCGAAAGTGCGAGCGGTTTGTCAATATAGATCGGTATTCCCGCATCAAGGAATGGTTGGGCGAAGTCAAAATGTGTCTCAGCATCATCACGAGCCAACAACACAGCATCCACTTGACCAATCATATCGGTGTAGTGTTCAACGACTATGTTAATCAAGGCGGCTTTCGCAATATTCGTGGCAATCGACCTTTCTTGCGCCCAAACATGCGTAACTTTCGCCTCTACTATTGCATCAGCCGGAAATTGCTGCTTTTCAAGGTAACGCGGGATTACCGGAAAACCGCATTCCTCCATTGCTAAAGGGTCGTAGCCATTGAAAATAGCTGACCATGAATAAGGGTGGCCGTTACCGGGTGACAGACCGATGACGCCAAGCTTCAGTAGTGTCATCGAATCTTCCAGAGCGATGGGTTAACAAAAACAGGGTCATTACACGCGAGCCCTGATGCATCGAACTGCTTGTCGATCGAAAAACTATCTAAACATGCATTAAACTGAGCCACGCTATCTAGTCCCACCAATACGGTATCTATATAAGGAATATTCTTCACAAAGGCAATCGCGGCTTGGTGCGTGGTGAATCCTTGATCCCTTGTGGCATCGTGCCAACGCTTTATGAGCGGGCGTATAGGTTGAAAATATTGAGGTATATCGCCCATGGGCATAAGTAGCAAACCTTGCAGAAAGACGGATCTGCCGTGTATTTCAACGCCACGACGTTTTAGCAATTCCACATGTCCGCTTGCAAGCAAGCGTTGATCAAATATATTTAACGGCAATTGAATCAGGTCAGGAGTGAATAGCCTCAAGATGGAATCCACTTGCATGCTGTCATATACCGAAACGCCGATCTTCTTTACTAATTTCTCTTCCTTTAATTTAACTATCGCAGCAAGAAGTTTTTCCCCGCCTGGAAGTAATAAATTATCGGCATGATGAATTAGCAGACCGTAGACATTCGTTGCCTTTAGGAACTTTAGCGAGCGGTGGAATGTTTCATTAAGATTATCCACATCGGTATCTTCAATACGCTCACCTACGAAGCTTGGAGTCTTGGTCACAACCTTAAATCCATCGAGTGAGTTTTCTCCCAACACCGCTTCCGCTTTTCCGTACAGCGAAGCGGTATCCAACAGGTCAACGCCGACGTTCCGCGCGACACTCAGTAACTTTGTCACCGTTTCGGGTGAAGCAACTCCATTTGGATTAGCAATTCCATAGGGAAGCCCCCACTGGACAGTACCTAAACCGAACTTTTTGGGCCCATTCATTCTGTTAATGCCACGCGCAAAGTTTGCACAACAAAATCTTGCTGCTTTTGTGTCAGCGCTGGATACATGGGAATACTGATGACGTCTGAATAGTACTGCTCTGCCTCAGGGCAATACCCGTGCTTGAAGCCCATCTGCTCAAAGTGAGGCTGGCGGTAGACGGGGATGTAATGTACATTGACGCCTATACCTGCCGCATTAAGTGCGTTGTAGATTTGACGCTGCGTTTTATTTGTTTTAGCTAACTGCAAGCGAATAACGTATAAGTGATAGGCAGAATAACTATCCAAATGTTGCGAAGGCGTAAGCACGGGGAAGTCTGCTAACAACAGGTCGTAGCGATTGGCGATGTTGTGACGCTGAGTCACAAACGCATCGAGCCGCTGAAGCTGACTGAGTCCCAATGCCGCTTGTATATCAGTCATCCGGTAATTGAAACCCAAGTCAATCTGCTGGTAGTTCCAAATTTCCTCTGAGGGGCGGGCTTTCATGTCATCTTTGGAACCACTAATCCCGTGGCTGCGCATTAGGCGCATGTGCTTTGCTAGTTGTGCATCATTGGTGACTGCCATTCCACCTTCACCAGAGGTGATAATTTTGACCGGGTGGAAACTAAACACTGTGATGTCGCTGTATCGACCGTTGCCAATTGGTTCACCCTTATATTTGCCGCCAATGGCGTGTGAGGCGTCTTCAATGATTTTGAACCCATACTGCTGGCTGAGGGCTTGGATGCCAGCCATGTCGCAGGGCTGGCCGCACAAATGCACGGGGATGACTACTTTGGGTAACTTGCCAGCCTTTTCCGCCAAAGCCAATTTTTCTGCCAGTGGTTCAATGCTGAGATTGTAGGTACGCGGATCAATATCGACAAAATCAACTGTTGCGCCGCAATACAGTGCGCAGTTTGCGCTGGCGACAAAGGTGATGGGAGATGTCCAAACCACGTCCCCCTTGCCAACGCCGAGTGCCAAGCAGGCAATGTGCAAAGCGCTGGTAGCGCTATTGACCGCTACTGCATGCTGTGCACCGCAGTAATCTCCGATAGCCTTTTCAAAGGCCGGAACTACGGGGCCCTGTGTCAGGAAATCAGATTGCAATACATCAACAACAGCATCAATGTCTGTTTGATTGATCTCTTGGCGGCCATATGGAATGAAACTCATCAAATTTTACCTATATTGGTGCGATTCTTAGCGATCCATGCCTGGAGAGTGGCCGTGGGCATCCAGTCCGTGTTGTTGTCCGATGAATATGTGAAATCTGGGGCTACTAATTTTCCGCCGTTTATGCGTTCTGGATCAAGACTCCAGTTATGGATGGCCGGCAGAACCTTGTAATGTTCGGCGTATTCGTAGGTGTGTGGCGCATCCTCTGGGCCAATCATCTGCTCGTGGAGTTTTTCACCGGGGCGTATGCCAACTACCTCATGCTTCGCCGAAGGCACACATGCCATTGCAACGTCAGTGACTTTCATTGAGGGAATTTTCTTTACGTAAATTTCTCCGCCGATCATGTCATTAAAAGCATGCCAAACCAAGTCCACTCCTTGTTCGAGAGTGATCATGAATCGTGTCATACGCGTATCCGTGATAGGCAGAGTCCCCTTATCTGCAAGGCTAAGAAAGAACGGTATTACGGAACCGCGCGAACCCATTACATTTCCATAGCGAACCACGGCAAACCGAGTTCCCCCATGCAGGGCATAAGAATTGCCTGCAATAAAAAGCTTATCCGAGGTTAGTTTAGTTGCGCCATAAAGATTAGCCGGGCTACTAGCCTTGTCGGTAGAAAGCGCTACTACGCGTTTGACGCCTTGATCGATACAAGCATCAATCAGGTACATTGCACCTAGAACATTAGTTTTTACACATTCAAACGGGTTGTACTCGGCTGTAGGTACAATTTTTGTGGCAGCTGCGTGCACAACGTAGTCAACGCCACTAAGCGCTCGTGATAGGCGATCTTTATCACGAACATCGCCAATAAAAAATCGCACGCGATCATCATTTCCATACAACTTGGCCATTTCCCACTGCTTCATTTCGTCACGGGAATAAATGACCAATCGTCGCGGGTTGTACTTGGCGAGAGTCATGGGAACAAAGGTATGCCCAAATGAGCCTGTACCGCCGGTGATTAGGATGGATGAGTTAATTAGCATGATAGGTTTAAGCTCGTAAAATATTTATAGATTTCAGTAGCTTTCCAACTTCCGTCATTGTGAATTTCATCAAATAGCTAAGGTCCGCAGGCCGAACCATCAAATCGGCAAAAAAGGTGCATTTGGATAGACGCAAGAACATCCAAATGCTGATAAAAGACAATGTCGCAAGAGCTGCACTAAAAGCGATTGCGGCACCCTCGGGGCCCCACAAAGGGATGAGTAGTAGTGCTAAGCCAATCTGAAGCGCCAGAGGCAGAATCGGCAAAGTTACGCCCAAGTCAGCCCGGTCGATACTCATAAAGTATTGCATGATAGGTGTGGTTGAGCCCGACAGAATAATGCCTGGAATCAGAATCATAAATGGAATTACTAAGGGAAGAAAAGCACTGCCGTACATTAGATGAACGGCAGGATGTATCAGCACTAGTGCAATTACGCCAACGACTACCATCAGTACAAAAATGAGGCGAAAGGCTCTAGCCGTTAGGCGCGAAGCCTCATCTAGGTCAGTTATCTTGGTAAGCCGTGGAAAGAGTATGGTGTTCAGGGCCGCGGGTACTCTGTCAATCGTTTGGCCAAAACCGCGCGCCATTGAGAAAAAAGCGACCTGCGCCGGCGCAAGATAAAGTGCAGTCAGAAGGTTGGTGATGTAGGCCTGAAAATGCCCGACGAGACCTCCAGCATAGAGCTTGGAACCATATTGAAATAAGTCGCGAATAAGCGGCATATTCACAAACTTGCCGGCAGATCCAGTCGCCCCCAAGTTAATAATTCCGTAGAGCAAACTCAGAAATGTTCCCAGCACCATTGATCCGGCGACAGCCCAAAGCCCCAAATCGGTCACCAGTAGTAACACTGCCGGTAATACTGCGGATACCAGTGCTTGAATTATTATCATTCGGTTATAGGTTGATACATCTTCTTTATGAATAATTAAGTAGCTATAGTTCATAAACAGAAAATGCAGAGGCACTTGTAGGAGGATGAACTGCATCAGCGAGGTTGCGTTGTATGCAGTTTTCGAGAAAAAGAGGTTGTAGATCCAATCGAACTGCCAAAAAATAGCACCGACGATAAGTCCGCTGGTTAACACCGCGAGCAGATTCAATGTTGGAATTATTTCGCCAATAGAATACTTATTTTTCCCCAAAAAATAAACGGCAGCGACATCAAATTTTAGTCGCCCAAACGATTCAGCATAGGAAGGAATTAAGGAGATAATCACATAAACTCCAAGCGCCTCAGGGCCAAGCTTGCGAGCGATAATCACACTGGTGAATATTTTTGTAACGTAAAGAAATATGTCTCGCTTGAGCAAGCTGGTGGATTTTGCTGCTACGGACATTAATTTATCCAATAATCTTTGATCAAATTTTTTGTAAAAACAAGATCACACTTTTGACAACGTCAGCCACAGCGATGCAAACGATTAATATAGTGGACACACAGAATAATTATTCGTAGTATTCCAAGGACTTGTAGCCATGCCGCTTGATGAGCTCGTTACGTTCTGCTGATTTGAGGTCTTCACGCACCATCTCAGCAACAAGTTGATTAAAAGTTATTTTGGGTTCCCAACCCAGTTTTTCTTTAGCTTTGCTAGGGTCACCCAGCAAAGTTTCGACCTCGGTTGGGCGGAAGTAACGCGGATCGACGGAAATAATACATTTTCCTTGCGAGTCGTATCCCCTCTCTTCTGCGCCCTGCCCTTCCCAGTGAATGTCCATGCAGAGTTCTCTGGCCGCAGCATTGACGAAGTCCCTGACGCTGTATTGCACTCCAGTTGCGATCACAAAGTCTTCTGGATTTTCTTGTTGCAGCATGAGCCACTGCATCTCTACGTAGTCTTTGGCGTGGCCCCAGTCGCGTTTGGCGTCCATGTTCCCCAGATACAGAACATCTTGCAGTCCGAGCTTAATACGAGCTAAAGCTCGAGTAATCTTGCGGGTGACGAAAGTTTCGCCACGCACGGGACTTTCGTGATTGAAAAGTATGCCATTGCAGGCATAAAGGCCATAGGCTTCACGGTAGTTAACCGTAATCCAGTAAGCATAGAGCTTGGCGACAGCATAGGGACTGCGCGGGTAGAAGGGCGTCGTTTCCTTTTGGGGAATTTCTTGCACTAGGCCATAAAGTTCACTGGTGCTAGCTTGATAGAACCGTGTTTTTTTTTCGAGTCCAAGCAAGCGCACAGCCTCGAGAATACGCAAGGCGCCAAGCGCATCTGAGTTGGCGGTGTATTCGGGCTCCTCGAAACTTACAGCTACATGGCTTTGCGCTGCAAGGTTGTAAATTTCGTCAGGCTCAATTTGCTTGATGATGCGTATAAGACTGGAGCTATCCGTCATGTCTCCGTAATGAAGAAATAAACGAGTATTTGGCTGATGAGGGTCTTGATAAAGGTGATCGATACGATCTGTATTAAACAATGATGCTCGGCGGCGAATACCGTGAACTTCGTACCCTTTTTCAAGGAGAAGTTCGGCAAGATAGGCACCATCCTGACCAGTAATCCCGGTGATTAGTGCTTTTTTTTTCATTCAATTATTTCCATATAAATATTTTGGCTTTCTGCAGAATTAAACTAATTAATAACTTTGGAAAGTCTTTACTGGCCACGTCCGTAACTATCTTCTAGCCGAATGATGTCGTCTTCACCCAAGTAACTGCCCGATTGAACTTCAATAATTTCAAGTGGAATATTGCCTGGGTTAGCCAAACGATGCACCTCGCCCAGGGGGATGTAAGTTGACTGGTTTTCGGTGAGCAGGATCACCTTGTCGCCGTTTGTGATCTCGGCCGTTCCCTTCACCACAATCCAGTGCTCGGCCCGGTGTTGGTGCTTTTGCAAACTCAAGGAGGCGCCGGGCTTCACCTGGATGCGCTTGACCTTGAAACGCCCGCCCTCGTCAATGCTGTCGTACCAGCCCCAGGGGCGGTGTACCTTGCGGTGCAGCGTTTGCTCTTCTCTCCCCTGGT
>JACCED011888684.1_pt1 | contig 32229 bp, 32 predicted proteins | sample 7455021 | NCBI WGS metagenome assembly JACCED01 (sample SAMN15323456, study PRJNA562643) | freshwater metagenome | isolation source: river surface water | place: USA:Blue River Watershed | collected 2017-08-19 | reverse complement strand
CGAGCGGCAGGATTCCAACCCATGTCCCAATTCAAAGAGCGTGTCTTCTCTGGTGTGCAGCCGACCGGCAATTTGCATCTGGGGAATTATCTCGGCGCGATCACCAAATTCGTCGCCCTTCAGAACACGCATGAATGTATCTATTGCGTCGTTGATCTCCACGCCATTACCGTGGCACAAGATCCGCTCGTGTTGAAGTCGAATATCCGCGAAGTGACGGCGGCCTTCATCGCAGCTGGCATTGATCCCAAGAAGCATGTCGTCTTCAACCAGAGCCAGATTGCCGAACATGCTGAGCTTGCCTGGATCTTCAATTGCGTGGCGCGCATTGGCTGGCTCAATCGCATGACGCAATTCAAGGAGAAGGCCGGCAAGGATCGCGAGAATGCCTCTGTCGGTCTTTATGCTTATCCGACGCTGATGGCCGCTGATATCCTGATCTATCGCGCAACCCATGTGCCGGTGGGTGAAGATCAGAAACAGCATCTCGAACTCGCGCGCGACATTGCGCAGAAGTTCAACAACGACTTTGCAGAAAGCATTGCACGCTGCGGCTTTGGTGAAGCTTTCTTCCCCCAACCTGAGCCTCTTATCCAAGGCCCGGCGACGCGTGTGATGAGCCTGCGCGACGGTTCGAAGAAAATGTCAAAGTCGGATCCGTCTGACTATTCGCGCTTGAATCTGGCAGATGACGCAGATGCAATTGCGCAGAAGGTTCGCAAGGCCAAGACTGATCCCGACGCGCTGCCCTCCGAAGTGGCAGGCCTTGCTGCGCGTCCTGAAGCCGACAATCTCATCGGCATCTATGCGGCGCTGGCTGACACGACCAAGGAAGCTGTGCTGCGTGATTTTGGTGGCGCGCAATTTTCGAGCTTCAAATCAGCGTTGGTCGATCTTGCGGTCGCCAAGCTGGGGCCAATTGGTGCCGAGATGAAGCGCATCCAGTCGGATCACGCTTATCTTGATGCGGTGCTGAAAGATGGCGCCGACCGCGCCCGTGTGATCGCGGCTGAAAATATGCGGGCTGTGAAAGATATCGTCGGCTTCGTTCGCTGAGTGGTTGAACGCAAGCCTTAAAAGGGTGATATGAAGGTCATCCGCCACGCCGGCCTTGAACCGGACGATGAGGAGTGACCTTCGATGTTCATCCAGACTGAAACCACGCCCAATCCTGCCACGCTCAAGTTCCTGCCCGGTCGCTCCGTGATGACTGATGGGACGCTTGAGATGCGCGATGGCGCGGCGGCAGCCCAGTCTCCGCTGGCGCAGGCCCTGTTTTCCGTGCCGGGTGTGGCAGGCGTCTTTTTCGGGCCGGATTTCATCTCGGTGACCAAGGGCGAGGGCGAGTGGCAGCATATGAAGCCCGCCATCCTCGGCATCATCATGGAGCACTTCACCTCTGGGGCCCCGCTGCTGGCCGGCGGCGTTACGGGTGCAGAGGGTGATGGCGAAGAATTCTTCGACCCCTCCCATGCCGACACAGTCGCCACGATCAAGGAGCTGCTTGAGTCGCGTATCCGCCCGGCGGTCGCCGGTGACGGTGGTGACATCACCTTCCGCGGTTTCAAGGATGGGATCGTCTATCTCTCCATGAAAGGCGCCTGCTCCGGCTGCCCGTCCTCAACTGCGACCCTGAAACACGGCATCCAAAACCTGCTGCGGCATTATCTGCCCGAAGTGCAGGATGTTGAGCAGGTGTGAGGCGGTGCTTGAACGCGCCTCTGAATCTGTTCATATGCCCGCATGAAAATTTTGGCGCTTGATACGGCGCTTCCGGCGGTGTCGGCTTGTGTCTATGACGCGGGCACGCAGACAGTCCTTGCCAGTGAGAGCCTCCCCATGGAGCGCGGCCATGCCGAAGCGCTCCTGCCGCTTGTCCATCGCGTGATGGATCAGGTGGAAGGCGGCTTTGGTGCGATTGAGCGCGTGGCGGTCACGGTGGGGCCGGGCTCATTCACGGGCATTCGTGTGGCCCTTTCGGCGGCACGCGCTTTCGGCCTTGCGCTGGAAGTGCCGGTGGTAGGTGTCTCGACGCTTGCCGCCTTTGCTGCGCCACTCGTGATGGATCCACGGCCGGGCACGATCCTCTCCGCCATCGACGCGCGCCATGGGCAAGTCTATATGCAGGCCTGTGCCTCCAATGGTGCTGTATTGGTGCCAGCCTGTGTCACGCCGGTGGATGAGGTTTTTGACAAGCTGGGCTTTGGTGTCTTTCGCGTGACGGGTTCAGCTGCCGCCATTCTGGCGCTCAAGGGCAGCGCCCGACATCTCGATGTGCAGATCGAGGGGGAGACGCTGGCGCCGCAAATCAGTTTCGTCGCCCGTCTGGGCGCCCTGGCCGATCCCGCCGATGCCCCGCCAAGCCCGCTTTATATTAAGCCGCCGGATGTGAAGCCCCCGGCCCCTTTCCTGAGCCGCGCCTGATGTGGCCCTTTGGCAGTAAAGCCACCCCCCCTTTGATTCGCCGCCTCACCAGCGATCATGCACCCGACTGCGCGCGGATTCATGCGGGCGCCTTTCACCGCGGCTGGTCTGCCAGTGAGATTGCCAATCTCGCCCATGATCCTTCTGTGCTTGCTCATGTGGCGCTGGAGTCGTCGGGCCGCGAGGTGCTGGGCTTTTCCATGGCCCGCCATGCAGCCAGTGAGGCCGAGATCCTGACCATTGTGGTCGATGCCACCAGGCGCCAGCGGGGCCTTGGCGCAGCTTTGCTGGGCGCCCAGATCAAGGCGCTCGAAGAGCTTGGCGTCAAAGAACTCTTTCTGGAAGTTGATGGCCAGAATGCGCCTGCGCTTGCGCTTTATGACCGCTTCGGTTTTGTGAAAGTGGGCGAGCGCAAGGCCTATTATGCAAAGCCCGATGGCCCGCCCGCCAGCGCCCTGATCCTGAGGCGAGGCGAAGCCTGAGATAAAGCCCAGCTCCACTTTTCCTGCGAGCCCGCGCAGAAACTGTTAGAGTGATCGGCATCCGAAGTTGAGGTTTTGAAAGTTGCAGCCGCCGACAGACCGCGATCAAGACCAGACATCCGCCGGCCCCACGAAGAAAGTCTTCGTGAAGTCATATGGCTGTCAGATGAATGTCTATGATGCGACGCGCATGAGCGATGTTCTCGCCAAGGAAGGTTATGCCGAGACGGCCAGCGTCGAGGACGCTGATCTCATTGTGCTGAACACCTGCCACATCCGCGAACATGCATCGGAGAAAGTCTTTTCCGAATTGGGCAAGCTGCGCATCCTGAAACAGGAACGCAAAGCCTCCGGCAAGGATACCAAGATCGCTGTGGCCGGATGTGTTGCGCAAGCCGAAGGCGCGGAGATCATTCGCCGTCAAAGCGCGGTGGATCTTGTTGTCGGTCCGCAGAGCTATCATCGCTTCCCCGAATTGTTGCGGCGCGCGGATAATGGCGGTGGTGTCGTCGATACGGATTTCCCCGTCGAAGACAAATTCGATTTTCTGGCAGAGCCAGCTCCGGAGCGCATTCGCGCGCGTGGCGTGACGGCTTTCGTCACAGTGCAGGAAGGTTGCGATAAATTCTGTACCTTCTGCGTCGTGCCCTATACACGCGGTGCGGAGGTCTCGCGCCCCGTTGCGCAGATCATGAAGGAAGTTGAGCGCCTTGCCGCATCAGGTGTGCGCGAGATCAGCCTGTTGGGCCAGAATGTGAATGCCTATCATGGCGAAGCACCCGATGGCTCAATATGGTCGCTGGCAAAACTGGCCGAACATATCGTCACGGTCCATCCCAACATTGCGCGCATTCGCTACACGACGTCGCATCCGCGCGATATGAGCGATGATCTCATTGCAGCCCATCGTGATTTGCCGCAATTCATGCCCTTCTTGCATCTGCCGGTGCAATCAGGTTCGGATCGCATTCTGGCGGAAATGAATCGCAAGCACACGGCTGCCGATTATTTGCGCCTCGTGGAGCGCATTCGCAAAGCGCGCCCCGATCTTGCACTGTCATCTGATTTCATCGTCGGCTTTCCGGGTGAAACGGAAGCAGAATTTCGCGAAACATTGAAACTGATTGAGGAGGTGACTTTCGCCTCGTCCTTCTTCTTCAAATATTCCGCCCGTCCCGGCACGCCAGCCTCTGTGCTTGATGAGCAATTGAGCGAAGAGGTGAAGGTCGAGCGACTGGCACGCTTGCAGGAGCTGGTTGATTCGCAACGTCACAGCTTCAACCGCGCCATGCTTGGCCGTGAGACAGAGGTGCTTTTCGAAAAGCCCGGTCGTCATCCGGGGCAGATTGGCGGCAAGAGCCCCTGGTTGCAGGCAGTTCATGTGGACGGCCCCACTTCTCTCATTGGCGAAGTCGCGAAGCTGCGTATCATCGAAGTGGGCTCAAATTCGCTGCGTGGCGAATTGCTCGAATCGGAGGTGTCTCGTTGAGGCCATCATCCCAGAGAAGTGAAGCGCCGCGCTTGCGCACCGATCGCAATGCAGATGCCAGCGAAATCACGCTGGCTTTCGATGATAACCGCATCGCCTCCAATGTCTTTGGCCTCTACGATCAGAACATCGCCAAGATCGAACGACGGCTTGATGTCTCCGCCAATGCCAATGGCAATCATGTCACCATCAAGGGCAGTCCTGAAGCCTGCGAACAGGCGCGGCGGGTTTTGGAAAGCCTTTATGAGCTGGGCCGGCGCGGACAGGCCGTGACCTTGGGTGATGTCGATGGCGCTATTGAGGAAGGCGTTTTGCAAGGCACGCTTTTCCCGAAAGAAAAAGAAGAAACACCGCGTTCCACCTTCGAGCAGATTGGCACACGCAAGCGTGGCGCTGTGCGTGCACGCAATGCCGCGCAAGATTCATATCTGCGCTTGCTGAAGCGCAATGAGCTTGTTTTTGCCGAAGGGCCTGCGGGTACGGGCAAAACATGGCTGGCCGTTGGTCACGCTGTCTCCTTGCTGGAACAGGGCGTGGTGGAGCGTTTGATCCTGTCGCGTCCGGCAGTCGAAGCTGGCGAGCGTCTCGGCTTTTTGCCGGGCGACATGCGCGAAAAGGTCGATCCCTATCTGCGCCCCATCTATGACGCGCTCTACGATTTTATGGATGGCCGCATTGTCGAGCGTGGCTTGCAGACGGGCATGATTGAAGTTGCCCCGCTCGCTTTCATGCGTGGCCGCACGCTGACAAGTTCTTGCATCCTGCTGGACGAGGCGCAGAATGCGACCTCGATGCAGATGAAGATGTTCCTGACCCGTTTGGGCGAAGGCTCGCGTATGATCATCACGGGCGACCCGACCCAGACTGATCTTCCCCCCGGCCAGAAGTCGGGACTGAGCGAAGCGATTTCGCTCCTGAGCCAGCTCGATGGCATCGGCCATGTGCGCTTTACCGGGGCCGATGTCGTACGCCATGACCTCGTGCGCCGCATCGTGGATGCTTATGAGGGCAAGGCCCCCTGACCATGTCGCTTGCTCTGTCCATGCTGGTTGAAGGCGGCGGCTGGGAGGCCGAAGGCGATTTCGAGCCGCTGACTGAAAAGATCCTGGCCAAGGCGGCAGCCCTTTGCGGTGTCACGCTCATGGCTCAGGCGGAAGTCAGCCTGCTTTTGTGCGATGATGCGCGTATCCGCGAAATCAACAAGGATTGGAGGGGCTTGGATAAAGCCACCAATGTCCTGTCCTTCCCGGCCGCGCCGAAAGAGGCGCTGGCGAAATCACCCATGCTGGGCGATATTGCGGTTGCCTTTGAGACGGTGGTCCGCGAGGCGGCAGACGAAGGCAAGAGCTTTAGCGATCATTATGCCCACATGATCGTGCATGGCTTCCTGCATCTGGTCGGTTATGATCACGAGACCGATCAAGAGGCGGAAGAGATGGAAGCCCTCGAAATCCGTATTCTGGGGGAGCTTGGCATTGCCGACCCCTATGCATCGGGCGAGCTGGATCTAAGGGAGCAATGAGTAGTTCTGATCAATCCGCCGCAGGAGGCGACAGGCCGGGCCTTTTCGACAGGCTCAAATCCCTCTTTGGCTTTCAAGGCCCCTCCATCCGCGAGGATATTGAGGATGCGCTTGAAGAGGCGACACCGGGCGCAGACATTTCCCCGCAAGAGCGCCTGCTTCTCAAAAATGTGCTCAATCTGCATGATCTGCGCGTTGCCGACATCATGGTGCCGCGCGCCGATATCATCAGCGTCAAGGATGATGCGACGTTGGGCGAGGTGTTGTCCATCTTCCGCACGGCCGGTCATTCACGCCTGCCCGTCTATCGCGATACTTTGGATGATCCGCGCGGCATGATCCATATTCGCGATTTCGTGGATTACATGGCGCGGGCTGCAGAAAACCGGACCAGACTGCGCATCAATTCAGCCGTTGAAACCAAGCCTGAACTCGCCAAGCTTGCGGGGCTCAGCGGTATTGATCTGAATGTTCCGATTTCGGCTGCACGGATTTTGCGTCCCGTGCTGTTCACTCCACCCTCCATGCCAGCACTTGATCTGCTGGTGCGCATGCAGGCGATGCGCACCCATATCGCATTGGTCATTGATGAATATGGCGGCACGGATGGTCTTGTTTCGATTGAAGATATCGTCGAGACCATTGTGGGTGACATTGAAGACGAACATGATTTTGACGAGACACCTGTGATTGAGCGCCAAGCCGATGGCAGTTTCATCATGGATGCGCGCGCCTCACTGGAAGAGGTGCGCGAAGCGGTTGGTGATACGCTCGAACTGGAACTTGAAGAAGAAATCGACACGATTGGCGGTCTTGTCTCCACTCTCGCAGGTCAGTTGCCGGCACGTGGTGAAATCGTTCGCATTTCTGACACGCTCGAATGTGAAGTTCTGGACGCCGACCCTCGCCGCGTGAAAAGAGTAAGGTTGCGCAAGACTGATTCTGCCCCAGGCGTATGATGCGCGCATCCGAGATCTTTTGATGAGCTTTGCCGATCCGATCCTTCTGTCCTGGGGCTGGCGCCGACGGGCCATTGCGTTTTTCGCAGGTGCCATTGGGGCCTTGGCGCTCGCGCCTGTCTCTTTTTTTCCAGCCATGTTTGTCACCATGAGTGTGGCGGTCTGGTTGATTGATGGCTCGGTTCAGGCAGGCAAATCAACGCGTTTCCACGGCATCTCTTTTGCTCAATCCGCCCGCGCGGCGGCTATGGATGGATGGTGTCTCGGCTTTGGCTATTTTCTGGCAGGACTTTGGTGGCTGGGTTCAGCCTTTCTGGTTGAGGCGGACAAATTCGCTTGGGCCATTCCATTTGCGGTGGCGGGCCTGCCCGCAGTGCTTGCTTGCTTCACCGCTCTGGGATTTGCCATTGCGCGCTTGCTTTGGAGCACGGGCGGCGGACGCATCTTCGCACTTGCTTTCGGCCTTGGTGCGACCGAATGGCTACGCGGCTATGTCGCAACAGGCTTTCCGTGGAATTCATTCGGCATGGCGTTGGGGTCGCATGTCGTTCTCGCACAGCCAGCTGCGGTGGTCGGACTCTATGGGCTGACATTTCTGAGCATCATTGTTTTTGCTTCACCGGCTTGCCTCTCCGACATGCGCCGTGATGGTCGTCGGGCTCTGGGTGTGCCGATCTTCGGTCTCACTTTGCTGGGCCTGATTGCAGCAGGCGGCGGATTGCGCCTGTGGAGTGCCACATCAGAAGTCGTGCCGGGCGTCAAACTGCGTTTGATGCAGCCCAATCTCCCGCAGGATTCTAAATTCCGCGCCGAGAACAAAGACGCAATTCTTCAGCATTATCTTTCGTTGTCTGATCGCGCGACCTCTCCTGAGACGACAGGGGTTAGCGATGTCACACATCTGATCTGGCCCGAATCAGCCTTTCCCTTCCTGCTCTCGCGAGATGCTGCGACATTAGCGCGTATCGGTGCTTTCCTCACCCCATCCACCTTGCTGATCACGGGCGCCGCACGCGCAGAAGAGCCGCTGCGCGCGCAGCGTTTGATGGGCGAGATGGATTTGAATTATTTCAACTCCGTGCAAGTGCTCAATCCAACGGGTGAGATCATCGCCACCTATGACAAGGCGCATCTTGTTCCCTTCGGAGAATATGTGCCCTTCGCTGAGATGCTTGAGCAATTTGGTATCCGTCATCTCGTGCATATCCCCGGCGGTTTTGAAGCAGCCTCGCATCGTCAATTGCTCGACATTCCCGGCCTGCCTCTCACATCAGCACTCGTCTGCTATGAAGCGATCTTTCCCGGCGATGCGGTGCCCGAACATGCGCAACGCCCCGGCCTGTTGCTCAATGTGACAAATGATGGCTGGTTCGGCACAACATCCGGACCCTATCAACATTTCACACAGGCAAGATTGCGCGCGATTGAAGAAGGCCTGCCACTGGTGCGTGTTGCCAATACCGGGATCTCGGCAGTGGTTGATGGATATGGCCGCATTTGGCGAGAACTTCCCCTCAATGTTGAAGGGGTGATTGATTCCAGATTGCCGCGCGCTTTGCCGCCAACACCGTTCGCCAACAATGCGCTTTTTGGCCCGTTGATTCTTCTTGGGCTTTCGCTCCTTCTCGCGCGCGCATGGCGCAGCTGACGCAAGGTAGTCTGCGCAAAAATCAAAATTACATTGCTTCTTTGCGTCACTTGCGCGTAACTTCCTCGCATGATCAATGCCTCCGTTGCGGAAGCTGACACAAACGATCATTGCTGTTGCGAGGACGGGCGTGGCTAAAGCTCCCAATCCGATCGACCAACAAGTGGGAAGCCGTGTGCGTATGCGGCGGATGTTGCTTGGTTTGAGCCAGGAGAAATTGGGCGAGAGGCTGGGTGTCACTTTTCAGCAAGTGCAGAAATACGAGAAGGGCATGAACCGCATCGGCGCAAGTCGTTTGCAGCGGATCGCTGAAATTCTCGAAGTCCCGCCCTCCTTCTTTTTTGAAGAGGTCAGGGGCAGCGAAATTCGTGCACCCGGATTTTCAGAACCATCCTCTGTCTATGTGGTGGATTTCCTTTCGACGGTGGAAGGGCTGCAGCTCAACAAGGCTTTTGCCAGCATCAAGGACCAGCGGGTACGCCGCAAGGTGGTGGATCTGGTCGTTGCCATCGCAAGTGCAGAGGGCGAAAAGGCCCCTGACTGAACCGTTCGCTAAAGCGAACGAAATCGCCATTTCGTCTTGACGAAACGAACGGGCTCTGCAAAAACCACTGCGCTCAAAAATGCGGTTCGGGGCAGCCTTGCTGCCTCCCCGCGACATGACCCGGAGGCGATGCGTGGCCCGTCAAAGCTATCTTTTCACCAGTGAGTCGGTTTCCGAAGGCCATCCTGACAAGGTGTGCGACCGCATTTCGGACGAGGTCGTTGACCTCTTCTTCCGCGAGGGCAAGTCAGCCGGCATCGACCCCTATCAGATCCGCGTTGCTTGCGAGACGCTCGCCACCACCAATCGCGTCGTGATCGCGGGTGAAGTGCGCGGCCCCTCGATCACCGAGGACACGATCATCCACCTTGCTCGTCAGGCCATCAAGGACATTGGCTATGAGCAGGAAGGCTTCCACTGGGAGCGTGCCAAGATCGACGTGCTGTTGCATTCCCAGTCGGTCGATATTGCGCAGGGCGTTGACGCGGCTGGCAACAAGGAAGAAGGCGCGGGCGACCAGGGCATCATGTTTGGCTATGCCTGCCGCGAGACGCCTGAGCTGATGCCGGCCCCTCTTCATTATTCGCACAAGATCCTGCGCCTGATCTCCGAAGCCCGTCATAAGGGCATCGAAAAGGCGCTGGGCCCTGACAGCAAGAGCCAGGTCACGGTGCGCTATGAAAATGGCAAGCCGGTCGGCGTAACGCAGATTGTCGTCTCGCATCAGCATCTGATCGAAGACCTGACCTCCGGTCAGGTGCGCGAACTGGTGGAACCCTATGTCCGCAAGGCCCTGCCGGAAGGCTGGATCAGCAAGGACACAGTGTGGCACATCAACCCCACGGGCAAGTTCTTCATCGGCGGCCCCGATGGCGATACCGGCCTGACCGGCCGCAAGATCATCGTTGACACTTACGGCGGTGCGGCCCCTCACGGTGGCGGCGCTTTCTCCGGCAAGGATCCGACCAAGGTTGACCGTTCGGCAGCTTATGCTGCCCGCTATCTCGCCAAGAACGTGGTGGCTGCTGGCCTTGCTGATCGCTGCACGATTCAGCTCGCTTATGCGATCGGCGTGGCGAAGCCGCTGTCGATCTATGCTGATCTGCACGACACCGGCAATGTGGACACGGCGAAGCTCGAAAAGGTGCTGGGCGAGGTTATGGATCTGTCGCCGCGTGGCATTCGCGAGCATCTCCAGCTCAACAAGCCGATCTATGCGCGCACCTCGGCCTTCGGCCATTTCGGTCGCGAGCCCGATGCTGACGGCGGCTTCTCCTGGGAGAAGACCGATCTCGTCTCGGCTCTCAAGGGCGCGTTCTGATCGAACCGTCTTTCATGCTAACAAGCAGCGCCGGATTCGTCCGGCGCTTTTTCGTTGAAGCGACATGATGCAGCCCATCGACCCCACTGATCCCCGCCCCGGCCTGCATGGTCGTCGCAAAGGCAAGCCTTTGCGCACGCATCAAAATGATCTTGTGCAGAGCTTGCTGCCGAAGATCAGCGTCGATGTATCAAAGAAGGTCGATCTGACTGCGCTTTTTGGTCATGAACCCAAAGAGCTTTGGATTGAAATTGGCTTTGGCGGTGGTGAACATCTGGCTGCCGATGCACGCAACAATCCGCAAGTAAGTTTCATTGGCTGCGAGCCTTTCATTAATGGCGTTGCGAAAATGCTCGCCAATATTGAACAGAATGAGTTGAGCAATGTGCGTTTGCATGCGGGCGATGCCTTCGATGTCTTGCGCGCCCTGCCTGATGCTTGCGCAACACGCATCAATCTTCTCTATCCCGATCCATGGCCAAAGCGCCGTCAACGCAAGCGTCGTTTCGTCTCGGATCATTCCGTCAATGAATTTGCACGTCTGCTGAAGAGCGGTGGTGAGTTTCGATTTGCCAGCGATATTGATGATTATACCGGCTGGACACTCGCGCGTGTTTTGCCCTGCCCCCTTTTCACATGGAGCGCGCAAGGCTCGCAGGATTGGGTCAATCCATGGCCGGGCTTCACGCGCACACGTTATGAAGAAAAGGCGATCCGCGAAGGCCGAAGCTCGTCCTATCTGACCTTCATCCGCAATAGCTAATCGACAGCGCTTTCTTCATCATCAGCGGCATGACCGTAGCGATGCAGATCGGCACCATTGGCGCGCAACCAGGCTTCAGCCATGTCAGTATGCGGGCTGAGCTTGCGCGTCACTTTCCAGAATTTATCTGAGTGATTGAGATGGATCAGATGCGCCACTTCATGCGCGGCTAGGTAATCCAGCACATCAGGTGGTGCCATGATCAAGCGCCACGAGAAATTCAGGGCACCTGAAGCTGAACAAGAGCCCCAGCGGCTCGTTGTGTCGCGCACCGTGACCTTGCGAGCTGCAATGTCGAGCGTCTTGCAGTGATGACGAACGGCCTCTTCGAATTTCTTGCGCGCTTGGCGTTTGAGGAAATCACTGACACGTCGTGCGATATGGCTTTGTGCCCCGGCAACATAGATCACGGCCTCGCCATCGGATGCTGTGTCGATCCACACCGTACCGCGCGCATCTTTCACATGCATGATGCGATGCGGCTTGCCTTCATAGGGAATGGTCTGCCCATCAGCAAAGGGCACCGGCTTGGGGAGACGTTTCAACCTTGCGCCAATCCAAGCGGCATGGCGTTCTGCAAATTCTTTTGCAGAACTCAGGCTGCTGCGAGGCGGCATGGTGAGCACCACATCGCGTGTGGCTGAGCGCACGCGCAAGGTGAAGCGCGTCGCGCCGCTCACCCGCTTGAGCGCAACGCGATAGGATTCGCCCCCATGTGCTACATCGAGATGGGATGTGTCACGCGGTGGCAGGGATCGCCGGAAGAGACGCAGCATGTCCCAAGATTAGTGCGGCCTCCGGATTCGCGCCAGTGCCGAAAGGCGACACTGCGCGCAAATCTTTGTGCCTCACGCCTTGGCGTCGATCTCGCGAATGAAGTTTGCGATGCGCGGCGCAATCTCCTTGCGGAAACGTGAGCCGTTGAACACCCCATAATGGCCGACTTCCATTTGCAGGTGATGGAATTTCCGGTCAGCAGGAATGTTGACACACAGGTCTTGTGCAGCCTGTGTTTGGCCGACGCCGGAAATATCGTCGCGCTCGCCTTCCACCGTCATCAGGCCGCATTTGCGAATGGCGGTGAGATCGACCGGCTGGTTGCGATGCATCATCTCACCTTGCGGCAAAAGATGGCGCACGAAAACCGTTTCGATGGTTTGCAGGTAATAGGCTGCATCAAGATCCATCACGGCGAGATATTCGTCGTAGAATTCGCGATGCTTTTCGGCGGAATCACCATCGCCCTGAACCAGATGGTTGAACATGTCCATATGGGCATTCACATGCCGGTCGAGATTCATCGCCATAAAGCCGGACAATTGCAGGAAGCCCGGATAGACCTCGCGGCCAACACCTGGATAGGGGAAGGGCACGACATGAATGCAATTGCGGCGGAACCATTGCGTGCCGCGTTCCTGTGCGAGCTGATTGACAGCGGTGGGGCTGCGGCGCGTATCAATCGGGCCACCCATCAAGGTCATGGAGGCTGGTGCATTGCGGTCACCTGCCGCTTCCATCAAGGCGGTTGCCGCGATCAGCGGTACCGAAGGCTGGCACACGCCCAGCGTATGCAAGCCCGCGCCCGGCGCATCTTCACCAAGGAACTGGATGATCTCGATCAGATAATCAATGTAGGTATCGAGATCGAAAGTGCCCGCCGCCATCGGCACCAGGCGCGCATCAGTCCAGTCGGTGATATAGACATCGAAATGCGGCAGGAAGGCCTGCACCGTGCCACGCAACAAGGTTGCATAATGACCCGACAACGGAGCCACGATCAGCAGACGCGAATCGTGACGATTGGCCTGACGCGCAAAGCGGATCACCTGACCGAAGGGCTTGGCCCAGACAATCTCCTCATGAATATCGACAATCTTTCCCTCGATCTCCGTCTGCGGCAGATCGAATGCCGGCTTCCCATAGCGTCGGGTCAGCCGCTCAAACAACTCGGCAGAGGCGGCCATATTGCGGCCCCATACCGTATGCGTCATCGGGTTCATGGGGTTTTTGAAGAAGAGCTTGGTCGCATCGGAAAAGGCCCGGGCGGGGGCCAGCGCCAGATGCGCCATCTCATAGAACTGGTAGGAAAAAGGGGTCATATGATCACCTGCCGGAGGCCTTGGGCTTCGGCTTTGCCGTGAGTTTCGCTGCATCGCAACATAATCAGTCCCTTGAATCAACCGATCTATTAGTCCAACACCACCTGTAGCAGGGGAAAAACAAAAGCTGTGGCTTTCCCGTCGCCCTTAGGGCAGAGGAGCTTTGATGCCCGATCATCTTGATCTGGACTTGGGAGGGCATGCTCGCCGCCTGAGGCTCGACACGCTTCTGCGGCTTCGCTGGCTCGCAATTGCGGGCCAATCGACGGCGGTGATCGTGATCTATGGGGTGCTGGGCTTCCAGATCCCGATCGGTCTCGCCTTCCTCGCCATTGCCGCCTCCGCATGGCTCAACATAGCTCTGAGGCTGCGGTTCCCGCTGACCCAACGCCTGAAAGACGGCTCAGCTCTGGCGATGTTGGCTTTCGACATCATCCAGCTGTCCGGACTCCTGTTCCTGACCGGCGGCTTGTCCAACCCGTTTGCGCTCCTCTTTCTGGCGCCCGTCATGGTTTCGGCCATGTCCTTGTCGTGGAAGAGCACATTGGTGCTTGTCCTCTTGGTGGTGGGGGCAGCAAGCTTCCTTGTCTTTTTTCATTTCCCGCTGCCGTGGTTTCGCAATGTCGAATTTGAATTGCCGATGCTCTATGTGGCGGGCATCTGGATGGCGCTGGTGTCTGGCGCTGCCTTTGTTGCTGTCTATGCGCATCGCGTGTCGGAAGAAGCGCGGGCTTTGTCCGATGCGCTGGCCGCCACTGAATTGGTGCTGGCCCGCGAACAACATCTGACCCAGCTTGATGGTTTGGCTGCAGCGGCGGCGCATGAGCTTGGCACCCCGCTCGCGACCATCACGCTTGTCGTCAAGGAGCTGGAAAAGATGGTGGAACAGGGTTCCGCCGTTGCCGAAGATGTAAAGCTGATTGCGCAGGAGGTCGGGCGTTGCCGCACGATCCTCTCCAAGATTGCATCGCTCGGCAATGAAGGACCCGGAATGCTCGATGAGATGACCGTGCAGCATCTCGTCGAGGAAGTCGTGGGGCCACAGCGCGACTTCGGCGTGGCGCTGCGCATCCATTGCGATAGCGAGGGCACGGAACCGATTTGCCTGCGCAATCCCGGTCTTCTCTATGGTCTTGGTAACATCGTCGAGAACGCGATTGATTTCGCGCGATCTGAGGTTCGGATATTGATCCGCTGGACGGTGAGCTTCGTGAGCATCACGATCGAGGATGACGGGCCAGGATTTTCGGCTGATGTGCTGACAAGGCTGGGTGAGCCCTATATCACTTCACGAGGTCAGCGCCGTGCCAAGATCGAAGATGGATCGGGCCTCGGCCTTGGTCTCTTCATCGCCAAGACGCTGCTGGAGCGATCCGGCGCGACGGTGGTGACGAGCAATGCGCCAGCGCCCGTGAATGGAGCGCGTGTCGAGGTCACATGGCCGCGGGCCGTGTTTGAACGTCGCCCGCGCCCATTTGAGGATGCAGAATTGTGAGAGTGGCATGAAAACATCACCACCCGAAGCCGACGGAGCCGTATCAGCTGGCGAGCCTGATGGTGATCGCAGCTTGCTGATCGTGGATGATGACAAGCCATTTCTCACCCGCCTGTCGCGCGCCATGGAAGCACGCGGCTTTATGGTGACAACAGCGGAATCGGTTGCCGAGGGCCTTGCAGCCATTGACAAGCAAGCGCCCGCTTTCGCCATCATCGACATGCGCCTGAGCGACGGCAACGGGCTTGATGTGATCTCGCAGCTCAAGGCGAAGCGGCCCGAAGCACGCGGCATTATCCTGACGGGCTATGGCAATATCGTCACTGCCGTCACAGCAGTGAAGCTTGGAGCTTTTGATTATCTCGCCAAACCCGCCGATGCCGATGAAATCTATGGCGCCTTGATGGCGACGCGCGACACCCGACCCGAAGTACCAGAAAATCCGATGTCTGCGGATCGTGTGCGCTGGGAACATATCCAGCGGGTCTATGAGTCCTGTGATCGTAATGTGTCGGAAACTGCGCGCCGTCTCAACATGCATCGCCGCACCCTGCAGCGAATTCTCGCCAAACGCGCGCCGCGTTAATCCCTGATCCGCGCCTGCGGATCAACAAGATCATGCAGGCGATCTGCTGCGACTTGTGCAAAACGTAACAACATGGCGCGGCGTCTGGCGGGTGCGAGGGGATGATGTGGAGCCTCGCGCAAAATTTCTGCACCATAATGATCTGCAATCATGAGACCTGTCTCTTGCGGCAAAATATCAAGCGGCATGTCTTGCGTGACTGCGAAAGAGAGATGGTCACAATAGTCGCGGTAAAGCTCCCATTTCTGGTCAGCGCGAAAATCCGCGACGGATGATTTAATCTCAATAATATGGATCACGCTTGCCGCATCCACTGCAACAAGATCCGCGCGCCGGCCATTGGCCAGCGGGAGTTCCGCGAGGGTTGACCAGCCCTGAGCGCGTAACAAACGCCGAACACCTCGCGCTACAGAAAGAGCCGTTGCAGATTGGCGACCATCGACAGCTATCGTCTCTGGCAAATGCTCAAGCTTGTCGTCACGCAAGCCCACGCCTGTCCTCCATCATCATCTGCGCAGCTTTCTCGGCAATCATCATGGTGGGTGAATTGGTGTTGCCGGAGGTGATGTTCGGCATGATGCTGGCATCTGCAATTCGAACTCCCTCTATACCACGCAAGCGCAAGCGCTCATCAACCACCGCCAGTGGATCTTGTGTGGTGCCCATCTTCGCTGTGCCGACGGGATGGAAGATCGTCGTGCCAAGATCACTGGCGGCGCGTAGCAAATCATCATCCGTGGTGACTGAAACGCCGGGACGGAATTCCTCTGGTCTGAAGGGGGCCAGCGCCTTTGCCGCACAGAGCTTGCGGGCCACCTTCAAGGCCTCAACCGCAACGCGCTGATCATCCGGTGTTGAGAGATAATTGGGACGAATGGCGGGCGGGCTCGTCATGTCGCGCGATCTGGCATGGATCGAACCGCGTGAAGTAGGGCGCAAATTGCACACGCTGACGGTGATGGCGCCGAAAGAATGCATCGGCTCGCCAAAACGGTCGAGTGAGAGCGGTTGAATGTGAAATTGCAAATTGGCCCGATCCACGTCTTTGTTTGAGCGCGTGAAGAGCCCCAGTTGTGATGGGGCCATCGTCAACGGGCCACGTCGGAACAAGGCATAATCCAAACCCATCTTCATCCGCTTCAGAAGCGATTGATAATCGACATTGAGCGTGCGCGTGTTGGAGACTTTCCAGATGGGACGAATCTGCAAATGATCTTGCAGATTCTCGCCCACTCCTGGCAGATGCCGTTCGACAGAAATGCCCAGTGACGTGAGCAAGGCCCCATCACCAATGCCGGAGCGTTCGAGAATATGCGGCGTGCCAACCGCACCCGCGGCCAGAATGATTTCGCCATGGCATCGTCTCGTGATGGTCTGCCCGCCCTGATGGACTACGACACCTGTTGCACGACCATTTTCGATCAGCAGACGTTCCACCTGAACACCTGTCAGCAGCATCAGATTTTTGCGCGCCAAAGCGGGGCGCAAGAAACCGCGCGCCGCACTCCAGCGCCGTCCACGTTTTTGGTTCACCTGAAAATAAGACGAGCCTTCATTGTCGCCTGTGTTGAAATCGTCAACCTTGCGAATACCGATTTCTGCACCAGCTTCTTGCACGGCATCCAGAATGGGCCAGCGCATACGCGGTTCTTCCACGCGCCATTCGCCGCCTGTACCATGCAATTTGCTCGCGCCCGCAAAATGGTCTTCATGTTTCTTGAAGATGGGCAACACATCGTCCCAGCCCCAGCCAGTAAGGCCAAGTTGACGCCAGTGATCATAATCAGCCGCCTGACCGCGCATATAGATCATGGCATTGATGGCCGAACAGCCGCCAATCACCCGTCCGCGCGGATAAGCCAAATCACGGCCGTTCAAACCCGCTTCTGCCTCTGTGCGGAACATCCAGTCAGCGCGTGGATTGCCAATGGCGAAAAGATAGCCAACGGGAATGTGGAACCAGATCCAGTCATCCTTGCCGCCGGCTTCGAGCAGCAGCACCTTATTGCGTGAATCCGCACTCAGGCGATTGGCGAGCACGCAGCCAGCCGAACCAGCGCCGATGATGATGTAATCAAAAGTTTCCGCTGTTTCGCTCATGGCGCATCCGCTCACTAACCGCCAGTTTAGAGCCGCGCCGTCAGGCTCTCAAGCGCTCTTTGCGCTGGGCGTGAAGCGTTGGGCCGCTTGAAGTTTCAAGCACCTCAAAACTGAGATCAAAGGCATTTTGGAGATCAGGCATGAGATCGCGCGGTTTGCCATCTGCTGTGAGCAAACCATCGCGCATGATGATCATGCGGCTTGCATAGCGCATGGCGAGGGCCAGATCATGCAGCACACAAAGGATGATGCGCCCAGCCTGTGCCTGTGTGCTCAACAATTCCATCACTTGCAATTGCCAGGCTGGATCGAGCGAGGCAACAGGCTCGTCGAGTAAGAGAATAGGTGCATTCACGGCGAGTGTCCGCGCCAGCAACACGCGCATCCGCTCACCGCCTGAGAGATGATCGGCATTTTGATCAGCCAGCTGAGCAAGGCCACAGTGGTTGAGAGCGTCATCAATGATTGCATTATCATCGCGCGCTTTGGCGGTGCCTTCATGCGGCAGGCGACCAATGGCCACGACGTCACGCACCGGCATCGGCCAGGCAAGTGTTCCGTTTTGCGGCATGAAGGAAATATGCCGCGCACGGTCACTGGCATTCAGCTCCTGGAGAATCTCCGTGCCAAGCAGGATCTCACCTTCGCAAGGCAAGAGGCCAGCAATCGCCCGCAACAGAGATGTTTTGCCCGCACCATTGGGGCCGACCAGCGCGATGAATTCGCCGGCATCAGCATGGAGCGACACTCCATCGACGACATGCCTTCTGCCCAGCCTGACGCCGACATTGGTGAGATGCAGAAGCGCGCTCATGATTGCGCCCCGAATCTTGTGCGACCGGTGGCAACGAGCCAGAGGAAGAATGGCACGCCAAGGCACACGGTCAGCACGCCAACCTTCAGCTCGCTACTGGAGGGAATGAGCCGCACCGCAATATCAGACAAGAGTAACAGCAAGGCTCCTGCGAGGGCCGAAGGCCATAACAAGCGCGCAGGATCACCTTTGACGAAAGAGCGCACGAGATGAGGTGCGATCAAGCCAACGAAGCTGATCGCTCCCGAAACTGAAACGCCTGCCCCCACTCCCATGGCAACAGAGCTCACAGCGAGAAAGCGCAGAAGCGGCAGGCTGATGCCGAGGCTTGCGGCGACATCTTCACCCAGCGTCAACGCCCGCAATCCTCGGCCGAGGCGCAACAGAATGAAGGAGGCGAGAAGAATAAAGGGGGTGACTATCGCGACATGACGCATGGAGCGATCTTCGAAAGAGCCCATCAGCCAAAACACAACCTCCATCACCGCGAAAGGATTGGGGGAGAGATTGATGGTAAGGGCGGTGCCTGCACCCGCAAGGCTTGCAACAGCAAGGCCAGCCAGCAGGAGGGCAACGATGCTGCCTGAGCGCCCAGCCACCAGCCAGACGAGAAGGATGGAGCAAAGGGCGCCTAACATGGCGGCGAAGGGCAGGCCCCATGAGACAGCATCAGCAAGGCCCGCATAAAGCAGAATGGCCGCCCCAAGGGCCGCGGCCTGTGGCGCACCAAAGACGGCAGGTTCCGCCAGCGGATTGCGCAGCAAGCCTTGCAATACAGCACCGGACAGGCCGAGAATGAAACCAACCATCAATGCGAGCAGGAGACGCGGCAGGCGGATCTGCTGCAGGATGAGGCCCTCTGCGCCTTCACCTGTGATGAGCCCATGCCAGAGATCGGACAGAGTGAGGCCAGCCGGCCCGATCATGAGCGAGGCGAAACTGGCTGCGAGGAGGCTGATCAGCAGCACTCCGCTCAGCATTGCATCCCCGCCTGCCCTCACATCCACCTCACCAGTTTACGCGCAGACCCGCATAGAAGGAGCGGCCGGCGGTTCCGTAATTGTAAAGCTCTTCATAGCGAACATTGGTCAGGTTTTCAGCCCGCAGAAAAACACTTTTCGTCTGGTCGATCTTGTAATTGGCAATCGCGTCCAGCTTTACATAGCTCTTCAGCGGCACAACCGGCGCAGGCCATGTTGCCGAATTGAAATCTTTGTCAATGGCGCGGCCGACAAAGCTCACGCGCCCATCAAGATCCAGATTGGCAATGCCGAGATAAGTAAGCGTCAAGGCCGTACGGTTGCGCGGGCGGCGCAGCAGAGGTTCTGATGGATTCTTCTTTTCGGCTGTCACATAAGTATAGCTGAAGCGAGCCTTCAACAGGTCATCGACCAGAATCGTTTGACCCGATAGCTCAACACCCCGCGTAGTTGCATTGGCGACATTGTAATAGCAATTGCTTTGGCAATTGCCGATCGTCGTGTTCCATTCGATCAGATTCGAATAGACATTGTAGAAAAGCGTGGCTCCGATTTTGGTGTCGCGCCCAATCTTTTGGTCAATGCCGACATCATAGCCCTGATTCTTTTCCGGCATCAGGCCAGCCGCGCCATATTTGCTGAAGCGCTCGAAGAGCGACGGCGCACGCGCGCCTGTGCCCGCGCTCGCTCTCAACTTTGTGTCGTCACTCAATGCATAGGCAGCGGTCATGCGCCAGGTGGGGAAAACATCACCATCTTTAACAGAGTCCACTCGCCCACCAAGGGACACATGCAGCCTTTCAAGCAGGCTTATCTGGTGTTGCACAAAGACACTGTTGGTTGCTTGTGACTTATCAATAGGCGTAAAACTGTTTACCGGATCGGGCGATTGGCTTGTGCTGATTGTCTCAGTTTCGTGGCGGAGACCGAAGGTCGTAATGCCCAAGCCGTTTGATCTGTAATCGCCTTGATATTCACCTCCGCTGCGTGTGCCACGATAGCCAAGCGCGCAATTCCAGTAAGTCGTGTAGGTGCTGTCGGCGCAATATTCGATCCCCTGAATCGAGCGATCGGTCACATTGGAAAAGACCATCAATTTGTTGCGCAGCCGGCCATCGAGCATATCATTGGTCAAACGTCCGAAGCCCTGAACAAAGGTCGTTGCTGACTTGTTGTAGTGATCATAAATAAGCGGTTCAGACGAGGCGCCGGGATTGCTCAGACGCAACCAATTTCCATCCGCACGAAATCCGAAATCCATCCGCGTTGTGGCATCAAGATCGTGACTGATCGTACCGGATACACCACCTTTGCGCGCGGGCGCATGGCGGGGAATAGCGGTCACATTGGTCGTGTTGTAATTCACATAGTTGTAGGTCTGGATCGGGCGGTTGATACGATGTCCGAAAGGCGGGAAGCTGTCGCTATGCATCGCGTCAATGGACAATGCATAGCTCGTATCGCCTGCGCGACCGGTGACTGAACCGGTGCTGCGCAAGCTGTTGTAGCTACCAGCCTCGACGCTCACAGAAGTTTTCGGCTCACCTGATTTCTTGGTGATGATATTGATCACCCCGCCCATCGCGTCCGAGCCATAAAGGGCGGATTGCGGCCCACGCAGAATTTCAATTCGCTCGATATTGTGGAGCGCGAATTGGCCGAGATCGACAGCGCCCGATGTTGAACTTGGATCCCCGACGCGGATGCCATCAATCATCACCAATGTCTGACCATCCCGCGAACCGCGCAGCGACACGGTGGACTGGGTGCCAAGCCCACCATTTTGATAGATGTCGAGGCCCGGTACATTGCGCAGAACATCGACGAAGCTTTGCGCACGCATACGCTCAATCTCGTCGCCCGCAATGATGGTTACAGCACTGCCCGCGCGCGCGATGGGCGTTTCGGTGCGATTGGGCGTGATGACGAGATCAGGATCAGCGGCCAGAGCAGGAGAGAGAACTGCAAGCGCAAAAAAAGATGTCGCCGCGACCTTGCGGCCAGAAACAGAACCAGACATGTAGCCTCCAACCGTCCCGCCGACGGTCGTTTGGGGTTGCACGAGCACTGGCCGGTCTCCTGGCTTGCGGTTCATTGCCTCTCTCGCGCCTTCCCGGGGACAAGGCCCCAGTGGCTTTCATGGAGAGCGGCTCGCCGCTTACAGTTGCGGGGGCAGCTGCGGAATTGGACGGTTCGTCCTCACCGCATTCCCGTTTCACCCCGGAGGACATCCGGGGCACCAATGCGAGGCGGACGGTAGATGCCTCTTGAGGGCTTGGCAATGCGATTTTTGACGAAGCTGGTGATCCGTTGCTTTCTTTTTGCCGTAACACTCGGTTTATCCGCGCAATTTTCTTTTGCAGACAAGCTGCCTCGTCGCATTGCTTCTGCCAATCTCTGCACAGACCAGCTCTTGCTGGCGCTGGCCGACCCTGAACAAATTGTCTCGCTGAGCCCCTTCGCGCGCGATCCCGCAATGTCCTATCTGCATGAAAAGGCCATGCAGTTTCCCCAAAATCGCGGGACAGCAGAAGACCTTGTGAGAGTGGATGCTGATCTTGTTCTGGTTGGATCCTATGATGCGCGCTACACCCGCGAGCTGTTGCAGCGCCGTGGCCTTGCTTTTTTGGCGGTCCCACCCTGGGGCTCGCATCAGGACGGGCTGATGCAAATTCGGCTGATCGCCAAGGCCATCGGCCATATCGAGCGGGGCGAGACCCTGATTGCGCGAATTGAAGCCGGGCTGGCGCGGTTGCGAGCACAGATGGCCGGGCGTTTGAGCCGTCCCTCTGCGCTCATCGTCAGCCGCAGGGGCTTTGTCTATCACGCTGGCCCCACTGCAGAGATCATTGCCGCCGCAGGTCTTACCGACCTTGCCGCCCACATCGGCCTGCCGCCATCGGGCTATGTTACGATGGAGCAGCTCATCACTTTGAGGCCTGATTTTCTGATCGTCTCAGAGAAGGATTTGACTGCGAAGGATCAGGGACAGGCATTTCTCGCCCATCCGGCGCTGGTCGATCTCTGGCCGCAAGCCCGCCGCCTTGTGGCGCCGAGCCATCTGACCATCTGCGGAGGGCCGGCCCATGTGGAGCTGATCGAAACCATGGGCCGCGAGATTGCAGCCAAAGTCCGCTAGAAGCTGATGCCGGGGCTGGGCGCGGGCTTCAATTGCAGCGGCAATCCGGCGCTCACCAGAACCACATCGGTGCAGGCCCGCGCCAGCCTTTGATTGAGCCGCCCTTGCGCATCACGGAATGCGCGACCGAGCGGGGTGGATGGCACAATGCCCTGACCAACCTCATTGCTGATCAGAATGAGGGGCCCCTGCGCCTTTTCAACCACGCCTGCAAGCCCCTCCTGCATGGCCTCGCAGTCGCGCCCGGCAAGAAGCACATTGCTCAGCCATAGCGTCAGGCAATCCACCACGATCAGGCGTCCCTCCCGCGCGCGCCCCGAAATATGGGCGGCAAGATTGATTGGCTCTTCCACAAGGCTCCAGCGTTCGTCACGATCAGCCCGGTGGCGGGCAATGCGTGCCGCCATCTCTTCATCATGGGCCTCAGCCGTTGCAATCAGCATCAATTCAAGCCCGCTCTGCTCGGCCAATTGCTGCGCATAGCGGCTTTTGCCGGAGCGTGCGCCGCCCAGAACCAAAAGGCTGCGATGTGAGGAGGACATGGTGGCTCCGTCTTGCTAATCTTGGCCGAAGGCAAACACTCTCAGGCAGGCAATGAATACGATCTTTTCCAATCTGCCCACCACGATTTTCGAGGTCATGTCGCAAGCCGCGCGTGATCGGCAGGCGATCAATCTTGGCCAAGGCTTCCCGGATGATCCCGGTCCTGAAGATGTCCGCGCCAAAGCGGCAGAGGAAACGCTTCACGGTTATAACCAATATCCCAGCATGATGGGCATTCCTGAATTGCGTCAGGCCATTGCTGATCATTATGCGCGCTTTCAAGGGCTCTCGCTTAATCCCCAAACCGAAGTCATGGTGACTTCGGGCGCGACGGAAGCCCTTGCCGGTGCGATCTTCGGCATGATCGAGCCGGGGGATGAAGTCGTGCTGTTTCAGCCGACTTATGATGCCTATGTGCCGCTGGTTCTGCGCGCTGGCGGCATACCACGTTACGTGGCGCTGCAACCACCGCACTGGACCTTTAGCGAGGAAGATCTCGCAAAAGTCTTTAACGAAAAAACCCGGCTCGTTCTGTTCAACAATCCGCTCAATCCCAGCGGCATTGTCTATGAGCGCTCGCAGCTTGAACTGCTTGCCTCATTCTGCGAGCGTTATGATGCCGTGGTGGTGTCTGATGAAGTCTGGGAACATCTCGTCTATGACGGGCGCCGTCACGTCTCACTGCTTGAACTGCCGACTATGCGCGAACGCACGATCAAGATCGGAAGTGCAGGCAAGATTTTTTCGCTTACCGGCTGGAAGGTTGGACTTGTTGTTGCAGCCCCTCACCTGATGAAGGTGATTGCGAAGTCGCATCAATTCCTCACCTTCACCACACCGCCCAATTTGCAGGTGGCTGTGGCCTATGGGCTTGGCAAGGATACGAGCTATTTCTCGCAGATGCGCGCAAATTTTCAGCGCAGCCGCGATCTGTTCTGCAAAGGTCTCGTCGAAAGGGGCTTTCCCGTCATTCCCTCGCAAGGCACATATTTCGTCAATGTCGATATTGGTCAGCTGGGGCTTCATGATGATGTCGCCTTCTGCACAAAGCTTGTTGAACATTATGGTGTCGCTGCCATTCCGGTCTCGGCCTTTTATGTGCAAGACCATGTTCGCACAGTCGTCCGTTTTTGTTTCGCCAAGAAAGATGAAACTCTGAATGAAGGATTGCGGCGGCTTGAGACGGCCGTTGCCGACTTCCGCAAGGAGCGTGTCTGATATGCGAAAGAGCCTTCTTTGTGCCGCTCTTCTGTCTGTCTTGTCGTTATCGGCACAAGCACAGACCCGCGTCGTGCATGTCTATAACTGGTCGGATTATATTGATCCGAAAGTGCTGAGCGACTTCACGCGCGAAACAGGAATCAGGGTTGTTTATGACACTTATGATTCCAATGAAACCTTGGAGACAAAGCTGCTCGCAGGCAAGACGGGTTATGATGTTGTTGTGCCCGGTGCGACCTTTCTGAGCCGTCAGATCAAGGCTGGCATTTATCAAAAACTCGATCTCACGCGCTTGCCCAATGCCAAGGGCCTTTGGCCTGATGTGATGAAACGTCTTGCCGTTTATGATCCCGGCAATGAATATTCGCTGCCCTATATGTGGTACACAACGGGTATCGCTTATGACGTGAAGAAAGCGCGTCAGCGTGTGGGAGACCGGGCGCTGGATTCATGGGAGACTATGTTCAATCCTGAAGTCCTGAAGCAATTTGCTTCTTGCGGCGTCTATATGATCGACAGTCCTGAAGATGTACTGACCTCGGCGCTGCGCTATCTGCGCATCGACCCCAATTCGAAAAAGCCGGAAGATATTCGCAAGGCCGCTGATGCCGTGTTGCGCGTCAAACCGTCGGTGAAAAAATTCCACTCATCCGAATATATCAACGCGCTTGCCAATGGTGACATTTGCCTTGCGCTGGGCTGGGCGGGTGACAGTTTTCAGGCGCGCAACCGCGCCAAGGAAGCCAATAATGGCGTCGAAATTGACTACGTGATTCCCAAGGAAGGAACACTGATGTCGATGGATGCTTTGGCGATCCTGAAAGATGCACCCCATCCCGCAGAGGCCTACGCATTTATTGATTATTTGTTGCGGCCCGACGTGGCGGCGCGCAATTCAAGCGCCATTCAATATGCCAATGGCGTGCTGGCATCGAAATCCGTGATGGACAAGGCCGTGCTCGACAATAAAGCCATCTATCCCAGCGATGAGGTGATGGCCCGGCTCTACACGGTTTCCCCCAATGAGCTCGGCGTGCAGCGGGTCATTACCCGCGAGTGGACGCGCGTAAAAACAGGGCGCTAGCCCCCCTGTTTGATTCAGATCATATCGGGAAAGGGGGGATCGCCCGAAAGTGAGATGGTCAATAGGCCAATCTCAAGGGGCGGTCCGATGAATATTCCACTTTCCCGCCGCGACAATCGCAGCCCCCTCAATGGGGCAAGCCGTGTGGTGCTGGCGCATCTCGTCGTCATTCACCCGATTCCGGTGGTGCGCCGCGGACTGATTGGCCTTTTGGCCGATAGCGGGGTCTGTGAAGCCTCCGCCTTGTCGGGCTTTGAAACGCTGGCTCAGGCCGCGCCCATGCTGGCCACTCTGGGCGCGGGCGATGTCATCATCATGGCGGGTGAGGATTGCAGTCAGCTTGAACGCGGCAAACTCATTCCGCATGGGGTTGGCGTCGCCGCCATCGGTTCTTGTGACAGCAATGCGCTACGCGCTTTTGAGGCCGGCACGATTGACGCGGCATTGAGCGCGAATGTCAGTGCTGAAGATCTCATGCGCGTCGTCATGCTGCTGGCAAGCGGTGGTCGCGCTTTGCCCAAGCGTATGCCGCAGCCGCGATTGCCCGGTGGGCTTGGCCGTCTCTCGCAGCGTCAGTTTGAAATTCTGGAGCTGATGACGCGGGGTCTTCTCAACAAGCAGATCGCATGGGAACTTGGCCTCACCGAAGGGACGGTGAAGAGCCATGTCTCGGCCATTTTGGAGAAGCTTGGTTGCAGCCGCCGCACACAGGCGATCACGGCTTTCATGACCAGTGGCGCGCGTGACTTTGAGCGCAGCCGCGCAGCCTGATCAGCTTGCATATCCATGAAAGAAGGGCTCCCCTCGGGAGCCCTTTTTGCTTGCCTTAGAGCGCGGATGAAATCCACTTCACCAGCTCGCCCTTAGGGGCAGCGCCGACCTTCTGGGCGGCCAGCTGGCCATTCTTGAAGAGCATCAGCGTCGGAATTGAGCGGATGCCGAGCTTGCCTGCAACGCCCGGATTTTCATCCACATTGATCTTGGTGATCTTCACTTTGCCCGCCATTTCCGTGGCGATTTCTTCAAGCGAGGGGCCGATCATCTTGCAGGGGCCACACCACTCCGCCCAGAAATCAACAACAACAGGCTCGCTGGACTGCAGGACGTCGGCTTCAAAGCTCGCATCGGTGACCTTGATGGTGGACATGGGGTGCCTCTTGGGGAAGCGGGCGACCAGGGCGCCCGAAGGAATCGAGCGAACCTAGGTAGCAGCCCCTTCCGCGTCAAGGATAGAGGCTTCGAGAGACCGTGATCCTTGCTTTGCTTGCTCCGGAGCTTTGGTGGTCTTAGCTTCGTTCAGTCTTTCAACAAAGGCAGGCCAATGCGCAATTTTCTGGGTTTCACTCTCGCGGTTTTGGGATTTTCGGCTTCTCCGGTCCATGCGGCTGAGGCTCTGGACGGGGCGTCCATGTCCCTTCTTTGGGCACTGCCTTTCTGTGGAATTCTTTTGTCGATTGCCCTGGGTCCACTGCTTTTTGCCCATTGGTGGCACCCCCATTACGGGAAAGCCGCTGCCTTTTGGGGGTTGGCCGCTCTGATTCCGATGGGTGTGGCATTTGGAGCAACGACGACAGCGGCCGCTCTCTTCCATACGGCCGCGCTCGAATATGTGCCCTTCATCCTGATGCTCTTTGCTTTGTTCACAGCTGCAGGCGGCATCGTTATCAGAGGAAATCTGCACGGCTCGCCTCTTTTCAATACTTTGTTCCTTCTGGGCGGATCATTTCTCGCAAGCCTGATTGGAACGACCGGCGCAGCCATGGTGCTCATTCGGCCGCTGATCCGCGCTAATGACAATCGCGCACATAATGTGCATGTCTTCGTCTTCTTCATCTTCCTCGTCGCCAATATCGGAGGTTCTCTCACGCCTCTGGGAGACCCACCGCTCTTTCTGGGCTTCTTGCGCGGGGTGGATTTCTTCTGGACAACGAAGCATCTCTTTATCGAGATGATTTTCATGGTGGTTTGTCTGCTGACCATTTTTTATGTGCTCGACAGCTATCTCTACCACAAGGAAGGTGTCACGCCCGATCCCACGCCTGATACGGACAAGTTCAGTGTCACCGGCCTCGCAAATCTTGCATTGATTGGTGTTGCTATCTCCGCGATTATCATGAGCGGGATGTGGAAGCCCGGCATCAGCGTCAATATTCTTGGAACTGAATTGCAGCTACAGAATTTGGTGCGTGAACTGACAATGATTTGTGTCGGGGTTGCATCCATCATCATCACGTCTCGCGACGATCGCGAAGCAAATGGATTTGAATGGGAGCCTCTTCTGGAGGTGGCAAAACTGTTTGCCGCCATTTTCACCTGTATCATTCCGGTGATGGCGATGCTCAATGCCGGGAAGAATGGTGTATTCGCCCCGCTTGTTGCTCTTGTCAGCAATCCGGATGGCAGTGCCAATCCCGCCGCCTATTTCTGGCTCACGGGCATCTTGTCCTCCTTCCTCGATAATGCGCCAACCTATCTTGTATTCTTCCAGCTCGCTGGCGGCGATCCAATCAATTTGATGCATGTCCAGACTCAGGTCTTGATTGGAATCTCTCTGGGTGCCGTCTTCATGGGTGCGAATACCTATATCGGCAATGCACCGAACTTCATGGTCTATTCCATGGCGCGCACGGCGGGTGTGAAGATGCCGACCTTCTTTGGCTATATGCTCTGGTCAGGGGTGATTCTGTTGCCGCTTTTCGTCGCGGTAACTTATCTGTTCCTGTAAAAACAAAGGGGGGAAAATGTCAGAGGATCTACGCGCGAAATTCTTGGGCACATGGAAACTCATTGGCGTCGAGCGCGAAGTGGCAAGCTCAGGCCAAAAGCTTGATGAGAATGTCACGCAGACGGGTTTCATCTGCTACACGAATGAACCACGCATGATGGTTATCATTCGCCGTATGGAACCGGGCAAGCCGCAGCAAATCACATCTTATGCGGGACCGTGGAGCATCGACGGCGATGCGGTGATCCACCATGTCGAGATGGCAACACGCGAAAGCTGGGTTGGCGTCCCGCAAGTTCGTCACTTCAAGTTCGAAGGTGATAAACTCATCCTCACGCCCCCCGTGTCGGAAGATTATACGCACGGCTCGGTGACGCGACGTAGCCTGACCTGGCAAAAGCTCTAAACAAAAACGGCGGCCTAAAGGCCGCCGTTTCTTTTGAGTTGTCAGGCTGAACTTATTCCGCCGCAAGCTGGGAGGTGGGCGCTGCTTCACGCACAGCCTTGTCCACATGCTTCTCGAACTGGACGAAGTTCTTGGCGAACATTTCGTTGAGATGCTTGGCGGTTGCAGCGAATTCAGACTTCGATGCCCAGGTCTTTACCGGGTTCAGGATGTGCGGCTCAACGCCTGGCACCGACACCGGCACTGCAAGACCGAAGTAAGGATCGGTGCGGAACTCGACCTTGTTCAGCGAACCATCGAGAGCGGCCGTCAACAGACGGCGTGTGACGCGGATCGGCATACGGCGACCAACGCCTTCCTTGCCGCCCGTCCAGCCCGTGTTGAGCAGCCAGCAATCGACATGATGCTTGGCGATCAATTCACGCAGCAGGTCACCATATTCCGACGCATGACGCGGCAGGAAGGGGTGGCCGAAGCAGGTGGAGAACGTCGCTTCCGGGCCCGTCACGCCCTTTTCTGTGCCAGCGACCTTGGCGGTATAGCCGGAGAGGAAGTGATACATGGCCTGCGCCGGATCAAGCTTTGCAATCGGGGGCAGAACGCCGAACGCATCGCAGGTCAGCATGACGATGTTCTTGGGGTGACCACCACGGCCCGTGTCTGACGAATTCGAGATGAATTCGAGCGGATAGGCGATGCGTGTGTTCTCGGTCTTGGCTTCGCTGTCGAAGTCAGGAACGCGCGTCACATCATCAAGGACCACGTTTTCCATCACCGTACCGAAGCGCTCGGTGGTGGCATAGATCTCAGGTTCAGCTTCGCGCGACAGGCGAATAGCCTTCGCATAGCAGCCGCCTTCAAAGTTGAAGACACCGTCCTTGCTCCAGCCATGCTCATCGTCGCCGATGAGAATGCGATTGGGATCCTGCGACAGCGTTGTCTTGCCCGTGCCCGAAAGGCCGAAGAAGATCGCCACATCACCATCCTTGCCGATATTGGCAGAGCAGTGCATCGGCATGACATTTTGCGCCGGCAGCGACCAGTTGAGGTAGGTGAAGACGGATTTCTTCATCTCGCCCGCATAGCTCGTACCGCCAATGAGCACGATCTTGCGCGTCAGATCCATCGCGATGACCGTTTCGCTGCGGCAACCATGGCGCTTGGGATCAGCGCGGAATGTTGGCAGATCAATGATCGTCATATCGGCGGTGAAGGAGGGCAGCTCCTCGCGGCGTGGACGGATCAAAAGATTGCGGATGAAGAGAGAGTGCCAGGCAAATTCGCAGATCACGCGCGTCTTGACGCGAAAGGCCGGATCAGCGCCGCCATAAAGATCCTGAACAAAGAGATCCTTGCCTTCGCAAGCCTTCATGAAATCCTGAAGCAGGGTTTCGAAATGCTCGGGCGACATGGCATTGTTGTTTTCCCACCAGACAGCCTTGTCGGTGTTGGCATCGCGCACCGTGAATTTGTCTTTCGGCGAACGGCCGGTATGCACACCGGTCTCGGCGACGATTGCGCCACCCGGAGCAATCACGGCCTCGTCACGACGGATCGACTCTTCATAGAGCATCGGCGCTTCGAGGTTATACGCAACGCTGCGCACGCCCTTCAGACCGAACGTGTCGATCCCATATGAAGCGTTGAACGTGCCCGTCTGTTTCATGATCGTCTCCGGTTGAAGCCCGAGCCGCAGCGGCTCCCGTTCCGCCTGCGCTCGCATTCAAAGGCTGGCGTGGGTTTAGTCGGCAGAAGGCTTCAGGGCAAGATCAGCCAACAGTCGAATCGTCGAATCCGAGCGTTTTTTGCAGCGCACAAATGATCTAGTCAGCCCGCGCCTGGGCCGCCAGTTCCGCAAGGATGCGGCGCAAGGAAGCGGCATTGGTCAAACGCTGCGGAAAGCTGATGCGGGCTGTCAGGTCGCCGGCGGAAAGATCAAGCCCTTCAGGGTCGAGCCCCGTGGCGCGCCAGCGGGCCGCGGGCTCTTTGGCAAACTTCTGCGCATAAAGGGACAGGGCATCTGCATGATCATTATTGAGGTGTTCAAGCGCCGAAGACTCAATGGCCAGCAGCTCCTGTGCATCCTCAACGCCAACCGCGAGATCAGACCAAAGATAGTCTGCAGCCTTGGCAAAGCCGCCATTCAGATGCGCGCTTTCGACCTCCATGCGCCAGAAGGCAAAATCGCCAAAATCCGCATAAAGGGCAGATTTGGGATGGCGGGCGAGAAAACGGGCTTTCAGGGCCTCCCGCTTCGCGTCGTCCGTGCATTTTGCCATGCGCCCCACCACAGTCAGGCGCGGATGGGCGAGCGGATCGCCTTTGCCAGTGCGGGCCAGCAGGATTGAGGCGCGGGGCTCTGCATCCAGATGTTTCGTATGGGCGGAGAGCTGAGACATGAGCAGGATGGGCGCGCCCGATGGGTCGGTTGCGACATTGGCGAGGCTGGAGAAGGGAAAGCCGGCCGGCGTGAGGGTTGCGAGCGCCCCCGCGCGAACGGACCTAAGCAACTGTTTTGCTTCAGCTTTACCGTCGTAGCCCGGCGGGAGGCCCGGCCTTTGGCCCTCAGTCTGCTCAGTCATTTGCCTCACTCGTCCGGGTGGGAATTGCCACTGCGAATGTTATATAAGGCGCTGAGCGGGCTGGCCATCGCGCAGCTGAATGCCATTAATGGTCCACGCGCCGGCCACATTTCGGCCCCTTCGGGGGCCTCAATTGCGCGCCGCCGACGCTGCCATTCGGTTCATGGCGCGTTCAAGCCGCATCCTGCTCAATAGGGCGGGCGATTACCAGCACCGGCTGGTGGCGCAGACCTGAGGTTGAAATTCCATGCCGACCATTGCTCTCGTTGATGATGACCGCAACATCCTCACCTCCGTTTCAATCGCTCTGGAAGGCGAGGGCTATCGTGTTCAAACCTACACGGATGGCGCGAGTGCGCTTGATGGCTTGAAAACCAATCCACCCGATCTGGCGATCTTCGACATCAAGATGCCGCGCATGGATGGCATGGAATTGTTGCGTCGTCTGCGCCAGAAATCTGATTTGCCCGTCATCTTTCTCACCTCCAAAGATGACGAGATCGACGAGCTGTTTGGTTTGAAGATGGGCGCGGATGATTTCATTCGCAAACCCTTCTCCCAGCGCCTGCTGGTGGAACGTGTGAAAGCAATTTTGCGTCGCGCCAATCCCAAGGAAGCGGCTGCGCAAAAGGAGGCGGAAGCCAAGATCCTTGAGCGGGGACTGCTCAAGATGGATCCTGAGCGCCACACCTGCACCTGGAAAAATCAGCCCGTGACCTTGACCGTGACGGAATTTCTCATCCTGCAAGCGCTTGCCACGCGGCCCGGTGTTGTGAAGAGCCGCAATGCCTTGATGGATGCCGCCTATGATGATCAGGTCTATGTCGATGACCGCACCATTGACAGCCACATCAAGCGCCTGCGCAAAAAATTCAAACAGGTCGATGACGACTTCGAAATGATCGAAACGCTGTATGGTGTAGGCTATCGTTTCAAGGAAGGCTAAGCAGCCCATGAGGGGCCGCCATTGGGGCCGGGATGAGTGTTGACGCGCCAAGTGCGGGCGAGACGGCTGCGCAGATCAGTGAGGCAGATGCGGCCCCGCGTCAGCCGATGATCAAGCGCGTCTTCGCAGCTGTGACGGCACGTCTTGGTTCAAGCCTCACACGCCGGATTGTTCTTCTCAATTTGGGCGGTCTCGTCGCGCTCTTCTTGAGCTTTCTCTATCTCAACCAATTTCGCCAAGGGCTGATCGAAGCGCGCGTGCAAAGTTTGCAGACGCAAGGCGAGATCATCGCAGCCGCCATTGCAGCCTCAGCTGCCGTCGAGACGGATGCCATTACCATTGATCCTGAGAAATTGT
>JACCED012033893.1_pt1 | contig 32254 bp, 26 predicted proteins | sample 7455021 | NCBI WGS metagenome assembly JACCED01 (sample SAMN15323456, study PRJNA562643) | freshwater metagenome | isolation source: river surface water | place: USA:Blue River Watershed | collected 2017-08-19 | reverse complement strand
TATTCTAAAAATTTTAATATATCATGTGCCACTATATTTCCCTTAACAACACCATCACTTACAACACCTATCTTCACATTTAATGGTAAATTCTCCAATTGTGTTATATTCTTACTCTTTTTAACAACCATATATAAATACTTCTGATATACCTTAAATATATACCTTATATTATTAAATATATCTGCCACTGTACCATGTGATGTATAATATGTTATTATAGGTACATTTATTAAGGCTAAATCTAAATTATTTTTTGATAAATCCTTAACAACTAAATCATAGTTTTGATATGGTATTTTTTTAATATTATATATTTTACTTTTTGCTAATAATATCGATAATATAAAATCACTTGATACCTTCTGATTATGCAATACATATCCAAATTTTAACGGTTTGTACAAAAAATTATTCTTAAAATTTATTCTATTATAATCCTCATCCTCATAAAATTTATATACTCCCGTCTTCGAATCATCATAATACGGTATGAAATATGTTAAATAATTTTCTGTTATATTTCTTTTTAAAATGAATCGATTTAAAATATATAAAAATATAAAAATGGTTAAAAGGGAAAGAAAGAGATGAAAAATTTTGTTGTTGAGTATCATATTCACTAAATTGAGGGGAGATATAATCTTTTTTGAATAAAATTAATTTAATAAAAAATTATCTATATTATTTATAAAGAAGGTATGGAATTATCCAAATTATTTTTATTCTATATTGTTATCATACTATTTTTATATTTTACAAAGCAAAATCTTTTTCAATTTAGTGATTTACCTGAAGACAAAAAGAGGAGAAAGTTTATAATGTTATCTGTTTTATCTATATTAATCGCCATAATTGTATATTTTATTAATATATTTTATGAATATTATTTTGAATAATTTTTTCTTTTAGATATTAAATGATAAAGAGGAATATTCAGTGTATTATAACACCCATCGATTTTAAAGAAGACAATATTAAAGATATTATTATTGATAAAGATGATGATGTAAATATGGATCTATTAACTAAAATAAAATTAAAAATACAAGAAAAAATATTAAATTATGATTTAGAAGAGTGGGTGAAAGATGAAGAGAATATATTTTCAATATTTTTAATATTATTATTTTTTATTTTTATAATTTTCTGTTCGTTCTTATTTAAAAAATATTATATAACAACATGTTATAGTATAAAAAATGACTGATAAAGCAGAGAAAGCTATTGAAGAATTATTAAAAGCACGTGATAGTGAGAGTGAATCTGATAACTCCTATTCAACAATGGAAAGTGATAGTGACAATTCTAAGTCCGGTTCTGAGTCAGGTTCAGGTTCTGAATCAGGATCTGGTTCTGAAGATGATTCTGAATATGAAGTTGATTTATCCGATAATGATGTTTATCGTGGTATCTTTCCTTTCTTTGAAGATGAAGAAGGTAACAACATTTTAGATTATATTGGTACTATTCATACTGAATTAATTGGTATTAGTAAGAGTCTTCGTTATGTAAAGGCTGTTCATAAAGATGTTGGTCGTATTGCTGATTCTTTAGAGAAGTTAGTATCTTTAAAAGAAGTTGAGATCCAAGAGAAGAAGAACAGAGCTGCTTTGAAAAAGTAAATTTATTATAAAATTTTTTTCAATTTAAAATAAATTATTATTAATAATAATAATTAAAAAATGGAGTATTATGAAGAATATATTAATGAGATACCAGAAGGTACTATTATATTAAAATATGAAAATCAGGAGAATATTATAAATAACAGAGCTATATATAATGATGAAGTATATGTCTTTTCCTCTGTAAAAGCATCTTTTTCACAAAGTGAAAAACATGTATATGAAAACAAAGTAATCGGTATACATAAAAGAAATGAGGAATTAATAGTTGGGGTTTTACATTTAGATTCAGTGACAAAATATGGTGTTAATTCATCCAATGTACCTTATTATTTATTTAAACCAGTAAATAAAAAGTATAATTCTTTTTATGTATCATCATCTAAACGGGAAAGAGAGAAGATGTATGTTGTTATTCGTTTTACAAAATGGGATACAAATAATCGTTTACCCTATGGAAATATAATTGATTATTTGGGTAAAGTGGGTGAAGAGTCAGTTGAATATGAAATGTTAAGATATTATCATAATTTATATTTACCACAATGGAAATTAAAAAGAGATGAAATACAAATTGATATTAATGAAGATATTGATTATACTATATTTTCAATTGATCCTATGGGATCTAAAGATATTGATGATGCTTTTCATTTTAATCTTTTAGAAGATGGATCCTATGAATTAGGTATACATATAGCATCACCAACACATTATTTTAGAGATATAAATGAATATTTAAATATACTTCAAACTAGAATTAGTACTGTTTATTTACCACATAAAAATTATCCTTTGTTACCCCGAGATTATGCCGATAACATTATATCATTATTAGAGAATCAACGTCGATATGCTTTATCTTTAATAATACATTTTAAAACAGATGGTGGATATGAATATCAAATAAGGGAGAGTAAAGTGATAAATAGAAATAATTATAATTATGATGAGATAGATCGAATGATTCATAAGAAGTTTAAAGGATTTAATAAAGAAGTTAAGGATTTATATCATTTTACAAGAACATATTATAATATTGATAAATTAGATTCACATAAATTAGTGGAATTATGGATGATATTTGCAAATAGAATAGTGGCTGAACATTTGGTAAGAAGTGGTAAAGATAAGATAATTTTGAGAAGGTGTTTAACAGAGGGAGTAAATATGGAAATATTAAATCAATATGAGAGGTATAAGATGAGACGGGAGTGGAAGAGTGCGGAGTATATATATTATAATAATGAAGATACAAATAATTATAAACATAATATATTAAATTTAGATTATTATACACATTTTACATCACCAATAAGAAGATCAGTTGATTTTTATACACATTTAATGTTGAGGGATAGAATGATGGATAATATGGAGATAGATTTGAATAAAATAAATGATTTTACAAAAAGATGTCGAAAATTGGATAGGGATATAAGAAGAATGAAAATAGTATTCAATAGTGAGAGTGGGATGATAGATACAAAGGGTATAATAGTGGAGAAATATGAAAAATATATATTAGTATATATACCGGAATATGATTTGGAGGAGAAGATAATAACGGAGAGTAATAGGGGATATATAATAGAGGATATGGAGAGAATGAATATAGGAGAAGAGAAGGATATAAGGATATGGATATTTAAGATGGAGGAGAATGTAAAGAATAAATTAAGAATAGAATTCGTAAATATGAACAAAATAAAAAATGAGGATATTTATAAGATAGAAGATGGGGAATGCAGAGTCAGTACCACAAACGAATCCTAAATTAGTAAAAAAGGTAATAAAGAAACGTGTGAATGATAATTCAAATGAGATAAGATATCCAGAGAATATAAGAAGTGTACAATATCCACAAGTACAAACGAATATAAATCAGAATAGATATCAACAACAACAACAACAAATTCAATATAATAATCATCCTTTAAATAATGTATATAGACAACCACAACAGAATCAATATTATAATCAACAACCGAATATGATATCAAATCAACATCAAATGATGGAGAATATGCATAATTCATATAGAAATGATCCAAAGGTAAATAATCAACCAATGAGAAATATGAATGATATGATGATGGAAAGAAATAGATTGAATATAGTACAACAGGAAGATCAATATAAGAAACCAATGGTACCAATACAACCGAGACCAGAGAATACATCAACACAATTAATGAGAAGGGAGATAAAGGAGTTAAATTTGACACCATATAGTTTTCAGGATGAGATAGATGAATATCAAAAACAACAGGAAGATGAGAGAAGGGTATTTGAGGAAGAGGAGAGAAAGAGACGAAGTGAGTTTGATGAGTATATGAATAGAAAGACGGATTATTTAAAGAAGGAGATAAAGAAGTTTGAGGATAATTATGATCCATGGGAGATATTGGGTTTAAGAAGGAATGAGATGGGTGATAAGGAGATTAAAAAGGCTTATAAGAAGATGGCATTAAAGTATCATCCAGATAAAGCGGGACCTCAATATCAGAATCAATTTCAATTAATAACACAAGCCTATATATATTTATTAAATAAAGTGGATGAGAATAAACAATATGAAGATAGATTTACACAGAAAGTTGAACAAAGAAAATACAGAGATGATATGAATGAAGAGGGTGTTGAGAATATATATATAAATAAGGATAAATTTGATATAAATCAATTTAATAATATATTTGAGAAGTATCATATAAATGAGAATGAAGATGGATATGGATATATGTATCAACAAAAGGATACAGAGTTAATAGATGATTCAAAGGTATTTGGAACATCATTTAATAAAGAAATCTTTAATGCACATTTTGATGATATAAAGAAGACTAGAAAATCAACAACAGATATGATAGAATATCAAGAACCGGAGTCTTTAATATCAGTATCAAAGAATATAGGTTTTAGAACATTGGGTGAAAAAGTGGAAGATTATAGTGGAAATGGATATACAGATTATAGAAAGGCACATGTTGAGGAGAATTTATTAATAGATCCAAATTCAGTAAAATATAGAGAATATAAAAATGTGGATCAATTAAAATCACATAGAGAACAAATATCATTTAATCCATCACAAGAAGATACAATTCGACAACAAACATATGAAAGATTAAGACAAGAGAAAGAGAGAAAACGTTTAGAACAATTAGATCAATATGATAGAATGTGGGAAGAACAATATAACCGAATTAACAAAAAATTATTAATACACAAATAATTATTCTTTTTTATTTATTTATAAATTTATAAAACTTACAGTTTTATATTAAAACCCTTACTTACTATACCGCTATTAGCATATATGGTAACAAATATATTATACTTATAAACTATAGTTCGCCGCCGCAAGTGAAGAACAGTGTGGGCGATAAGCCCCACTGATCGAGGCTAAAACGGTTTGATTAGATAAAGTGTTATAAAAAAAGTAAATAATTAAAGGTGTTCTAAAAACTGGCAGAATTGTTGATAATTGACAATTTTTAGATAAACGGGTATATAGACTAAACGAACAGATTTATCTGTATAATTTAATAATTGATCAACTTCATTGCGAATATAATAAGAAGCAGAGAAGTGTTGTTTATTAGGTCTATTAATAACAACTTGTTCAAAGTATTGATTTTCTTCTGAATTTTCATCTTCAATCTTCATTTTTTGATATTCTTCATAACCACTATAATATTCATCTTCTCTATATAATTGAGACCAAATACATTCACTTCCTAATAATCGATATAAAAGATGATATTTTTTATCATTTGTTAATTCATCGGGGCGGATATGAGCTGAAAATTGAAAACTTAAATGACTATATCCTCTCAATCTCTCAAATTGTTCATCTATTTTTTTATATAAAAAATCGATTGATCCATTTTGTTGATGAAGTTCATGTAAATCTGTTATTACACATATATATACTTCTGTTTTTGTATCATCTGATTCCTTTTTTCTATCCTCATCATCAATTGATCTTCTATAATTTAAAGGATATGTATTATATATCTCATTTATCTGATAAAAACCACTCATTTGTACTCTTTTTTATTATTATTATAATAAAAATATTACTACTTCAAAAATAATTATTCATTTTTTATTTATTTACGTTCTTACCTTATTTATTTACGTTACTTCATTAATTACGAGAAAAACTAATATCCGATAATTCCCAATCTTCCATTGAACTTACAATATTATTTATCTTATTCTCCCATTCACTCTTTACCTCTTCACTTACAATCATATTCGCCATTATCTTCATTAATTTATCATCTAAAGCAGCAATATCTAATGAATTTTCATTAAAATTATCAATTATCTTTGATACAACTCTCTCCATTATATCTGTATATTGAATAGCCATGATCATACCCATATAATCATCCACATTTCTTCTTTCTAATATCTTTAATAATGTATACTCTATTATTATCTCTCTCTCCTCAGTTGGGATATTATTAATTGTATCCACTAATATTTTAATATTATTTTGTTGTACACTCTTTAATACATTCTCCTTTGTATCATTCTCATTATATATCTTCATCACCGGTTTATCAACATTAAAATTATTTGTCTCTAATACCTGTGGATTAGTTATCATACTTACCATCTCTCGAATGAAAAAATCCATTCTACTTGATACTGTATTACATTTTACTATACCCTCAAATATCTCCAAATAATTATCAAATACTGGATACTTATTCTTAAATATTAAACCATTATCATAAAAGAATTTAATCATTCTATGTACACACTCTAACTCAATCTCCTCAACAACATCAAATGCATTATCTGTTATATGCAAAAAATGCAATATTATTATATGCGGTATATCCATATGTATATACTTCTCATTAAACATTATTAACATTATATCCACCATACCAAATAATTGTCTCTTCTTCTCAAAAAAGACATTATCATCCACATTCTCCTTCACAAATCCTATATTCTTTGTTCTAAACTTCTCCTCCAAATAATTAACAAAATACCTCTTAAAATTCATCATCAAATATGCCTCCATTCTTGCATCACCCTCCGATGAAAAAGGTCCTATCATATTGTCCTCATTCAAATTTGTCAATCCATACTCCTTCGTTGGATACTTAAATTGTACATAATAATCTCCCTCCAAATCTATTAATTCATATCTGTTTTGATGTATCTCCATTTTATTCCAAATGGATGATGATAATTGAACATAAAAATGTCTGTATTTTCCATCTTGAATACACTTTTCATATAATGCATCCGATAATATCTGGAAAAGATCAGGATTATCTATCTTCACCAATTCTGACATTAATTCTTGTCTTACAACCTGAAAATTATCCTCTGCTATCATATTCAAATGTCTTTGCACTAATTGTATTATTTTATCATTCTCTGATTGCGGTAATTCTATTGACCACTTCTTTCTATTCTCATCACTTCTCGCAAACTTTATATACCTATAATACTTTAAATGATTTGGAAACTTTTTGAATTTTGTCGTTTGACTAAATATAGGCTTCTTCAAATCCTCCTCCTCAATCCTCTTATATATCTCCAAAAATTTAGTCACTCTATCTATATTCTCCGACTCAAACTTCTCCTTCAAATAATTATCCATATTAAAATTCTGTATCCTATCATAAAATATATCCCAATTAATCATTATGGTTGTTGTATCCAACGAACTCGACATAGAGTTGAAAACGGACATTCTAATGTTATTATTTATATATAAAAAAAATTCTTTAAATAGACTTTTCGATTTATTTTTTTCTTTATTTTTTTATACATCTTTCTTTAAGTCCAATTTAATAATTTATTTAAAATGAAAAAAAAAATGAAAAATGTCTTATTTTAAACATTTTAAATGGATTTAAAAAAAATCTTAGTAGTCGTTAGATAGGATAAAATGAGTGTCAATATATTATTAAATAGTGATAACATATATCATAGGGTAGCATTAAAAGAGGATATAATAGTTGAACCTAAATATTTGAATGAGAATTTAAATACTTATATAGTTGATTATTTAAAAAATAAGAAAGAAGGTAAATGTGTAAAAGAGGGATTTATAAAAACAAATAGTGTTCGATTTTTAGAGAGAGGTGCTGGTATTTTATCCGGTTCTCGTTTTACAGGTGATATGACATTTGAAGTAAAATATGTCGCGGAAATATGTAATCCTTCAATTGGTACTGTTGTTGATTGTAAAGTTAGGTTTTTAAATAAATTGGGTATTAAAGGTTATAATGGTCCATTAACAATCATTGTTCCTCGTGAATTTCATGAAGATAATTTAGAAGTATTTGATACAATTAAGGTGGGTGATATATTAAAAGTTGAGATTTTGTATAAAGAATTTTCATTAAAAGACACAGAGATTAGAATATCGGGTAAAATACATGGATTAGATAATAAAAAGAAGAAGAATCAAAAGAAGGAGATACCAATAGAGGATATTAAAAAGAAGAATGAGAATATATTAGAAGAAGAATCCGAAGAAGAAGTTGATAGTATGGATGAAGAGAATGAAGTTGATGATATAGAATTAAGTGAATCCGAAGGTTCAGAAGCTGGGTCAGAAGAGGATGATGAAGAAGAAGATGATTCAGAAGATGCACAAAGTTTAGAAGAATCCGAATCAGAAGATGATGATCAAAGTATTCAAGAAGGCGGTGATGGTGAAAATGAAGATGGTATGAATAATTTTGTATCACAATTGAAAAAAGATGGTATGATGGATACAAAAGAGGATTTTGGTGACGACTTCAGTGTTGGAAGTGGAGATGATGATTATGATGATAGTGGATCAGATGATGGTTATTATAGTAGTTAAAGTACGTAAAAACTGGGAAATTAAAATATAGGAGAAGATAAATTAGTTTATATGCATTCTTTTTATGAATTAGAGGATAGTGTACAAAATGTAGACAAAGAAGATAATAAAAAAATTGATATTCAATCTTTACAAATTGATGACTTTTCAAGTATTATTGAAAATGAGAGTCTTTTAAATAAAAAAAAGCGACTTAAAGAAATAGTAAAAGATTTAAATCGTTTTGAATTATTGGAGGTATTTAATATTTTCAAAGATGAAAAATGTTCATATACAGAAAATACAAATGGTATATTTATAAATATAACAAATGTATGTGAAGAAGTGATTGATCGTGTATATAGATTTATAGAATATATAAAACAAAAAAGTAAAGAATTAAATGAACATGATGAATTGATTCGATTAGAAAAAGAGAAGATAAAAGATATAAATAAATTAAATGAAGAGAGTTATGATAACTATATTTTTAATAAAAATTTTATAAACCAAATACAAGAGAATAAATTAATTGATGTTTTATCAGATAATGAAGAAGAACATAATTATACATTAGATCTTTCAAGTGATGATGAAAATGAAGATGGACAAAATTTAGAAGATAAATTTTTACTTAAAAAAAAGAAGATTAAATATACTGGAACTAAAGCTAAAATTATGAAATCATATCGGGAAAATAAAGAGAATAATTTAACATCTAAAAAGAAGTCTTCAAAAGACAAAAAAGAGAATGAAAATACCGAAGTTGAAACTTCATAAATAAACAACATTTTACAACTAAATTTTTTAAATTAACATATTTTTTATAAAAATTTTCATTTTTTAAATATAAAATAAAAAATGAATTTTATTTTATTTAATTTAATTTTTAATATAAAGAAATTTTAATAAAATCAAAGAGGAAGAATGACGGAAAAGGCAGAAAGCAAAGTATTAACCTTAACAGGTATATTAAATTTTTTATGTAAATCACAAAAACATTTAGATGAAAATGTATTTGAAAACAGACATTTTTTTGAGATAAAGGATGATTATGACTATAATAAGGAAAAAAATGATAATTTATTTAATTTTTCAAAACCCACTGTAACAACAACAAAACAGACATCAACATCGGTTGTTCATAAAACAAAATTATTTGATATAAATTCAATAAAAAATATGGCAAATAATTATTTGAAGAATAATGTACAAGATGAAGAAAAAGAAGAAGATGTTGAGGAGGAAGTTGTTCAAAATAGAAATATAAAATTAAATGTGGTTGAAGAGAGAATTAAATTGAAAAAAAGGGTGGAGAAAGTGCAGGATAATATATTTTTATCAGATTCTTTTCATGATATTTTTGGTGAAGATTTTAGGAATTATATGTATATAGATTTAATGGTAAGATCGCAGAATAGGGGGAGGAATCATGTATATACATTTATGACATCGGTATTTGCAATATTGGATGGTTTATTTTTATTAAAGGGTAAAGAAGAGAAGGAGAGAATAATTAAACAATTATTTAAAAAGATACATATGGAGTTATTTTTAAATGGTTTATATCAAAAGTATTTATATAATAAATATCGTAAATTCAATAAAGAGGATTTACATAAAGTTTTAAATAGTGTATTATTATTTAGAGTTGAATTTGAGGATATTCATATAATACATCAAATTGTGGCAGATTATTTGGGATTAAATATATTTATTTTCCAAATATCAGATGTAAATAAGATTGATTTTGATAATTCAAAATCCTATTTAACGAAACAATATGAAGGTATTGAAAATCCCTATATACCAAATATTATGTTAATTCGTTATAATGATTTTTATTATCCAATAATACATTGTAATGATAGTGATCAATCGGTATTAAAATATAGTGTTCATAGAGAGTATATAGATAATATATGGAGATTAATGAATTTAAATATAAAAGATAATTTTGAAAAGAAATTGAAAAATGATGAAATAAAGGAGTCAAATGAAGAATTGGCGAAGGAGATTGAGAAATTGAATAAGATGAAAATGGAAGAATTGGTGACAAAAGCGGAGAGTTTAAATATATCAATTTATAAAAAATCTGATAAAACGGATAAAAATATTAAAAAGAAAAAACAAGAATTATTGGATGATATAATACATTATCTAGAACATAATCCAAATGAAGGATCAACATCATCAGTGACAACAACAAATTAAATTAAAAAAACATAAATTATTATTTTTCCCATAAATCATTTTAATTATTAAATCAATAATTAAAAATAAAATATTTTAATTAAATAGAATTAAAAAAATAATTCTTTAAAAATTGAAGTTAAAAAAATTTTTATAAATGAATATAAAATAATAATATTAATATTTTATAGATAAGAACAATATGGAAATTGAACAGAATAGTTTTGACAAATTGTCTTCTTTTATTCATCAAGCGAGAGAGAATGATAATTATGAATTAGAAGCTCGTTTGGGAGGAAGAAATACAAGTTTGCAAATAGATTTGGATAGTTATACTCGAGTATTTAAGAGATTAACTTATAAAAAGGAGAATAATGGTTTTGGATTAAATTATAAAATGGAGAATATACTGGATGTAATCATTAAAAGTGGATTTAATGAACAGAGTGAATTTGATACAATGAGAACAAGTATTATAGGTCAAGCGGATATTAAAAAGTATTGGTTATTTAATAATTTTAATGAGATTGATATGAATAATGTAAAGATAATAGAGAAAGAGAAGTTAGATAAATTTGATGATTCAAATTATCCAATTCGTTATTCTTTAAATGATGAAAAAACAGAAGATTCTATTAATCAACGTAATAAAAACTTAATTTTTAATGAAGAACAATCAAAAGATGTACAAAAAGTATTTAGATTAAAAAATAGATATTCAATATATTCAAATGACAATTTATTTTCTTTTGATTTAACAACAATTAAAACGGGTTATGGAACTAATTTTAAAGATTCAAATACAATGAAAGCAATACCAACATTTGAAATTGAAGTTGAATTTATTAAAAAAGATAGTGAATTAAGTGATGAAGATATCGCAAAGAATTTATTAACTTATTGTGGTACTATTTTATCCACTTTACAAAATAATGATAATATTTTAAAAGAATCGTTGATTCGTAAAGTTATTGAAGGTTATGTTAATTTAGTTAAAAGAACAAATCGTTTTATGACTTATGATAATCCTGATTTTATAGCAGCAAATCCAGTAACTTTTCATCGTACAAATTTTATAAAGAGTTCAGATAAAAATAAAGTGAATATATATAATAAATATGCAGCTACATTAAAAGCAGATGGTGAACGTCATTTTCTTTATGTAATGAGATCAGAAGATTCAAATGAAAATGGTAAGATCTTTTTATTTGATACAAATTATAATGTAAAAGATACAGGTTTTGTATGTACATCATGTACAAATACATTAATAGAGGGTGAATTAATTGAAATAGGTGAAGGTCGTGAGTTTTTTATGTATGATTTATTATTTTACAGGGGTCAAGATATGAGAGATAGAAAGTTAATAAATATAAAGAGTGGTTCAAAGGATAGTGAATCAAGATTAAAGTTATTAAATGAATTCTTTGATGCTCATAAAACAATTGATACATTAAATGGTTATAATACATCAAATACAATACCATTAGTTAAAAAAGAATATGTCTTTTTAGTATCACCTTTAGATAATTATGATGAAAAGGAATTAATATGTGAAAGAATTAAAAGTTTATGGAATAATAGAAAAACACAAAGATTTAATTCAGATGGTATTATTTTTGTACCTATTGAAGAAGCATATCCAACAAAAGGTGGAAGTTGGAAATTGTTATTAAAATGGAAACCACCAGAATTAAATACAATTGATTTTTTAATTAGAACAGTTAAAACAGAAGATGGTAAAGATATCCGTGTACCACATTGGGATATTTATAAACTTCCTGGAGAACAGATACAAAAACAATTATATCAATATAAAAGTGTTAAATTATATGTTGGATCTTATCGTTTTGATAAAGGTAAAAAGAGAGTACCAATCCCAATTGAATTTAATCCAGATGGTGTAAATGATGATAAAGCGAGTGTTTATAATGTGGCTAATATTAAATTAAATGATGAAGATCGTATGTTAGCAATTGATCCTTTTACACAAAAAGAAGAAGTATTATTAGATGATACAGTTGTTGAATTTGGTTATGATGAATCACAACAAGAAGGATTTAAATGGAAACCTTATCGTCATAGAAAAGATAAAACTATTCAATATAAAGCTGGTAAAAAGATAGCAAATAATGAAAAAACAGCTATTGATGTTTTTAATTCTATTCGTTATCCTGTAACTGAAGAGATGTTATTAACAGGTGATATACCAATAGATGAAGAAGGTGCTGTTCAAGCTGTTGTACCATACTTTAAGGATATTGATGAAAATAATGAGAATACTAGAAAGAAAATGAGATTAGCTTATCAAGATTTTCATAATTTATTTATTAAATTTAATTTATTTTATGTAACGTCACCAGCTGTTCAAGATACAGGATTTAGAGGTGTTAAAGGAAGAATATTAGATTTATGTTCAGGTAAAGGTGTTGATATAAATAAGATAGCAAAAGCAAGATATAATGAATTAGTTGGTATAGAAATAGATGAAGCAAATGTTAGATTTTCAAAGAAATATTATTTTCAAATGTCTCCAACAGTTAAACCAAAACGTGCTTTCTTTATTCATGGTGATTCAGGTAAATTAATCTTTCCAAATAGAGATTGTGGTTTTACTGAATATGATAAAACTAAATTAAAAGAATATATCCCAACTCAATATATGTTTGATACAGTATCAATGATGTTCTGTATTCACTATTTATTTGAAAATGAAATTAAATTAAGATCACTTTTACAAAATGTAACTGATAATTTAAAAGTTGGTGGTTATTTTGTGGGTACAACTTTTGATGGTGAACGCATTTATAATGCTTTAAAGAATAGATCTCATATTCAGGGTTTAAGAGATGATGGTGAATTAATGTGGAAAATTGAAAAGAAATATAAAGGTACTTTACAATTTAAAGGTAATAAATTATATGGTCAAAAGATTGATGTATTAATTGGTTCTATTGGTAATGTTTGGCCAGAGAATTTAGTATCTTTCCCATTCTTTGAAAAGATTATGGAAGAATATGGTTTTAAAAAGATCTTTGTTAAACCTTTTAAAGAGTTTTATGATACTTTAATAACAGAAGAATCTATTGATGGTATGGAAGATCATGATTTAAATTATTTAAAAGACAAAGTTAATGAAATGAGTGAAGAAGAGAAGAACTTAAGTTTTTTCTATAATGCTTTTGTTTTTATTAAAGTTAATAATGCTCCTGATAAATTATTAAAAGATTTAATCAGAATTATGAAGAAAGAACAAGTTAAAAGAGATACTGTTGATGGTGAAACCGGTGAAGTTATTTATGATTTAGTACCTGAAGAAACTGAAGAATTAATTTTAAGTGTTCAAAAAGAAGATAAAGGTAATGAAGCTGTCACTTCTATGGTTGATTCTATAGCTGATACTGTCGCTAACAAAGTTTTAACTAAAGTCGCCGAAAAAGTAAAGAATTCTGTTAAAAAGGATAATAATAGTGTTATGGTAAATACCAATAATAATCAGAATTCAAATATAAATATTTTGAATCAAACTAATTCAGGAAAACCTTTTGATGGTTTACCTGTTAATGATGGTACAAAGATTGAATATGTTGATAATGAAGGTAATACTGAAAAAGAAGAAGAAGTAAATCCGGATGTATTTGATGAAGTTGATAGTGAAGAGATTGAAGATGATGATTTAAGTGATTCAGATAGTTCTTATAACGAAGTTTAAAATAAATAAATTTTTTTTACAATAATTATATTTTGATAAAAATATAATATGTTTTTATAAAATAGAAAATGGACAAATTTATTGAATTCTTTCAAAACAAAGATCCAAGACAATTCTATATTTACGGTTTTTTAATCTTCATATTATGTATTCTTATCTTTAACTTCTCCTTCAAAAATAATATACCAACTTGTAATCATTATATTATGAATGTTTATCTTTATTTAGGTTTAGGTATCACTCTTGTTGGTCTCTTTTCTTATCTTTTTGAATACTATAATGTCGAATTTAATCTTTATTTAATGTTCTTATTCTTCATCTTAACTATTGTTTTTATCATCCTTTTAGGTGTTCTTTATAAAAATAGAAATTATCTTCTTAATCATTTATTATGGTTAGGTATAATTATCGGTTTTGCTTATACTCTTTATCCTATGGTATCATCACCCACATATGCACCTTTTATTAATCGTACTTTAATGATTGTCGCTTTAATATTCTTATTAATGACTATTATTGTTTATGTTTTCCCAAAATTCTTTGAAGAAAATGTTCAAATGCTCGGTGTTGGTCTATTTGTCGGTTTAATTAGTATTATTATTGTTGAACTCTTCTATCTAATTTATAAAGGATTCACCAAAAATACTTCTTATACTAATACTAATCGTTTAATCACCTATTTTGTTATTATTCTCTTCTCTTTCTTTATCTCCTATGATACTCAAGTTATTAAAATGAAATCTAGAAATTGTAAAGAAACTAACTCCTTTAGATACCCCAATTATCCTTACGAATCTTTAAGCTTCATTCTCGATTTACTTAATCTCTTCGTCCGTATTCTTTCACTCCAAGGAAATAATTAAGTTTTTTTATATTGATTCATTTTTAAAAAATTAATATAAATGGTAAAAAAAATACGTAAAAAAGTTGAAATAAAGATATATAAAGAAAGAAGGAAAATAATATATAATAAGAATGAAATATTTATTAGAAAATCATGAAAAGAGGGAGATAGATATAGAAGAGATAAGTTTAGGTAAAAATACGAAGAATCGTATGTTAATCTTTAAGAGGTATTATGAGAATATAAGTAAGGAGAAGGAGAAGATAGATCAATTGGAGAATAATTGTGAGTGGGATAGAATAAAGAAGTTAGGTAATCCATTTGAGTTGATATATACATCATATCATAAGAAGTAGAAGAGAGATAGTATATCGAATTATCAACCGATAAGTCGATCATATTTTAAGATGTGGGAGATATATTATAATTTTCAGGATAAGATATTTGAGAATTTGAATGTAAATGAACCATTTATATTTGGACATTTAGCGGAGGGTCCGGGTGGATTTATGGAAGCATCTTATAATTATAGAAATATATTATTAAAGAATAGACCAAATAGGGATGTATATTATGGTATAACATTGAGACCAAATAGTGAATTTGTACCAGATTGGAATAAGATAAGATCAATATTTAGAGATACAGATAAATTTAAGATAGAGTATGGTAATTTATATAATTTGACAGAAGTACGGGCATTTATAAAGAATTTTAAAAATAAGAAAGCATCTATAGTGACAGCAGATGGTGGATTTGATTATTCATCGGATTTTAATGGACAGGAGATAAGTTCATGTCAAATAATCTATTCGGAGTGTATAGTGGCAATGAATATATTAAAGGAGAGGGGAACATTTGTATGTAAGGTATTTGATTTATTTACGAGTTATATGATAAGATTAATATATTTTTTATATAATCATTTTCAATATGTATATTTATATAAACCGGAGACATCCAGACCGGCGAATTCGGAGAAGTATATAGTGTGTATAGGATATTTAAATAAATTGACGGATAATGATAAAAAACATTTATTGTCTTTAATACAGGAATATCATAATTTTCCACAATTAATAGATAATGAAGTGATAGATTTGAATGGTATAAATGTACCGGGTTCATTTGTTCAGTCATTAGGTGAATATAATGAGGAGTATATAGAACATCAGAAATATTATTTACAAAAGACAATACAATTAGCATATGAGAAACCGACAAAGGAGGAATATGATTTATTAATAAAAAACCAAGTAAAAAATGCATTAGATTGGTGTAGAAAATATCATGTACCAATTAATCAACAATCACAATTATTATAATATTTTTTTTTCATAAATAATTATATTTATAAAGTTATAAATAAAAAAAAAAATAAATTTATTTTTTAATACGATCTTTAACGAATTCATCATAATATTTTTGACCTAATTCTTTGGATACTTCTTCATCATTGGATTCACCATTTTCAATCTTTTTTTTATATCTTAATAATTCATCTAAACGGTACATGGGGAAGGTGCTGGGATTTTCAATAATAGTAAAGAATAAGGTTGGGTATTTTTGGTGAACATCGGTATATCTTTGCATACAGAGTTGTTTATAATCATCTAAATTGTTTTTTTTAAGTTGAATATTTTCTCTTTTTAAACAGAATTGAAGAAGTTCTTCAATATTTTTTTTAATAGTATCAGCTGACTCCATCTCTTTCTTTTATAAATATATTAATTATATTTTTTTAAACTAAAAAAAATAAATAAAATTAAAAAATAAATTAAAAATAGAGGTAAAATGGATAATTCAACTTTAGTATATATTATATTAATTATTTTATTTGTAATCTTTATAATATCATTATTATATTGTAATAGTTTAAATCCATGTTCAGTTGTTGAACATTATGAAGAGAGAATGGGTGGTACATCACAAGATCCTGAAATTGAAGATATATATGATAAAGAATTTGTTGATTTTTATGAGATAATTTATAGGGATCCAACTGATTCTAAGATAGTAATGGATGCAATGGTGACTAAATGTTTAGATAATGTAAAGGATAAGAGTAAAATAAAGATAATGGTTGGAGGATGTGGAGTGAATAGAACGGGATCATTATTAAAGAAGAAATATGAGAATACAGTATGTGTTGATATATCAAAGAATATGTTATTAAAAGCACAACAACTTCATCCAAATTGTAAATATATACATGGGGATTTGAGGGAAAAAAATTTATTTAAAAAGGGTGAATTTTCACATATATTATTGGATGAAAGATTATTAAATTATAATAATATGGATGATATGAAGAAGATAATAAATAATTGTAATTATTGGTTAGCAGAACAGGGTTTTTTGATAGTCCCGATATATAATAGGGATAAATTGGGATTAGCAGCAAGATTTTATTCAACAAATTATATAGATAATAAAAAATACTTACATGGTTTTACATATTTAAATGATTTTTCACATGATTGTTATTATATACCATTAGAGGAGATAACAAATAATCAAGATAATACAAAAGATATAAAGGATATATATGTATATTTTGATAAGATAGTATTAGATGATGAGAAAAAGAGAGTAAAGAAGACGAATTTTTATTTTCCGGAGAAGGACAAAGTTTATAATATGATAATGCAACAATATTTTAAGAATTTTTATATAGAACCATATAAGGATGGTAAACAAGTAATAGGGGGATATGAGGTCGCGATATTTAGAAAAGAGAGAAGTAAATTGACAGTTGAAGAGATAGAAAACAAATACAAATAAAATCTAATAATTATTATAGAAAAGGATGAGTTATAATACAACGGAACTTCAAATATTGAATTCGATATGTGGTTTAAATCCAACGGGACAGATGATATTAAAGAATGGTGTATTTGAACAGATAGGTAATCCAGCAGTAATAATGACAAAAGATGAATATCAAATGAAAACATTGGAAGAATCAAATAAGAATGTTGTGACGGGTACAACAACAGTGGAGGATAGAGTTGAGAAGTTTGAGAATATGAATAATAAAGTTGATACAAAAAATATTTTAAGTTTAATTTTTTTAATAATAATAATAGTTTTGATAATTTATTTAATATTTAATATAAAAAAAAAATATAAATATAAAAGATAGAATAAATGGTCAAACGTTATAGTCAGAAGAATTTTCAATCGGATATGTTGAAACTTCAAAATTTTGTAAATGAAACGAATGAGGAGTTATCAGAGATGGATTCACAAGATGGTGGATCAACATTAGGTAATAAAAGAGTAAGACATTTTAAATTAATAGAAGCAGATAAGAAGGAGATGAATATAGGTTATGTAAAAATAAATGAATCAGGTTCACCATTATCAGCAGCTAAAAAGTTATTTAAGTCATTATGTCATCATAAAAATTTGAATGGTGATTCAAAATTAAAGGTAAAATCATCATTTACAATTCAGGAGACAACACAGGATTCAAAGAAGAAGATATATGGTCCATATGTTGGTTCATGGAAGAAGTTAACAGAAAAGGAACAGAAGGAGGCAGCAAGAGCAGGAATACAATTTAAGATGCGTTCAGTTGTAAAATTAGTTGGGGGTTCAAAGAAGGATAATGAGAAAGAACAGGATAATGAAGATGAAGTGGATGAAGAATCAACGGTATCATCAACATTATCATTATCAAGAATAAATTCATTATTAGATCAATTTGAGGATGAGTCGGTACAGAATAAGAAGAATAGAAAGAGGAATAATAATAAAAAGATAGCGGTTGGAGGGTGAGGAGGGCCAAAAATAAGTTTAAAGTAAATATAGAAATGAATAATTAATGGGATTTAAGGATGATGTTATATAAAATAAATGAATTTGATATAATTGATATTTAAATCTTTTGCACATTATAAAAATAATTGATGCAGATTATATATTTTTAGTTTATGGAGAACTTATTGATTTTTTATAATTTTTAAATATTATAAATAATAATATTTAAATAGATTAGGGAAAGGTAAGAATGGATATGTTTAATATGAATAGGAAGAATACAAATAAGAAAATGAAAGAAGTTATAAAAAAGGATATGTATACAATAGTTGATTTTCCGAAGGAGAATAAAACATATGGTGAATTTTCGGGAGCTTCACCAAAGAGAGCAGCAGATAAGGCATTTACAAAGTTATATAAATTAAGTAAAATAAATAATAATAGTTCGGATTTTTTAGTATTTACAATAAAGAATAAGAGAACAAATAAGGAGTATAAATATATAGGTAAAAGAATAAAATTAATTAAACCAATAGTTGTGAAGAGGGGTGGTAAAGAGATAACATATAAATATATAAATACGATAGGTAAATATAGTTCGGAGTTAAATAAGAATAAATAAATTTGAAAAGGTAAAAAAAAATAAAAGAGAAAGATAGAGAGTATGTCAACATATGATCCAACGAATCAGTATGATATAAAACCTGCAAATTGGGATACAAATAAGAATCCTGAAGTACAAATTCAGGTTGATCCAAATTCACCACAAGGACAGACAACATCAAGTATAGAAGCAAATATAGATCAATCAAAAACAAATGCAAAATATGATACGGTATCAATGGATGTAAAACCATTAGCGGGTGGTTATAATAATAAAAAGACAAAATACAAGGTGGAGTATAAGAATAAGAAGTTAATATATGAATTTGATGAGGATATAGAGGAGGATGAAGTTGTGAAGAAGTTTATAAAGGAGAATAAATTTAAAAATGACCAATTTATTAAATTATCAAAAATTGGTTCTCGTACAAAAAATTTTTATCATATTAGGGATCCTAGTAAAAGAGTTAGATATAGAAAATTATATGATTAACTATCATATGAATGATCTAGAAGATATTTTTGAGTTCGTAAAATATATTCTTTAAGTTTATTCCAATTTTCGGGTTCATAAATACGTTGAGGAGTGCGTTTATTAATGGAAGAAGAATTAATCCAAATTATTTTTTTAAGTTCATCTTGTGTAAATTCAGGATATCTTTTAGATATTAATTCACACAATTTAGTATTACAATGAAAATCAATAGCAGAAAGATCCCATTCTGATACTTCTAATGGTTTAACAGAATAGAACAATATAGGTCGAATTCTATCTCTATTAATAGATATTGAATTGGGTATTTCACCTTTAAATCGTTTATACCAAATATTAGCATATTGAGTTAACATATCAATATCACAATTCATACCCCCATATGCAGATCTTAAATGAAAACAATATAATAAAGAAGCTTGATCAATAGATAATTCGTGATAAGTTTGGAATTTGTCGATTAATTTTTCTTCGGGTAATTCAGAATATTGAATAATATCTTTATTGGGTATATTTGATAATACATAAATCAGACCTAATAACCATTCATACATATCTTTTTTTAAACCAAAATTAGTTGAAGAGATAGCAACCATAAACCAAATAAGAGTTGTAAATGATTCATGTAACATAACATCTTCAATCATAATAATGGGGAGTCTTCTTAAAAGTTCAACAAGATCAAGTTTAATAAGATGAACGGCAGTTGGTATAGCGAGATGGAAGTCCATTTTGCGGATATTCTTTTGTAAATGTGATTTTAAATAAGGTATATTTTTATATTTAGGTTCTTTTTGAATAAAAAAATTTTTTTCAGTAAAATTATCAATATTAGCACAAAGATAGAAAGTGTGTGTTTTTCTAACTTGTTTCCATTTAACTTCTTCAATAAAATTAAGATTACCCGGACTTTCATTTAACCATTGAGCTTGAAAAGCAGGTTTTCTATTATCCCATTTTAAATAGAAGAATCTGCGAATCTCTATCTTTGTACCCTCTTTGTTTAATGTATGAAAATAATTATGAAGTGAATTCTGTCTACTCATTTTTATTTTTTTTGTTTTTTCTTTTTTTTATATTCTAAATTTTTATTTAAATAACATGTTGATTTTAAAAAATAAATAAAATAATTCATTTTTTTTTTCATTTTAATAAAAATTATAAAGCCAGGCCCGAGTCATGATAAACAGTATATCATTAACCGGGACTTTATAATGCACTGCTAACGCAGTGCGGTCATCATTGGCCGCCGGGCGAAGCTTGCTTTGCCCTTTACAGACCCGTTTTATGAGTGAGAGTTTATCATTAACCGGGACGTTATAATGCACTGCTAACGCAGTGCAGTGCGGCCACCATTGGCCGCCGGGCGAAGCTTGCGTCGGCAAGCGCAGCTTGCCAATGCGACCTTTAGGTCGCGTCGCCCTTTATGGACCAGTTTTATGAGTGAGAGTTTATCATTAAAAGTGACTTAATATATTTTTATTTAATTAAAATTTATTTTATTAAATATTATTTGAAAAATGTATTTTTTATTTTATTTATATTTTATTTTACTTTTTTTTATAATTTAATTATTAAAGTGGTATCTGCAAACAGGTTCATATATATCATCACTTCCAACAAGAGTTGTCTCCTGATCTGATGTCATTCTCTTTGTAAAATGTGCTGCTGTTCCATTTCCACATCTCTTACATAATGCATTTAATTTGTATACCTTCTCTGCATGTGGTATTAATCTTAATACATCTCCAAATGGTTGTTTCTTAAAATCACCATCTAATCCAGCTGCGACAACACATTTTCTATCCTCATCAACCCACTTTACTACACTGTCATAAGCATCCCCAAAAAATTGAAGTTCCTCTATTACTATCACATCCGCACTTTCTAATAACTCCACACTTAAATCACTTAATCTATCTAATATTATACATTCATCAAATGATTCTCTATTATGTGTTGTTAATGACGATGATCCATAACGATTATTTATTGTATGATTTATTACTATCACCTTCTTCTTCAAAATCTTAAATCTTCTAATTATTCTTATTAATTCTGTACTTTTACCAGCATACATGGGGCCAATAATTAATTCTAAAGATCCAACCTTCTCTTGTTCACTCATGGTTAATGAATATGACTCTTTCTGATATCTATTCATATTTTATATTTTCTTTTTTATACTCATTTTATTTTTTATTTATATTCTTTTTTCTTTTTCATTTTTTTTTTCTTTTTTTTAAATTAATTCATTTTAAAAAATATATAGTATATAAAAATATAAAAAAAACAAAAAATCAAAAAATTAATGTGTTAAAGATTTTTCAGATTGAACGCATAAAAGGAAGTTATAAAGGATATATTGGTATGAGAAGTAAACGAGAACGATATCGGTCATATAATTATTTTTATAAACATCAATATTCATATTTTTTGAAGCTAAAACTTGTTCTTTCTTTAAGTTCATTTTAGCTAAATATTTTTGGATACGGACCAATCTTCTAATGATAAACATTAATTGTGAAGACATTAAAAACAAATATTTTATATTCTTATATTTACTGATCTCATCTAATCTCTTTAAAATAAGTTCACTAATCTTCTTATCTTGATCATCAATATATTGTATAAATTTACTGATTCTATTCTGATATATTGGATTCGATGCTGTTTTATTTCTTAATTCATAAAAGATCTTATCAAATACCTTTATAAATTCAGTCTTATTTATAGGTTTATTTTTATTATTTGCTTTTACATTTGTTTTTACATTATCTCCACCTTTTTGTGCGGGATTAGTGGGTTGACCAAATTGGGGTTGTGTTGATTGTGATATAGCTGTATTTGATTTTTTATTTGTTTGTTTATTTGATGGTTTACCTGTGGGGAACAAAGTATTCATATTGATATTTGTGATATTAAATTCGGATGTAAATTGGGGTTCTTGTTTAAAACTAATTAACTTGTTAAGTTGAAAAGCTGATATTAAACTGTCTCTGTTTTGATAAAACTGTGCCTTTTCATCATAATATGTCTTTACTTGTTTTAATAACTTTCTCAATCCTTCACCACTCTTATCAATTATTAGTTTATATCTTCTCTTTCCATTATTGTTGTTCTTAGATTCTTCAACTTTTAATAACTTGTCAATTAAGATCTTAATACTGTCTTTTTCAATACCATTATAAAATGGATTGGACAATTTGTTGTTTTTAATATTCTCATTTTGTCGATTGAATTTATTAATAGATTCATTAAATTGAATTAATAATTTAAATTCGTTGTTCATAGAAGAAAATATGGATCCCATTTTGTTTTTGTATAAATCAATATAATTGGATTCTAGTTCATTTTGAAAATCTTGTAAATTCTTGATTAATGCATCACAGTTCTTCTTTAACTTCTCAAAATTTGATTCTTTTAATTTTTTGTCACTTTTTAATGATGCTTCTATTTTTTCCCTTTGCTTTTCTAAATTAGCTAGTTCAAGATCATAATCTTTTTTAATCCTAGTGTATGATGCTTTGTTTTCAGGAGTTGTTCCTTGAGGACTATTTTGATGTGTTTTAATTATAACTTTTTGATTAGATATTTTAGATAATATGTCAATATATTCACTATTTAGTTTTAAATAACTTTCGTCTGATTGAGCTTTAATATTTTCATAATCATCATTATAATTCTTACCTTCTCTTGTTAACTCATTTATCTTATTTTGGATTAAAACAATATTTCGATCTAAATCACTTTTCTTTATATTCATATAATTTTTAACATTCTTCATAAATAAATTATAATTATCTTTGATGTTTAGTTTCTGTTGATTAGTACTAACATTTACGTTGTTTTCAATAAATATATTTAATAATTTAATTTCTTCGTTTTTTAATATTTCCAATATTGCAAAAATATTAACAAATGGGTTTTGTATAATATTTTTTTTTAAATTTAAAGAATTATAGTTTTTACTGGAGAAGTTATTAAATTTTGTTATTAAATCGTTTTTATTTAAAATATATTGATTAATATCATCCATTAATGGTTTTTTTTTATTATCTTTTTCTTCTTCATCTTGTATTTTATTAATCTCCATTAATAATGATATTTTTTTAATTAATTTATCATAATTTAAATTATCTTCTTTCATTAATAAATTTAGTTCTTCAAGACTATCAAATATTGTTTTCATATCATCTTGTTTAGATTTTATATCATCAATAACTTTGTTTAATAGTTTTTCTAAATCTTCATTTTCATTAAAAATATTTTTTTTAAAAATTATTCTTATTTTAATAAATTCGTTCATTAAATCATCAAAAGAAGATATTAATGAATAATTTGTATTTGAAGGATCACTCATAAAATTTTTTAACTGAATATAAGTTGATGGAGTTGGTGGAGTTTGAGATGAACTTGAATTTATTAAATAGGTATTTAGTTTTTGAAAAAATCTGTTTTTTCTATTTTTAAAATCATCTATTAATAAGAGGTCTCTTTCATTTTTAGATTTAACTTCTTTTAATAAACTGATAAATTGTTGAATAATCTTACTTGTTTCATTTTGAATATTTATAACTTCATCTTTTAATGTTATAAAATTATCAAATAATTCTTTTTTAGCTGATCCACCTTTTCTTTCTTGATTTTCTCGTAATAAAAGATTAATAGAACGAATATTAGGGTTCTCATGTGCTAAATAAAAGTCTGATAATTGATAAAAATCATTATACGTTTTCAAATATGAAAATGTTGTATTTTGTCTCTTTGAATATGTATGCATAATTTTTGAATTCAATATATATAATTCAGGTGTCACAAACAAATCATTAATCTTCTTTTGAGAATTTTTAGAATTTATTATTGTTTTTCCAGTTATAGGTTTACCATTTTCACCAACAGTTGTTGTATTTACCTGAATTGTAGGTATATTTTGATAACTAATACTTGATTCAAGTTGTTGTTCAAATAGTCTTTTATCATTAAAAAATACATTTTTCAAAAACAGAGTATCTTGTTGTTGGTTTGATGAATTTGATGATAAAATATTTAAAATAGGAAAATATATATTTGTGTTATTATTAATTTGATTCTGATTTTGCATAGTATTCATATTTACTATCCTCTAATTTATATAAAATATTAAAATATATATAAAAATATGTAAAAAATTAATATAATTTATGTCGTTGATTATGGGTATATAATTCAAATATATCATCATCTGTTAATTTATATCTTCTATTTTTTTTATGATTTATCATATCAACTTCATTTATAAAATTCTCTATTTCAAATACCATTAATTTTTTTTCTTGTACATTTTTCTGATATACAATTATCTTATAACTTACATAAATTATAAAAATAAATAATATTATTATATATATCCATTGTAATATCTTTTCATTCATCTAACTATTTTTATTTTAGAAAAAAATATATTTTTTATATCTTTTTTAATTTTTATAATCTTACTATAAAATGTATTGTTTTTATTTATTTTATATTCTTTCTTTACGTCTATATTTTCTTTTAAATTTATAAAAAATAACCAAATCCAAAATAAAAGAAAAAAAGCGAAAAAATCCAATATTTACGCTTTATTTAATTTTATTAGCGTAAATGATAATAAAATCAATTTTTGTGAAAATGGAAAAAAAAATGATTTTTAATTTTTTAAAATAAAAAAGAATTTAGAAAAAAATAAAGTAGAGTAAGATAGTAAGAATGTCACTTTTTGATAACGACGAAAACATTACCAATTCAGAGACAGGAGAGTATGATATATACCAATTTTTGAGAGACCATAAGGTCGAGAAAGGACAGAGTTTTACACATTTGTCGATGGGTTTGGGTAATTTTGCGGGATCATTTTATATACGTGAATCGGAATTAGATGTATTTTACAGGTTATATGAGAATGCAATATTTGCGGATAAGATTTTATATTTGGTTGAAAAACATGAAGAATATGGACCGGTATTAGTTGATTTTGATTTTAAATATGAGTATGAGATACATGAACGTCTTCATACAAGGGAACATGTTCAACAAATTGTTGAATTATATATGAATGAGATACATGAGACATTTGAGATTGAGAAGGATGATCCAAGAATGACGGCTTTTGTCTTTGAGAGACCAAAACCATATAAATCGAAGGGATCAACAAAGGATGGAATTCACATAGTTTTTCCATTTATTGTATCAAATCCAGATGTTCAATATATGATAAGAAATGCGGTATTATTAAAGATAGCACCAGTGTTATCAAATTTACCTTTAAAGAATGCATTATCAGATGTTATTGATAAATCTATTATTTTTTCAAATGGTTGGATGATGTTTGGTTCAAGAAAACCTAAATGTGATCCATATGTATTAAATAGTATATATGATGGTAATTTAGAATCAATACCAATTGATGCATATGATTATGGAACAAGAGATTTACCACGATTTTTTAGTATAAGAGGTAGAAAAGCGAAAGACTTAATACCAGTTAGACAAGAAAAGATGGAGTCATTAGAGAAGATGATACAAAAGAAGAAGACACAAACAAACACTTCATTAAAATCGAAGATTGGAATGAATGTAAATTATGATGTTCAACAACTTTCAGAAATTGTACGAATTTTATCTATTGAAAGAACAGAAAGTTATACAACATGGATGGAAGTTGGTTGGGCTTTACACAATATAGATCCAAATTCGCAAGAATTATTGGATTTATGGATAGAGTTTAGTCAACGATCACCCAAATTTGTTGATGGTGAATGTGAAAGAGAATGGATGAAAATGAAGAGTACAGGTTTAGGTATTGGTTCTTTATATTATTGGGCCAAAATCGATAATTATGAAAGATATAGAAATATAATGGATCGTGATATAAATCAACTTTTAATAAAGAGTTTGGATAGTGTCACTAATTTTGATTGTGCTAATGTATTATATAAAATATATCGTTATGAATTTAAATATTCAAATAATGAATGGTATATGTTTATGAATCATTTATGGCATCCAATGAAAGAAGCCACTGAATTAAGACAAAAGATATCAACAGAATTAGTTGTAAAATACATGACTTTGATATCGGATTTTAATCTAAAAGCAGTATCAGACGATCCTGAAGTATCAGAAGAAGAGAAAGAAGAATATAAAAAGAAAGCTAAAAAAGGTAATGAATTAATTATTAAATTAAAAACAACATCTTTTAAAGCAGATTTAATTCGTGAATGTAAAGATCTCTTTTATGATAAAGACTTCTATAACAAATTAGATACAAATTTATATTTAATTGGTTTTACTAATGGTATATATGATCTAGAAAAAATGGAATTAAGAGATGGTAGACCTGATGATTATGTTAGTATGTGTACAGGTATTGAAAAGATTGAATTTTCTAAAGACCATGAACAATGGGAGAATTTACAATATTTTTTATCAACTGTTCATCCAAATCAAGATATCAAGAATTATTTTTTAACATTTTTAGCAACATGTTTACAAGGACATAATGCTGAAGAAAAGTTTAGAATATGGACTGGTGTTGGTGGTAATGGTAAATCAAAAATTATTGAATTATTTGTATCAGCCTATGGTGAATATACATGTAAATTACCAATAACATTATTAACAGGTGCAAGAGCAGCATCAAATGCATGTACACCCGAGATTTTACAATTAAAAGGTAAAAGATTTGCATATTTAGAAGAACCAGATGAAGGTCAAAAATTAAATGTAGGTTTAATGAAAGAGATAACTGGTGGTGATAAAATCAAAGCCAGAGGTTTAAATAAAGATCCAATTGAATTCAAACCACAATTTAAATTATCATGTTTATGTAATGATGTACCAGAAGTACCACCAAATGATATTGGTACTTGGCGTCGTATGGAAATTATTGAATTTAAATCACGATTTGTTAATAATCCAAGAGAACCAAATGAATTCTTAATTGATGATCAATTATCAATTAAAATGAAGCATTGGTCTGAATTATTTATTGCATTATTGGTTGATGTTTATTATGTTAATTACAAAAATCATGGTATTATTGTACCAACTGAAATTAACAAATTTACTGAAGAATTTCAAAAGCAATGTGATAATTATATTGAATTTATTATGGAAGCCACTGAAGATACAAATAATCGTGATTCTGAAGTACCAATTGGAGAATTACATGATGAATTTAGATTATGGTATGTTGAAGAGAATAATGATCATAAAGTACCTTCTAAGATTGAATTCCGTAAATACTTAAAGAAGAGATATAAGGATAGAGCTAATGCTAAGACAATTAAAGGATTAAAATTCAAAGATGATTACAATAAACGCACTGAAGGTCGTTTAGTCACTTTAAATGCACCCACGAACATTAATATTGATCGTGTTCATTAAATAAACTTTTACTTTTTTTTACTATAAATTTTAATGTTATAAACATTAAAATATAAATTTTATAAAATATATATTAAATTACATTACTTTAATAATATCGTTTATAGGTATAATATAAAACAAATAATATTAAAAGTACTAAACTTGACCAACCTAATATAGTTAATAATTCATTATTCACTTCACTTTCAAATTGATTCATTTGAATCTGTTGTGATAATTTTGTTATTTCATTATCCATATTATTTAAATTTTTATCATTTTGTACTATCTTCTCATCTGTGTGTATAAACTTATCTTCAAAGAATTGTCCAAATGTTGAATATAAACTTGCTATGGCACTATTCTTATCTTCTTCTGTACTCTTTAATGCTCTTTCTAATTCTGTCAATTCTGATGTTAAATAACCATAATATATTGTTATTGATGTTGATTCTGTATTTAATTCTTTGTCTAAACTAGTTGCAGCTTCTATTTGACTTACTTGACTAGGTGTTATAACAAATAATCTTTTTTGATATTGTGAATCATTATAAGTTTGTGAAAACCAAACAAAAGCACTTGCTTGAAGTTCACATGCTAAACTTTTAGCTTTTTCTATTGAAGTTACCTCCTCTTTTACTTCAATTGAATTAGCTTCTAAAGTACTTAAATTACTAGATGATATAGATATATTATATGTATTATATGTTAAATCACAAGGTGGTAAATCTTCCTCATCAACATCACTATTTGCAAAATATTCAGTTGTTGTGGCTTCAACCATAGATAAAGCATCTTCATCATCAATAGCTCTTTTGGTTAAAGCTTTATATTTTTGTTTTAAAAACTTCATTTTAGCCATTTTTAATTCATTCTCTTTTTCTTTTAATTCTTGATTATAATCTAACACTTTCTTTTGATTTTGATAAGACATTAATTGTTGATATACATCAATATCTGATACTAACATTGGTACTTTATATACAGGTTGAACACAATCTTCTGGTGGTATATTTTTATCTAATAATTCTAAATTCTTCCATATACCCGCTTTTGAATCAGTATTATCAAAATATGCACCAATACACTTTGATTGAAAACGATCATCATTCACTTGTATTGGACATTTTAATTCTAATTTTATTGCTTTCAAATTTTTAATATCAATTGGCACATGTTTAGTTGTTTGAATATTTTCATTTTCACAACCATATTCAATTTCCAAAGATAAATTACCACCACAATGATCACTATTACTTTTAACAAAAGCTTCAAATGTTTTATTAGGTATTAAAGTACATAATTGTTGATCTTCTGAACACTTCATATCAAAGAATTCTTTAGAGGGTAAAACCATAATAACTTCTTTATTACATTTTAAATAAATATTGATAGTATTAACATCAACAAATGAATTTTTCTTATTTTTAAAAATCATATAATTATAATAAAAACCGTCTTTATTCTTTTGTCTTCTTGTAAATTCAATACAATTATCTAATGATTTTTGGTCATCTTTAGATTTGGATTCAACTCTATCATATTCATTAAATTTGTCGGTATTTAAACAACCTTGGTATAATATCTTTTTATCTTTAGGTATACATTCATGAGATAATGTATCCGAATTAAAAGAACAAAATTTATTTTCACCACAATCTGAATCTAAATTACAAACCTGGGTTTGTACTGTTTGTTTTTCAAATGGATTCATACTATTATTCATCTTATAAAACTCCTATTCTTTAAGAATATATTTTTTTTATTTTTTTCTTTTTAGTTCATCTTATACTAAAAATTATTTATCAAAAAAAAAATTTATTATAATTATTTAAAGATTTGCTGTATATACTTGTGGACCAACCAATACACCATCTCCTATATCTGTATTTGAATATAAACCATTTGCATCTGTTTCACCCATAGGTTGATCAACATATTCAATTTTATCTTTAAATTCACCAGCAGCTACTTCGGTATTTTCTGGTACAATTAATTGACTTGGAGAAGTACCATCATTATAGAAGAATCCAACAGTTGTTGTTCCAGAAAGATCAATTTCATAACCTGTTCCTGAATAGTTTCCAGAATAAATATCACCACTATCACTACTACTACTATCACACTTACAATTTTGATCAATCCATTCTTTTTCAGAACTAGATTTATAATAACTTCCACTTCCACCAAATAATCCGGATTCAGTTTTTGCTTTAATTTCAGCTGATACATCATATAAGAATTTAAATGTAAATAATCTTGTTAATGAATCTTGTAAATATAATATATTGTATTGATAACATAAATAAAATAAAAATACAAATAATATTAATATAAAAACTATTGAAAAGTTTCTTTCACTTAAACCACCTCGATAATATGAAAATACAACTAATAATAAAATAACAGTGATAATTAAAGATCCAGATAATACACGAATATCTCTTTCTGATTTTAATGCAAATGCATCATTCTCTTCAATTAATCTCTCTTTTGAGAATATTTGTGATTGCATATTATCCAATGTACTTATTTGATTGTTTAAATCAGTATTTTGAAGATCCATCAATTCTTGTTGTCTTAATAATACCTCTCTTACTATATTACTTGCTTTTTGTTGTTCATTATTTTCACTGTTTAATGATGTAAAATTTGCATTATAACCACCTTGGCCATTTGAACCTTTAATAGCAGTATCAATAGATGTATTATAATCAGCAAAATTTTCATAATTTTGAAAAGATTCATAATCTAATGCAGCTAAATTTAAGTTTAAATCAGATCCATATTTAATTAATTTAGTTAATCCATCTTTATATTTAGTTTGAGAACTTGCACTTACATTTGGAATACTCATATTATATCTATTTCTTATTAAGATATTATCCTTTATTTTTTTGAATTTATTTTTAATTCAAAAATTTATTTATTTAAAAAATTATTTTTTGGTTTATACTATTTCTGTACAACCACCATCTGTATCTGAATTAACTTCACCATTTGCATTACCTGTACATATATATTTAGCTGTTTCTTCAAAACCATTCATTTCAGTACATGGTATAGTTGAAAAAGTTGATTTTACAAATCCTTGAATACCAATACCATTATCAGCATTGGCTCTTGGTGCTTTCATATCACATTTATAATAAGTTGCACCCAATTTAGATATTCCTTGAAAGAATGGTTTAGGATCAACACCTATAGCACCACTATAATAATCATTTATATCAACACCTGAAAATGTACTATTATTTATATTCATTGCTTTATCTCCATATAACCAAACATTCTCAGATGATTGTTTATCTAAAATAATATTGTTTCCTGCATCACCTGTACTAGAACCACCACTTCCTGTTGAACCAGGACAAGTTGGACATTTATAACTAGTTGATGAACCAACAGTATTAGGTATATTTTTAATAGCTTTTCCGGTTTCATATGATAATAAAGCTAAATTAACATTTGATTCATAAATAACACGATAATAAATAATTAATAAATAAAATAAAAATAAGATTAATACAACAACCCATAAAAGTTTAGTTGTGATTCTATCAGTTGCATGTAAAGTAAATAATAAAAAATATATAATGGTTAATCCAATTGTATAATATAATACATATATAGCTTTTGTATTTCTATCTGAATAATCCATATTTTGAAAAATTAATTCTTCTTTATTCATTATCGCTCTATCCAAATTTGTTGATTTTGTATATAACGAATTAAAATTATCATCATACTTTAATAATAATTGATTTGTTATATTATTTAAACTTGTGTC
>JACCED010536982.1_pt1 | contig 32296 bp, 27 predicted proteins | sample 7455021 | NCBI WGS metagenome assembly JACCED01 (sample SAMN15323456, study PRJNA562643) | freshwater metagenome | isolation source: river surface water | place: USA:Blue River Watershed | collected 2017-08-19 | reverse complement strand
GATTTGGCAATGTCAAATGGTTTAGTGATGTATTCAAATGCGCCACCTTGAAAAGATGACACGGCAGAATCTAAGTCTGAATAAGCGGTCATGATAATGACCGGAACATTGGGATGCTCAGCCTTCACTTGTTGCAAGAGATCAATACCGTTGCCTCGTGGCATGCGAATATCAGAAATGAGAACTTGCGGCTCTTCCTTGGCATCAAAAGCATCCAGCACATCTTGAGGATTTGTGAAACTGCGATAAGGCATGTTTTCACGTTGCAAGGCTTTTTCTAATACCCAGCGTATTGATTGGTCATCATCCACAATCCAAACGGGCTTCATATCTTTTTCCAATATTCAATAAAACTATTCATTTTTTAAACGAAATGGCAGTTGCATTTGAAAATCTGTCATTCCTGGCTTACTTGTACAACTGATAAAACCAAAATGTTGCTGAACATAGGTTTGAGCCAAGGTTAAACCCAAACCACTGCCCCCTTCTTTACCTGAAACCAGCGGAAAGAAAATTTTGTCCTTAATTTCCTCGGGTATCCCAGGTCCGTTATCTATTACATGCAAATCCAATGCCAGTTTGTATCTTTGCTTACTGATGGTGACATTGCGGGCAACACGGGTACTCAATTCAATCACAGCCTCACCTTGCTCAATTTGGGCTCGCAAGGCTTGTGCTGCGTTATGAACCACATTCAATACTGCCTGAATCAAAGCCTCCTGATCCCCTAATAAATCAGGCAAACTGATGTCATAGTTCCTTTTAATGGTTAAACCCATCGGAAACTCGGCCAACACCAAGCTTCTAACGCGCTCTAGAACTTCATGGATGTTCACATAATCATCAATGTGTTGTTTTCGATGAGGAGCCAATAAGCGATCAACCAAGCTTTGCAATCGATCCGACTCTTTGATGATGACTTGCGTGTACTCATGCAGTGATTTATCAGGTAATTCATATTCCAATAATTGAGCAGCGCCACGAATACCCCCTAAAGGGTTTTTAATCTCATGCGCCAAATTACGCATCAAAGTTTTATTGGCTTGGACTTGCTGAACCAGACGATCATCCCGCTCACTGCGCAATTGCTGATCTAAGGGCAACCACTCGATCAGAATCAAATCCGGGTGACTCAAAGCTCCTACAACCACATGTGCGTTAATAGGCTCATGGTCTGCTCTTGATGGACCAGCCCCTAAGATTAAATCTTGCCTTTGTGTTTGAATCTGGTCGCCACGAATGGCTTCGAGCATCTTCAATAAATCAGGATTATGTCCAAATAAATCATGAAGATTTAAACCTTCTAACAATTTACTGGAAATATCCAGACCCACTTCTGCCACAGGATTGGCATACACCACCATTTGATGGGTGTAATCCACAATCAAAATGGCATTAGGAAACTCATCCCATACTTGGTGGGGAGAAAAAAGGGCAGCTACTGCTGCCCCTTCTTTGCTTGGCTTGCGCAACATCTCTGCGCTCAACCTTCTCTAGACTCTCGATTAGAGTGAGTAGTACATGTCGAATTCGACTGGGTGAGCAGCCATACGGAAGCGAGTTACTTCTTCCATCTTCAATTCGATGTACGCATCTAGCATAGAGTTGGTGAACACACCGCCACGAGTCAAGAACTCACGATCAGCATTCAATGCATCCAAGGCTTGATCCAAGCTGTTACATACAGTTGGGATCTTTGCATCTTCTTCTGGTGGCAAGTCATACAAGTTCTTGTCAGCAGCTTCACCTGGATGAATCTTGTTTTGGATACCATCCAAACCAGCCATCATCAATGCAGAGAAACACAAGTATGGGTTAGCCAATGGGTCTGGGAAACGAGTTTCAATACGACGACCCTTAGGATTTGCCACGTGTGGAATACGGATTGAAGCAGAACGGTTACGTGCTGAGTAAGCCAATTTAACTGGCGCCTCGAAACCTGGAACCAAACGCTTGTAAGAGTTAGTACCTGGGTTTGTAATTGCGTTCAATGCACGAGCGTGCTTGATGATACCGCCGATGTAGTACAAAGCAAGATCAGACAAACCTGCATAGCCATTGCCAGCGAATAAGTTTTGACCGTCTTTCCAGATTGACTGGTGAACGTGCATGCCTGAACCGTTATCACCCACGATTGGTTTTGGCATGAACGTCGCTGTTTTACCGTAAGCATGTGCAACGTTTTGAATCACGTACTTTTGCAAAATAGTCCAGTCAGCACGTTGAACCAATGTGCTGAACTTAGTACCAAGTTCGTTTTGACCTTGACCAGCCACTTCATGGTGATGAACCTCAACTGGAATACCAAGAGATTCCAAGATCAAACACATTTCAGAACGCATGTCTTGGAATGTATCCACTGGTGCCACTGGGAAATAGCCACCCTTCTTACCTGGACGGTGACCTGTGTTGCCGTGTTCAAAAGCAGTGGCTGAAGACCAAGGAGCTTCTTCAGACTCAACCTTGAAGAAACAACCTTGCATGTCGTTACCCCAAGTGATGCTATCAAATACAAAAAACTCTGGCTCTGGACCGAAGTAAGCTGTATCACCAATACCTGTGCTCTTTAGATAAGCTTCAGCGCGCTTGGCGATAGAGCGTGGATCGCGATCGTAACCTTTGCCATCTGATGGCTCAATCACATCACAAGAAAGAACCAATGTTGGCTCTTCATAAAATGGGTCAATATAGGCTGTCACTGGGTCTGGCATCAACAACATGTCAGATGCTTCAATACCTTTCCAACCAGCGATTGATGAGCCGTCAAATGCATGACCACTCTCAAATTTATCTTCATCAAAGTGTGAAACAGGCACAGATACGTGCTGCTCTTTACCTTTGGTGTCTGTGAAACGGAAGTCCACGAAAGTAACTTCTTTTTCTTTAGCAAGCTTCATCACGTCAGCGACGGTCTTCGTTGTCATGCAAATCTCCTGTTGGAACAATCTCAAATCAGTCACATCAAATAAAACATTCAATGCAACCCGCCTATTACAAAACCATGCACAAAGCATGCCAAATGACACACTTCATATTCGTATCAGCATTTTAGGCTGATAAATTACCAATCACTGCAATAAATGCTCTACTTTGGTGCATAAATGCACTAAATTTAAGCAAAATCCTTATTTATCACCAGCTTGGGGCAAATCATGAATCTGATAGCCTAATTCTAAAACACCTTGCTGCAAAAATGGCCAAGCCGCCTCAACAAATTCAGTATTTCCCTTTAAACCTAACTCAATATGGCGTTTGGAAAAAACACCGGGCTTACTAGGATCACCCACAGAAGGAAGACTAAAAACCTTGATATTGGGATGAGATGCCTCCAACCGTTCCATCAGTGGCGTCAAATGCGCTTCCATCCCCAAAGGAATAATGAAACTCTTTTCGACGAAATCTGATTGATGAAATAAATCAGCATACAAATGATCCAAAACCCAGGTCATCATTGGGGCAGCCATCACTGGAAAGCCCGGAAGAAAGTGATGCTCATGAATGCGAAAACCCGGAATCTGATTGTATGCATTCGGAATAATCTCGCTACCCACTGGAAACTCACCCATTTTCATGCGAAGAACATTGTCTGGATGAGACAGATTGGCTTTCTCTGGATCGCCATCAGCAATCGCTTCAATCCTAAGGGTAATTAATTTTTTGGCCTCAGAATGAAGCTCCAGAGGAAGATTTAAAGCTTTAGCCGCACATTGTCTGGTATGGTCATCTGGAGTGGAACCTATGCCTCCAGTGCTAAAAACCACATCATCTGTGGCAAAACTACGTTTAAGTACTGAAGTAATCGCCTCAGGGTCATCTCCAACATACTCCACCTGAGATAGGCTTAAACCTCTCTCACTTAATAATTCAATCAGCTTAGACATGTGCTTGTCCTGACGCTTGCCAGACAAGATTTCATCCCCTACCACAATCAAACGAAATTTTTTATGCAACATTGACATCTACTCCATGGATAAGGCGATATTCATTCAAAGCGTTCAAAAGATAATGAGCAAACCACAAGGCCGAAAAAATAAAAACAATTGAATAAATCCAAAGGGCAAAAAATGAAACGATTGGGAAGAAAATAAAAGCCATGGCTGAGGTGGCCCAAAAAAATGTGGGTACAGCACCCAGCATACCTGAGACCACGCCCATGCCAAGCAAACTCCATCGATGTTCTTTAATGAGCGCATCTCGTTCATTGCTTGAAGCATGCAAAGCTAAAACGTCATAGGACATCAAACGCATGGTTAACCAACCCCAAACCAATGGGGGCAATATCGCCACCATCGGCGGAATCCACCATATTGGCAGAGTCAGCAATAAAAAAAGTAAACAAAGAACGATTGAAGTCACTGCATACCAAATACTTCCTAACAATCCTCCGCCATTGGCTTGATGCAGCAACTGATACTGTTTTTGTTTAGACAAATGCTTAATAACTGCTGGGATTGAGGTAAAGGCTACAAAAATAAGTAACGAAATGGTAATGATTGGGATCAATACCATCACCAATAAAAGTGGTGCCATGACCGCACGAATTTCATCCCAACCAGTTGCAGACATGACATCGGCCATCCATGCGGTCAGAAAAGAATTGGTGATGAATACTCTGATAAGTTCTAGAGTAGGCTCCCATAAAAAGAAAAAAATAATCGCCCAAACAAAACTCATCCATAGAAATGGGCGAACTGTTAACCACAACATCTTTGGATGCATTAGACCAACCACGGACAAACCTAGCGCTCTGAACACATTAGGCCTTTTTGAACAATGAATTTTTCAGCTCTTTGAAAGCATGCTTGGCACCTTGCCATTGATGCAGAAAAATATTATTGGACACCGATAAATCTCTGACACCTGTAGGATGATTGTCTTTTGAAAAAATAGCCGTACCTAACATCATGTCCCACCAAGGAAACAAAATACCAAAATTACATCCACCTAAAACGCCTGGCTTACCAGGAGCTTCATGGCCTAGACCAATGGCGTGGTGATATCTATGAAATTGAGGTGAAATCAATACATATTTCAACCAACCATGATCAAAATTGAAATTTCCATGCTGCCAACTTTGAATCAACTGGCTAACCACAATCAGCCACAAAAATTGAATCGGCTCTACACCGATGATCAGAGCAATCAGCGCAAAAACTGCAGAGTGCCCGAGGTCATCTAAAAGATGATTGCGATTGTCGCTCCAAACTGTCATGACAGTTTGACTGTGATGCAAAGCATGCAGTTGCCACCACCAACTCCAACGATGAGAAGCGCGATGATAGACATACTCCGCAAAATCAAGAATCAGTAAATAAATTAAAAAACTCACCCATGGAATCGAGGTAAGCCCTGGAACCCAAGTTTCAATGTTGAGCCGATTAAATCCAACATCATGAAGTTGGGCCTCTAACCAAAAAAATAAACCTGAAAACAACAGGAATAGCGTTAATTTAAAAATACCCAAACGATGAATCACCGTATAAAACACATCAACCCACTGGGCACGTTTAATTTGCTGAGCTTGACTTAAATTGTTGGAACTGATGATTTGATTTTCTGCAGGACGCCATTTTTCAAGCGGTCGAAAAATGAAAGCAATGATGCAAATTTGAACGATTCCCAGTAAAAACCAATCTAAACCACTGATGGCATCATCTGCAAAACCCATGCCATCGACCAAATACAAAAAGGGCAAAACAATGTTTTGCATCATCCATTCTTGAATAGTGGCATACATATGGGTTATGAAATTCATGGCTTCATTATTCTAGAATTTGACCATCGTTGCTCACGGCCCAAGATCGTATCAAAACAAAAGCCTTTCTTTTTTAGACCAATGATCAAAGGCTCTAAAACATCGGGAGCCCAAGGATCTTTGCGAGACCAAATGCCTAAATGAGCCATGGCTATATCGCCAGGTCTTAAATTCTTTAACGCTTGATCTAATAAATGTTTATTTGAATACTTTTCAGAGGGTAGCTCATCACCCAAAAATCCTGCCGCAGACCATCCCACATGCTGATAGCCACAAACATGGCCCATTTCAATGTAGTTACTTGAAACCTTGCCCCCTGGAGCACGCCAAATCTTATCTAAGGGGTGGCCTGTCAATTTTTTAAAGCGATCTTGGACCAACTGCAGCTCTGCACACAAGTCAGATTGATTGGTTTTAATGACTTTGTTTGCATTGGATCCAAATTGTGCTTTGGTAAGCGCTGCCCCAGAGCCGTCATCCTTCACAAAATAAGTGTGGTGAAAAGTGTGATTACCAAAGGCATGACCATCTTTTTTTAAGGCTTGCCAATAGGATCCCCAAGATTCATCCAATGAATAATCACCCCGCTTGGTTTTTTCGTTCGCCAGAAAAAAGGTGGCTTTGACATCATGCTTCTTAAGTACCGATGCAACATGTTCTGCAACAGCCATATTTCCGGTATCAAAGGTCAAATAAATCGGCTTGTCGCATGTCGATGCATGCACGCTGACTGACAAGATACTTAAAGCGATGAATGTTCTCAAAATCATTAACCCCTTAACTACTCCCACTTAGCACTAGGGTAAAAAAAGATGCCATGAGGACTTTTTCCAACTGGGATCGTGCTGATGAGTTTTCTGCTAGCGATATCGATGATGCCAACCTTTTTGGAAAATCTAAACGTCACCCAAAGTTCCTTGCCATCTGCGGTCACATCCATGCAGTCTGGGCCCGATGGCAATCCAGTGATATCCCCTACTTTTTCAAGCTTGTCCATGTCCAATATGCTGATGGTGGAATCCACACGATTGGTTAAGAAGATATGTCGCTTGTCACCCAAAGGCCTAAAGTTGTGAGCGCCCTTACCAGTTTTAATCTCCTTGACAATCTTTTGTTGCCTCCAATCGACCACTTGAACAGAATCAGAACCTGTCAATCCAATCAAAAGATGTTTATCACCGGGCGTCATCCAAACACCTGCGGGCATTTTCCCAATCGGCATGCGCCAAATAATCTCTTGGCTTGCCAATTGAATCGCGATTAACTCATTCGAATCCTGGAGGGTAACAAAAGTAATTTTGCTATCAGAGGTAAAAGCGATATGACTTGGGGTTTTTGCCGCTTTTACAATTTTCACCAACTTCAATTCTTTATCTTTGGCGGTATAAATATCGACTCGATCTAAACGATTTCCGGCAGCCACAAACCATTTCTTATCAGGCGAATACCCAATGTGATAAGGATCAATAATGTTTGGCAATCTGGATTGAACATCCCCCGTTTTAGGATCAAGGTAAACCACATCATTTCCGGCAGCATTTGCAACCAAAACAGATTTCTGATCGGGAGTAATCATCAAATGATGGGGCTCTTTACCAATAGGGAATGTTTTGTAAACCTGCCTTTTGTTCATATCAATCAGACTGACGCTGGCTTCCCCAGAATTTAAAACAATGGCTGTTTTTCTTTCGACGTCAGTTGCAGCTTGAGTCACTGAGAGGCTCAGCCCGACCAAAGAGATCACTTGGATAAAAAATTGAAGAAAAGCAGTGGTTTGAGTTTGAGCTGATTTATTCATGAGGTGATTTTAAGACCCAAAATGACAAAAATCCTAAAACCACGATAGTTTTGTTGATATGTCACAAAAGCTTGTGATTTCCATCACTGACGCAGACTATCTAATACCTTTTGAAGCCGCTTCACAGACATAGGCGTCGGAGTCTTTAACTCCTGTGCAAATAAAGCAACCCTCAATTCTTCTAATTGCCACCTAAAGTCCTGAAGGCGTGGATCAATCGATCTACCATAGGCCTTTTGACTCTGGAGCAGTTTTGCCCAAGGTTGAGCCAGCGATTGCCATTCTTGTAAAAGTTGGGCATCCCTGGCAGGGTTGAGTCTTAATTTATCAATCCTTAATGTCGCTGCTTTTAAATATCGGGGTAAATGAATTAATTGCTCATAAGGGGTATTCATGACAAATTTGGCATGAATGAGTTGTTGAACTTGCAAAGAAACATCTGCATGAGCTCCTTGAGAAAGGGCTTTTAATTGTGACATGCGCTTTTGAAGGTCTGCGTGCGCCTGTAAAGCGGCAAGCGCATGTCGAGCTAACTCTTGGGCAATGAGAGCCAATTTTGGCTTACCTTGGTTTAAACGCTCTTTAAATGTCGATGAATTCGTGGGCAAAGGCTCCATCAAACAAGATCGATCAATGGCCAAATCAATGATTTGCGTCATCAGTTCATCAGCATTACCGATATTTAAGAATAAAAGACCTAGATCTCTCGCCCCAGGCAATTGTTTATGCAAAGCCTTAATGGTTTCACGCATGGGGATCGCAAAGAGTCTTCTTAAGCCAAGACGATGGGTAGCCCTGGCCAGCTCAGGATCATCAAAAACTTCAATATCGCAATGAGTTTGCTGATCTACCAATGCAGGATAACCATACAAGGTCTGCTTACCCTTTTTGATCTCAAGCATTTCAGGCAATTCACCAAAACTCCATTCTTTGATGTTTTCCGTGCCACCCTGAATCTGCTGAGATGATGAGCTTGGGTGCTGATTGCTAGGATAATCTTGAGAACTTGAATAATTTTCAGAATTCGAATTGGCAACTTGATTGACCCTTGACTCAGAAGAAATTCCACTGACTTCACTCATTCGAGATACGGCACTGGCAGCCACTTCTTGAAAGAACTCTCTGGCTGCTTGCGCATACTGAGCTCGTAACTTAGCAAGGTTTCTCTCAAGCTCTATTTGACGGCCATACTCATCAACCAAACGGAAATTCATCATGCAATGCAATGGCAGATTTTCAGGACGAAAATCAGCTCTTTGCACTTGCACTTGGGTTCTTGATTTGATGTCAGCAATCAACGCATCTAAATAATCTCCTTCCCCGAAAGATTGCGCCTCGACTTGTCTCTCAACAAAATTCTTGGCGTACTCAGGAAGTGGCACACAATGACGTCGCAATTTTTGTGGCAGAGATTTTAAAAATAATTGTGTTTTTTCAATCGCTAAACCGGGCACCAACCAATCACATCGCCTTTGATCAATTTGGTTTAGCAATGCCAACGGCACCACCATCGTCACCCCATCTTTGGGACTTCCCGGTTCAAAGTGATAATTTAGTTGCAATTCTGTTCCCGCCATTTTGATGGTCTTGGGATAACGATCCAGGGTGATTCCGGCCGCTTCATGACGCATCAAATCAGCTTTGTCTAATTTGAGACTAGCCGCTGCGTGAGTATCTTCTTTGAGCCATGCCTCCAGGGTCTGCTTACTAAAAACAGAGGCTGGCAAATGTTGATCATAAAAAGCAAATAACAATTCATCATCCACGAGCACATCTTGTCGTCGTGATCGATGCTCCAAAGCCTCAATTTGTTTGATCAGATTTAAGTTGTGCCAGAAAAAAGCATAGAGAGAACCACTTTGCTTTTGAGCCTGAGCCGCTTCCAATGAACCAAATAAATCAGCCTCAACCAAAGCTCGCTGAATAAAAATGCGACGCGCCTCCTCCGCATCTTTTGGAGAAAATCGAACCTTACGCCCATGATAAATGGGTAAACCATATAAAGTCCCCCGTTCATGCGCCATGACTTCACCTTGACGCGCATCCCAAAATGGATCACTCCAAGACCGAATGATGCGATGACTGGCGACCTTCTCAACCAATTGAGGTTCAATTTTTGCTATTGTTCTAGCAAACAAGCGACTGGTTTCAACCAGTTCTGAGGCCAAAATCCATGCCCCTGCTTTTTTACCGATGGTAGATCCTGGCCAAATATTGAGCTTGATACCACGAGCACCTTCGTAAATACCAGGGCCATTTTTATCATCCTCTGATTTCTTGGCAATATTCCCCAAAAGACCTGTTAATAAAGACAAATGAATTTGTTCAAAAGTTGCTGGCGAAGTATTTTCTTTCCACCCCTGCTCCATTAGCAATCGATGAAGTTGCCCATGCACATCGCGCCATTCACGCATGCGCCTTGGAGAAATAAAGTGCGCTTTGCAAAGATTTTCAAGCTGACGATTACTTTGCTTATGAATTAAGGCATTCTGGTACCAATCCCAAAGCTTCACAAAGGATAAAAATTCTGAGCGATCGTCTGCAAATACCTTATGCGCTGTATCAGCTGCTTGAGCAAGTTCCATGGGGCGATCTCGAGGGTCTTGAGTTGCCATGGCAGTGGCAATGATCAAAACTTCACGCAAGGCTTGCTGCTCTTTGGCTGCTAATAGCATCCTACCAACCTTGGGATCCAAAGGCAGCGTCGCCAGCTGTTTACCGATTGGGGTCAAAGCACCTTGTCTTGGGCCCTGGGATTCCATTGCCCCCAACTCTTCCAAAAGCTGGATGCCATCAGTGATCGCACGACCTAGCGGAGGCTCTATGAATGGAAACTCTTGAACACGGGGAAGCTTTAGAGCTCTCATTCTAAGAATGACTGCCGCCAGAGAACTTCTCAAAATTTCAGGATCGGTAAATTTTGGACGAGCATTGAAATCGGCTTCGTCATACAAACGAATACAAATACCATCCGCCACACGTCCGCAACGTCCTGCTCGTTGATTGGCAGCTGCTTGCGAAATCGGCTCTACTTGTAATTGCTCAACTTTATTTCGATACGAGTAACGTTTCACCCGAGCCAAACCAGCATCAATCACAAAGCGAATGCCTGGCACGGTGAGAGAGGTTTCCGCCACGTTGGTCGCCAAAACAATTCTTCTGCCACCACCCAACTGAAAAACCCGTTCTTGCTCAGCCACTGATTGACGCGCAAACAGGCTCAAAACTTCAGGATGAAAACGCTGATTGAGAACGTGATCTTTGCGGATTGCCTCAGCACAATCGCGTATCTCCCTTTCCCCAGGCAAAAATACCAAAATATCCCCAGCTGACTGAGGCCCCTCTCGCCACAATTGGGCAATCGCTTCAAGCACTGCATCAGGGATTTCTGTGGCTTCTTTTTGCCCTGCCTTCAATAGAGGTTGATAGCGGACTTCTACTGGATAAAGACGACCACTGACCTCAATCACCGGTGCCAACTGATCTGCGTTGGCAAAATGCTTGGCAAAACGCTCTGCATCAATCGTGGCAGAAGTCACAATCAGTTTTAAATCAGGACGCTTGGGTAGTAATTGCCTTAAATAACCAAGCAAGAAATCAATATTTAGACTACGTTCATGGGCCTCATCGATAATGATGGTGTCATAAGCATTTAAAAGCGGGTCACGCTGAGTTTCAGCCAATAAAATCCCATCCGTCATCAACTTAACTGATGCTGTTGCACTGGTTTTATCGGCAAACCGCACCTGATATCCAACATCCTCCCCTAAAGGACTTCCTAATTCCTGAGCAATCCTTTTGGCAGTAGATGTGGCCGCGATGCGTCTTGGCTGGGTATGCCCAATGAGCTTTTGAGAGCCATTTGCACGGCCTCTTCCCATTGCCAGACAAATTTTGGGAAGCTGCGTGGTCTTGCCAGAACCCGTTTCTCCGCACACAATGACGACTTGGTTCTGCTCTAAAGCACGGGTGATTTTCTCCCGCTGCCCTGAGACAGGTAAGTTTTCGGGAAACTCAATTTTTAAAAGTTTGGTTATTTTTTCTGGTTGCACCCTATAATTTTCCACTATGCCTACAAATCAAGCTCAAAATAATTTTCCCTTCGTTGCCTGGCTACGCGACGTGGCCCCCTACATCCATAGTTTTAGGGGTAAAACCTTTGTCATAGGCTTTGCAGGTGAATTGGTTCAAAAAGGCGGTTTAGAAGCACTTATCCAGGATGTGGCGATGCTTCATGCCATGGGCATGCGAATTGTCTTGGTTCACGGTTCACGCCCCCAGGTTCAAGAGCAGCTTGATTTAAGAAAAGTTACCAGTCGCTATGGCACCGGTGCGATGAGTGGTTACCGAATCACAGACCCTGCAGCCCTTGAATGCGCCAAAGAGGCTTCGGGTGAGTTACGTCTTGATATTGAGGCAGCCTTCAGTCAAGGCTTACCCAACACTCCGATGGCTGGCTCACGAATTTCCGTGATCTCAGGTAATTTTATTATTGCCAGACCAGTGGGTATCGTCGACGGCGTTGATTTTATGCACACCGGACTTGTTAGAAAAGTAGATTCCGAGTCCATTGCTCACTCGCTTGCCAACAACAAGATTGTATTGATGTCGCCACTTGGTTTCTCACCCACAGGACAAGCCTTCAATATTGCCTATGAAGATGTGGCGACTGCCACAGCCATGGCCGTGAAAGCTGACAAATTGATTTTCTTGACTGAGTACAACGGGATTACTGACTCAGCAGGTGAATTAATCAAAGAATTCTCCTTGCGCCAACTAGAAGATCACATTAGCGGCCTAACCTTGGCGGATGCTGACTTGAAGGTCTTACTACAAAACGCCATCAGAGCGATCAAATCTGGGGTGGGTCGCGTTCATTTATTGCCCCACGATCGCGATGGGGCTCTTTTGGAAGAATTATTCACTCACGATGGCATCAGTACCATGATTGCGGCTTCTGACATTGAACATCTGCGTGAAGCCAATTTGGATGATGTCGGGGGTATTTTGCAACTGATTGAACCTCTCGAGGATGAGGGTATATTGGTTGCCCGCGGACGTGATGTGATTGAACGTGATATCACGCATTTCTCGGTGATCGAACATGACCGTGTCTTGTTTGGTTGCGCTGCTCTATTCCCCTACTCTAACGGCGTGGGCGAACTGTCATGTTTGGCAGTCGATCCACAAGCTCAAGAATCTGGTGATGGTGAAAGACTTTTAAAACGTATTGAAGCCAGAGCCAAAGCAGCGGGACTTAAAAAGATTTTTGTATTAACCACACGCACTGAACACTGGTTCTTAAAGCGTGGCTTTATTCGTGCCAGTGTGGATGACCTTCCAGCAGAAAGAAAAGAACTCTATAACTGGGAGCGCAAATCCATGGTACTAATTAAGAATATTTAATAACCATATTTGATTGATTAAAGAGGTAAAGAATGGCACGCATGATTCATTGCATTAAATTAAACAAAGAAGCAGAAGGCTTAGACTTTGCTCCTTTACCTGGTGAACTTGGTAAAAAGATTTGGCAAGAAGTTTCGAAGGAGGCATGGGCTGGTTGGTTAAAGCAACAAACCATGTTGATCAATGAAAATCGTTTGAATATGGCTGATACTCGTGCTCGCCAATACCTTCTCAAGCAAGTAGAAAAGTATTTTTATGGTGATGGCGCTGATGCCGTTCAGGGTTATGTTCCTGAAAATAAATAAATCCGGGGAATCTCCTCACAAAAAAGGATGCTCTAAGGCGTCCTTTTTTATTGAGTTTTGCAGGCTCAATAAGTCTGCCGTCTAACCCCACTTGACTCACCTATTAACAAAACATCAGCTTTTCTTCTGGCAAACAAGCCATTACAAATCACACCAGGGATTTGATTAATTTGAGACTCCAATCCAACTGGATCATTGATTTTTAAACCAGCGACGTCCAAAATCCAGGCTTGATTGTCTGTCACATAAACCTGCTGACTTCCCTTCACTTTTCTTAAGGTGACACTTCCCCCAAGCTTGATTAATTCGCGAGTCACTTGGGCTTGAGCCATGGGAATAACTTCAACAGGCAATGGAAATTGACCCATCATATCCACTTGCTTGCTGCCATCACAAATACATACAAAAGTCTTGGCCAATTGAGCCACAATTTTTTCTCGGGTCAAGGCACCACCTCCGCCTTTGAGCATGTGACCCTTTGGATCTATTTCATCTGCACCATCGACATACATGGGCAAACTTTCCACTGAATTACTATCTAAGACCTCAAACCCATGATTTTTCAAGCGGTCGGTACTGGCTTGAGAACTGGAAACCACTCCCGCAAAATGAGAACGATGGGGAGCAATCGCGTCAATGAATAGATTCGCGGTTGAACCTGTCCCAACACCCAAAATACCTCCTGGTGCCATATTTTTGAGAACTTCGTCTTTGGCTGCCTCTGCAACCAGTGCTTTTAATTGATCTTGAGTAAACATATATCGAGTTTTGATGATGAATTAATCTTAATTTACAGCATTCTTGAAGAAGCACTCTAAAATAAGAACCATGAGCACATTATTAGATCAACTAAAGCAACACACCATTGTGGTGGCAGACACAGGCGACTTTGAGCGCATGAAGGCCTTTCTACCCCAAGATGCCACCACCAATCCTTCCCTAATACTTAAAGCTGCCCAATTACCGAGCTATCAACCACTTATTCAATCTGTCAAAGCTAAGTCTCAAAATAAGTCTTCAGATCAGGTGATTGATGCCTTATTGGTCGCTTTTGGCATTGAAATCCTCAAAATTGTTCCCGGTCGTGTATCCACAGAAGTGGATGCAAGACTATCTTTTGATACCCAAGCCACAGTTCGTAAAGCCCGTGAAATCATCGAACTTTATGAGGCCATGGGCATTTCTAGAAAAAGAGTCCTCATTAAAATTGCCAGTACTTGGGAAGGTATTCAGGCGGCAAAAATTCTTCAATCTGAGGGGATTGCTTGCAATATGACTTTGCTCTTTAGCTTGGTTCAAGCTGCAGCATGTGCTGAAGTCAAAGCACAATTGATTTCTCCATTTGTTGGCAGGATTACCGATTGGCACAAAAAATTTCTTGGATCTCAATGGCAAGATGAAGTTCATGGTGGCGCCAATGACCCTGGCGTTGTTTCTGTAAAAAATATCTTTAACTATTACAAGAAATTTGATATTCAAACAGAAGTCATGGGAGCCAGCTTTAGAAATATTGGTCAGATCATTCATTTGGCTGGTTGCGATTTATTGACCATCAGCCCTGAGTTACTCGCTGAGCTACAAAACTCTTCTGCCGAAATAAAACCCGCTTTGCTGGCTGTGCAGGCAAAACAATTGGACATTCAACAAATTGACACCCATGAGTCTTCATTTAGATACCAACTCAATCAAGATGCCATGGCCACAGAAAAGTTATCAGAGGGTATTCGCCTGTTCTGCGCTGACATTGAAAAGCTTGAGGCTGTTCTCGCTCAATAGTCATAGCCCACTGTTCAGTAGACCATCACTGATCTTTAGCCTTTACTGTCTTTTAGCAAGGCGCTGACGCCTTGCTTCATAGAGGGCCACACCACTGGCCACCGAAACGTTTAAACTCTCCACGCCTCCTAGCATGGGGATTTTGACCAGCATGTCACAGGTTTCACGGGTCAGACGTCGCATACCCTCACCCTCAGCCCCCATCACCAAAGCAACGGGACCAGTTAAATCAGCGTCATATAAAGTCTTCTCGGTCTGATCATCCGTGCCAATGAGCCACACACCCGCCTCTTGAAGTTCACGCATGGTTCGCGCAAGATTGGTGACAGCAATCAATGGCATGGTCTCAGCTGCACCACTGGCGACTTTACTCACAGTAGCATTCAAATGAGCTGAGCGATCCTTAGGGACAATCACAGCATCGACTCCAGCACCATCGGCCACACGTAAACATGCACCCAGATTATGGGGATCAGTGACACCGTCCAAAATAAGCAAGAGCGCAGGACCCGTTAATGCATCTAACAACTCATCTAAAGTTTGAACTTTAGAAATACTGTCAGCAAAGGCCACCACACCTTGATGACGATCGTTACCCGCCAAGGTTCTTAGACGTTCAGTATCCGCTTGATGTAACCGTCTACCTAGAATAGGTTCTGCTGACTTAATAAAATCCTGCATTCTTCGATCACGTCTAGCTGGATCGACATACACAGTTCTGAGAGATTCGGGATCTTGACGCAAACGTGCAATCACTGCATGAAAGCCCAAAATCATTTGCTTGCCATCACCACCTTGCTTTGCTTCTCGGAAATGTTTGGATTGATTCTCTTTATCTGACATTAACGACGACCTTTACGTACACTTAATTCATGCCCTTTCGATTTGGCATTACTTGATTTTTTCGGTTTTTTACCTGCCTTCGCGGCCGCTGTTTTTTTGGCGCCTCGACCACTACCAGCACTGGATTTACTAGAGGCACCACCTAAGGCTGATGAGATAGTGGATCTTCGAGCCTCTTGATGAGCCCCCCCTCGAGCCAATGGTTTATTGGACGATTTTTTGGCAGTTGCTGAACTCTTTAATGATCGACCACTGCGATTGCTCTCATAGCTAAAGCGATCGCGCTCACTCACACCAATACCTGCTACGCCATTGCGATCGCCGTTGGCTTTAACCAAACTAAATTCGATGCGGCGCGCATCCAAATCCACACGACTGACCAACACATGAACCCGATCCGTCAAGCGATAACGAATGCCGGTTCTCTCTCCTCGTAATTCTTGACGTGCCTCATCATATTGGTAATAGTCACCGCCCAATTCACTGATGTGAATCATGCCTTCCACAAACAGGCTTTCAAGCTGAACAAACAAACCAAAAGTTGCCACACCCGTGATTGTTCCAGCGTACTCTTGACCCAAATGATCGCGCATGTAATAACACTTTAACCAAGCCTCCACATCCCTTGAAGCCTCATCTGCTCGTCTCTCATTAGAAGAACAATGAACGCCCAATTGAGCCCAAGCGGCCATGGCTGTTGAGGCTTCTTGCTTAGCCTTACCACCACGAGCAGTTTTAGCGGCCGGCCTTGCTTTGGCCTCTTCATGAGATTTCTTAGCATTGGCTGCATTGACGCGTCCCGGACCACTCTTTGGCATCGCCAAGTTCAACACCACATCCCCTGGAATCGCTGGAGAATAAGTCTTCTTAGCCAAAATCGCTTTGATGGCACGATGCACCAATAAGTCTGGATAACGACGTATCGGACTTGTAAAGTGGGCATAGGCCTGATAAGCCAAGCCAAAATGACCATAGTTATCCGGCTGATAGACTGCTTGCTGCATCGATCGCAAAACCACCGACTGCAACATGCTGGCATCTGGTCGAGGCTTAATCTCTTCAATTAACTTGGCAAAGTCCTTGGGTCTTGGCTTTTCTGAACCCCCTAAATGTAAGCCTGCGGTTCGCAATACCTGCTTTAAGGTCATCAACTTTTCGGCCGAAGGTTCAGCATGCACGCGGAATAAAGAAGCATGACCATTCTTATCTAAAAAATCTGCGGCACATACGTTCGCAGCCAACATACACTCTTCAATCACTCGGTGCGCATCATTACGAACTCGAGGCTCGATGCGTTCAATTTTGCCCAGGGCATTGCTAATAATTTGGGTTTCAGTGGTCTCGAAATCGATCGCACCACGCTTGTCTCGCGCCGAACGCAATACTTTGTACAAACTGTATAAACGATCAAGGTTTTTCTTTAGATGCTTAAAACGAGCGGCTTCAGGACCATTGCTATTACTTAGAATCTCCCAAACCGTGTTGTAAGTAAAACGCTGGGCTGAATGCATCACGGCTGGATAAAACTGATAGGCTTGCACCTCACCGTCAACATCAATCACCGCATCACACACCATACACAAGCGATCTACTTCTGGTTTTAGAGAACACAAACCATTGGAAATTTTTTCTGGCAGCATCGGGATGACCCTGCGCGGAAAGTACACCGAAGTGGCTCGCGTGATGGCATCACTGTCCAAAGGATGGCCCGGTTTAACGTAATGAGATACATCAGCAATCGCCACAATTAAGCGCCAGGCTTTGGATTTTCCCCAAGCCACTGGCTCGCAATAGACCGCATCATCAAAGTCCCTTGCATCTTCTCCATCAATCGTGACCAATGGAATATCTCTTAAGTCAATCCGCCCTTCAAGATCTTCCTCGCGAATTTCCTCTGGTAAAGCCTCAGCTTCTTTCATGGCGGCTGGAGAAAATTGGTGGGGAACACCATATTTTCGAACCGCGATTTCAATCTCCATTCCTGGGTCATCAATCTCGCCCAAAACCTCAACAACTCGGCCCACGGCTTGACGATAACTATCTGGGTAATCGATGATTTCGACAGAAACCACCTGACCTAATTTGGCCGTACCCTGGCCTTTAGGCGGAATCAAAATATCATGACCAATGCGCTTGTCCTCAGGCGCACAAATCAAAACACCGTTTTCATTGAGCAAACGACCAATCACAAACTGATTGGCATGGAGAATCACTTCACTGATTTGTCCTTCAGGTCGACCCCGTCGATCAACACCTGAAACCTTAACAATGACCTTGTCGTGATGCATGACACGCGACATTTCGCGCTCATTTAAGAAGATATCTTCACCACCATCGTCCGGAATCACAAATCCAAAACCATCTCGGTGGCCCTGAACAGTTCCTTGCTTTTCAGGTAGTTTTCTCGCTTTTGCCTCTGATAAAACCAAGGTCTCTTTAGTGCTTTTTTTAGTCATACCCCATTGTCTTATAAGAATGTGTCATTTCAAAATAATTTATCAAATGAAAAACGGCGCCCCGATTAAAAGGCGCCGTCTTAGGATTGAATGACCCAGAAAACGAGTTCTTAGCCTTCAAATGGGTGCTGCAAAAGAATGGTCTCATTGCGATCAGGGCCTGTAGATACCATGGCAATAGGAACGCAAGCCACTTCTTCAACCCTTTTGAGGTAAGTTTGAGCTGCCTTCGGCAATTGATCCCATTGTTGAATACCCACGGTGCTTTCTGACCAACCTGGGAAAGTTTCATAAATAGGCTGACAGCGAGCAACGGCATCAGAACCACGAGGCAATACATCGAGTGTTTTACCGTCTAAATGGTAGCCCACGCACAGACGGATTTCTTTCAATCCATCCAAAACATCCAATTTGGTCATGCAAAGACCCGTGACTCCACTGATCTGAATTGAACGCTTCAATGCCGCAGCGTCCAACCAACCGGTGCGCCGCGGGCGACCGGTCACCGAGCCAAACTCCTTACCAACCTCAGCCAGACGCAAACCTACCGGATCTTGCGCATTTGGGTTGGCATGGTCATACAATTCGCTAGGAAATGGACCAGAACCTACACGAGTGCAATAAGCCTTGGTAATACCAAGCACGTAATGAAGACTTCCAGGACCCACACCAGAACCCGCTGCAGCGTTGCCTGCAACGCAGTTAGATGAAGTCACAAATGGGTAAGTGCCATGATCAATATCTAACAATGCGCCTTGAGCACCCTCAAATAGGAGATTTTTACCTGCTTTTTGAACGGCATCCAAGTCACTGGAAACATCGGCTACCAATGGACGTAATTGATCCGCATAGCTCAGCATGGTGTCCCGAACTTCTGCAAAATCTAAAGCGGGCGCATTGAAATATTGAGTCAAAACAAAGTTATGGTACTCAAGGTTTTCCTTGAGCTTTTCTGCAAAAGATTCAGGGAAGAACAAATCCTGAACACGAAGCGCACGACGCGCTACCTTGTCCTCATAGGCAGGACCAATGCCACGTCCGGTAGTGCCAATTTTTGCATTGCCACGCTTAGCCTCGCGAGCATGGTCAATCGCCACATGGTAAGGAAGAATTAAAGTGGTGGCTTCCGAAATCTTCAGACGAGAACGGACATCCACACCAGCCGCTTCCAACTCCCCAATTTCCTTAAAAAGTGCCTCTGGAGATAAAACCACGCCGTTGCCGATATAGCATGTCACCCCTGGACGCATGATGCCTGATGGAATTAAACGCAAAATGGTCTTTTGACCATTGATGATTAGGGTATGGCCCGCATTGTGACCCCCTTGAAAACGGACCACACCTTCAGCATGGTCAGTTAACCAATCAACAATCTTGCCCTTACCCTCGTCACCCCATTGAGTACCAATGACGACCACATTACGACCAGACTTACCACCAGATTTCTGTACAGACATATGAACCAGGAAAAAAATTAATTAGAAAAAGTGCAAACGAGCATTTTACGCTCTTGTCTTGATGACCCATGCACCTTTTTGATTGACTAGCTCACGATCGCAACGAAACTCGTCGCCATCCTGCTCGTGACCAGGCAATAATTGGATGACCACTTCACCATTGGCGCGCAACTGATCTATCTCTTTGGATAAACCAGCATCGTTAGACCATGGGGCCAAAATAGCTTTTTTTCTAGAATCTTTTTTAGAAATCCTAGCTAAGGTCATGATATCTAATGAAAATCCTGTCGCAGGGCGAGATCGACCGAAGGCCTTACCCACCATGTCATAACGACCACCCCGAGCAATCGCCCCCGGCAAACCTGCTACGTAAGCGGCAAACATCACCCCGCTGTGGTACTGGTATCCACGCAAATCAGAGAGATCTAAATTCAAATTAGGTGCATTTTTGAGTGCAGCTATGGCCTCACACAAACTCTTAAGCTGCTTCAAAGCCTCTTGAACCCCAGGACTGTTGGGCAAAGTCTGTGCAGCTAATGTCAAAACCTTCTGAGGCTGTCCACTTAGGACCGCCAAATTCAGAATAGCCTCTTTAATATCAACCGGCCAATCAGACAATAACTCTCTTAACCCAGGCAAATCCTTGGTTTGTAATGATGTGTATAAGGCTTCTAAGGCCTCACCTTCAGGTCTGAAATCACCCAAAATGGCTGTCAATAGACCCGCATGACTCATATCCAAAGTCACCTCACCCACTTCGGACAGGTGTAATACATCGTTGAGAAGCGTTTGAATCTCTAAATCTGCCTCCAAACCCTCATGACCATATATTTCAGCCCCTAATTGGAGTTGCTCTCTAGAACTTGAGCCCGCAGCAGCCAAAGTGTGAAGAATTGAGCCCGCATAACAAAGACGAGTTACACCTTGTCGATTGAGCAAATGAGCATCAATTCGGGCTACCTGAGGGGTCATATCAGCCCGAAGACCCAAGGTTCTGCCAGACATTTGGTCCACCAACTTAAAGGTCTTAAGATTTAAATCTTGGCCCGATCCTGTTAACAAAGAATCCAAGTACTCCAACATGGGTGGCATGACCAGCTCATAGCCGTAACACTGGAAACGATCCAACAAAATACGGCGCAACTCTTCAATCTTTCTGGCCTCAGAAGGCAGAACGTCAGCAATGTTTTCAGGCAATAACCAACGGTTCATTATTTCACCGCCGAAGGTGAAGGCACAGGAGTGCTTGTTGGACGGCTACCCTTCATGAATTTCAAAAATTCAGAACTAGGGTCCATGACCATTAAGTCTTGCTTGGTCTTAAAGCTGGCACGATAAGCTTCCAAGCTTCTGTAAAACTGAGCAAATTGGGGGTCGCGATTGAAAGCTTCACCGTATAAAGCTGTCGCTCTAGCATCACCCTGACCTTTGATCTTTTGCGCATCACGATAGGCTCTGGACAAAATGATGTCGCGCTGACGCTCTGCATCCGCACGAATCTTTTCAGATTCAGCAGCCCCCGTCGAACGAAGTTCATTGGCCACACGCTTGCGCTCAGCCTCCATGCGTCGGAACACTGACTCACTGATTTCAGCCAATAAATCAATTCGCTTGAGTCTGACATCCACAATTTCAATACCGATATCAGCAGCTTCCTCAGCCACTTTCTTGCGGATATTCTGCATCACTTGTTCGCGCTGCTCAGAAATCAATTCACGCACAGTGCGCTTGGTGAATTCTTCATTGAGAGCAGATTTGACCAATTGATTCAAGCGGTCTTGTGCCAAGCGCTCATCACCTCTAAAACTGATGAAGAATTTACGAGGTTCAACGATGCGCCACTTCACATAAGAGTCCACCAAAAGGTTTTTCTTTTCAGCAGTAATAAAACGCTCAGCGTCTGGGGTATCAATCGTCAAGATACGGCGCTCAAAAAATTGCACACTCTGAAACGGTGGCGGTAATTTGAATTGCAAACCAGGTTCTTCAATCACTCGTTTTAATTCACCAAAGGCAAACACTGCGGCATATTGACGCTGGTCCACCACAAAGATCGTAGAAGACAAAAGGCCAATCAAAATAAAGAAGCCAGCAACAAGAGGGAAAATTCTATTCATCATAATTTCTTTCTCCTATCGCTCACGGCTACGCAAACCAGTTGTGTCTCTACGCTCTGGAACAGCGGCGGGATTCACAACAGGAGAGTTAGGAGTTGAGTTTGTCACTGGGGTGTTGGCCACAGTATTGGACGTTTGTACTGGAGCTGGAGTAGACCCAGGACCAACCTGCTGAATCAATTTATCCAATGGCAAGTAAAGCAAACTCCCACTTTGGGAGCGTTGATCCACCATCACCTTGGTAACGTTGTTATAAATCTCTTGCATTGCATCGATGTACATCCGCTCACGAGTCACTTGAGGTGCCTTGGCGTATTCAACTTGGATTAACTTAAATCGAGTGGCGTCACCTTCGGCTGTGGCAACCACCTTAGCCTTGTAACCCTCCGCTTCTTGCATCAAACGATCGGCCGCACCGCGAGCCTTCGGAATGATGTCGTTGGCATAGGCCTGGCCTTCATTCTTCAAACGCTCTCTGTCTTGACCCGCTTTCACAGCGTCATCAAAGGCTGCCTGAACTTGCTCAGGTGGCTGAACATTTTGTACGGTTACGCTGGTAATAAAAATACCAGCCTTGTAGCTATCTAAAATCTTTTGGATAGAAGAATTCAAATCAATCGCGAGCTTTTCGCGGTTTTCGTACAAGACGTTGTCCATCTTGCTTTTACCCACAATTTCACGAACAGCTGTTTCAGCCGCCTGAACAACGGAGGCATCAGGATCTTTGTTATTGAATAAATACTCTGAGGCATCTTTCAAACGATATTGAACCGCAAATTTCACATCGATGATGTTCTCATCCTCAGTCAACATGGAAGAATCTTTGAGGTTAGAAGCTTTGATGAGGTTCGCACGACCCACCTCCACTGAACGAATCGATGACAAATTCACAACCTCGTGCGTTTGAATTGGCCATGGCATGCGCCAGTTGATACCAGGACGAGTGGTGTAGCTGTACTTACCAAATTGCAAAACCACACCCGTTTGACCTTCTTGAATCATAAAAAAGCCACTGAAGACCCAAACAACCACCGCCACTAAAACAATCACACCAGCGCCAATACCTGGCTTAATGCCATCGCCACCTGTGCCACGGGATGATGGTGGTTGATTGTTACCATTACCACCACCACGCTTTCCCTTGAACAAATTGTTCAAGCGATTATTAAAGTCAGACCACAATTGATCTAAATCAGGAGGACCATCTTGCTTTTGAGGCTGACGAGGTCTCTCCTCCTGACGAGGAGGATTGGAATTGGCTTCATCACGACCACGATTCGGGTCTGATTGATGATTATTGCCCCAACCGGGATCATTAACCGAAAAAATACTGAGTAATTTACGCATCGTTGGGCGAATACAGTCCTGTACGAGTATGAAAAACATCCAATGATTCCCAGCGTTTTGCTGGGGCCTGTGAACCTAATTCTGCAACCGAAGGAACCTCGTCTACAGTCACCTTCATTCTATCAGTGTTCTTTGCAAATTCTGCCAATGTCTGACGCAACAAATCCAGACCAATACCTTCTTTGGCAGAAATATAAATCGCCGCCACCTTTCCATCACGGTCATAGCGCAAGACAGGACCTCTTTCCATTAATGCAGGAACCTGATCAATCTTATTAACCACAACTAATTGAGGGGTTTCATTCGCCCCAATTTCTTTGAGAACCTTGTCAACTTCAATCATTTGTTGCTCACGATCAAAGCTAGAAGCATCCACGACGTGCAAAAGAAGATCAGCTCTGACAGTCTCATCCAAAGTGGCTCTGAATGCTTCCACCAATTGATGAGGCAAATCACGAATAAAACCGACCGTATCAGAAATCACAGCATTTCCAATTTCAGGTAAGTAAACCCTTCTTGATGTGGTATCCAAAGTGGCAAACAACTGGTCTGCCGCATAAGTACCTGCCTTGGTCAAAGCATTGAATAAGGTCGATTTACCCGCATTGGTATACCCCACCAATGACACTGAAAATACGCCACCTTTTTCCCTGGAACGTCGCTGAGTAGCTTGTTGTTTTTGAAGCTTCTCAAGCTCGGCTTGCAAGCGCTTGGCTTTGTTTTCAAGCATCCTTCGGTCTAACTCCATTTGAGTTTCACCAGGACCGCCACGCATACCAATACCGCCCTTTTGACGCTCTAAGTGGCTCCAAGCCTTCACCAAACGAGATACTTGATAACGAACATTCGCTAACTGCACTTGAGTCTTACCCACATGACTTTTTGCTCTTTGAGCAAAAATATCTAGGATCAGTCCAGTGCGATCGATCACATGGCACTTTAAATGACGCTCTAAATTGCGTTGCTGGACAGGCGATAGGGCATGGTTAAAAATGGCCAACTCCACTTCATTGGCTTCCATTTGCTCACGCAATTCAGTGGCTTTACCAGAGCCCATGTAAAGAGCTGGGTCAGGTTTAGCGCGCTTCGCAATCATGGTCATGACTGGTTGAGAACCCGCGCTGGAGGCCAATAACCCCAATTCAGCCATGCTGTCTGCGAAATCCGGTTTACCGCCTGGGTCAATGCCGATGAGGGCCGCTTTAACTGCTTGCATAGTTACTTATGCGCCAGTGGATCCCTCGTCCGCACGAAATTCAACAGCCCTGGCTGGCACCACAGTTGAAATGGCATGCTTGTAGACCATTTGAGTGACTGTATTGCGCAATAAAATCACGTATTGATCAAACGATTCGACGTTGCCCTGCAATTTGATACCGTTGACCAAATAAATAGATACGGGAATATGCTCTTTACGCAATGCATTCAAAAATGGATCTTGCAAAAGTTGGCCTTTATTGTTGTTACTGTTCATGCCTGCTCCTTCTTTCTTATTGGTTGTTTGGAGTTTTGCCTAAAATTTGTTTTACATCAGGAGTTTAACGAAGCTCACAGAATCTCGCATTTACTTCTTCTTTTTCTTACCTTTTTCCGAGTCGACAAAAGGGTTTTGCCCTGTTCTGAACTCCAACCTCAATGGAGTGCCCCGGAGCTTAAATGCTTCCCTAAAACGCCCTTCTAAATAACGACGATAGCTATCGGTCACACCGCTAAGGGCATTACCATGAATCACCACAATGGGAGGATTAGAACCGCCTTGATGGGCATAACGCATTTTAGGGCGAGACATACCCACGCGCTTGGGTTGCTGAAACTCGACGGCCTCTTCCAAAATACGTGTCAGCTTAGGAGTTGGCAGTTTAGACATCGCTGCCGCATAAGCAGCATCGACATCCTTGAACAATTCTTTGATACCAAAACCTTTGATGGCAGAAATTGGATGCACATTGGCAAAATCTAGGAATCGAAGTTTTCTCGCAATGTCCGTCCTGGCGCGCTCCTTTTGGTATTCATCCATGCCATCCCATTTATTGACAGCCAACACCAAAGCCCTACCAGCATCAACAATAAAACCGGCAATGTGAGCGTCTTGCTCTGATATATCTTGCTGAGCATCCAACATCAAAATCACAACATTCGCATCAGCAATGGCTTGTAAGGTTTTAACCACTGAAAACTTTTCAATGGCCTCAAATACTTTGCCACGTTTACGCAAACCAGCTGTGTCAATCATCACATATTGCTTGCCGTTTCGAGTGAATGGCACATCAATCGCATCACGAGTGGTTCCTGGCATATCAAAGGCAATCACGCGCTCTTCACCAATCAAGGTATTGATGAATGTTGATTTCCCCACATTGGGACGCCCCACCACTGCAATACGCACTGGTTTGTCAGCACCCAACTCTTCCTCAGGCTCATCCGGTAAATTTAAAGAATCCAGAGCTTCTTCAATCATGGAGCGAACCCCATCGCCATGAGCAGAAGAGATTGCAACGGGTTCACCAAGGCCAAGCTCATAGAAATCAGCTGTGACGGTTGCATGCGACATGCCTTCAGCTTTATTCACAGCCAAAATGACCGGGCGACCTGTTTTACGCAAGAAGTCGGCAATGACACGATCCTGAGGTGCCATGCCCAAACGGGCATCTACCAAGAAAATCACCACATCAGCTTCAACCACCGCTTGCTTGGTCTGCTTGGCCATTTCAGCCAAAATACCGGTTTTAGCAACTGGTTCAAAACCACCTGTATCAATGCAAATGAATTCACGGTCACCCACACGACCGTTGCCATAATGACGATCTCGAGTTAAACCTGAAAAGTCAGCCACCAAAGCATCACGCGAACGCGTGAGGCGATTGAATAAGGTGGATTTGCCAACGTTTGGTCGTCCGACAATGGCAATAACTGGTTTCATAAAATGTTAACTCTCTACCCTGTGCAAAGCCCATCTAAATGAGGGCTTCTCCATTTTTAATTCTTCTGATTCTTTTTAATAGGGTCTCTCAATGGCCATCAGTTCGGTCTGTAGGCAGACAAAGAGCCGCCACGAGTCTGAACAATTAATAAACCACCCGCCACAATTGGAGCTGCACCAATGGCACTACTATCAACCCTAACACGGGCAATTGCTTGACCGCTACTCTGCTCTAAAAAGTGCAAATATCCTTGCTTATCACCCATGACCAAGACGCGACCAACGGCCAACGGCTCCCCAACATCACGCCAAGTCATGCTTTCATTACGCCACACCTCAACTCCGTCAGCAGCACGATAAGCAACCACGTGAGACTTTTCATCAGCAGCAAAAACTAAATCTTGTGACTGAGCGGTCCCTGTATGGCTTGAAAAATCTTTCGCCCAAGTCAGGGTTCCTGCATTCAAATCACCACAAGCAATTCGTCCTTGGTAGGCTACAGCACACAAACGACGACCCAATAAAGTGGGTCTTGCAGAGACGTCTGTCATACGCTCAATTTCAGAGAAGCCTTTGGGGTATGACAATGAGGCCTCCCACAATACGTTGCCACTTGATAAACCCATCACACCAATTTTTCCACCAGAGAATCCTGTGACAAAAGCATCTGCTGCCACAGGCACCATGGCAAAACTGGTGCGCAATGCCAGTGCTGTTTGTGGACGAACATAAGACCAACGACGTTTACCTGTCTTGGCATCTAATCCAATAAAGCGATTATCGATGGTGCGAATAACGGCCACACCACCCAAGACCAATGGTTCAGTCAAGACTTCGCCACCCACTTTTTCTTCCCACATTTTTTGACCATTTTGATCAAAAGCAAATACGCTGCCTTTGGTAGAGCCAACCACAACCACATTGCCATCACTACCAGGACCAGAAGAAATTTCAGAAGGCGCTTTCACCTCCCAAACTTTTTTACCAGTCAGTACTTCAATTTTAGAAACCAGGCCATTACCCGCTGAGGTATACAAATAATCGCCAGCTAACACTGGACGCATGACAAATGTATCTGATTTACCCACACTGGTAGACCATACAGAAGTCACTGAAATCTTTTCTTCCAATTTTGTTAAAGAGGCCGGTTCACGCTTTTTGGTGCTAGAGCAAGCCGCCAAAAAACTCAGTGCCAATAAAACTGTCGCAGCGCGAGAAAACAAGCGAGTCATCAACGTCCCCCTACAGCATCTAATTTAATTTTTAATAAACGTTTGGCTTCATCAGGAGCCTCAGGATTTTTTGCCAACTTATCCCAAGCCTGCTGATAAAACTGACGTGCCTCAAGAGTCTTTTGCTGCGCCAACTGGACATCACCACGACGCTCTAACATCAAAGGTACAAATGCATCAGAAACACTCGCTGTTGCAATTTTTTCAGCATCGTTAAATTTCGCCTGATCAATCAATAAGGAAACCAATCGCGCTCTGGCTAGGTCACGATGGGCATGAGACTTGGCATCCTCCATGGTCTTGCGAAGGTGTTTTTCAGCATTTGCCATATCGCCTGAGGCATTCGCCACCTGAGCCGCCACCAAACCGGCCATACCCGCATAACTGCTTGACCCATATTGCTCTTGAATATCATTCGCCGCCCTTAACACTCCTGGCACATCTTGCTTTTGCGCAGAGACCAATAAAGTGTCATACAACTTAGTTGCACCCAAAGCCACACGGTTTTGCCACCAATTCCAACCTGTAAAACTTAGATAGGCGATGAGGATGGCAATCAAAGCAGCGATTAACCATTTTCCGTATTGTTTCCACCAAGCTTTCAGCTCAGCCAGTTGTTCTTGTTCTTCTAAATTGAAATGCATAATTAATCTCGTCTGCTTTCTATCTGTTATCAGCTTGAAAATCCGCTGACTTAATCAGAGGTTTTAACCAATTGATTAATCACCTCATCTACCAAACTATCTAGCGCAACAGTGATTTGCTGACCATCACGACGCAAATCTTTTAATTGAGCCTGCCCTGCAGCTAACTCGTCAGGACCAATGATAATCGCATAAGCTGCACCACTGGCATCCGCTTTTTTCATCATGGACTTAAAGCTCGCAGCCATCCCATCCGCTGAACAATGCAAAATCACTTCGACACCTGCACTGCGAAGACGCTCAGCAACAATGAAAGCTGGTTCCAAGGTTTCACCAGCCTGATGCAAGATATAAATATCGCAAGCAGACTCCAAGTCGGTACCCAAGCCCTGCTCTTTCATTAATTCAATCACACGTTCCATGCCCATGGCCCAACCACAGGCTGGGGCAGGCTTTCCGCCCATTTGCTGAATCAATGGATCATAACGCCCACCGCCAGCCACAGTTCCTTGAGAACCCAATTGGGTGGTGACCCATTCAAATACAGTCAAGTTGTAATAATCCAGGCCACGAACTAGACGAGGGTTGATCTTAAATGGCAAATTATTGGCTTTGAGAAGGCGCTGAACCCCTTCGAAGTGTTTTAAGGATTCCTCACCCAAAAAACTCAATATTTGAGGAGCCGCTTGAACAATCGTTTGCATGGCAGGATTTTTACTATCCAAAATGCGCAAGGGATTGCTCATCAGACGTCGTTTAGCGTCTTCGTCTAAATCAGCCTCATGCTTTTTAAAATGAGCAATCAAGGCTTCACGATGAGCCGCACGTTCATTGGCTTGACCTAAAGAATTCAGCTCTAACTGAATCCCTGTCAATCCCAAGTCATCCCACAAGCGTTGGCACATGAGAATAATTTCAGCATCAATATCTGGACCTGCAAAACCTAGTGCTTCAATGCCTAACTGATGAAATTGACGGTAGCGCCCACGTTGAGGACGCTCATGACGGAACATCGGGCCGGTATACCAAAGGCGCTTTGGACCTTCGTATAAAAGATTGTGTTCAATCACTGCACGGACTGCCGCCGCTGTTCCCTCTGGGCGAAGCGTCAGCTGTTCACCATTCAAACTATCCTCAAAGGAATACATCTCTTTTTCAACGATATCGGTGACCTCACCAATACCTCTTTTAAACAAAGCTGTTTGTTCAACAATGGGAGTGCGAATTTGCTGATAACCGTAAGATCTCACCAAGCTTTGAATAGATTGCTCAAGGTGGGCCCACAGTGGCGCCTCTTGAGGCAGGAGATCATTCATGCCACGAACGCCGGTCAGTTTGCTTAGTTTTTCTTGACTCATTTTTTACTCGTTCACCTTTACTATTTCATTCTGCACGGTATGTTGTTTTGACATACTCATCCACAATGCCTTGGAATTCTTGAGCAATATTGTCACCTCGAAGAGTCTTTACTTTGACACCATCCACAAATACCGGGGCCGCAGGCGACTCACCTGTTCCAGGTAAAGAAATACCAATATTGGCATGCTTACTCTCTCCAGGACCATTCACAATACATCCCATCACAGCCACATTCATTGACTCAACGCCTGGATGACTCTTTTTCCATATCGGCATTTGATGGCGTAAATAACTCTGGATTTGAGAGGCCAATTCTTGAAAATAAGTGCTTGTGGTTCTTCCGCATCCAGGACAGGCAATCACCATGGGAGTGAAATGACGCAGACCCATGGTTTGCAAAATCTCTTGGGCCACAATCACTTCGTTCTCTCGCGCAGCTCCTGGTTCTGGTGTCAAAGAAATTCGAATGGTGTCACCAATACCCTCTTGCAACAATACTGATAAGGCTGCTGTCGAGGCAACAATCCCTTTACTTCCCATCCCCGCCTCAGTCAAGCCCAAATGCAAGGGGTAGTCACAACGTTGAGCCAAGTCACGATAGACAGAGATTAAATCTTGCACAGCACTCACCTTGCATGACAAAGTGATTTGATGACCAGGTAAACCCAATTCTTCTGCACGACTCGCAGACTGCATAGCTGATTGAATCAGAGCCTCTGCCATGACTTCACGCAATTCTTTAGGTTTTGCTAAAGCAGCATTTTGATCCAATAGTTTGGCCAAAAGGTCTTGATCAAGACTGCCCCAATTCACACCAATACGAATTGGTTTTTGATATTGGCAAGCCATCTCAATCATTTGTGAAAACTGCAAGTCACGCTTAGCGCCTTGTCCGACATTACCGGGATTGATGCGATATTTAGATAAAGCTTTGGCACAATCCGGGTACTCTTTTAAAAGCGTGTGGCCGTTGTAATGAAAATCCCCCACCAAAGGAACGTAAACTTCCATTTTGTCTAACTGCTCACGAATGGCTGGCACAGCGGCAGCTGCAGCAGGTGTATCCACAGTAATCCGGACCAACTCTGAACCTGCGCGAGCCAATTCTTTGACCTGAATTGCTGTCGAAATTGCATCTGCCGTATCTGTATTGGTCATCGATTGAACACGTACCGGAGCATCACCACCCACAGTAACGCGATGACCTGACCACTCGACCACAGACTGGCGACTCTTGCGACGCTGAATGCTTGATGAAGTGGTTGCACTCATGAACGAGAGGCTCCTTTATCAAATTTCACCACTTGCATGCGTTGCTTGAGATTGGTGCGATCTTTCACATCTCCTGCCAACTGTCCGCAGGCTGCTGCAATGTCATCCCCACGTGTTTTACGCACCGTTGTGATGATGCCCGCATCCATCAAGCGTTTTGCAAAATCTTGAACACGACCTGGACTGGATTTTTTTAAGCCAGAATCGGGGAATGGATTGAATGGAATTAAATTCAATTTGCAAGGTATCTTTTTCAACAAATCTACCAACTCTTTTGCGTGCTGATCGGAATCATTCACGCCGTCCAACATGCAATATTCAAAAGTTAAAAAATCTCTGGGTGCGAACGGTAAATATCGCAGACACGCAGCCATCAACTCCTTGAGTGGATATTTTTTATTGATCGGCACCAATTCATCTCTGAGGGCATCGTTGGGAGCGTGCAATGAAACGGCCAAAGCAACTGGTAAATCATTTGCCAAACGATCCATCATCGGTACCACTCCAGAAGTGGACAATGTCACTCGCCTTCTTGAAAGCCCATAAGCATTGTCACTGAGCATCAAACGCATGGCTCCAACCACAGGCTCATAATTGAGCAAAGGTTCACCCATGCCCATCATGACCACATTGGAAATCACACGACCCTCGTGCTCATTGAGCACAGTGCCATCGTAACCATCAATGCGCTTAATGGCTCCAGGTTCTTTGCGCAGAGTATGCTCAGCCATCCAAAGCTGACCAATGATCTCGCCCAAAGTTAGATTTCTAGAAAATCCCTGTTTGCCTGTAGAGCAAAAGCTACAGTTCACAGCACAGCCTGCCTGAGACGAAATACACAAAGTACCTCGATCATCCTCGGGGATGTACACCATCTCAACAGCATTGCCATCAGCAACATCTAGAAGCCATTTGCGGGTTCCATCTGAAGCCTGTTGATCACTGATAATGGGTAAAGCAGAAACGCAGGCTTTCTCAGCCAAGGTAGCGCGGAATGATTTAGCTAAATCACTCATCTGAGCGATGTCAGATTCTCCGCGCTGATGGACCCAGCGCATCAACTGTTTCGCACGAAACGGTTTCTCCTGAAGGGAGGCGATGTATTCGCCGAGTCCCTCAGGGTCAAAATTTAATAGGTTGATGCGTGAGTCAATCAAAGGATGTTTTTAACGTGAAAAAATTTCCATGCCCGGGAAGAAGAAAGCAACTTCCACAGCAGCTGTTTCAGGAGCATCTGAACCATGCACAGCATTGGCATCAATGCTGTCAGCAAAGTCAGCACGAATCGTGCCTTTGTCAGCTTTTTTAGGGTCAGTAGCACCCATCAACTCACGATTTTTAGCAATTGCGTTTTCACCTTGCAATGCTTGAATCATGACAGGACCTGAGATCATGAAATCAACCAAATCTTTGAAGAATGGACGCTCTTTGTGAACAGCATAGAACTGCTCAGCTTCTTGACGTGAAAGGTGAGCCATTTTGGCAGCAACCACTTTCAAGCCAGCAGCTTCAAAACGAGCGTAAATTTGACCAATAACGTTCTTAGCTACTGCATCAGGTTTGATAATAGAAAGGGTGCGCTCAATCGCCATGACAAAACTCCATTGTT
>JACCED011524653.1_pt1 | contig 32330 bp, 28 predicted proteins | sample 7455021 | NCBI WGS metagenome assembly JACCED01 (sample SAMN15323456, study PRJNA562643) | freshwater metagenome | isolation source: river surface water | place: USA:Blue River Watershed | collected 2017-08-19 | reverse complement strand
GGCTTTTGCGGGTGTGGAGCGCGAGCGCCTGCGCTTCTTTAACGGGGGTGGGTTCTGGGAGCAGGTTGAAGCATGGGCAGTGCCCGTTTGTGGGTCGCTGGCCGCGCAGGAGTTGGTCTCGAGAATTCTGGCTGCAAAGTGCCCGTCGACGGCGCAGAGGGCCTCGCTGTGCGGAGGAGCGTTGTATGTTGTGGTGGGGCTGATGCCTGTTACGATTGGACTCTTGAGTGCGGGCCAGCTGCCAGAATTACGTGAACCTGAGCAACTGCTTTCGTTGCTCGCCCAGAAACACCTTTCGACGGTTATGCAGGTGTTTTTTCTTGGAGCATTAGTATCTGCGATCCTCTCCACAGTAGACAGCACTCTGCTGGCAGCGGCTGCATTGACTTCGCACAATTTGATCGTGCCCTGCTTTAAAGAAATAGGGGAAAAGGCAAAAGTGAACATAGCCCGCGGCGGTGTTTTAATTGCGGGGCTTGTCGCTTCGGCTCTCGCTCTTCAATCCGACTCAATTCACGAGCTGGTACAGAGCGCGTCTTCTTTTGGAAGCGCAGGGATATTTGTCGTCACCGTGATGGGTCTTTTCACCCGTGTCGGCGGTTCCCGCGCTGCAATGTCAGCGATGGTTGGCGCCACGGCGGTGTGGTGTGCGGGTACTTGGATTCTGACAATCCCGCTCGTGTATTTGGCATCTCTTTTCGCCGCCGTTCTAGCTTATTTCACCGGCGCATTTTTTGAGAAATCAGAGCCTGGGTTTATTGGCGAGACGGCGGAAGAATGAATCAATCTGCGGTCGGTCGATATTTTTCCCGAGGTGAAACTCAATCCATCATCTGTAGACCGCAGTGAGCAGGTGCTGAGAAACTATTCGATGACTTCTGCGAAAGCACCAGTGGAGGAGGCGCGAGCTCTCACTGTTGCAGATATCGAGATCATCGAACGCAGCTGTTTGGTCACTTTTTCAGCCCATTCGTCCGCGCTAGCTGTTGCGAGGTGAACCCCGTCACCGCCCGATTTTCCGGGTTCGTAATGGATCATTTTTGAAGAATCGACCACTCGGAACTGGTTGCGGGAGGCGGCCCGTTTGATTGCGGAGGTCACCAGCGATTGCACTTTACGAAATTTGTGGCAGTCGGGTGGTGTGACCCAGATCAGCTTCGGGTGAGACGGACTTTTCGCCACCGCCTGTGCGAAGCGATCGAGGATTGCGTCTAGGCTCGCAATCACCGTTTCGCTCTGAGATTCCGCCAGCAAATCAAACCAGTTTGTTCCGAGTTGGACGATGACTAAGTCTGGTTTCCAGTAGTTGAGCGTTGTTTCGATCTTGGGAACCGGGTAATGCTTGGGCGGTTTTCCGTCCTCATAGCGGCCCACTTGAGATTTGCTTGAGTCTTTTGGATTTTTGATCCGGTATCCGCACCTTGAAACGAAAGCGGGCTCGCTCTGCAGCCAGTGCTCGGGCGACGAGCCGCATGCAGCGATGTAACCTACCTGTGCATCGCTAAAAGTAGAAACAAGGAAATCCTGCATTCGGTCGCCGAACGAGCCAACCGACAGCGAATCACCGATCATGAGGACTTTTTTGGGAGAAAGAACCGAAGCTGATTTCGGTCCGACCGCGAAACAGAATGCAGTGGAGGCGCAGGAGGCTGCGATGACGAACATGAAAGCGATGAATCGTGCGAAGTGCATGGCGACGGTTGAAAGCGGATGGCGTGCTTTGCTATCGTTTCAGGTTGGGCGCCCGCGCTTCATCTTCTTTTTGAATGAACGGGAGTAGGTCGAGCTTCCCGGTGGAATCGCTGCGTTTTGTCGATTCCCAAACCGAGCCTTCAAAGTCTACAAGCTCGAGCTTGTATGTTTCACCGACCGCGTACTTTTCCAGGGGTTCGTCCTTGAGCCTGATGTGGGCGGGGTGCATCACGAGGATTTCTTTCTCTTGATACTCGCCGCTGAGGACATCCTCGATGGAGTAAACGTGCCCGACCAAAGACTCCTGATAGGGAAGAATTTCGTCCTTGGTGAGGGGGCGAGACTTTGTAGTCAATCTCGCTTTTACGGTGACTTCTCTTCTTGGCTGGGCGTTGGTTTTTGTTGCCGAAAGCGGAGATGCAACCCTGAGAGCCTCAGTGTTTTTTTGCTTTGAGAGAGGGGTCGAAGGAATTGCGCCCTCCGAAATGTCTTTTGCGATGTGATCATAGACTTTCTGGGCCCAGGTATCCATGTCCTTACCAACAAAATGCTCCTTATCTGGCATCGCCCTTTTGTACGGGTAGCTCACCAGTTCACGGCTGTCGATGACCTGCCAGACCGGGCCTCCATAATGGGACAGCTTTTCAACCAAAAAATCTTGAGTCTCCTTTGAGTATCTCCCGGAGACCGGAGGCGCGATCCAGTAGATCTTTTTCAAAGAATGGGAGGCATTGGTGACGCATTTCAGGAAAGGGGCGAGATGCGAACGCAGTTGCGCATCATGGCGAGCGGGTATGACTGTGGCGCCATCTGAAAAAAGACTCAGAAGATTCGTGCCATTTTGCATGACGAGGATGTCGGGGTTGTATCGTTCCAAAAGGGACTCGATTTTTGGAACTGGGTGTGAAGAGGGTTTGTGGCCCGTGGTCATCCCATAGGTGTCCTTGCTCTCCGTTGGGGGAGACCCGTTGTGGCTTTCGATGCTCCAGAATCCACAAGCCGTTTTTGCCGTGGTGTACGGTCCGATCTTCAGCCAGCTTGACGGGATCGTTCCACACGCCATGTATGTGGCTACCAAGGTGATGTTATGATTTTCGCGGAGTTTTGAGTCGAGCGATTTTCCGAATCCGCAAAGGCCGAGCGAGTCTCCCAGAACCAGAACTTTGTAGGTGGACTTGTTCGGAGCCTGAACTTTACTCGGCTGAGAGTGGGATCGTGGCGGATCAAATTTGATCGAGATTGGATTGGAAACAATTTCCGAGATGACTTCGGACAGGTCTGTCTGCGCGCAGGCGCACTGCTCATTTTCCTCATCCGTGAGGAGGATGACACGTTTTGGGAGTGGCTCCGGGAAGGCATTCTTGTCCGAGCCTTTGGGAGACACTGGGTGAGGTGTATTTGCCCCGGAAAGGATGTTTCGCTTTTGTTTCTGACCGGGAGGATTTGTTGGCTGGGATGGGCTGGCTGCGATTGCTTTTTTGGTTAAATTCTCAGTGCTAGTGACAAAGCTGTCTGTCTTTGGGGCGAGGGCCGCTTTTGTGATGGTGGCAGCCGGAGGCTTTTCTCCGTTAGGCGCCGAGGCAAAGAGCGACGAACCGGGAAACCCTGTTGGAATCACCAGAACTGCGATCGTTTGAATGAGTGCAGACAGAGGGGCGCGAATGCGCATGGTTCTGGGTGGTTAGCGTTGGATTGGAATCGTCTGCCAGCCTTGGTCGGAATCTGTGAACTCGCGGGCGGCGAAACACCAAATAACAACTTTTTTTGAGGCGAGATATTTAGGATCCTTGATCGAGCGTCTCAGCAGGCTGACTCGGACTGCGTTGGCCCCCGATCCGCGGGTGCCGATGAGGTCCGGGACAACGGACGTCTCCTTTGCAAGCTGGTCTAGAAGGCCGGACTGCTCCGCCATGAAGTCATGGTATACAAGAGTGTGGCTGTCTCCAATCAGCAGTAGCGGACTGTGAGGGTCGGGTTGCACGGGTGCGTCACCTTGCCAGATGCGGCGAATGGCGATCGTCTCTTTCGGAGCCCTGAGGTCTGGAGCTAGGACCGAGAGATCGCCGACTGCCTCGATTTGGTCCCATTTTTCGACAAATTTCTGGTTGGAATTTTTTTGGAAAAGAGCCCCGTGGGACTGGTTTAATTGTTTTGTAACAGCCTGCGCTGCAAGTACGCAGCCGACCCCCGACCAGTGCGAGTCGGTTTTGCAGTAGGTCACTTGTTTGGGGTTGGCCGAGCGTGAAAGGACGGGACGCAGGTCTAGGTACGAGATGTGTTTGGAATCCAGTTGCTGAAAAAAGCTGTCGAACGGGTCGGGTGCCAATCTGGATTTGTCCTGGGGGTCGAGTTCTTCCGAGTAAATGCGCGCCTTCGCGGGGACGGGCATTAGCAGGAGTTGGATCCCCGATGAGCTGAGTTGTTTGTGGAAGTCCTCGATCGCCACCATGGGGTCCGCGTGGTCTGGATTTTGAGACCTAGAAATGCCCCGGGCGGCGGCGCCCCAAAATATTGGGGCACGCAGAAAGTTCAGTTCGGATGACAAGAAAAGCCAGCCATTCAAACCTTTGTTAACCGCCACCTGAGGGGCGGGTTGCTGTGCTGCCGCATGAATCTGTGCGCATAGAAGTCCGAGTAACATTACGGCTGCACCCAGTTTTCCAAAAAAACTCGGCTTGATGGCTTTGCCGCAAATATCGGAGGAGCGGGATTGCCAGACCGGCGGTTGGGTTCGGGGCTTCCGAGGGGGTGGGGCAGGCACTGCTTGCATCGCGTGAGTCTTGTGGCGTGAAGTCTTGCAATTACGCAATCTGAAAAATGAGGTTTGTATGGAGATTAAGATGTTTGTTTGGTTTAGATAAGTGGGAAACTTAAATGGTTTTTAGTTCGCAGATCTTCATCTTTTACTTTTTGCCGTTCAGCCTTGCGGTCTACTACTTGCTGGCGGCGGCACCTCAGAAGGCAAGGAACCTTTGGCTGGCCTTGACGGGCTACGTTTTTTACGGCTGGGCAGAGCCCAGGTTTGTTGTCCTGATGTTTTTGACCACCACCTTGGATTGGATGCTGAGCTTGGTAATTGCCCGCGATCGGTGGCAGTTTTGGCGGGAGCCAGCGGCGGAAGGGAGGTCCCGCAGGGGGCAGCCGGCGAGCCCTACTCAAAAGCTTGCGCTGCACTGCTCTGTGGTGAGCAATCTCTGCGCGCTCGGGTTCTTCAAGTACTTCAACTTTGCTGTGGAGAGTTGGAACGCCGCTTTCACTGCCCTGGGGGTTCAGTCTGCGGTCTTGGAAGGCACTTTGCGGGTGGTTTTGCCACTTGGGATCAGCTTTTACACGTTCCAGGCGCTTAGCTACATCATTGATGTGTACCGGGGGGATGCGGAGGCGATGGAGGATTTCGTCGATTTTTCCTGTTTCGTGTCCATGTTCCCGCACCTAGTCGCGGGGCCCATTTTGAAGTTCTCGTTTTTGGCGGAGCAGTTGCGCGCGCGCACGCTCTCTGGAGCAAAGTTCGCCAGGGGCATGGCTTTCTTCTGGATGGGCCTTGGGAAGAAAGTGTTGCTTGCAAATCCTTGTGGTCAAATGGCGGATGCGAGTTTTGACTGTGGGACGAGGGGCGCTTTGGAGGCTTGGGCGGGTGCTGTGGCCTACGCCCTGCAGATTTATTACGACTTCAGCGGCTACTCGGATATGGCGATAGGGTTGGGGCTCATGTTTGGGTTTTATTTCGCCAAAAATTTCAACTCTCCTTACCTAGCGACCTCGATAACTGATTTCTGGAGGAGATGGCATATCTCGCTATCCTCTTGGTTGCGCGAATATCTCTACATACCGCTTGGGGGAAACCGTTATGGCGAGGGGAGGACTTACCTTAATTTGTTCGCGACAATGCTCCTGGGGGGGCTTTGGCATGGTGCTTCGTGGAATTATTTGATCTGGGGCGCTTGGCACGGAGGTGCGCTTGCGATTGAGCGGGCCTTCCGGACGCGGATCTCGTTGAAGGTGCCGCGTTTTATTGCTGGATCGGCGACTTTCATCGTGGTGTTGGTGGGGTGGGTTTTTTTCAGGTCCGTAGACTTACCAGCATCCTTGAACTACCTGGCAACAATGGGGGGCGTTGGTTCTGGGCCGGGTTGGGGTTCAGTCTGCTGGAGGGAGCCTCAACTTTTGACTAGTTTTGCGATCGCTCTGTTGGTTGTGGTCTTCGGCAGGCAGACTTGGGATTGGACCCAGCAATTGAGCGTCCCAAAGGTGTGCGCCGTGCTGCTGATAGGGGGCGCGGGGTTGGTTGCGCTGCTGACGCAGGATTATAATCCGTTCATTTACTTTATCTTTTAGGATGAGCTCTGTGGATCCAAGAATTCAAGTGTCTGTCCCCAGTCGCCCGTCCAGTCGCTCAAGGGAGCAGGAGGCGGAGGAGGATTTAGAGAGCCGGAGTTTTGGGGGACCAGCCCTTTGGGTGATGGCCCTCTTGGGAACCGTTCTCTTATGCGCAGGCGGTTTTCTGGAGGTTCTTTCCGGCCGGCTAGGAGGTTGGGTTCGGGCCGTGGCCGATGCCAGGTATGGTGGCCGCGGTGCGGCCGTTTCGGATCGAAGGGAGGGCGATGGTTTATGGAAATTTCCTGATTGGTTTCCCGACGGGCAGAGGATTCGCGAACTGGAGGCCAAGTTGATTGAAAGCTCTTGGGCTTCCTCTGAGCTGCGTCCAAGGGTGCAAGGTTTCCTTACCGCGTACTTAAGGGCGGGCAATTCTCAGGTGGTGGTGGGTTCGGATGGAGATTTGTTTTTTCGCAAAGATTGTGAGTACGTGATTGGCGCGGGTTTTCTGGATCCAGAGAGGATTCGACGGCGCAGCAGCAGCATGGGTGGACTGCAAGCAGACCCGGTGAGGGCGATTGTGGACTTTCGAGATCAGTTGGCGGGTTTTGGGGTGGATCTAATGGTCGTGCCCGTGCCTGTGAAGCCGGTGCTTTCCGGGGCGGCGCTGCTTGGCTCCGGTGGCCAGCGGGGCGACGAGGGCACTCGTCAAAATGCCTCTTTTGAACTTTTTAAAACGCGGATGCTGGAAGCGGGTGTTTTCCTCTACGATCCTTCGTCGATTCTTTCGGCACGCGCACGTTTGATTGGGGAAAGGCAGTTTTTGTTGACCGATACACATTGGAAACCCGAGGCCATGGAGGCGGTGGCGAAGGGCGTCGCTGAGGCGGTTGGCGATCGGCTGGGAGGCCAGGTTTCAAAAGACGCGGGCGCGGTGCCGCAGCCACTTGCTCCGGTGGAAGTGACGGGGTTGGGCGATACCTTCGCGCTGCTCGGTTTGGGGAGGGCTCAAAAGTTGTGGGCGCCTGAGACTGTGGTGATTCATCCGGTGGGGGTGCAGGGCGCGTTCTGGCGCGGAAGTGCACGGAGTGATGTGCTGTTGTTGGGGGATAGTTTTTCCAACATTTACTCGGTTCCTGGGATGGGATGGGGTGAGGCCGCTGGGTTTGCTGAACACTTGAGCGTGGCCTTGGGACGCTCGGTGGATGCGATTACTCGCAACAGCGACGGTGCTTTCGCCACGCGGCAGATGCTGCAGCGGGAAATGCTCTCCGGAAGGAACCGGCTTGCGGGAAAGAAGATCGTAGTCTGGGAATTTGCGGTTCGTGAATTAATGTTCGGAGATTGGAGGCAATTGCCTTTGACGGTTGGGGAGGCTGCGCCGGCCTCCTTCTATTGTCCGCCTGAGAACTCCAAAGCACGTATCTCAGGAATGGTGCGCGAAATTTCCAGTGTGCCCCGACCAGGGTCCGTGCCTTATCAGGAGCATATCGCAAGCGTCCATTTGGGTTCGGTCGAGTTGATAGGGGACGGCGGAAAACGGGAGCGGGTGGGTGACTGCCTTGTTTACGCATGGAGTATGCGCGCCCAACAACTCACTGACGTCGCCCGATTGCGCGCTGGGGAGATGGCCAGTTTTGACGTGACGGATTGGGCTGGGGTCGGTGGGGAACTGGAAAAGTACCAGCGAAGTGAGTGTGCCGATCCAAGGTTGTTGGCTGAACCCCCTGTTTGGGGGGAGTGGGTGCCGGTGCGTTAGCATGCACTGCATTGAGAGCGCCGTTTACTGGACGGAGAACACTTGCATGCCGGGTGGGCTTAGCCGATATTGGCAGATCACACCTAAAAACTGAACCATGGCCGCAGCAAACGACTTACGCAAAGGAATGTGCATCCGCTACAATGGGAATGCAGCAATCGTACTCGAAGTACAGCATCGAACCCCAGGCAACCTGCGGGCCTTTGTTCAGGCGATTATCCGATACATCGGCACGGGGAAATCGGCAGATGTGAGGTTTGGCTCGACGGACAAAGTGGAGACCGTAGATGTGCATCGGCAGAAGTTGGATTTTTCTTACAAGGACAACACCGGTTATCACTTCATGGATCCGGAGACCTACGAGACGGTGACTTTCGATCCGGATTTCATCGGTGAGGCCAAGGAGTATCTGAACGAAAACTTGTCTGTGGAGGTGCTTTTTGTGGAGGGCAAGGCGGCGAACGTTGAGTTGCCGGCGTCAGTGAATTTGAAAGTTGCCGAGTCAGCGGAGGGCGTGCGTGGCGACAGCGCTAACAACGTGCAGAAGCCTGCGACCCTCGAAACCGGAAAAGTAGTCACTGTTCCTTTGTTCATCAAGGAGGGCGAGTTGGTGAAAATCGACACGCGTACGGGACAGTACATGGGGCGGGCGTGACAGTTCAGATTGATTTGCGAGTTGAGCCGCGATTCGTGGCCAAATGCGGATTCTCCGGAAGGTTGCAGCGGAGACAACAATGTGCCGAAGAGCCGAACGGACGCTCAAATCAAGCGGGAGTTTTGTAATGGAGCGGGCAGAGGGTTGAGGCAGTAGTTTTTAACGGGAAACAGGGAGAAGCAGAGCAGCTAAAGGAGATCGTCATTGAGCCCGAAAAAACCATTTCTTGGCCCCGGTCAGAGACAGGTTGAAGAGGGCAGGCGCGGCTCTAAGTCTGCGAAAGCGGCGAAACCTGCCAAGTCCCTCAAATCGTCTCGAAACAGACGGCGAGAGGGATTGAGGGCGGCTGCGGGTGTTTCAGGGGAGTTGGTCCGAGGGGAGGAACGTTCGCCTGCTCAGGAGCGTGGTGACTGGAGGCGGGAGGAGTGGGGTGAGGTAGATGGCGAGGCGGGAAACCGTAATCTGGTGGGTGAGCGTCGGGTTTCTCTGGTTTGGTTGAAAAATGTGGTCGGTGTTTTTCTGCTGCCGGTGGCGTGGGTTTGGACATTGACTGTCTTTGGCGCTCTTGGCCGCGAAACTCTGAAAAACAGGTTTTGGCAGACTGAGGATTTTTGGTTCTTTGGCTTGGGAGTCGTGCTTTGGATGGTTTGGTTTACGGGGAGTTTGTACATGCAGGGGGCGCCCCGTCCGATGCGGGTTTATGTTTTCGGGCACGAGTTGACGCATGCGATCTGGACGTGGCTATCCATCGGCAGGGTGTCAGACTTTAAGGTGTCCAAGGAGGGTGGTCACATTGTGACAGATAGTCCGAATATTTGGGTGACGCTGAGTCCGTATTTTTACCCAGTCTATTGCGTCGCCTTTTTGCTGCTATTCGGCGTGGCCAGTTTTTTTTACGATTTTAAAGTTTCGGTCCCAGAGGGGCAGTTGTTGTCGCCCCTGAGGGTGGTTTTCATGCTTTTGGGGGCAGCGTGGGCGTTTCACCTGAGTTTTACGGTTTGGATGATCCGTCGGGGGCAAAGTGACCTTCGGATGCACGGTAATTTTTTCTCGCTCGTTCTGATTTACATCATGAACTTAGTGGTGTTCTCAGTTTTTCTGGTTCTGACTGCACCCGGGGTCGGGGTGGGGTCGATCTGCAAGGATTTGTTGGAGAATTCCGCTGAGGTCGCCGAGGGGGTGTGGCGGGGCATCACGTACTTGAAATCCCAGTGGTGAGGTCCGCCTTTGATTGCCCGAGTTTCAGCATCGGTCTAGGTTGCGAAGGTGGAAAAGCGGATTTCTGCTTTGACCGATGGCGAACCCTGAACGTTATTGGCAAACGTGTGTTTTTGCACCCCGAGAATGCCCCTCGGATTGCGCAAACTTCGCATACATGCTTCGTATTTGAGAGTGCCTATCGGCGTATGCTGAAGTAAGGTGTCGGCTGACTTTGTTTAAGGTTTTACAATAATTTATCCCAGAGGAGGTTGCTCATGTTGAATGGATTTTTTGGTTTGTTCTCCAGTGATATTGGAATTGATTTGGGGACGGCCAATACGTTGGTTTTCGCCAAGGATCACGGAATCGTACTCCGTGAGCCCTCAGTGGTGGCGGTTCAAGCTGGCACCAACCGGGTTCTGGCGGTGGGGGACGAGGCCAAACGGATGCTTGGGCGTACGCCGGGAAATATCGTGGCGATCCGGCCGCTCAAGGACGGTGTCATCGCTGATTTTGAGATCACTGAGGCCATGCTTCGGCACTTCATTCAGAAAGTGCATGGGAAAAAAACGCTATTCCGACCCCGACCCCGCGTGGTTGTTGCGGTTCCATCTGGGATCACCGAGGTGGAGAAGCGGGCGGTGAAGGACAGTGCGCTGAGGGCGGGGGCCCGCGAGGTGCACTTGATTGAGGAGCCGATGGCGGCTGCGATTGGATGTGGGTTGCCTGTCCAGGATGCCGCCGGCAACATGATTATTGATATCGGGGGAGGGGCGACAGAGGTGGCGTTGATCTCGCTTTCCGGAATTGTGTATTCGCGGAGCGTGCGCGTCGCTGGGGATGAGTTGGACGAGGCAATCATCCAGTACATGAAGCGGGCCTACAACCTGATGATCGGCGAGCGTACCGCGGAGGATATCAAGATTAAGATTGGCTCGGCATACCCACTGGAAAGGGAAGCCACGATGGAGGTAAAGGGGCGCGATCTGGTGGCGGGATTGCCCAAGACTCTGACAATTACGTCTCAGGAAATCAGAGAGGCCCTCCTGGAGCCAATTTCAACGATCGTGGATTCGGTGCGTGTTGCATTGGAGCGATGCCCTCCGGAATTGTCAGCTGACTTGGTGGACAGAGGGTTGGTGCTTGCAGGGGGCGGTGCATTACTGAGGGGCTTGGACAAGCTTTTGACCGAGGAAACGGGACTGCCCGTGCACTTGGCAGAGGATCCGCTGAGCGCGGTGGCGGAGGGCACAGGGAGGGCGCTTCAGGAGTTGAAGTTCCTGCGGCAGGTGTCAACCGTGACGGAGACTCGCCACTGAGGCCGGTGATGTTTTCAAAAGCTTTTTCAGGCGAAGGCGTTTGAGCCGAGTTTTCGAGTGTCACGCCGTGGGCACACCGAAGGTGTCCGCAAATTCAGACTGCAATTCATCATGAGGATTCGCTCCAAGCTGATCGCGGTGGCTGTTTTCATGACGTTGGTCCTTGTTCTGATTCTCGGTTCGGGGAATCCGACCGCGATGCGGGCGGCGCAGTCTGCTTTTCTGGGGTTATTGTCTCCGTTTCTGCGATCAGGTTCATCGTTGGAGCGGAAGTTCAATGCGCTTCGCGAGGGGCTCAAATCCATCGATGAGTTGGAGCATGAAAACCGCCTGTTGCGCCTCAGTAACCGGGAGTTGAGCGCAACAAATCAGACGCTTCGAGGGATGGAGGCGGAGAATGCCAGGCTCCGGAAGGCTCTGGATTACCGCGCGAAGGCACCGTTCAGGTTGCTTTCAGCAAGAATCATCGGCAGGGATACATCGACTTGGTTTAATCAAATCATGATAGACCGCGGTTCGGAGGACGGGATCCGCCGGGACATGCCGGTGCTCACCGAGGATGGTTTGGTGGGCAAGACCACCACGGTCTCGGACCACACCAGCGTGGTGATTCTGATTTCCGATGAGAATTGTAAGGTTGCTGCAAGCGTTGAGAACTCGAGGGAACAGGGAATTGTGCGTGGGGAAAGGGCTTCAAGTGCTTCAACTCCGCTGGTGTCGCTGTTCTTCTTGTCCAAACAGGCGGGGCTCTCGACCGGACAGAAGGTGATGACCTCGGGCGTGGGCGGTGTTTTTCCTCCGGGTATCCAACTGGGCGCCGTGCAAGAATTCAAGGTGCGGCAGTTGGATGGGATGGCGGTTCTCATCCCATCTGTTGACTTGGCGACTCTGCAGGACGTTTTTGTAGTGATGGGGGATAGGTAGTGATGTTTTTTTTATTCATCATCGCGAGCCTGCTGGTGTCCCTTGTGATGCAGCATTTTTTGGGAACTGTCCCCCCTTGGGGGGCGCGCATCTTGTTGATGCCGATCGTGTTTTTTTACGGCGCGCTCTCTTTTCCAACTTCCGGTATGTTGATGCTGGCGTTCATTAGCGGGGTTTCCTGGGATTTGCTGCATGGAGTCTGGGTGGAGGAAAGTCTTGAGTTGGGGGTGGGGTGGTCTGTGTGCGCCTATGCTGTTTTCGGGGCGATTGTGAGCGGGTTGAGGCCGCTGTTTTTGAGGGGGCGCTGGGAAGTGCACTGTTTGTTCAGTGGCGTGGCGGTCGCGTGCCTGGTACTGATCGAGTACGCCTTGATTTGCCTTAGACGTGAGCCGTTGGCGTTTGAGTTTTCGCCGGTGGTTTGGGGGCGCGTGCTCGGCGCAGGGGTGGTTGCATTGGTTGTTTCTCCGGTTGTCTTCGCTGTGCTCGGATACGTGGCGCGGCTCATGAGGCACCGTCACCACCGGAGCACGTGGAGGGATTTTTACGATGAGTAAACCCCAGAACACCCGCCGCTCGCGAAGCGGTCCCAACCCCGAGTTGCGCCTTTATTTCATGGCGGTTCTCATGGTGATGGGATTGTCGGTTCTCGTGGGGCGCCTGTGGTGGTTGGAGGTCGCTCACGGGGATCGCTGGGCAAAGCGAATGGCCTCCCGTTCCGAGGTGACCGTCCGAATTCCCTCGGTGCGCGGCGAAATTCGGGATCGAAGCGGTCTGACACTAGTGGGAAACCGAGCCAGTTATGAGGTGGACTTTTACCTACCGGACATGGTGCGGGGCTATCGCCAGAATTACGGCAAGCCCCCTATGGCAACCTACACAGCACCCGTCAGGCAGATGCTCAAGGAGAAGCGGGAGGAGGATGTGGTTCAGATCGTGAACAGCACGATTGTCCCGCGCCTCAACGAGCTGGAGCTTGCGAGGGATTACAATAGCAGCCGGCTCCAGCGCCATTACCGGAACAATTCTGAGGTTCCGTTCACCTACATCGAGGAATTGGATTTTAAGACAATCGCCAAGTTTTCAGAGAACGACGTCGGCTTGCCGGGCGTTGAAATCTCGATTCGCCCCGTCAGACAGTACGTTTACGGGGCTCTTGGAGCCCATATCTTGGGGTATGTAGGCGCGCCGGTGGACATCGATAAGCTTCCGGACATTCGGAAATATTCCTTCTATCAGCCCGACTCCGAGGGTAAGTCGCAGGTCGAGCTGCACATGGATCGCTGGTTGAAGGGGACTCCGGGAGTCAGGGTGTTGCAGCGCAATTTGAAGGGGGTCATCGAGTCTGAGATCCGCCGGGTGGAGCCCAAACAAGGCAATCATGTTTACCTGACAATTGATGCTAGAATGCAGTACATCGTGGAGCGCGCGTTGCGGGATGCCGGGGTCGGCCGCGCCGCGGCGGTGGTGGTTGATCCGACGAACGGCGAGATTTTGGCGATGGCGTCGGTGCCTTCCTACGATCCGAACGTTTTCATTCCGAATATCAGCCGAGAGCATTGGCAACAGATTACGAAGGATGAAACCGATCCTTTGACGAACCGGGCAATTCAGGGATACGCCCCGGGCTCAACCTACAAAGCGGTGTCGGGGTTGGCGGGACTGAAGAAGGGGCTCACGGCGAAGAACACTTTTGCTTGCGCGGGCGGGGTCTCATACGGAGCTAAGTTCATGAAGTGTTGGGTGGTGGACCGGCATCTGCCGCCGCATGGAAGCGTGGGGCTCTCAGATGCATTGAAATTTTCATGCAACGCGTTTTTTTACCAGTGGGGCAACGCGGCGGGCATTGATCAGATTGTTGAAGTCGGCGAAGCGCTCGGGCTGGGACAGCGGAGCGGCTTGCCTTTGAGCGGCGAGGATGCCGGCATTCTACCCAGCCCGGAATGGTTGCGAGTGGTCAGTCCGCAAGAGCGCTGGTCGAACGGCTACACTGCAAACGTGTCGATCGGCCAGGGTGCCGTCGAAGCTTCGCCAGTTCAAATGTGCATGGTGGCGGCTGCAGTCGCCAACGGCGGACTTTGTTTCGCCCCAAAACTTGTTTCGAGGGTGGTGGATGAGGCCGGTAATGATGTTGTGAATCCAGAGACAGGCGAAAAGGTGGTTGGCCCGATGCCGAAATTGAGGGCGGACTTGAGGGCTTTGGGAATTTCTGATGAGCAGATTGAATTGATCCGGAGGGGTATGTGGAAGGTCGTGAACGAACCCGGCGGCACCGGCAAAAAGGCTCAAGTGAAGGGGATGGAGGTTGCCGGGAAAACGGGTACAGCGCAGTTTTGGCGTGAGGTCGCGGGGAAAAAGGAGAGGGACAACCACACTTGGTTCATGTGCTTTGCCCCGTATAACAGTCCGCGTTTCGCGGTGACCGTGTTCGTCCAGGGCGCAAAGTCTGGAGGGGCCGTAAGCGCTCCAATTGCACAGCGGATTCTCGAGCAGTGCAGTGCGCTTGCCAACGGATACGATCCCGGCCTGTCGGCGCTTCAGCCTGCACCGGGCAGCTTCCAGCAGATTGACGAGGTTAACTACAAGATCGGCCCGATTTTTGGCGCCGAGTCACAAGCGGACCGTGAAACCGCGGACCATGCGGAGCCCACCGCGAAGCCTTCGAAGAAAAATACCGCATCCGAGGCGCAACCGGATATAAAGCCAGAGGCTGACGATCGGGGAAAGGTTTCTCAAAAGTCGCCAAAGATAGAATCTTCCGAGAAAAGAAGTTTATTTGAGAGACTGTTCAGGCCTAGAAAAGAGCCTACGCCCCAACCCACCCCTCCACCTGCGGGATCTTCTCCGCGCTGATTTCCAGTGTTTTTTAACCTTTTTCCAAAAATTATTTCCATGACCGAACGCGTCAAACGCCTTCTTGGTCTCGCCCCGCGGCGGACTGGGAACACCCTGATTATTAGCTCAGAAAAGTTGGAACGCCGTGTAGCCCTGCTTGAAAACGGGGTCCTCGAAGAGTATTCCATTGAGCGGCAGACGGATCGCAACATCGTCGGATCCATTTTCAAGGGCCGGGTAAAGAACATCGAACACGGATTGAAAGCGATGTTTGTTGATATCGGCTTTGAAAAGAACGCTTTCCTTCATTTCTGGGATGCCTTGCCCGCCGCTCTCGACAGCGGCGTTGAGCAGGTCGAGCGGGCCGGAGGCTCCAAGAAAAAAGACCGTATCACCGCGAAGGATATTCCCCAGATTTACCCCGTGGGCAGCGAGGTGTTGGTGCAGGTGACCAAGGGGCCGATCTCAACCAAGGGACCGCGCATCACGACCAACGTGTCATTACCGGGCCGCTATCTGGTTTTGATGCCGTATAGCGATCAGTGTGGGATCTCGCGCAAGATTGAGTCACCGAAGGAACGGGATCGCCTCAGGAAGGTTCTCAGGGAGCTCGATATTCCGGAGGGGATGGGAGTCATCATCCGCACGGTCGGCGAGGGGCAGAGGTCCCGTTACTTTGTGCGCGACTTGGGGCTTCTGCTCGAGCAGTGGAGGAAAATCGAGGACACAGTCAATAAGAGATCGGCTCCTGTCTGTGCCTTTGAAGAGCCTGACTTGGTAGAGCGAACCGTGCGGGATTTTTTGACGGATGAGATCGATGAAGTGCACTGCGACGACGAGGCCGCTGTAAAGCGAATGGGAGAACTGGTTGGAGAGATATCCAAACGTTCCAAGGGACGGATCCAGCACTATTCGGGGTCGGCTCCAATTTTTGAGAATTTTGGGGTTCAAAAGCAGATTGACGATGCGTTCCATCGGCAAGTTTGGCTGCCTTGCGGTGGGTACATCGTGATTGATGAAACCGAGGCTTTGATTGCAATCGATGTGAATACCGGTCGGAATAAGGGCGGGAAAGACGTCGAAAAAACGATTCTTCAAACCAACTTGGAGGCCGCGGATGAGATGGCTCGGCAGATGCGTCTGAGAAATATCGGAGGCTTGATTATCGGGGACTTCATCGACATGAAGAGCCGCAAGGATCAGCAGCTGGTTTACCAGCGGATGAAGGACCGCCTGAAGCGCGACAAGGCCAAAACCCATGTGCTACCCATCTCTCCGCTGGGCTTGATGGAGATGACCCGCCAGCGCGCTCAGGAATCAATCTCCGGCTCTGTGTACGAGTCTTGCCCGTACTGCAACGGGCGCGGCAAGGTCAAGAGTGCTATGACGATGAGCGTTGAGTTGCAGCGTTCTTTGCATCGAGTGCTGAGAAAGCATCCGGACGTTCATGAGCTGAAAATCACGGTGAACCCGCATGTTTTGCAGCGACTTCGCAGTGAGGATGAAGAGCTGCTGATCGAAATCGAGCGCAAGTACGAAGGGCGGATGACTTTCAGGTCGGATGCAACCTTTCACCACGAGCGGTTCACGATCGTCGACGCACAGTCGGGTCAGGAGTTGAAAGACTGATGCCTGTCGGCGATCTGTCGAAAACTTCGCTCAGGATTTATTTCCACTTCCAATTTCTAAGGAAGCGGTATTTCCAATTGGGCTTTTGATCATGGGTGACGGTCCCTTTTACCTACATCAGCTAAGCCCGTTTCTCTGGGAGATCTCTGAGGGTGTTGGGATTCGCTGGTACGGTTTGTCGTACGTGCTGGCTTTTTTAGGAGGTCAAAAGATCTACCAGTGGCTTTCAGAGCGAAGGCTCAACCCGATTGCACCGGGCGCGGTGCAGGATTTTATCACGTGGGGGGCTGTGTTTGGTGTGCTCCTTGGGGGAAGGCTGGGGTATATGTTATTATACGACTTCTCGCGGCTGATTGAGAGTCCTGCCTCAGCGCTGAGGGTCTGGGAGGGGGGGATGGCCAGCCATGGCGGCATCTTGGGGTTAGTGCTTTACACCTTTTATTATTCTCGTCGCCACGGTGTTTCATGGACGGGAATTGGGGACAGTCTCGTAGTCTCTGCTCCTCTTGGGTTATTTTTGGTCCGGATGGCCAACTTCATCAACGGGGAGCTCTACGGACGGGCTTCCAGCGTGCCATGGGCGGTCCAATTTCCCTCGGAGTTGCGGGACCGGCCCGGTCTGCTGCAGGGTACTCCTTTGGAGGCCACTCCGGTTGAGACGGTTCTGGATGTTTGGCGCAAGGGGATTGAGTCGGGGCGAGCTTACGAGCCCGTTCTGAGGGAGGTCCTTACGCCGAGACATCCCTCTCAGATTTACGAAGGGCTTCTCGAGGGGGTGCTGCTGTTTTTGGTCCTGTGGTTCATGCGCACCAGAATGAGAGTGCCCCGTGGGGTTTTAACCGGCTCGTTTTTCTTGCTTTATGGGGTTCTAAGAATTGTTGGAGAACAATTTAGAGAGCCTGATGACTTTAATTTTGGTATGCCACGAGGGGTTTTTCTTTCGCTGTTTCTACTGCTCATTGGTGCCGTATTCACGGTTTGGGGGTTGCGTACCTTTGAGTTTGAGGACGGGGTTTCCCGGAGCCCAAGGGGCTGAAAATTTTCAGGCGATTTCGGCTGTCCTGCGGGGCGGATTGATTTTTGGGTTTGTGTTTCGGGTATGGATTCCTAGTCTCTTGCCCCCCTCTTTAAGGCCGTTATGTTTCGCGCACCCACAGAAATGAAGATCCTCACCGGCTCGGCTCACCGAGTTCTGGCTGAGCGGATTTGTGCATATATCGGTGTGCCTCTTGGGGATGCAACGGTCACTTCATTCCCCGATGGGGAGACTTTCGTGAAGATCAACGAGAACATTCGCGGACGGGATGTCTTCATCGTTCAGCCTACGTGCCCTCCCACGAACCAGAATTTAATGGAGTTGTTGATCATGGTGGACGCCGTGCGGCGTGCCAGCGCGGCGCGGATCACGGCAGTGATTCCATTTTTTGGTTACGCGAGGCAGGACAGGAAAGATCAGCCCCGGGTGCCAATTACTGCGAAACTCATAGCTAATTTGCTCACCGCGGCGGGTGTTAGCCGCGTGTTGACGATGGATTTGCACGCGCAGCAGGTCGCCGGGTTCTTCGATATTCCAGTGGATCATTTGTACGCGGCGCCGGTCATCGTGCGAGAGCTTCACAAGCGAAGCTTTAAGGATCTTGTGGTGGTTTCCCCTGACGTCGGCGGTTTGAAAATGGCCTCGGCCTATGCGCAGACTCTCGATGCAGGTTTGGCGATCGTCGCGAAGCGTCGCAAGAGCGCCACGGAAACCGAGGCGATGAACGTCATCGGAGAAGTCGAGGGGCGGGATGTGATTCTGGTGGATGACCTCACCGAGACTGCGGGCACGCTCGTGAGCGCGGCCAGAATTTTGAAGGACCGCGGGGCTAATCAGGTGATCGCCTGCGTCAGTCATGCGGTGATTTCCGACTTGGGGGTGGAGCGTTTGGCAGGCTCTCAGTTGGGCGAATTACTGACGACCAATAGCGTTCCAGTTCGCGAGGTCCCTGGATTCAAAATTTCCTCGCTGTGCATCTCTGAACTTATCGGTGAGGGGATCAAGCGGGTTCATGACGACGAGTCGGTCAGTTCACTTTTCGAAATCAGCAAAAAAAAGAACGCATAACGTACAAAGACTATGGCAAAGCAAATCAAACTCTCAGCTAATGCTCGCCTCGGAGTGGGTCGCAATTCCGTGAAGAAGATTCGGGCGGCAGGTCAGGTTCCAGCCGTCATTTATGGGTCGACTCAAGAAGCGATGAACCTCCAGGTCGCAAGCCGGCAAATCTCAGATGTGTTGGCCCATGCAACGGGCGAGCAGGTTTTGGTTGAATTGGAGATCGCATCGGCTTCAGGCAGTGCCTCAAAGCTTGCGCTGATTCAGAACGTGCAGCACCACCCTGTCCGCGGGGATATTCTCCACGTGGACTTTCATGCGGTCGCCGCAGACGAGAAAATGCACGCGCATGTTGTGGTTGAAACCGTTGGGGAATCCGTCGGGGTCAAGACTTTCGGTGGGTTGCTTGTCACTATGTTGCACAGCATTGAAGTGGAGTGCCTGCCGAAGGACCTGCCAGAACGCATCGTTGTGGATGTGAGCGCCCTCAATTTGAATGATGCGGTGCATCTGCGCGATTTAAAGTTCCCCGCGGGCGTTTCCTTCCGTGGCGACGGAGATGTGACAGTGCTCCGCGTGACTTCCCCGAACTTGACTGAGGCCGCTCCATCTGCCGAAGGGCCCACTCAGCCTGAGGTTTTGCGCGAGAAGAAGCCTGCAGAGGGTGCGGAAAAGAAATAACGCGTTTCACAGAAAACGAAGTCGAGCAACGAGCACCTTCCCGAGTCTTGAAAAGGACTGGGAGGGTGTTTGCATTTTGAGTCTTTGATGTTTACCCAAAAATCCGCGGTGTTTGGACGGAAAAGCAAAAGCGGACAGAGAGCATGAGTGTATCTGCTGGATTCAGGTTAATTGTTGGGCTCGGAAATCCGGGCAGGGAGTACGAGGACACACGGCACAATGTGGGGTTTATGGTATTGGACGGATTGATGCGCGGTCGCGCCGAATGGCGTAAGGAGACGGCGTGGAGCGCGCTCATTGCATCTTGGGAGGGAGCGGTCTTCTGCAAACCGCAAACTTTTATGAATCTCAGCGGCAGATCGGTCGCAGGGATTGCCAAGTTTTTTAAAATACCTATCGAAGCGATTTTTGTGGTATCCGATGACATGGCGCTTCCTCTTGGGAAGCTGCGGATCCGTCCCGGGGGGTCGGCTGGAGGCCACAATGGTCTCAAATCAATCTTCGAATCGCTTGGGACAGATCAGGTGGCCCGTCTGCGGGTGGGGATCGGTGCGAGCCCAGAATCGGAGGCGTCGGGGTATGTGTTGGGGCGGTTTAGTGCCGGGGAAACCCAAGCCCTAGGGGAAGCCCTTGCTCGTGCGCAGGACGCCGTTCTTTGCGCGAAATCCGATGGATTAGTGAAGGCAATGAACGCTTTTAATTGACCTTCGCAATCCGGCAGGTCATTTTCTCCGACCCTATTTTATTACCGATGAAAAAGCGATACGAAGGAATGTTGATTTTGAACGTGAAGGGCAGCGAAGACGGCGCCAAGGAAGTAATCGAGCGCCTCGAGGCAGAATTCAAGAAGGAAGGTGCCGTGGTGGAGCAGGTTCAAAAGATGGGCAACCGTCCCTTTTCTTATGCTGCGGGTGATCTGAGCACTGGGTATTATGCGAATTTTGTTTTTCAATCGCAACCCGATGCGATTGCGCGGATTCAAGCGAAGCTGAAACTGGACTCTGATGTTTATCGCCAGTACTTCTTGCTCGCGACCAACCGCGACAAAGCGGCTTGAATGGAGCTTCTGTCGCGGTGAACGCGGCTTGCGCCTGATTTCCCCGAGGATCTGAGACGAGGCGGTTCTGGCAGTCCGACTGCAAAAATAGTTTCGCATAGCTTCAGTCGAGGGGGAGAGGGAAAATTTTTTGGATCCAGACTTTTGGGAACTTAAAAGATCAGTTAATCCAGCATTATGCCTAACCTAAACAAAGTGATGATCATGGGGAACCTTACAAGGGATCCTGAGGTGAAATACACGCCGAAAGGAACGGCGGTTGCGGATCTAGCTTTGGCGATCAACCGTGTTTACTCTACAGATGCCGGTGAAAAGCGTGAGGAGACCACCTACGTGGACGTGGAGTTGTGGGGTAGGCAGGCTGAGATCGCGGGCGAGTATCTTAGAAAGGGTCGGCCAGTGTACATCGAAGGTCGGCTTAAGTTAGACACTTGGGACGATAAACAAACGGGCCAAAAGCGCTCCAAGATGCGCGTGGTTGGAGAGGCGATGCAGTTGTTGGGTTCTCGAGATGGAGGAAGCGGCGGTGCGGAAGGCGAAGATGGGGCTCCGCGCCAGTCGCAGCGGCCCCCTCAGAGGTCCACAGGTGCCCCTGCCCAGTCCAAGCGGCCCGCCGATCCGGATCTGGACGTCGAGGGCGATGACATACCTTTTTAGCGGCCTTCTTTAGTCTGCCCCCCCACAGAGGGCGGGTTTGGATGCAGTGTGGTGCCCAAGGGTCCGGAGGATTTTATACAGCAGCATTTGCTGCTGCAGGTCGTGTCCCGGGCGTTTCGGGTTTTAGGCCGGCCGATTTTTCGTGCGACTAGAGCCACTATTGCGCCGGCTACAGTTATTATCACCAAAGCGAGATCGGTGGCTTTATCCATGGTGGTTGCCTCGTGAATTGTGATTGATGGAATGTGTGTCAGCGGTGGATCACTGCCACCCAAACAAGCGCCCGCCCTGATAGACGACGAACGACGCCAGCCACGCGAGGGCCGACATGTAGATGAATTGAAAGGCCGGCCACGTCAGCGAGTTTGTCTCTCGTCGCACCACCGCCAGGGTGCTCACGCACTGCATGGCTAAGACGTAGAAAACCATCAAGCCGATGCATGCAAGCGGGGAGTAAACTGGGCGGTCGTCCCCATGGCGCTCCGCTCGCATTGTGTCCTTTAATGGCTCGACTGAGTCTCGCGAGTCGGATGACTCCACATTGTAGACAATGCTCATCGTGGATACGAACACCTCCCTTGCCGCGAGCGAACCAATTAGTCCGATTCCGATCTTCCAGTCAAAGCCGAGTGGGGCGATCAGAGGCTCGATCGCCTTGCCAAGCCGGCCGGCGGCGCTGAAGGCGATTTTTTCACTTTCAGTCGCATTTGAACTTTCGGGTTTTGGGTAAGTGGTGAGCGCCCAGAGCAGCACTGAAAGCGCGAGAATCACCGTGCCTGCCCGCTCGAGAAACAGGAGCGCCCGTTCCTTCATTCGTAGTAAAAGCCCCTTGATCGATGGAACTCGGTATGGCGGCATTTCCATCAAGAGAAACGGAGTTTCGCTCCGTAGAATCGTCTTTTTAAATAGCCAAGCCATCGTGAAAGCTGCGGCAATTCCAAGCATGTACATCGAAAGCATGATGAGGCTCTTCATTGCGGCCGGCGCGTCGGGGAGAAGGACGGCGATCAGCAGCGTGTAGACGGGGATCCGAGCGGAGCAGCTCATCAATGGGGCGACAAGAATCGTCACCAATCGATCCTTGCGGTTTTCGATGGTGCGCGTGGCCATCACTCCCGGAATAGCGCAGGCGAAGGAACTCAGCATGGGAATGAATGATTTGCCGTGCAGACCCACGCTTGACATCAAGCGGTCCATCATGAACGCCGCGCGCGCCATGTAGCCGCTGTCCTCCAGAAAGCCGAGGAACAAGCTCAGGATGAGGATTTGTGGTAAAAAAATCAGCACACCCGTAACTCCCGCGAGCATGCCGTCAACAATTAGGGAGCGAAAGTCCCCCTCCGGCATGTGGGTTTGCAAAAAATCCCCGGTCAGCTTGAACCCCGCCTCAATCCAGTCCATTGGAATTTGAGCCAAATAAAATATCGCAAAGAACATGGTCAGCATCGCCCCGATGAAACTGAGCCAGCCAAAAAAACGATGTGTCAGAACCGCGTCGAGTTTGTCAGAGGCCCGCGCAGTCGAGTTGTTTGTTCCCCTGACGGCTTCGGCGACGATTTGGCTGATCCAGTGGTAGCGCGCCTCCACGATTTCTGCCACGGGATCAATCCCCGCAGCCCGGATGTTTTGCTGGGAAGCAGCGATTTGCGCGCGGGTACCCAGTGGCAGATCTGCGATGGAAGATATTGCTTTTTCAGAGGAGCCGAGAAGCAGTAAGGCTTCAGCCCTCTTTGCACGCTCGGGCACATTCAAGAGTGATCCGAGTGAGCTAGCTTCTTTTTCAACGGCCTCATGCTGTGGCGCAAGGCAGTTTGCGGCTGGAGGTAGCTTGCCTGAGATCGCCTGTTTGAGCGTGATGAGGCCCACCCCGGCGGTCGCGACGGTTGGAATCACGGGGATCCCAAGTTTCTCAGACAGGGCGGATGGATCGAGCCTGATGTCTTGCTTTTCAGCCATGTCCACCATGTTCAGCGCAAGAACCACCGGCAAACCCAGTTCCATAATCTGTACAGTCAGGTAAAGATTCCGCTCAAGATTCGTCGCGTCGACAACAATCACGATGACCTCTGGCACGGGTGTATCGGTTTGACGTCCTAGAAGCACATCGCGCGAAACGATCTCGTCTGGAGAGCGAGCCTGTAGGCTGTAGCAGCCTGGAAGGTCGATTACAGTGATCGGTTCGCCATGAGTGCCGAAACACGTCCCTTCTTTTTTTTCAACCGTGACACCAGGGTAATTGCCGACCTTTTGACGCAATCCGGTCAGGGCGTTAAAGATCGTCGATTTACCACAATTCGGATTGCCGGCGATCGCAACTCTGCGCGCTTTGCTGGACGCAGCTTCAGGTTGGATTGTTTCCATGGCGCTCGACTAGCCCTTCGCGATTAGGACGCCACCGGCCTCGCTTTTTCTGAGCGAAAGGCGGTAGCCACGCACCATAATCTCAATTGGGTCTCCCATCGGGGCGATGCGCACCAGAGTACATTCCACTCCCTTTGTGAGTCCCATCTCACTTAACCGTTGGCGGGTTTCCGAATCCAATTCAAAGCCGGATACGGTGCCTTTTTCTCCCAGTCGCAGAGTGCTGAGTGGGGCTGGCGTCATGCCATAACAGGTTCCACGAGGACAGCTTCGCCAAGTGTCCGTCCAATCGCAAGCCTCATGCCGTACACCGAACAAATGATCGCCGAACCATCCATCACTTTGCAAATTTCAGAGGATTCACAAAAGCCCATCTCTCTCAGCTTGTTGCATTCTTCCACGCCAGACTGCAGCGACAGGATGCGGAGTTTTTCACCGCAACGGGCCGAGCAAAGATTCACTGGTGGCTGTGGGGGCATATTTTCAATCTTAGTGAGACTGAGAATCAGTCGCAATAAAAAACACCAAAAGACGGGTGCCATCAGGCGAAGCGGGAAAGCAAGATTCCCCTAACTCCCCCTCCTTTGGAAAAAGCCGCGAATCAGGGTTTTTTGTCGCTTTCCGGAGATTGGATCTCCTTGCGGAGGCGATGGGCAATCTCCTCGAGCTCCGTCTTTCTCCGCAATTCCAACTCTTGCTTCAGGGAGGTGTCTACCTTGCGCCGTTCTTCTATATACCGCTTTTGGAATTGCTCAGCTTGCTCCGGGCTCAGATCCGAATCAGCGATAAGCGCGGAGGCCTCTTCAGTTGCGCGCTTTCGTAGCTGCCCATCCCTGTCCCTCAGCGTCTGTTTTTGATCATCTGAAAGCGTTTGCCACGCCTTTAGATTCTCCAAAAGTTGCTTCCTTTTCTCAGGAGGGAGCGTGCGAATGGTACGCAACAAGTGCTCTTGCTCAGAGCCTTTTAGTCCCTTGCTTTTTTCAACCTTTTGCGGGGTCACATCACTACTTGACGGCTCCTGGGTTCCAGTCGTCCCATTCTGCGATGACTCGAGTTTTGTTTGGGCCTTAGCTTGAAGTTTTTTCCCTTCAGTTTGAAGCAGGGAGCCCGAGTTGGACTCCCCCTCCGCGCCTTTCAATTGACTGACGCATAAAAACGCAGACATCGCGATCCCTGATGGAAGCAGTCTGGGAATCAAGGATTTAAAGAGTCGAGCCATGGTGAGGTCAGATGGGTTGCAATCTCGGCCTCCAGTAATTCATCCAAGTTTGCAATTAAGGGAAGATCAGCCGTCGTCAAGTTTGAGGAACTCAGCGCAGCAATCCATTCTTCATCATCGCTTTGAACTCTATTTTGCGAATCCACCCCGAAAAATACCAGAATTCCAGCGAGAGCAAAAGTTGCTGCGATTGCTGAGAATTTAGAAGGATTCCACCTAGAGACCTCTTCTCGAGGCACCTTGTCCTCGGGGTCGAGTTGTCGGATGGATTGAATCACTCGATCCGTAAAGTCAGGCCGCAGCTTTGGTTCAGCAGCGCGAAGAAGGATAGACTGGAGGGCACCGGTGAGCGCTTCACTCTCTTTATTCGAATCCATCTGGGAATCAGGTTGCATGGTGTCCTCCTAGTTTAGCTAACACTAGAACTGGCTAAAAGTTACGAGGAATGGTTTTTTGACCAACAACATATCTTTGTTAGCCGGGCCGAGGAACCACCAGCCAAGCGAACTGCGGTTAGAGCTCAGATGCGTCGAGGAAACCCTCAAGCTGCCGAATCCGAGTTGGATGCCGCATTTTTCTGAGGGCTTTGGCCTCAATCTGCCGGATCCGCTCGCGGGTGACCCGGAACTGGCGGCCGACCTCTTCGAGTGTACGGCTGTACCCGTCAACCAAGCCGAAGCGTTGCTCCAAAACCTGACGCTCGCGCTCCGTGAGCGATTCCAGAACATCCCTGATTTTTTCCTTCAAGAGCGCAATCGCCGTCACGTCTGAGGGATCCTCCGCCGTGGTGTCGGGGATAAAGTCGCCAAAACTAGTGTCATCACTCTCTCCCACAGGAGATTGGAGCGAGATTGGCTGTTGCGCCATTTTCAGCACGGCCCTGACTCGTTCAACCGGCAGATTGATTTCTTCGGCCACCTCTTCGGGTGTGGGTTCCCGGCCGAAATCTTGGACGAGCTGCTTCTGCACGCGCATCAGCTTGTTGATCGTCTCGATCATGTGCACGGGGATGCGGATCGTCCGCGCCTGGTCCGCGATTGATCGGGTGATCGCCTGACGAATCCACCAAGTGGCGTAGGTGGAGAACTTGTAACCGCGGCGGTATTCAAACTTTTCGACGGCTTTCATCAAGCCCATGTTGCCTTCCTGAATGAGATCCAGGAATGACAGGCCGCGATTCGTGTACTTCTTTGCGATCGAGATCACGAGTCGAAGATTGGCCTCGACCATTTCGGTTTTCGCACGAAGCGCCCGTCGCATCCACAGACGCAGTTCTTGGTAATCGGACAAGAACTCATCTGTCCCCATCCACGTTTCCAACTGCTGCGCCTTGAGAGCGGTGTCAGCTTCTTTCGCACCTTTGCGTCGAGAGTCACGGATCTTGCTCACGGTCTTGGCCGTTTCCTCGGCCAATTGCACGAACTCCTCGGTTACTTTCTGTTTAAAGAAAAATTTCGGGAAATTCTTCTGGAGGAGGGCGTGAGATTTTTTGAATTCCAAGTACGGCTTGGATTCGATGTTTTTTCCTCCTGAACTCAGGAAACTCTCGTAGGATTCGGCAGCTTCCTTGGCCCCCTCCTCCAGCGAAGATATCATTTTCGGCAGGAGCTTCATGTATCGCTCTCTGCTCTCGATCTTCTTGTCTTGAATCACACGGTCAAACCGTTCCTTGCCTTCCAGCAGTTTCTGCGCGAGCTCGAGATATAGGCGCACGACAAAGCCATAACGATTGATGTGCTTGAGCACATTCAGTTCGGCGTCTTCGATTCGCTTTGAAATCTCCACTTCCTGTTCACGAGTGAGCAGTGGTACCTGCCCCATTTGTTTCAGGTACATCCGAACGGGGTCATCGAGGATGTCCGCACGTTGATCAGCATTTTTATCTTCGTCCTCGTCCTCTTGCTCCTTCTTCCCGTCTTTAAACCGGTCCACATCAGAAGCCTCGATGACTTCAATCTCCATCCCACGCAGCCGGCTCATGATCGCCTCCATCTCCTCGGGATCGTTGAGGCTGTCTGGCAGCGCCTCGTTTAGGTCGTCGAAGGTCAGGTAGCCCTGCTCTTTCGCGAGACGGATGAGTTCACGTAGCTTTTCAGTGACGTCAAACTCAGCGCTCAGAATGTTGGTGTTCGTCGGAGAGCCAACGGAAACAGGCGCCGACCCCTTTGCAGGTTTCTCGGGAGCTGCCTTGGGCGCCGAGCCTGCTCTGCTAAGCTCGGGTTTTGTCGTCTCAGCTTTCGCGGGCGTTGATTTGGCGGAAGCGGTTTTCGCCTGCGGGAAACTCGACAACTTGTTCGAGGTTGGAGGCTGCTGTTTTGACTTTACTGGGGTGGCGACGCCCTTGGATTTCGGGGCGTGTTTATCGACGGTCTTGAGGTTGGTTTTTAGCGGCGGCGCTGGTCGCTGAGTTTTGACAGCGGCCGGTGCGGCAGTCTTTGCTGTCGGCTTAGCTCCGGACTTCGAAGTTGGGTTTTGACCCTGCGTTTGCCCAAGTTTCGAAATTGGCTTTGGCGTTGCCTTTGGAAGTTGCGCGGTCGAGTTTTTCTTCTGAGTGGTCAGCGCAGTTTTGGGCGCGGAGTGACTGGGTTGGGCTCGCTTTTCTGGAGCTGATTTTGTCTGGGATGGTTTCCGGACCACCTTCAGCTTGATTTTAGTCTTCTTGGGCACTCCCCCAGAGTTCAATCGGCGTGATTCGGTTGCAGTGCGGGCACTTTTCGGGTTGGGTGCGCTTTTGGATGCAGACTTACTCGAGGAGGATTTTTTTGCGGTCGCTTTGGCAGTCACAGAGTGTCGGGTATTGGGGCGCGTGGGACGCGCGGTAGATTTAGTGGAGGGCAAGTGCTTGGATGCAGATCGACCTGAAATGGTTTGTTTCGAGATGTTTGAGCGATTTTTGCTTTTGGGTCTCGCGGGTGCGGATGGTTTTAATTTAATCGCTTTATGAACGGCGGCCGCTTTCTTCGCATTCTGAAGGGTTGCTGGTCGCATTGCACCAGAGCCCTTCGCTGAAGCGCTTGAGTGTATTTTGATTGGCATGACCTTCTAAGAGAATCGGACCCTTCTCGCGCGGTTTAGAGGGATCACCGCAAAGGGGAAAAAGGCCGAGCAATATCAAAGAGCCGCCTCTGAAGGTCAAGGATTTGTTGGTGGAGGCCGGAGGCTTCCTCCAGGGCCACGTTGGATTCTCTCTGACGGGCCTTGAGGGTATCGATTTTGCGGCGGATAGACCGCTTTTCAAACTCTTGGAGGCAATCCTGCGCAACGGCGAGTGGGTGGGGCGGGGGATTACATTCAAGAATCTGGACAAGGGCGGCTTCCATGTAACTTGGAGCAGTGGAGAGAAAAGTTTGGGGTCCGGCTTCCGCCTTAAGAAGGTGCTGCGCTGTGAGGATCGTTTCAACCAACTCAGCGTCCGGTTCGCTATCGAGCTTTGTCTTCCAATCCTCTGCCAGAAGCCAGTCCCTGGATTCCGGGGAATGTAAGAGCACTATTGCCAGCATTTTCATGCTGGGATCGACCTTTGAAAGGTCGATGGGTTCCACGCCAGTTCGCCCCTCGGCGTGCGGGTTCTTAGAGAGCTCTTCGTCAGACTGCGCGCCTGCGGCCAATCGCCCGCTGCGGTTCTTGGCGGCGGCTTCTTTGGTCAACCTGGCAACATCAGCAGCGGAGAGATCTAACCGCGTCGCCACTTGCTGTATTTGCATTTCGAGCAGTAGTGAATCTGAAATATGACTCATGAACTCTGCAAGCTTGCGCGCGCTTGCCGCGCGCCCCCGGGGCGTTGAAAATTCCGGTTTACGCAATTCGCGCTCAAGCTGGAACTCGAAGAAGTCTCTCGCGCTTTGGACTAATCCCCTAAAAGCCTCGGGGCCCGCGCTTCGTATCAGCGAGTCTGGATCCTGACCTTTCGGGAGCGGGACGATGCGGACAGCCAGTTTTTCTGCGAGGAGTGACGGGAGTGAGCGCTCCGCTGCCTTCTCCCCGGCTGCATCTGAGTCGAAGCAGAGGACCACCTCCTCCACGTACCGCTTGAGGATCCTTGCCTGACGCGAAGTGAAAGCGGTTCCCTGCGGGGCGATGACGTTCTGGATTCCAGATTCGAATGCGGTGATTAGGTCGATTTGTCCCTCGCAAACGATCGCCGAGTTGCTTTGGATCAACGCGCGCTTTGATCGGTGGATTCCAAAAAGCACGGACCCCTTTGAAAAAAGGGAGGTTTCTGGCGAATTAACGTATTTTGCGGCCTTGGGATCCTTTTCCAAAATTCTCCCCGAGAATGCGATCACTTCGCCCGTATCGTTGCAGATTGGAAACATCACTCTAGCCCTGAATCGGTCGTAATATTCGGACTCCGAGTTTTCTGAATCCCTCTGCGTGACCAGCCCACTGGCGATGAGTTCCTGCGCCGAGAATCCGGCCTTCCGAGCCCAATTGCTAAAGTGGTTCCAGCCATCTGGGGCATACCCGATTTGCCAGGCTTTTGCCGTTTCCGCATGGATTCCCCTGGATTGAAGGTAGTCGCGCGCGATTTGAGCCTGAGGGCTTTTGAGCAGGTTGCGGTGAAAAAATGACGCGGCTTCCAGATGCAGCGCAAGTAGGCGGTTGCGCATCCCAAGGCGGAGCACGTCCTCGGAGGAAAGTTCGTCAATCTGGATACGGATCCCAGCTTTCTCCGCGAGTTTCTTGACGGCCGTCGTGAAGTCGATGTGCTCGTAATCCATCACGAACCGGAAAACGGATCCTCCGGCGCCGCAGCCGAAGCATTTGAAGATTTGTCTCGCCGGATTGACTGTGAATGAAGGGGAACGCTCCTGGTGAAAAGGGCAGAGCGCCTTGTAGGTGGTGCCCGCTCGCTTCAAAGGAAAGTAGCCGCCAATAACTTCCACGATGTCATTGGCATTGGCGACTTGCTGGATGGTCTCCTCGGGGATTCGGGGCATTTGGGGTGGGTGAAGCTTACACAATGCCAGCGCGGATCCAAGCTGCCGAGGAAGGCCAGTTTTCCATCTCGCCTGCTTTTGGATTTTGGCAAGCGTTCTATTTTCCGCCGTGCCCAAGCTTTTGGAGTGGTCTTGCGGCAGCAGTAGTCAGCGGGGGTGTGATTTTTTCCCACAGCCATCCATCCCTCGGCCGGGATCCGTCCTCCATGGCTTGTGCGATGTCAGATTGGATTTGGCTGATAGGAAGCGGTCCGGGGATGATGTCAGCAGCTTCCTCGTAATCCTCGAGCGCCTCCTTGAAAAAACCGAGAGCAGTCCGGGCATGCGCGCGGATGATTAAGTAGCAAGCACGTTGCTTGGATCGATCCGGGGCTGCGATGATCGCAAGGTTGATTTGCTCGAGGGCGCCGGTGGGTTGCTTGGACTTTAAAAGGGCGAGAGCATCTTGATAATTGCGCTCAGCCGCGCTTCTGAGCTGAAAAAAGATCTGCTCCAGGTGCTCGTACGACTCCCGTAGCTCTGTGTTGCTTTTAGCTAGCGCATCTTGGCTTGTTCGAAGTTGTTTGCGATCCTTGGCAAGGCGGCCAAGAAAAAATGCCAAGACAACTTGAGATAGCAGGAAGAATGTACCAATCAGGATCGCCTCTCTTTTTCTTCGGCCAATGAGCAGTTGAAGCTGCCTAAAAAAACCAGCCTGCTCAGCTTTCGGGGCATATCCGTTTTGGAACGAATTGATGTCTGCTTGGAGCTCCTCCACGTTTCGGTAGCGCTCCTTGACTTCAAAAGCCATCGCCTTCTCCACAATGGCAATCAAACCTTCTGGGATACGACTTCCGGGGCAGTGCAACAGTTCTGGGGCAGCGGTGCCATCCGGCGCGGTGAGACGAGTCATGGCGCGGAGCGGGATCGTGCTGTTTTCGCTTATCATTTGAATGACTTGCGCAGCGCTGGTCAGAAATACCGGGGGTCGAAGCGCAATAATCGAGTATAGAATCATCCCCAGAACATAAATATCCGCTCTGGGCCCCACGTCTGGAGATCCCACCGCCTGCTCTGGGGATAAGTACGGAGGGGTGCCTACAACAGCGCCATCCAAAGTATGAAATCCACGGGATGCGTCATCGTCGGTTTGAGCGTCTACGTGTATCGCGGCGGACTTCGCGGATTCTGAAATCTCGGTGCTCGCGATCCGCTTTGCCAAACCCCAGTCCATCACGAGGACTTCGCCGTAAGCGGCGACCATGATGTTGGAGGGTTTCAGATCGCGGTGCACGATACCCTTCGAGTGCGCGAAGGCGATCGCATCGCATACTTTTTGAAATACCGTAAGGAGGGCGGACAAGGGATAATTCCTCAGGGTTTCTAAGTCCCCCTGCCTGAGTCCTGCAATGATCTCCTCGAGGTTCTGCCCTCGGACGTATTTCATCGTGTAAAACGTCTGTCCCGCAGGCGAAATGCCGAGGTGGTACACTGGGATGATGTTCGGGTGTTCCAACTGGCCTGTAAGCTGAGCCTCGCTCACAAACCTCATGAGCTTATCGGAGGCATATTCAAACCCAGGCCGCAGCACCTTCATGGCTACGATTCGGCGAATATGCTGGTCTGTGGCTTGGAGCACCAACCCCATGCCACCCTCCGCAACCGTGCCCGTCACTCTGATTGGATCGCCTGAAAGCTCGCGGTGGATGAGCTCCAATCCTAGTTCGGGATCTGCGAGCGCTGAGGAGATTTGCTGCAGCGTTTCAGCCTCAAACTGCATGAAAAGACGGGCGTCACCTACGTGAACCTCAGTCCCAGACTGGATAGGCGTCGGCAGTGAAACGGTCTGCCCGCCGATGAATATTTCAGCGCTTGTTTCGATGGATTCCACAACCAACCGGTGGCCTGAAAATGTTAGCTTTGCGTGCATCCTGGCGACGTTTTCCGCCTCCAGTACGATGTGACAGCTCGGATCGGCGCCGATGATGTATTCGCCTGGAGGAATCTTAAAAACGCGCAGGCAGTCTTTGCCCAGCCACACTTGGACCTCGGCAAAAAGAAGTGTTTCACCTTGCAGTTGCTCTGGGGGCGGAGTTTCGAGCGTTGCAGTCGGCATTTGAATATTAAGACCCCGCAGGCGACTCCGTCTTTGATGAAACGGCTCCAGCCATGCGCATGGAGCCTGCCGAGGAGCAAGCCCCATGCCGAATCACAAACAATATGTTTTAAAGTCAATAGCGCATATCGATCGCGCGGCGTCCCTCTGAGGCACTCCTAGCGGATTTCAATCCTGTGGGCAGACCTCTTTGATTCCGGATTTTTCGGTAGGTGCACCGTAAGGATACCGCCTTTGTATTCCGAGGAAATCTTGCCCTTGTCCGCCTCTGGCGGAATCGTGAAAGTTCGCTCAAATCTGCCGAAGGCCCGCTCCATCCGGTGGAAAGTCATCCCTTCCTCGATCTTTTCAAATTTCCGCTCCCCCCTGATAGAAAGAGTGCTGTTTTCAACGTTCACCTCGATGTCCTGCTTCGGAACGTCGGGAAGCTCCGCCTTGAGCACAAATTCCTTCTCGTCCTCACCGATGTCAACCGAGGGCGACCACTGTGCGAAGGTAACCGGTTCGGCTCCTTTTGAGGGCCACATTGAAAGTGCGCGCTGCATGCTCCTAAACAAATCTTCCATTTCATCGATCCCCGTGAATCTTGCTGCCGGCTGCAGAGTTTCGATCTCCGCGCCCTTTCTAAACGGATTCCATTTCGTTAGTGTGTTCATTTGATTCAGACGCTGGCTTCTGGCAGTGCTTTTGTTATTCGACTGGCAACCCTGCCTATTGGTCTGGCCAGTCAACCCCTTCTACGGACAGGGGGAGTTCGCTGGGGGTGTAAAAAACTGAACTCGCAGTCATAGCACTGGCTCGTGCTGTGATCTTACACTCGTGCCTGCCCCTCCGAACACGTGTTGTGCTGAATCATCACCACGCGAGGACTTGGCAACGATCCAAGTGCAACGGGCCGGCG
>JACCED010425077.1_pt1 | contig 32365 bp, 31 predicted proteins | sample 7455021 | NCBI WGS metagenome assembly JACCED01 (sample SAMN15323456, study PRJNA562643) | freshwater metagenome | isolation source: river surface water | place: USA:Blue River Watershed | collected 2017-08-19 | reverse complement strand
CGGGAAAGAGTGTCCTTCTTGAAATAGAAATCTCTGGGGCAAAACAAGTAAAGGCAAAGGTTCCAGAGGCGGTGCTGGTATTTCTCGAACCTCCAACTTGGGAAGAGTTAGTTTCCAGACTCGAGGGACGCGGAACCGATAGCCCTGAAAGACGCGCTGCTAGGCTCGCGCTGGCCCAAGAAGAGATGGCCGCCTCCTCTTTCTTCGACAAAGTCTTGATAAATACTGAGGTTAAGCAAGTTGCGGCAGCCCTGATAGAATTGGGCTCTACTACCTAGCCTGGGAACCCCCAGTTATTTGTGATGGAGCCTTTACATGAGCCTACATATGGATGGAATCACCAATCCGCCAATCGATGAACTTCTCGACAAGGCAGGTTCAAAATATAGCTTGGTTCTCTATGCCGCTCGACGCGCTCGGCAAATCAATGCTTATTACTCACAACTAGGTGAAGGTCTCCTTGAATACGTTGGTCCTCTTGTTGACACACACGTTCATGAAAAGCCTCTTTCAATCGCTCTTCGCGAGATTAATGAAGGCCTGCTCACCATCGAAAATCTAGAACCAACTGCCTAGCAAGTTCCTTCTCGGTTAGCTATGCAGGGCCTTAGACGCGAGGTAATTCTCGGAGTCGGTGGAGGAATTGCTGCATATAAGTCATGTGATCTTTTACGAAGGTTATTAGACGCCGATTTTCAAGTAACTGTTGTTCCTACGCCTTCTAGTTTGAATTTCGTGGGTAAAGCAACTTGGGAGGCTCTTTCAGGTCGCAGCGTTACTACTGAAGTTTTCCAATCGGTTGAGGAAGTGCGACACGTGTCGTTGGCCAAAAGCGCCGACTTCCTAATAATTGCGCCTGCAACGGCAGACTTGATGGCCCGATTAGCGGTGGGTAGAGCGGATGATCTTTTGACCAATGTTGTTTTGGCATCAGATGTTCCAACTCTCATTGTTCCTGCAATGCACCCCCAAATGTGGAACAACGCGGCAACAGCTGAAAATGTCAAGACACTTCGCTCCCGGGGATATACAGTTCTTGATCCTGAGATTGGCGCACTTACGTCTGGAGACGTGGGGCAGGGTCGATTTCCTGCGACAGAAACTATCTTGAAAGCTTTTGCTCATGTAATTGGCAATAGTCAAGATTTATTGGGACGAAGGATTTTGGTCACAGCTGGTGGAACGAGAGAGCCCCTGGATCCTGTTCGCTATATTGGAAATCGATCATCAGGTAAGCAAGGTTACGCAATTGCACGCGCAGCTAAAGATCGTGGTGCAGATGTAACGCTCATTTCAGCGAATGTATCGCTTCCTGATATTCCCGGAATAAAGACTATTAAAGTTGAGACTGCCGAAGAAATGGCTAAATTGTTAGAACATGAATTTACTAAAACAGATGTTTTAGTAATGTCAGCTGCAGTTGCAGATGCAAAACCTTTGCAGCAAAGCGCAGAAAAGATTAAGAAGCACGATCTCAGTAGTATTGAGCTTATTGAAAATCCAGATCTATTGGCTTCAATTTCGGTTTCCAAAAAATCTCAAATCATCGTGGCCTTTGCCGCAGAAACTTCGCTTGATACTCGCGCAGCTCAGGAAAAATTGGAACGCAAGGGTGCAGATATCCTCTATCTCAATGATGTTTCTACCGGGGAAATCTTCAATAGCGAGACAACGCAAGGTCAGATTCTCTTGCAAGGAGGGGCTGTCATTAACGTGGCCAAAACCACCAAAGACACGCTGGCCAACCAGTTACTCAGTGAAGCCTTACATAAGTTAGGTTAAGCCAATGTCCAAGCGCCTCTTTACCTCAGAATCTGTCACTGAGGGCCATCCAGATAAAATTGCCGATCAAATTTCAGATGCAATTTTGGATTCGCTACTTGAGCAGGATTCTTCTAGTCGTGTTGCAGTTGAAACCCTTATCACCACCGGACAGGTTCATGTTGCCGGTGAAGTAACCACTAACGGATACGCCGATGTAATGGGTATCGTTCGAGATACGGTAGTTGGAATTGGCTACGATTCTTCGGTAAAAGGTTTTGATGGAAATAGCTGCGGAGTATCTATCTCCATCGGACAACAATCTCCAGATATCGCGCAAGGTGTAAATGATGCCTTTGAACATCGAGTTTCTTCAGCAACCGATCCGCTAGATCTTCAAGGGGCTGGCGACCAGGGATTGATGTTTGGATACGCATGTGATGACACCAAAGAGCTTATGCCGCTTCCAATTTGGTTGGCTCACGAACTAGCCCAACAACTATCTAGGGTTCGTAAATCTGGAGCCCTTCCATATTTGCGACCAGATGGAAAGACGCAGGTGACTATTGAATATGACGGTGATAGAGCTGTTGCACTCGATACTGTGGTTATTTCCAGTCAGCATTCTGAGGATGTTGATGTTGTCAAGCAGTTAACCCCTGAAATTATCTCGCAAGTAATAGACCCAATTCTTGCAAAGATTGATCTTCCGCGAAAAGACTTACGAACACTCATTAACCCAACTGGAAGATTCGTGATCGGCGGGCCTATGGGAGATGCCGGTTTAACGGGGAGAAAGATTATCGTTGATACCTACGGCGGAATGGCTCGTCATGGAGGTGGAGCTTTTTCAGGCAAAGATCCTTCAAAGGTGGATCGTTCAGCGGCGTATGCGATGCGTTGGGTAGCAAAAAATGTAGTTGCTGCAGGTTTAGCTCGTCGTTGTGAAGTTCAAGTTGCATACGCGATTGGTAAAGCGCAACCTGTAGGGGTCTTTGTCGAAACATTTGGAACAGAATCTGTGCCAGTTCAAAAAATTCAGAGCGCGGTAACCTCCGTTTTTGATCTGCGCCCTGCAGCAATCATTAGAGATCTCAATCTAAAGCGCCCTATCTATTCACAGACCGCTGCCTATGGTCACTTCGGTCGCGAGCTTCCAAATTTCACGTGGGAAGCAACAAACCGAGTTTCTGAACTACAAGCAGCGGCTAAGTAGAAGCGATAAACAACCTGTGGCTCCAGTTCGGCCACTTAAATTAAAGGCAGAAGTTGTTCCTGCCCGCCGAGGGAATACAGATGCTGATGACAATGCGGTCAGGGTCTGGGTTGATTCAGGAATCTTTCATTTGGATTCCGAGTTTGATTACGCAATTCCACAAGTCCTTGATGATGAGATCTCGGTTGGAGTACGAATTGTTGTTCCTTTTGGCACCAGAGAATGTGAGGCGATAGTTCTTAAGAGATTCCATTCCAACGCAATCAAAAGTTTGAAACAGATTACTAAAGTTATTTCATCTCTTCCTGTGGCTCATGAAGAGTCGCTTGAGCTAATTCGTGAGGTGGCCAAACGATGGGCAGCTCATCCCTTTGATGTAATTCGTTCTGCGATCCCACCACGTGTAGTCAGTGTCGAAAAAGAGCAATTTTTTCGGGATACAAAATTGGTAAATCTTGCAAGGAATCGGGAGATAAAACCTATTCGAGCTTATTATCAATTACCGGCAGCGAGTGATCCCGACAAGCTCATTTCAGATTATCTTGCAAAGCGAAATTTAGATAAGGGATCAGTCCTAGTACTCGTGCCAGAAGGTCGACTTCTCAGACGACTCTCGAGATCATTTCCCGATGCCATCCTACTTGACTCACACTTAGAGAAATCGGAACGATATCGAAATTATCTTAGAATCCTTCAAGCGAGAAACGCTTTAGTCATAGGTACAAGAGGGAGTGTTTTCGCGCCGCTGTTGGATCTCTGTGAGATTGTCATTATTCATGAAAGTTCCGAAAATCTCTACGAACCTAGAACTCCCGGTTGGAATGCTCGTGATGTTGCAATAGTTCGTAGTTCTCGAATGGGAATTTCTCTTACTTTTCTTGGCTACTCACCGAGTACCGAAACAGCCCGACTCATTGAGAAAGGTTGGATAAAATTTCATTCGGTAAAAGGTTCTATACGAGTTAAAGACTTTTCAATTCAATCAGGAGAACTACTTCCTCAAGGAATTTTTCCTCCCATTCGCGAAGCGTTGAAGAAGGGTCCCGTTCTTTTCCTCGCCCCACGAAAGGGTTATTCTCAGGCGCTACTTTGTCTAGAATGTAGAAACCTAGCGCTTTGCACGTGTGGTGGAAAATTACGCCAAAGTTCGAAAAATGCAGATTTCGAATGTGCTGTATGCCGCAAGAGTATCCCAGAGTGGCGTTGTAGTTGGTGTCATTCTAAAAAGAGTCTGCTTCTTGGTAGGGGAGCAGATCGTTTTGCACACGAAATAGGAAAAGCATTTCCTGGCCAGACAATTTTCCAATCCAGCGGAGATAGGATTTTTGATCGGTTTCATGAACCGAGTGGAATTGTCATTGCAACTCCAGGTGCACTACCAATAGCGACGAGTGGATATTCTGCGATTGTAGTGTTGGAATGTGATCGATTTTTCACGCAGATTGATATGAGAGCAGAAGAGCGGGCACGTGAGCTGGTGTTTGCCGCTGCAGGGTTATTGGCAGTGCAGGGCCAACTTCTTCTTGTGATTTCGCGTAACCATCCCGTCACTTCTGCTGTTGCTGCATGGAAACCATCACTTATTACGAGAAAGGAATTGAGCCAAAAGGAAGAGATTGGATTTCCTCCTTTTGCCCGGGCTCTCACGATAGATGTTGAAAATTCAGAAGCTACATCATTGTCGCGTGCGTTAAGGAGCGCGCAAGAATCAAGGAGATTGCCGAAATCAACCAGGATTTTGGGGCCGGCTGAAATTTTAACCGGAAGAAGCCGCCTTCTCCTTCTGTCATCCCTAGAAGAAGGAGATTTGTTAGTTTCATTGATTCATGAATTTCAAAGAAAGCGGTCCGTTTCGAAGAAAGACTTGGCGCAGATACGCATTGACCCTTATTCGTTGATCTCTTAAAGCAAGAATTGAGTGATAGCGCTCAAATTTCAACTATTTCGATAGACTTGTTTCATGACGATTCAACAAATCCGGCATTTTGGAGACCCTGTCTTGGTAACTCCTGCTTCCGAAGTGGTTGATTTCGACAAAGAATTGAGAGTTTTGGTTAAGGATTTAACTGAAACAATGCTGGCAGCGCCAGGTGCAGGTTTGGCAGCGCCTCAAATCGGCGTACCACTGAGAGTTTTTGTGTGGGATGTTGATGAAGCGCTCGGACATCTCATTAATCCAACTTTGGACCTAAGTAGTGAAATGCAAGAGGGGGATGAAGGCTGTTTAAGTTTTCCTGATTTGGTCTATCCCACTCCACGGGCCTTTCGAGCAGTTGCCAAAGGGTTCAATATGCACGGCGAGCCGATTACTGTCGAAGGGACAGAACTTCTAGCCAGAGCTTTGCAGCACGAGACCGATCATCTTAACGGAATCCTCTTCATTGACCGTCTCAGTAGCGAGGACCGCAAGAAAGCGATGAAAGAAATTCGAGAATCCGAATGGTTTGGCCTTGCAACAGATGCCGGCGCAACTCCAACAATTAAGGTTTCGCCGCACAAACCGTTTGGGCAAGGTTTCTAAATGCAAATATGCGTAGCGGCAACTCCAAATGTTGCGCTTCCAACGCTCGATTACCTTAAAGATAGTAAACACAATCTCGCATCAATTATCACTCAACCTGATAAACCTGCAGGTCGTGGGCAAAGTTCGCAAGAGACTCCGGTTTCGGTTTGGTCAAGAGAAAACGGAGTACCTTGTATAAAACCTGCAAATCTTTCGGAGACTTTGCATACTCTTGAAAATATCGAGCTTCTCATCACCATTGGATATGGAGTTATTCTGCCTCTCGAAGTAATTTCAAAACCAATTTACGGAAGTATAAATCTTCATTTCTCTCTTTTGCCCCGCTGGCGTGGAGCTGCCCCAGTGCAAAGAGCAATCGAGGCGGGAGATTCTCTATCAGGAGTTACAGTTTTCGCCCTCGATGAGGGAATGGATACGGGTCCAGTTTTTGTGCAAAAACGATTTGCCCTAGATGGCGATATCACGAGCGATGAATTACTCAGCGAACTTTCTGAACTTGGGGTTGAGGCGCTGGCCGAAACTTTAGACATGATTGAACTGGGAGTAAAACCAATCCCACAATCTAATGATGGAGCAACGAGAGCTCACAAAATTTCAAAAGACGAGGTGCAAATAGATTGGCACCAATCCGCTGAAGTTATTTCTCGAAAAATTAGATCACTTACTTCAAACCCTGGGTCACGGACGCACTTTAGAGAGAAAAGTATTAAGGTCTTTGCTCCTACCTACACCGATATATCGCTTCCCCCGGGAGAATTAAGGGTTGAAGGAAATTCTCTTTTAGTGGGAACATCAACTTTTGCACTACGAATCGAACAAGTGCAACCTTCAGGGAAGCCAAAAATGGCAACGGCGGCCTGGATAAATGGGATAAGACTTAATTCCGGTGAAAAATTTGAGTAAAACCGACAGGAAATCTTTTAAAGCTCCACGCCCCGATGAAACTCGTATGTTGGTGTATGACGTTTTATCTGAAGTAAATCGCAAAGAAGGATATTCCAACCTCCTCCTACCAAGCGCACTTTCAGCAAGCGCTCTTGATGAACGGGATAAAGGATTTGCGACCGAACTTCTTTATGGAACGCTACGCATGCAAGGTCGCCACGACTTCATCCTTTCGCAGGTTCTCGATCGTGATATATCCATGGTGGATACTGGTATCGTGGATATTTGCCGATTGGGTATCCACCAGCTTTTCGAAATGAGAGTAGCTACTCACGCAGCAGTTTCAGCTACTGTTGAATTAGCCCGTAAAGTGATTGGCGAATCGAAAGCTTCATATGTCAATGCAATATTACGTAAATTGAGTTCACAATATATTGAAGTTTGGCTGGCTTCCGCTTATCAACTTCATGATCCAATTTCTAAACTATCTGTCATTTATTCACATCCAGAGTGGATAGTTTCTGCTTACTTCGATCTTTTAAAAAATGAAGAACTTGTTGAGGCGGAATTACGCGCGAATAACACTCCAGCAGCGCCTACTTTAGTTGCCTGGCCTGGTTTGTCTACACAAGCAGATTTACTTGAGATTGGGGGAGTTGCAACTTCCTACTCTCCATACGGAGCTAAAGCTGGCAAACCCCCAATGAGTTTCGAACTTATCCGTCATAGGAAAGCGGGGGTTCAAGACGAAGGTTCTCAGCTGGTGGCACATCTATTCTCACTAGCAACATCCAAGGCAGAACGAACTTTGGATTTATGTGCTGGGCCAGGAGGTAAGGCAGCCCTTCTCTCTAGTATTACCAAAGAAAGCGGGCGAGATTTTTACGCAAATGAAATTTCTGAAGTGAGAGCAGATTTAGTTAAAAAGGTAGTTCAAGGTGCAACTGTTTGGACCGGTGACGGAAGAAGAATTTCAGAGCGTGGTGAAACCTTTGACGCAATCCTTGCTGATGTACCTTGTACAGGACTTGGAGCACTTCGTAGGAGGCCAGAAGTTCGTTGGAGGAGGTCTCTACAAGACTTACGAACGCTTACAAAATTGCAGTTTGAACTTGCTGAGGCCGCAATTTCAGTTCTTAATCCGGGTGGAATTCTCGGTTATGCAACATGCAGCCCTCATTATGCCGAAACCACAGCACAGGTTTCGGAACTACTTAGGCGTTTTTCAGACCTTGAACTTGTTGATATCAATTCATATCTGCCTAAGAATCTCCATGGAGCGGTCCGGGATAAAGCGCTCTCGCTCTGGACCAGCGTTCATGACACAGACGCTATGTATTTAGCGCTGCTTAGAAAGAAAGTGCAATAGGCTTTCATTGTGCTAACCGAAATCCGAATTACCCCCAGCATTCTCAATGCTGATCGGCAAAATTTGCAAGCCGAAATTTCAAAAATTGCCGATGTAAGCGATCTCTTGCATCTCGATATCATGGACAATATTTTTGTTCCTAATACAACTTGGGATTTTCCCGCAGCAGCCAAGATAATTGCAGATTCGCCGCTTCCCGTGGATTCACATTTGATGGTTTCTGATGTTGATCGAGTTGCAATTGAATATGCGGAAGCTGGTTCCGCAAGTGTCACAGTTCATGTTGAAGCGTGTACTGACATCAGAGCAACTTTACGTGGGATACGTCAGCATGGAGCTCGTGCGGCTCTAGCATTCAAGCCTGGTACACCAATCTCCGAATATGAAGAATATTTCGATTCTGTCGATATGGTTTTGGTAATGACTGTAGAACCAGGATTTGGTGGACAAAAATTCATGACTGATGTAATGGAGAAGGTGCGATACGTTCGTAAAATGATTGGATCACGCACTATTTGGTTGCAAGTGGATGGTGGAATTTCCTTGGATACTATTGAAATTGCTCGAGATGCTGGCGCGGATACCTTTGTCGCCGGCAGTGCTGTCTTCTCTGCCGATGATCCTGCGAAGATGATAAATATGCTCCGCGCCAAGGCCCTTGGACAGTAAACTCGTCCCATGAAGAATTTCGATGAGTTATGGCAGGAGTTAAGCGACAAGGCTCTTCACCGGCCGGAAGGTTCTGCGACCGTAGCTGCAATAGACGCCGGAATTCACCAGATAGGGAAGAAGATTCTGGAAGAAGCAGGGGAAGTATGGCTAGCGGCCGAGCATGAGAGCGATGAAGCCCTTTCAGAAGAAATCAGTCAACTTATCTTCCATCTTCAAACGCTTATGTTGGCTCGTGGTTTATCAACAGAAGATATCTACCGTTACCTATAAATCTTTCGTGCGCGTGAGGGGGTCACAACCGTGTTGAGAATCGCCGTTCCTAATAAGGGTTCATTAGCGGATTCAGCCATCTCGATTCTTAAAGAAGCGGGCTACCGGCAACGGACTGATTCTCGCGATCTTATCTTGATTGATCCAAGTAATAGCGTTGAATTCTATTACTTGCGACCTCGCGATATTGCAATTTATGTAGGAACTGGAGAGTTAGAGGCGGGTATTACTGGTCGAGATTTATTGATTGATTCAGGAGCCCAAGCCCAAGAAGTTCTTTCATTGGATTTTGGCAAATCTACTTTTCGTTTTGCAGCTCCTGCGGGGAAGAATTTTTCACTATCTGACATTAATGGCAAGCGCATAGCAACTGCGTATCCAGGCCTCGTTGAGAATTTTTTGCATAAAAATGCAATAAAGGCAGTTGTTGTACGTTTAGATGGAGCCGTTGAAAGCAGCGTGCGACTTGGCGTTTCTGATGTCATTGCGGATGTAGTAAGTACTGGCAATACATTGAAGCAAGCAGGCCTTGAGATTTTCGGAGACCCCATTTTAGATTCTGAGGCAGTCCTCATTAAGCGCTCTGGTGTCGATCTCAATAACGAGCTGGAAATACTTAAAAGAAGACTGCAAGGTGTAGTGACTGCACGTCAATACGTTCTGCTCGATTATGACGTTCCAGTTGCTCAGGTTGAAGAGGCTTGTTCAATCACCCCAGGGTTGGAGTCTCCCACCATTTCTCCATTGCAGAAGAAGGATTGGGTAGCAGTTCGTGCAATGGTATTGCGAGCGGAAACTAATGTATTGATGGACCAATTATGGGCTCTGGGTGCGCGAGGAATCCTGGTTACGGATATACACGCTTGTCGACTTTAGAACGATTAAGCGATGCTATTTAAAATTACCTGCGAATAGCGCCCGCAGCTTCCATATCTTCTCGGCTTATTCCCAGCAAATAGAGAACTGAATCTAGATAAGGAGCGCTCACTGAACTATCCGCTGCAGCTTTAACGGCAGGTTTAGCATTGAAGGCGATTCCGAGACCGGCGATAGCAATCATATCTAAATCATTGGCTCCATCACCGATTGCAATCGTCTGTTCAAGATCAACTCCTTCGAGTTTGGCAAAATCACGTAAAGCAGTTGCCTTTGCAGCTCGATCAACAATTGGTCCAATAATTTTCCCAGTAAGAACACCGTCAGAAACTTCAAGGGTATTGGCTCGATAATGCTTGATTCCTAATTCTTGAATGAGTGGTTCAATTACCGTTGTAAATCCACCAGAAACCACTCCAACACTGTGACCCAACTTCCTCAGAGTTTCTACCAAAGTACGGGCACCAGGAGTAAGTGTTATCTCCTTACGCACTTCATCTAGCGTTTCCTGCGGTATGCCGGAAAGTAGTGCAACCCGTGATCTTAAACTCTGCTCGAAATCTATTTCGCCATTCATGGCAGATTTCGTAATAGCGGCAACTTCAGTCAGGCAACCGGCACGAGCTGCCAATAATTCAATAACTTCTTGTTGAATTAAAGTGGAATCTACATCCATCACCACCAGTTTCTTCGCCCAACGGATAAGTCCGCCAGGAGAAACTGCGATATCAACACCTTGTGAAGACGAAACTGCCGCTAATTCATGCCTTAAAGAGGTCATATCAACCCCAGAGACTGTAAATTCAATTGCTGTAACTGGGTAACTTGCTGTGCGATGTACTCGTTCTATATTTCCTGACAGACTTGAAATGGAATTGGCAATCTCAGCAATTGCTTTCGGTGAAAGTGGAGAGGCAAGTGCAACGATATAAACCAGACCAGTTTTTGCCGCTATTGAGGATACTTCCTGCTCCTGGAATGAAGTGGCAATATCCACGTTTAAGCGCTCTGCACATTCATTGAGATCGCTATCTATTGCAGTCGCATGGTTTGGATTCAGTTCGATTAATACTGTCAGGATGAGTCGCTCACGAATTACTACTTGCTCAATATCTATAACCGTTATGGCGAAAGGAGCTAAAGTCTCGAAAAGTGCCCGAGTAATCCCTGGGCTATCGATACCAGAAACAAGGATTAGGCCTGTATATGGTTGTTTCCGAGTGCTCATAGGGTGAGGTTATCGTGAATCACTTGGAGAGCGGTGATGATTTCCCAAACTTTCGTTAATGAGGGATATATCTTGAGACACTATGACTGGCCAGATAGTTTTGGAGTTGCGAGATGTCTCGGTTCGGCGTGGCCAGCGCACGATCCTAGGACCAATCAATTTTTCGATAACTTCGGGGGAGAGATGGGTAGTGCTTGGACCTAACGGCGCTGGGAAGTCAACACTTATTCAAATTCTTGCTACTCGCATCTTTCCAACGACTGGTTCGGTTTCAATTCTCGATAAGACGATGGGGAGGGTTGATCTTTTTGAACTCCGCACCAGAATTGGAATTTGTGGGGCACTTCTTGCAGAAGATATTCCGTATGGTGAGAAAGTGCGCGATGTCGTTTTGACTGCAGCTTACGCAGTACTTGGACGCTGGAATGAAGCGTATGACTTATGGGATGAATCTAGAGCAGTAGCGCTTCTAACAACCTTTGGAGTTCGCGATCTTGCCGATAGAGAATACGGTACTTTGAGTGAAGGCGAAAGAAAAAGAGTGCAAATCTCTCGTGCTTTGATGGCAGATCCGGAACTTTTGTTACTCGATGAACCTGCAGCGGGGTTGGATCTCGGTGGTCGAGAAGACTTGTTAAAACGTTTCTCAATCTTTGCTGCAGACCCAACTGCGCCAGCTTCTATTCTTGTCACCCATCATATTGAAGAGATTCCGGCTGGAACCACCCATGCTTTGATTCTCAAAAATGGAACTGTAGCGGTAAGCGGTCCAATTCGCGAAGTTATTACTTCCGAACATATGTCTGCAGTATTTGAACTTCCCATGGATGTAACCTTCGATGGTTCGCGCTTCTTTGCTCGTGCACTCTAGTTGGAAGGAAATTCTCGCTCCTTTTGAGGAAGAGATCCAGCGGATTCTGCAAATCGTTAACGGACCAGATTTGGCACCTGCTTCAGAAAACATCTTTAAGGCGCTGGAAATTGATTTATTCAAAGTTCGCGTAGTCATCTTCGGCCAAGATCCTTACCCAACTCAAGGAAATGCAAATGGTTTAGCTTTTTCAGTTCCTCGTCACCAACCACTCCCGGTTTCATTACGAAATATCTATCAAGAGCTAAAAAGCGATGTTGGAATTTCTCCGCCAAACCATGGCGATCTCACTTCTTGGACAGAAGAAGGTGTTCTGCTCCTTAATCGCGTCCTCACCACGCGAATTGGTCAGCCAGGGGCCCACTCCAAGGTTGGTTGGCAGAAGATTACGGACCATATTGCGAAGGAGCTTGGCCAACAAAACGTAATTGCTCTGTTATGGGGCAAGAGAGCGGAAGAACTCTCTCACTATTTTTCAGATTTCATTACTTCACCGCATCCAAGCCCATTGAGTGCTTATCGGGGTTTCTTTGGTTCTAAGCCATTCTCACGGATCAATCGAGCGCTGCAAAATCGTGGTGAACTTCCCATAGATTGGTCGATCAAATAGTTGAGCCCGTACCTTGAAGATACGGGCTCAACCAAGATCTAATTTACTTCACATTAACCGATCCACGCGTTAATTGGTGAAGTTAAGAAATAGACCATAAATAATCCAGATACAAGAAGTAGTAATGGATGAACATCCTTACGTCTTCCTTGGATAAACCGGATAACCACATGGGTTACGAAGCCAGCTCCAATTCCAACTGAGATGTTATAGGTAAATGGCATGAGAATGATGGTAAGGAAAGCTGGAATCGCGATTCCATAATCATCCCAATCAATCGATTTGATTTGAGTCATCATTAAGAAACCAACAATTACGAGCGCTGGGGTAGCGGCTTCGTAAGGGATGATGGCTACGAGTGGTGCCAAGAATGTGGTTAACAAGAAACAAATTCCCGTTACTACTGAGGCAAGCCCAGTACGAGCACCTTCTCCAACTCCTGAAGCAGATTCGATGTAACTAGTGTTTGAAGAGATACTTCCTGCACCACCAGCTGCAGCTGCCAGGGAATCTACAAGCAAGATTCGATCGTTATTTGGAATATTGCCATCCTTATCAATCAATCCGGCTTCATGACCGATAGCTGTAACTGTTCCAACTGTGTCAAAGAAATCAGAGAGAAGAAGTGTGAACACCAGCAAAATCACCGTGATAAGTGGAATTCGATCTAATGAACCAAAGAGATTGAATTGACCGAATAGGCTGAAATCAGGTGATGCAACAATGTCATCAGGCATCGCAGGGACGTTAAGACCCCATCCCTTTGGATTCACCTCACCGGTTGCTCCATTAAAGTTAGGACCAATCTTGAGAGAAGTCTCGATTATTACTGCTGCAACTGTTGCCAGAATGATTCCAATCAAAATTGCACCTTTAGTCTTCTTCACCATTAATCCGATAGTCAAGAAAAGTCCGAATGCAAAGACAATGATTGGCCATCCCACTAGAGTTCCTCCATCACCCAAAGTGACCGGAACCGGTCCGCTCGCTGTTCTACGAACGAATCCCGCATCTACAAGGCCAATCAGAGCGATAAAAAGTCCAATACCAACGGATATAGCAACTTTGAGCTGAGTTGGAACTGCTCTAAAAACCGCTGTTCTAAATCCCGTCAGTACCAGAACAGTGATGATTAAACCTTCCAGTACTACAAGGCCCATAGCATCAGCCCAGGTCATTTGAGATGCAATGCCAACTGCAACAAAGGTATTGAGACCAAGACCTGTTGCAAGAGCCATTGGATAATTTCCTACAAGACCCATAAGTATCGTAAGGATTCCTGCCATGAGTGCAGTCATCGCTGCTACTAATGCAAGATTTGGGGCATCGCCTCCGCCAATGTATTTTCCATCGGCATCCTTTGCTAAACCGATGATTAATGGATTAAGCGCAACGATGTAAGCCATTGTGAAGAACGTGACGAGACCACCACGGATTTCACGGCCGACAGTAGAACCGCGTTCGGATATTTTGAAGAAACTATCGAGCATGAGAACCTTCCTGATTTTGTTAACGGGGGTGTTTGCGACCCCGTGTGAAGTGACGGCTCACAGACCGAGGGAAGATGGTTGAAGGTTAGAGGAGACCTAAGTTACTTGTGGGTCAGGCGCGCGATGATTCCCAGAGAAATAGCCACAGATTGACCGATGAGGAGTGCGAAAAGCGCTGTTCCGAGGCCTACCGTTCCGCCCATAAGGAATCCGATTATCAAAACCGTAAGCTCTATGCCCAGTCTTACTCGGCCCACTCGAATTCCCGTGCGATAGTGCAACCCAGTCATAGCTCCATCACGCGGTCCAGAACCCAATCCGCAGGTAATGTAAAGAGCAGATCCGATTCCTACCAAAGCTATTCCAAGGAAATCGAAAAGTATTCCCATTGGTAATGATTCTTGGGGTGGGAAAATATGAGTTCCAATTTCAATAAATGTTGCTATGAGCACGATGTTGGAAAGTGTTCCAAACCCTGGGCGCTCTTTAAGTGGAATCCAAAGAAGAAGAACTCCCACACTAATGAAAAAAGTAGCGAATCCAATACTCATGCCTGTCTTGTAGGTCAGCCCTTCAGCAAAGACTGTCCAAGGGGCATTTCCAATTCCACCTTGTATAAGAAGCGAATCACCAAGACCAAAAATAGCCAGTCCAAAAAAGAGAATTGCTACTCTGGAGAAGGATAAATCCCAACGAGATTTTCCTCTCCAAGGTGTTATTGGAACAGTTTTATGAGGTTTAAAGAAATGTAAAAGGCGAGACAACTTCATCGGCTTATCTTAAAGCGATATACTTACTTGATGCTTGCAAACTCGATCTTTGTTGGATCAGGAACTGTAATCAATATCTTCGCTATTTTGCTGGGTTCATCGTTGGGGATCCTAGTTGGATCAAAATTATCTAATAAATCCCAGACACTCATTACCGACATTCTTGGTTTAATCACCATGCTGGGCGCAGTTTCGGCTCTTACGCCTTTGTGGTCTCGCCAGTTCATTGACGCTTTGCCCAAAGGTTCGGCTCTGTTGGTGATTCTGGGGGCGATGCTGATAGGCGGTTTAATCGGTTCTCTTTTTTCGCTGGAAGATCGACTTGATGCAATTGGTGAAAATTTGCGACGGAAGTTTCGAGCATCAGCAGAAAGCCCCTTTGTTGAAGGTTTCGTCTCGGCCTCCCTCCTTTTTGTTATTGGTCCACTTGCTATTTTGGGAAGCGTAAGTGATGGCATGTCTCAGGGAATTGATCAACTCATTCTCAAATCTTCACTCGATTTCTTTGCTTCGATGGCTTTTGCTTCCACTTTGGGTTGGGGCGTAGCAGCTTCAGCGATTCCAGTTGGTATCTACCAAGCGTTCTGGACCGTCACAGGATACTTTCTTGGAAAGATTCTTTCTCAGCCCCAAATAGATGCCATGACAATTACCGGTGGCTTGATGCTGGTTGGGATATCACTCAGACTGCTAAATATCAAAAAGATAGCAGTTGCCAACCTCTTGCCCGCGCTAGTGGTAGCTCCGCTGGCGATTGCCATTCTTATTTGACAGTTAAGCCGATTTCAAAAGGTTTTCGCGTCAATAACAAATCGGTATTTCACATCACTTGCAACGGTGCGTTCATATGCGGTGTTTATGTAATCGGCGCTAATCACTTCAACATCACTTACAATTGATTTTTCACCGCAAAAATTAAGCATCTCTTGTAGTTCAGGGATTCCACCAATCATGGATCCGCCAATTGAACGTCTTCCGTTCAGGAGAGAACCTACATGTACCGCATATGGCTTCCCAGGAAGTCCGATAACAACCAAGGTTCCATCCAACTTCAAGAGATTCAAGTACTGATTGATATCCAATTCAGCGCTGACCGTATTCAAAATGACATCAAAATTTCCCGATAATCTTTCAAAATTGCCAGCATCGCTCGTATCAACGAAATGATGAGCACCCATAGCTAGAGCATCAGCTTTCTTGCGTGGAGAATGTGACAGTACGGTGACGTCAGCACCCAGGGCAACAGCAAATTTGACGCCCATATGCCCAAGGCCACCTAAGCCCATTACAGCTACTTTCCTTCCAGGACCAACACCCCAATGTTTGATGGGCGAGTACAAAGTAATTCCTGCGCACATCAATGGTGCAACACCTTCCAGCGGAAGGTTTTCTGGGATATGAACAGCATAATCTTCGTTAATTACGAAGTAGTTGCAGTAACCGCCCATCGCAGGCGTTACCCCATCGCGTTCCAAACCGTTGTAAGTTCCCGTCATTCCTTCAAGGCAATACTGTTGAAGGCCCTTCTGACACGAGGTGCATTTTCGGCAAGAATCTACAAATACTCCAACACCAATTTTGTCTCCTACTTTAAACTTACTGACAGCCGACCCTACCCCAGTAACAACACCGGCAATCTCGTGACCGGGAACCATCGGAAAAAGTGCTGGACCCCATTCCTCGCGCACTTGATGAATATCTGAGTGACAGATGCCAGCAAAGAGAACTTCAAGAGCTACATCATGCGCTTGAAGTTCGCGCCGGTTAAATTCGTATGGGACCAAGGGATTTTTTGCAGCTAGGGCGGCGTACCCTCTTGTATTTGATGACATGCTATTTCTCCTCAGTTGGTCGTTTTTTACTTGAATTTTTCAAATTGGAAAATTGTTGAAAGGTAATGGGTCAGAGGAAATATGTCCGGCACGTGAAGCACGTGCTGTCACTTGGCGCATATGGTGACGTCGGCACAAGACTTCATAGGCAACTTCATCACTTTTGCTCACATCGCCAACTACTACTTGTTCACCTTCGGTAACCATGACGCCATTGATAGTACGCGCGTTATGGGTGGCACGTGATCCGCACCAACAAAGTGCTTCAACCTGAAGTGTGTTGACTCTGTCAGCTAGCTCAACAAGTCGAGCAGAACCAGGGAATAACTTGGTACGGAAATCTGCAAGGATTCCGAATGCGTATACATCAATGCCTAAACCATCAACAATTTTAGCTAGCTGATCGATCTGGGACGGTAAATAGAATTGAGCTTCATCGCAGATGATGTAATCAATGCGATCACCCATGGAAAGTCGTTCGACAACCAATTTATGGATATCAAGATCGGGCTCAACCTCCAAAGCATCAGATTGCAACCCAAGACGAGAGCTAATCACTCCAACCCCTGCACGATCCTTACTTGTAAAAATTAAGCCTGAGCGACCACGACTCTTGTGATTATGTGCCGTTTGCAAGGCAAGAGTTGATTTACCACTATCCATGGTTCCGCAGTAATAGATGAGCTCAGCCACGGTGGAATCTTGCCATCTTTCTGACAATTTGGCGTCTTTTCATCCTTTAAGGTTAAAACACTCCAACTTGTCGAAGAGCATTTCCCAATGGCGTAGCAAGTGCTGCACTCATAAGTCGAGAAATATGTGAACCATCCCGGTACGCGACTATTCCATCGACGATACTTGAACACTTGGTGTTACATAGCCAAGGCGTTGGATTAATGGTTTTAAGGCCAGGTATGGAAATCGGCTCTGAAGGTTTGCTGTCATTACATTGCGCAACTATTCCTCCTGCCAAACAACTAGGAATGTCTTGCTCGGGATGAGGAGTATCAGTGAGATAGATAATGTGACGAGCGTTTCCGCGAAGGGCCGAGAAAGTTTTGCGTTGTCCTTCCTGCCACCATTGCCGACGAGATGAATATTGTTCAGGTATTTGGAAATGTTGAAAACCAGAGAAAATCACGGCATATGGCTTTTCCTTGGCTATTCGTTTGAGCGAATTTTGCCTCCATGCAGAGCAATCAGCGTTTTTATATTCACCAGAATCTATTTTAACTACAGCTGGTGCAGGGCAAGCAGACTTGGTGAGAGAAATGAGTTCAAAATTCTTATCCGAGGCCAATTTTTCTAGAGCCGGGAACCACTGCGCCGCATGAGAATCCCCAAATAGGACGATCTTTTTATCCGCACCTTTTGACCCATATCTACAGTCAGGTGAAACAGTTTCACCATTATTAACATGACAACGGTCATCATAAACAACTGGACGCTTGGTTACTTCTGAAACAGAGAAAGACGTTCCGTTATCAAGGTTAATGCGATCATTCCAGGAGAAATAGATGGCAGTTCCTAGAATTAAAGAACAAGTGGTTGTCAGTACCCCTCCGCGAACAATCGTTTTATTACTTGGTTTTGAATACCTCAATGGGTCCTCAATAAAGCGATGGGTGAGATCGGCCAAAATAAGAGTTGCTAGAACACAAAGAGCTATCTCTTGGTACGAAAGAGAGCGTCCCCAGCGAACCGATGGAATAACTAGCACGGGCCAATGCCACAGATATAAGGGATAGGAGATTTCTCCCAACCATTGGATAGTTCGAGAATTACCTGCTCGATTGAGAAATAGTGGCCAGTTATTCGAACATGCAATTGCGAAGGCTGTGCCAATAACTGGGACAAGCGCAGCTGTTCCTGGAAAAGGCGTTGCATCAGTGTAGTAAAAAGATCCGAAAGTAATCAGAGCAAGGGCTATCCAGGCGTAATTTGCACTAACCCGAATATTTTTTGGAATAAAAAGGAGAAGGGCTCCAATTCCTAACTCCCATGCACGTGTGGGAAGGGAATAGAAAGACCATATGGGCTCACGTTCGGTTAAAAAGAGACTGAAAAGAAAAGAAAGTGATGTTAGAACCCATACACCTTTGAGAACTCTTTTACGTCCTCCAGAACGGTAGAGAGTCAAAATGATGAATGGCCAGAAAAGATAGAACTGTTCTTCAACAGCCAGAGACCAATAATGAATGACTACTGGTGGAGTGGCATCAAGATTTTGATAATCCATCTGCCAAAGTGCGAACAAGTAATTTGAAACATAAACTCCCGCGGCTGCAATATCCTTACCTAATCCTTGCCGCAATGTTGAGGGATATAGGGCCCAGGCAGTTAAGGCTGTGCAAATTAAAACAAAAAATGAAGTAGGCAATAATCGCTTTATACGACGGAGGTAGAAGACTTTTAAATTGAGTGAATTGGTGGTTTCGAGCTCTCGCAGGAGTAAACCTGTAATTAAAAACCCGGAAATTACGTAGAAAATATCAACTCCGATGTAACCGCCGGGGGTCATTTTGGCGTGATAAGCGACAACAAGTAGGGCAGCAATGGCTCGCAACGCTTGGATTTGGGGGATACGTTTCACGCACTTACCAATGCATCAATCTTGATTTGTGGAAAATTTACATTGAGTCTTTCTCTACCTCCAAGTGCTGAAATTTCAAGGAGTGCAACCGCGCCTACCACCTCACCGCCTGCTTGATGAACAAGCTTTATAGCGGCCTCCAAAGTTCCCCCCGTGGCCAAAACATCATCAATGATAATAATTTTGTTACCTGTAGAGAGAGCATCTTGATGTATCTCTAAAGTAGCTTCACCGTATTCAAGGGCATATTTTTCGGAAAAAACCATTGCTGGGAGCTTGCCACTTTTTCGAATGGGGATAAAACCCGAAGAAGATCGAATTGCCATAGCGCTTGCAAAAATGAAACCTCGCGCTTCGATGCCGGCAAATTGCGCGCGGGTTGAGTTGAAGGCTAGAAGTTCATCTACAACAACTGAAAATCCTTGGGGATTTGCAAGCAACGGAGTGATATCTCGAAACAAGATACCTGGCTCTGGAAAATCGGGGATCTCTCTAATAAGAGATAGCGCATCTTTCAGATTCACGCGAGTGATCCCAACATAAATAGCACCGCCGTAACTGTGTCCGAACGGGGACTTGAACCCCGAAGCCCTTGCGGGCACTAGCACCTCAAGCTAGCGCGTCTGCCAATTCCGCCACCCGGACGAGTACCCGCTCGCTATAAGCGACATCTTACGCGTTTGGGCTCGAATAAGTGGGTAACGATAGCAATGCCAACGCTTACGCGCAAAAACGCTTTATTTCACGTATTACAAGGCAGAATGGGCATATGAATCTCGAAGACGAAGTCGTCAAAATTTGTCAGGATCTGATTCGCATTCCGTCCGTGAATTACGGAGAGGGCAAAGGGGATGAAAAAGCAGTTGCCCAATACATTGTTACTTCCCTCGCAGAAGTAGGAATTGAATCTAAAATTTATGAATCAGCCCCTAACAGATGCAATGTAATTGCACGATTAAAGGGTAGGGATTCTTCGCGACCTGGTTTAGTCGTTCATGGTCATATTGATGTTGTCCCAGCAAATGCACAAGATTGGAGCGTTGATCCATTCGCCGCCGAGATTCGCGACGGAATGATCTGGGGTCGCGGCGCGGTGGATATGAAGAACATGGATGCGATGATTCTTGCCATTGTTCGCAAATGGGCCAGGATTGGTTACCAGCCCCCACGTGACATCGTATTGGCGTTCTTTGCTGATGAAGAAGCTGGTATGACCTTTGGATCCCGTTGGATGACAGCAAATCACCCCGAAGTTTTCTCAGGATGTAGCGAAGCTATTTCGGAGGTGGGTGGTTTTTCTGTCTCAGTCTCCAACGGAAAAAGACTCTACTTTGTAGAAGCAGCCCAAAAGGGAATTCATTGGATGAAATTAACTGCGCATGGCCGTGCCGGTCATGGTTCCATGATGAATTCCGAAAATGCTCTCACGGCTCTCACGGAGGCAGTTGCAAAGATTGGTCGATATCAATGGCCACAGCGCTACACCAAGACGGTGAAAATCCTTTTCTCCAAAATTGCTCATGCAACCGGTAAACAATATGACGAGAATGATTTGCGACCTCTACTGTCAGAAATTGGTTCTACAGCTCGCATGATTGGCGCCACCTTGCAAAATACTGCAAATCCAACAATGTTAGAGGCCGGGTACAAAGCTAATGTAATTCCAGGTAGCGCTACAGCTGTTATTGATGGACGATTTTTACCTGGCTATGAAGATGAACTGAATGAAACGATACGAAGCATTATCGGTCCTGAGATCACTATCGAAACCATTTCCAGAGATATCGCTTTAGAAATTGATTTTGAAGGTGATCTTGTTGAAAGTATGTGCCGCGCCTTAACTACCTTTGATCCTGAAGGTATCCCGGTCCCGTATCTGATGAGCGGCGGTACGGACAATAAAGCTTTATCGGAACTGGGAATAGTTGGATATGGGTTTAGCCCTTTGCAGTTACCCGCTGAATTGGATTTTATGGCTCTATTTCATGGGGTTGACGAGCGAGTGCCTATTAGTGGAGTGCATTTCGGAGTCAAAGTTTTAGAGAATTTTCTCGAGAATTGCTAAGCAGACACTTCATCAAGCGCGTTTCGCACAACATCCGGAAGTGAAATCTCTTCACTTTTGAGTACACCGCGCAATTGCGCTCCGGTGCGAGCACCAACTAGCGCCGATGTGATTCCCGGAGTATCGCGCACCCAAGCCAAAGCAACTTCCAACGGCGAAAATCCCAAACCTTCTGCTGCTGCAGATACAGCTTCGACGATACGAGCGGAGCGTTGGTTCAAATAGGGTTCAACATGTTTCACAAAATGTGGCGCAGCAGCGCGCGAATCTACCGGAATTCCTTTTCTGTATTTACCTGTCAGCACACCGCGACCTAGCGGAGCCCAAGCAAGGACACCCATTTCTAAATCTCTTGCACAGGGTAGAACTTCTTCCTCTATCGATCTATTTAGAAGTGAATATTCAACCTGAATAGCAGATATAGGAGATTTAGCTGAATTATTCTCTTGAAGGGTGCTCGACCGTGCTGTTTGCCATCCCGAAAAATTGCAGAGACCGACGTATCGAGCCTTACCTGAACTGTAGGCATAGTCGAGCGCAGAGAGCGTGTCATCCAGTGGTGTATTCGAATCCCATGAGTGTATTTGCCACAGATCCACATAATCTGTTTGCAATCTTACGAGGGATTTATCTAACTCAGAAATGAGAGCCTGGCGAGAATTATTGATTGTTTTAACACCATTAGGAAAGGTTGCGCCCGCCTTAGTTGCTATTGCAACCTCATCTCTTTGGAATAAAGTTCCGATTAACCCACCCAAAACTCTTTCGCTATCGCCGTCTCCGTAGGTTGGGGATGTATCGAAAAAGTTGCCGCCAGCTTCGATATATGCGCGGCATTGGTCTGCAGCTTCATGGGTATCTGTATCCCTACCCCACGTCATGGTGCCTAATCCCAAGCGAGAGAGTGAAAGACCGCTACGACCAACTCTGCGCTTCTCCATAAGTGAGACCTTAGCAATAAACGACGCTAATCTTTGTACTATGAGTCGGCTCGTGTTTCTTCGTCACGCACACTCAGTTGCTAATGAAACGGGAGTTCTCTCCGGGCGATTGCCTGGAGTCCAGTTGAGTCAAACCGGTTTGCTTCAAGCACAATCGCTAGTCGAACGAATTGGTGCCAGCATCTTCGACCAAGTCCGTGTTAGTCCTTTGGAAAGATGCGCGCACACTATTTCTCCGTGGTTAAACTCACCTTTTTCGAAAGGCTTATCCAGTTATCTCATAGATGAGAATCTCAACGAGATTGATTATGGACACTGGAGTGGTCGGAAACTTTCGGGCCTTTATAAAGACCCAATGTGGAAATTGGTTCAAGAGCAACCAAGTAAAGTTACTTTTCCTGGCGGTGAAAAATTATCAACCGCACAGCGTCGGGTAAGACAATCCGTGTTACAAACTCACTCTAACAAGAAGTCAGGCACTTATCTTTTCGTCAGTCATGGTGACATTATCAAATCAGTTGTTGCCTCGTTGATTGGTTTACCACTCAATTCATTTCAAAATTTGATTATCCATCCTGCTTCGCTCACAGTGATCGATTTTGATGGAGTTCAAGGTAGATTGCTAGCGTATAGCGATACATCAAATTGCATCGTTCCACTCCTTTCTGAAAAGAAAAATAGAAAGGCGCTTTTGGGTGGGGGCTCTGGTGGATATCGCAGAGGCAAGAAATGACTCCACGAATTCTCTTATTTGAAGAGCCCGAACGATTCACAATTGGGACTGTAGGTCAACCAGGAGAACGAACCTTTTTCATTCAAGCGAAAGATCAATTTCGGCTGATTTCAGTTTCACTAGAAAAGGCGCAAGTACAAGCACTCGCTGAACGTTTGTTATACATGCTTAAAGAAATTCGGCAGAGCGATCCAACGATAGTCATGGAAAGATTGCAGCGCGATGAATTACCGTTGGATACTCCAATTGAAGAGGAATTTCGCGTCGGAATTATTGGACTAGCTTTCGATGCTTCAAGAACCTTAATTCAAATAGATTTGCAAGCCGTTTCCGAGAATGAATCAACAAATCCTGAATTTATCGATATCGATGACCTTTCCAGCGACCAGGATATTTTGAGGGTTCTCATAACTCCAAGCGAAGCAGAAAGATTTAGTAAACGAAGCTCATCAGTTGTAAACGCCGGTCGTGCACCATGTCCATTTTGCGGAGGACCAATTGATCCCGGTGGGCATCTTTGTCCAAGAGCTAACGGTTACCGCCGATGAGTGCAAAGTCTACAAACGTGCAAGAGCATCTGATCAAAGGGGAAATTTCCGTTTCCGGTCGATTGGTCGATGCATCAAATGCAACGCTATTTGGAAGTTCAACTTACAAAGAGAAATCCATCGCAATTATCTATAAACCCATTGCAGGAGAACGTCCACTTTGGGATTTTGCAGATGGCAATTTGGCTTCTCGCGAATATGCCAGCTTCCTAGTTTCAGAAATCGCGGGTTGGAACGTCGTACCTTCAACTGTAATCACCACAGGTCCGTTTGGAGAGGGAATGGTGCAGGAATGGATCGAAATAGATCAATCAATCGATCTTGCAACTTTCTATAGACAAGACGATTCTCGATTACGCAAGATTGCACTCTTTGATGCGGTTATCAATAATACGGATCGAAAAATTGGCCACCTCCTTCCAACGCTAGATTCACAACTGTTGGCCTGTGACCATGGGGTAACTTTCCATGTGGAAGATAAATTGCGTACCGTGCTTTGGCAATGGGCTGATCAACCACTTAATGAAGATGAGATTTCCGATCTCAACTCATTAATGACCCATCTAGAGCAACCTGATTGTCAGATCATTCCGTTGATTACAGATGCGGAATATGAAGCCCTTCTTTCACGAGTAACGCGACTGATGAGAATTAAGAAGTATCCATTGCCTAACCCTGATTGGCCGGCAATTCCCTGGCCACCTTTCTAAAGTAAGGTAGGTTCATGCGTTCTTGGCCGAAGGTGTACATCCCCGAATTACCGTCGAGATTTGCTATTCCTCAACTCTCGATTATGAATTCACCGTCAAAAACTGTTGAGTTGATACCACAACAAGCGGTTTATCGAATTTATGTCTGCGGGATAACACCATATGATGCAACGCATTTAGGACACGCCGCCACCTATTTAACTTTTGATATTTTGAACAGATTCTTGCTAGCTACGGGATCTCAAGTTCGATATGTCCAAAATGCTACGGACATTGATGACCCACTTCTTGATCGGGCGGAACGCGATGGCGTTGATTGGATGTATTTGGCGCAATCACAAATAGATCTTTTTAGAAGCGATATGAGTAATTTACATATCATCCCTCCAGATCATTACGTTGGGGTTGTTGAAGCAATGCCATTGGTGATTGATGCAGTAAAGAAATTGGATGAGAAGCGCTCAACATACTTAGTAGGTGGGGATAAATACTTCCGAGTACATTCCGACAAATTCTTTGGCCATCGTTCCAATCTCAACCAAAATGATGCGCTTCGTATATTCGCAGAGCGCGGGGGAGACCCGAACAGAGAGGGAAAAGAAGATCCTTTAGATGCGCTTGTATGGCTCACTTCCAAACCAGCTCAACCAACATGGTCTAGTGAATTTGGTCCGGGACGTCCTGGTTGGCATATTGAGTGTAGTGCGATTGCGTTGCACTATTTAGAACCAGAAGATAATTCTGAATTCTCAATAGATATTCAAGGTGGTGGTTCTGATCTAGTTTTCCCGCACCATGAAATGTCTGCTGCTCAAAGTGCGATCATTACAGGTAAAAAATTTGCCCGTCATTACATTCACTCAGGAATGATCGGTCTCGACGGGGAGAAGATGAGCAAATCTCGTGGCAATTTGGTATTCGTATCGAAACTTGTAGAGCAAGGCGCGCACCCAATGGCTATTCGATGGGCGCTGCTTGACCGTCATTACCAGGAAGAAACCATGTGGACTGATTCTCGACTAAAGGAAGCATCTCTTGTTATTGAGAGACTCCAACGCAGCCTTGCAAAAATTGAAGTAGCGCCAACGGATTCAGTAATTGAAGGAATCATCAACGCGCTCGCAACCAATCTGGATTCCAAACGGGCGCTCGTCCTTATTACTCAGTGGATAGAAAATACTGAAGCAGGAGAAGTTGGAGGTAACGCTGGTGAGTTATCTCGTGCATTAGATGCACTTTTAGGATTAGCTCTTTAAAACTAATTTTCGTTCTGTCGCCTTAGAAATCTCTCCAGCTCACGAGCTATTGATTCCCCTGTCGCTTCGGGGATGTCAAGAGCATCCTTGCTTTCTTCAAGAGCCTTTACGTATTCAGCAATATCCGAATCTTCTTTGGCTAACGCTGTTACTTCGGCTTCCCATTGCAACGCATGTTCAGGCAAAGATCCTTGCGGTATAGAAATTTCGAGAAAATCTTCAAGCGCATTCACTAAAGCGAGAGTCGCTTTTGGGGAAGGTGAGTTCGATGCATAATGCGGAATAGCCGCCCACAAAGATATTGCATCAATACCACGTCGCACACAAGCGTCTTGAATTACACCAAGAATTCCAGTGGGTCCTTCATATTTACTGATTTCTACACCTAATCGCTTTGCTATTTCAGGATGAGCACCGCTGCCGCTGACTGTTATTGGTCGACTGTGTGGTGTATCCGCAAGCATCGCCCCTAAGGAGATCACTAGATCTACTTCACAATCATCAGCTAAATCCAGAATATCGGCGGTAAATGTTTTCCATTTCATCGACGGCTCTACGCCTTTAACAATAATCCAGTCATGATCGAGCGAAGGGGTTTTAAGTACGTATACCTTCGTGCCTGGCCATGCCAGATTCCTAACGTTTGAGTTATCTACAAATACTGTTGGTCGATTTACTTGAAAGTCATAAAACTCTTCGGAATCAACCTCTGCTATTAGTTGTGAGCCAGCATCAAATTGGGGGTCAGTCCAGCAACCTAGTAGGTGTGACACTGCATCTGTTGCAGCTTCGGCTGCATCATTCCATCCAGAGAATGCGATAACCATCACTGGTGAGCGCAAATCTGGAATTTGAATAATCTCCACATCGATACCTTAGGGTAACCTGCGCGATGTGACGAGCAGAAACCCGATGACTCCTGGCTTACTTCGCCGCGCCTTGGCAGATCGAACTGTGATTGCGGATGGCGCTATGGGCACCATGTTGCAAGCTGCTGATCCAACTCTTGAAGATTTCCAGCACCATGAAGGCTGTAATGAAATTCTCAACATAACAAGGCCAGATTTGGTTCGTTCAGTTCATGATGCCTATCTCTCCGTAGGTGTTGATGCCATCGAAACCAATACCTTTGGGGCGAATTGGGCCAACCTAGCTGAATATGGAATTGAAGATCGAATCTATGAATTGGCATACGCTGGAGGAAAGATTGCTCGTGAAGCTGCCGATAGTTTTAGTTCGCCAGAAAAACCACGCTTTGTTCTCGGTTCACTTGGACCTGGTACGAAATTGCCGAGCCTCGGGCATACAACTTATCAAAAACTTAAAGAGGCATATTACACAGCTGCAAAAGGACTTGTTGATGCAGGGTGTGATGCCTTATTGATTGAGACCACACAAGACCTCCTTCAAGCGAAAGCTGCTATAAATGGGGCTCGTCAATCTGTTTTAGAATCAAATCGCGATGTAGTTGTCATAGCCCAAGTTACCGTTGAAACAACCGGAACTATGTTGCTCGGTTCTGAAATTGGGGCTGCACTTAATGCACTAGAGCCACTCGATATCGATCTAATCGGGCTCAACTGTGCAACCGGGCCTACTGAAATGTCCGAACACTTACGATACCTATCCAAGAATTCCCATGCGGCAATTTCTGTCATGCCTAATGCAGGTTTACCAATTCTTGGTCCTAAAGGTGCAATGTATCCACTTGGTCCAGAAGAGTTGGCAACTGCGTTAGAAACCTTTGTCAATGATTACGGAATCACACTGATAGGGGGATGCTGCGGTACAACGCCAGCTCATCTCAAGGCAGTAGTTGATCGACTTGCTTCACGCCCAGTCAAAAAGCGCAACATAGAAATTGAACCTGGTGCATCTTCTTTATATCAATACGTTCCTTTTAGACAAGATCGAACCTATCTCGCCATAGGGGAGCGTACTAATGCGAATGGTTCACGAGCATTTAGAGATGCACTTGTTTCTGAAGATTGGGCAACGTGTGTAGAGATTGCTCGTGATCAAATACGCGACGGTGCACATATGCTTGATCTATCCGTTGATTACGTTGGGCGCGATGGCGTTCGAGATATGAGTGAATTAGCTTCACGTTTTGCCACTGCGTCAACGCTTCCAATTGTTTTAGATTCGACAGAGCCAGCGGTTTTAAAAGCGGGACTCGAGGCACTTGGTGGTCGATGCGTGATCAATTCCGTCAATTATGAAGACGGAGACGGTCCAACATCACGTTTTGCCAAAATCATGCCCCTAGTTCAAGAACATGGAGCCTCAGTAGTAGCCCTTACGATTGATGAAGAAGGGCAAGCCCGTACAGCTGATTGGAAATTGAAAGTAGCGCGGCGGTTGATTTCAGATCTCACTGAAAATTGGGGGATTCTCATCGGTGATATTTTGATCGATACGCTCACATTCCCAATAGCAACCGGGCAAGAGGAAACCCGGCGAGATGGACTCGAAACTATCAATGCAATTAAGACTCTCAAATCAGAATTTCCGGAGGTACAGACAACTCTGGGCGTGAGCAATGTTTCATTTGGGCTTAATCCCGCAGCACGTGTTGTTCTCAATTCTGTGTTCCTGCACGAATGCGTTCAAGCAGGTTTGGATTCAGCAATCGTGCATCCATCAAAAATAACACCAATGGCGAGAATTGATAGCCGCCAAAGAGAGGTTGCGTTAGACCTGATCTACGATCGACGAGTCTTCGATGGCGAGAACTGCATTTACGACCCTTTAAGCGAGTTCTTGCAATTATTTGAAGGCGTCGAATTAGCTGCTTCTAAAAACATTCGAGCTTCTGAACTAGCGGCCCTGCCTTTGAAAGTGCGCTTAGAGCGAAGGATCATTGACGGTGAGAAAGTAGGACTCACGGATGATTTAGATACCGCAATGGCCGAAGGTATCAAACCTCTTGAAATCATAAACGACCATCTTCTTGAGGGAATGAAAGTAGTCGGCGAACTCTTCGGTAAAGGCGAAATGCAACTTCCTTTTGTGTTGCAAAGTGCCGAAGTTATGAAATCTGCTGTTGCTTACCTCGAGCCTTATATGGAAAAAACAAGTGATGCAGGTCGTGGACGTATGCTTTTAGCGACAGTAAAGGGAGATGTGCACGATATCGGAAAGAATTTGGTAGACATAATTCTTTCAAACAATGGTTATCAAGTTGTTAATATCGGAATTAAGCAAACTATTAACCAAATCATCGATGCTGCGCAAGAAAATGATGTTGACGCGATTGGTATGTCTGGCTTATTAGTGAAATCAACGGTAGTCATGAAAGAAAATCTCGAGGAATTAACAGCTCGTGGATTAGATCAAAAATGGCCCATTGTTTTAGGTGGAGCAGCGCTCACTCGAACTTTCGTTGAACAAGATTTAGCGAGTCAGTTTCCAGGTCAGGTCCGATATGCACGTGATGCCTTTGAAGGGCTACGTTTGATGGATGCCATCATGGCGGTAAAGCGGGGAGACGAAGGTGCCGCGCTTCCAGAGTTGCGCGAACGAAGGGTAAAACTTGTGACGCGCAAAGAAGAAAGAATTTCCATCGACACAAATCGAAGTGATGTTGCTACTGATGTTGATATCCCAAATGTTCCCTTCTTTGGCTCAAGAATTGTGAAAGGCATTCCTCTTGCAGATTACGTAGGAATGCTAGATGAACGTGCACTCTTCGTTGGCCAATGGGGACTTAAGGGGGCGCGGGGTGAATATGAAGCCATGGCAGAACGCGAAGGACGGCCTCGTTTACGCAAATTACTTAATGAAGTGCAGTCAAAAGGTTGGCTAGAAGCGGCTGTTGTCTATGGATATTTTCCCTGTGTTTCAGAGGGAAACGACCTGGTTATTTTGCACCATGAAGGTCCTAATAAGGGAGAAGAGCGCCTACGCTTCTCATTTCCAAGACAATCTCGAGATCGCAGATTATGCATAGCTGATTTCTTTAGCACTCGTGAATCTGGAAAAACGGATGTGGTTGCCTTCCACGTAGTAACCATGGGAAATACAGTCAGTAAAGCTGCTAATGAACTTTTTGCCGCTAATGAATATCGTGAGTATTTGGAACTACATGGTTTATCAGTCCAACTTACCGAGGCTCTTGCCGAACATTGGCATGCTCGTATTCGAGAAGAAATGTCAGTGCGTGGGGAGGATGCCCCCGATATCCAAGGAATTCTCGATCAAGGTTATCGCGGCTCTCGCTATTCATTCGGTTATCCGGCTTGTCCAGATATTGAACAACAAACTGAATTGTGCGAACTTTTAGATCCACAAAGAATTGGTGTCTTTCTCTCTGAGGAATTCCAACTACACCCTGAGCAATCCACTTCTGCGATAATTGTTCACCATCCAGAAGCCAAATATTTCAATGCCAATTAAAACTACTTCCGATTCAATTATGAGCTGGGCAGATATTCTTGAAAAAACACCAATCGCATAGCCTAGATTTCTTAGGTGGAAAATGATTTGTCTCGATAGCTGAAATAATGTCTGAACCGATATTCCTTAAGATCTTCTCAGTAGAAAGTAATTGTGCTTCACTGGGAGAACTTTTTACCACCTTCGAATCACCTAAGTAGATGAGTTGCAGCAGCGTTGGCAAAACACCCTTGTTCTGCCAATAAAGGAGTGCGTAAACCCGAAGTTGAAAGAGCGCTTTTTCCTCCCAACCAGGTTTAGGCGCTTTTCCTGTCTTGTAGTCGACAATCCTCACCTCGCCAGTAGGCGCGACATCAATACGGTCCACAAAACCATGCAAGTACATTTCATCACTGAGATTGCGTTCTAGATGATACTCGCGATGAGTAGATTCAAAAGTGTGAGGCTGCTCTAATTGAAAATAGTTCTGCAATAACGCTGTAGCCCGGTCGAGCCATTCTTTTTCATCTAAAACCAGCTCTGATAATTGAGGATTTTCCAAAAGCGCAGCCTGCCATCTCTTTGGCAGCACTTCTCTCGCTGATTCGATGGTGCGTTCAGGTGCAGGTAGTTCAAAAAGGTCTTCCAGAACTGCATGTAGCAATTTTCCGCGTTCGGCATCAAGGCTGGGTGGTTCGGGAAGTTGATCTAAAGCTCGATACTTATAAAGTTGTGGACAATTGGTGAAGTCATTAATGCGACTCGGTGACAAACGCAATATATCCATTGCCCTCACGATACATCGACGGGGAGAGAAAAATGGGGGTGTTGCACCTAGGATTGACCTGTGTCTACTCCAGGATATTTTCAAATTGGCGATCGAGTCCAATTAACTGATCCCAAAGGAAAGGTATATAGCTTCACTATTACGCCGGGTAAAGAGTGGCATACACATAAGGGATGGATTAATCACGATGATCTCGTTGGGCTACCAGAGGGATCTGTTGTTAGTACCACTGCGGGTTTGAAATTCACAGCTTTCATCCCTCTTCTTGCGGATTATGTTCTCTCAATGCCTCGCGGTGCGACAATCGTTTATCCCAAGGATGCAGCAATGATTATTGGCGTTGCTGATATATATCCAGGTGCTCGAGTACTCGAGGCAGGAGTTGGAAGTGGTGCGCTTACACTCTCACTTTTGCGTGCCGTTGGCCCGAGTGGTCAGGTTCATTCAGTAGAGCGAAGAGATGATTTTGCTAAAAATGCTTCCGAAAATATCGAAAGCTACTTTGGTATTCATCCTTCGAATTGGAGACTAGAAGTTGGTTCGCTCCAGGAGCAAAATTTCTCTCAACAGTTTGATCGAGTTGTGCTGGACATGTTGGCACCTTGGGAATGTGTTGCTAAAGCAGCTGAGGTACTACGCCCGGGGGGAGTGCTACTTGCATATGTTGCAACGACCACACAGTTATCTGCGACTGCAGAAGCAATCAAGGAAGATGGTCATTTTACCGAACCCGAAAGTTCGGAAACTCTTGTGCGCGGTTGGCATCATGAAGGGCTAGCTGTGCGCCCACAGCAGAGAATGATTGGCCACACTGGGTTTTTGATTTTTAGCAGAAGAATGGCGCCTGGAGTAGATGTACTACCACGTCGCCGACGTCCCGCAAAAGGTGCTTACGGTGTCTCGGAAGACTGAACGTCTTGTCAATCTCACAATCGCTCTATTAGCTACAAAACGTTTTCTTACCAAGTCAGAGATATTTCATTCAGTTGAGGGGTACGAAGGTACCAATGAATCTAAAGAGCGAATGTTTGAAAGAGATAAGGATGATTTGCGTTCTTTGGGAATAGAGATTGAAGTAGGTTCATTTGACCCTTTGTTCAATGACGAGGCCGGCTATCGGATAAAAAGGGAGAGTTATGAATTGAATCTTGGTGAAGTTTCCCCTCTTGAAATTTCCCTACTTTCACTTGCAACTACGGCTTGGGAAGGAGCATCTCTCAGCGATGTAGCTCAACGAGCTTTTGTGAAACTATCGTCACTGGGTATCCCTACTGACGAACTCGATCTTCCAGGTTTAGCACCGGTGTTACCCGATGCTGGTAATGAACTTTCTCTTCTTGCAAAGGCGATATCCGAACGTAGAGCCATTCAATTTTCCTATATCGATGCTGAACTAAATTGCACATCTCGAGAAATTGTTCCTACTGGAATTTCTAGTCGAGATGGTTTTTGGTATGTCTCTGGCGTGGATCAAAAAGTTCAAGAGTTAAGGACCTTTAGATTGGACAGAATCGAAGGAGCCATATCCCTGGGTAAAATACAGAAAGATTTTGATATTCCAGATAATTCCGGTTCAACTTGGGAATACCAAGACATTCTTGTTTCACAGCATGCGATTATTGATGTACGACATGGAAAGGGTTATGCACTTCGCGCATTGGCAATCAAACAAGCGGATATGGGAGAGTGGGATCAATTAACAATCCCTATTCTCAACCTGCGTACTTTGGCTTCACTAGTCCTCTGGCACTGTGAGGATGCATTGGTTCAAGAACCAATCGAATTGCGTAATCTTGTGATTTCTCATCTACAACAACTGGTAAAAAACCATGGCTAAGAAGCAAGCTTCTCCAATAGAAAAAGCCTCCCGGTTACTGGATTTGGTTCCATATATTCATGCTCACCAGGGAATCCCTCTCGACGAGCTCGCTTCTAAATTTGGAGTGACCTCTGAAGAATTGACTGAAGATCTCACAACTTT
>JACCED010958138.1_pt1 | contig 32397 bp, 17 predicted proteins | sample 7455021 | NCBI WGS metagenome assembly JACCED01 (sample SAMN15323456, study PRJNA562643) | freshwater metagenome | isolation source: river surface water | place: USA:Blue River Watershed | collected 2017-08-19 | reverse complement strand
GACAACTCGTCGCCAATCCGATCCCCGCCGCGGCGGAAATTCCGCGCGAAGTGATCACGCCCTTCATCGAGCAGGCCCTCGCCGAAGCCACCGCCCGCGGCATCGCCGCCAAGGCCGTGACGCCGTTCCTGCTCGCGCGCATCTTCGAACTCACCGCCGGCCGCTCCCTCGAGGCCAACATCGCCCTCGTGCTGAACAACGCCCGCCTCGCCGCCGAGATCGCCGCCGAGATCGCGCGCCAGCGCGGCGTCGGCTGACTCGACCCGCTTTTCCCATGGCAACCTCCAGCACTGCCTATTTCCCCCAAACGTTCCGCCTCGTCCGAGCCCTTGTTCTCGCTCTCACCTCGCTAATCTACGTTGGCCCCACCGTCGCCGCCAAAGCCTCCTCTGCGCCTCAGTTCACGGAATCCAGTGTGGTCTCGGTCTATCGTGAGCGTCAGTTCGCGTTCACATCCCGGATCAACGGCCTCGCCTACCGAGTGATGGTGTCCGAGCCACCGGCCGAACCGGGCAAGACCTACCCCGTCATCTACGTGCTCGATGCCAACTGGTATTTCCGCATCGCGGCCGAAACCGCCCGGATTGCGAAAGGCCCCGGCAATGTCTTCGTGCCCGCGATCGTCGTGGGCGTCGGCTACCCCACGGAGGACCGCGACGAGTTGGTGCGACGTCGCACGCTGGACTTGAGTGTGCGCGAGGAGCCGAAGCGCTTTCCGACCGGGTCCGGCGGCTGCGACACGTTCCTTCGGATCATGGAACAGGAGATCAAGCCCTTCGTCTCGAGTCGCTACCCCATCGATGCGTCACACCAGACGCTTTACGGAAAGTCGCTCGGAGGACTGGCGGTGCTGCGTGCGGTCCTCCGCCAGTCGACGACATTCCACACGTTCATCGCAGCCAGCCCGTCGATCTGGCAGGGCGACATGGCGGTGCTCGAGGACGAAGCTGCCTTCGCCGCCAAAGCCCGGGCCGGCGAGTTTAACCTCCGCCTCCTCATCACGTCCGCCAGCGAGGAAGAATACACCGGCAACGACCCGGCAAAACGCGCCGCCGAAAAGGCCTTCATGGTCACCAATGCCCGCACGCTCGCCGCACGGCTCCGGGACCTCGCGCCGGAAAAAGTAGAAGTGGGTTACGTCAACTTCGCCGACGAAACCCACAACAGTGTCTCCCAGGCATCGATTAGCCGCGCGGTTTCGTTCGCGCTCTACGCCCCGTCCCCCCGCCGATAGCCTCCGCCTATTTCGGCGAGAGGAAGAAAGTATTTCTTTCGCGGCGACGGAACCGGTTTACTTTCCCTCTTCTCCTACGCACCAGTCCGCTCCGCCCTGCGGGGTGACCTGTCCGTTCAACCCGATAACGACCTCAGGACCGATCATGGATCACGCAAATCCCTCCTCCAGTTCCACCGGCGGCAAGTGCCCCTTTCCCCATCTCCACGGCACGACGCCGAAACCGATGCACACGACCGCGGGCGGACGCTCCAACCGCGACTGGTGGCCGAATCAGCTCAACCTGAAGATGCTCCACCAGAACTCCGCGCTCTCGGACCCGATGGACCCGGGCTTCGATTACGCCGCCGAGTTCGCGAAGCTCGATCTGGCCGCGGTGAAGCGCGATCTCTACGCGCTGATGACCGACTCGCAGGAGTGGTGGCCCGCCGATTTCGGCCACTACGGTCCGTTCTTCATCCGCATGGCGTGGCATAGCGCGGGCACCTACCGCACGGCCGACGGCCGCGGCGGCGCCGGCGCGGGCCAGCAGCGTTTCGCGCCGCTCAACAGCTGGCCGGACAACGCCAACCTCGACAAAGCCCGCCGCCTCCTCTGGCCGATCAAAAAGAAATACGGCAAGCAAATCTCCTGGGCCGACCTCATGATCCTCGCGGGCAACTGCGCCCTCGAGTCGATGGGCTTCAAAACCTTCGGCTTCGGCGGCGGCCGCGCCGACGTCTGGGAGCCCGAGGAGGACGTGTATTGGGGTTCCGAGGACACGTGGCTTGGCGACAAGCGCTACTCCGGCGACCGCGAACTCGAGAACCCGCTCGCCGCCGTCCAGATGGGCCTCATCTACGTCAACCCCGAGGGCCCCAACGGCAACCCCGACCCCGTCGCCGCCGCCCGCGACATCCGCGAGACGTTCGCGCGCATGGCGATGAACGACGAGGAGACCGTCGCGCTCATCGCCGGCGGCCACACCTTCGGCAAGACCCACGGCGCCGGCCCCGCCACGCACGTCGGCCGCGAACCCGAAGCCGCCGGCATCGGCGAGCAGGGCCTCGGCTGGACCAGCAGCTACCGCAGCGGCAAGGGCGCCGACACCATCACGAGCGGACTCGAGGTCATCTGGACCGCGACGCCGACGAAGTGGAGCAACAACTTTTTCGAGAACCTCTTCGCCTTCGACTGGGAACTCGAGAAGAGCCCCGCCGGCGCCAACCAGTGGGTCGCGAAAGGCGCAAACGCCTTCATCCCCGATCCGTTCGACCCCGCGAAGAAGCGCCGGCCCACGATGCTCACGACGGACCTCGCGCTGCGCTTCGACCCAGCCTACGAGAAGGTCTCGCGCCGCTTCCTCGAAAAGCCCGAGCAGTTCGCCGATGCGTTTGCCCGCGCCTGGTTCAAGCTCACGCACCGCGACATGGGCCCGAAGTGCCTCTACCTCGGCGCCGAAGTGCCGCAGGAAGATCTGATCTGGCAGGACCCGATTCCCGCCGTGAATCACCCGCTCGTCGAGGCCGCCGATATCGCCGCCCTCAAGGCCAGGATCCTCGCCTCCGGTCTCTCGATCGCCGAGCTCGTCGCCACCGCGTGGGCCTCCGCGTCCACGTTCCGCGGCTCCGACAAGCGCGGCGGCGCCAACGGCGCCCGCATCCGCCTCGCGCCGCAGAAGGACTGGGAGGTCAACCAGCCCGCGCGCCTCGCCAAGGTGCTCAAGGCCCTTGAGGTCATCCAGCAGACGTTCAACGCCTCCGCTGCCGGCGGCAAGAAGGTGTCCCTCGCCGATCTCATCGTGCTCGGCGGCGCCGCCGCGATCGAGGCCGCCGCCGCCAAGGCCGGCCACAAGATCGAGGTGCCGTTCACGCCGGGCCGCACCGACGCCGCGGCCGCGCACACCGACGCCGCGTCGTTCGCCGTGCTCGAGCCGATCGCGGATGGCTTCCGCAATTACCAGAAGGGCCGCTACACGCTCCCCGCCGAGCAGCTCCTCGTCGACAAGGCCCAGCTCCTCGGCCTCACCGCCCCGGAGATGACCGTGCTCGTCGGCGGCCTGCGTGTGCTCAACGCCAACTACGGCAAGGCGCAGCACGGCGTGTTCACCGCCCGGGCCGAGACACTGACGAACGACTTCTTCGTCAACCTGCTCGACATGGCCAACACCGTGCACGCCAGCTCGCCCGCCGAGGATCTCTTCGAGATCCGCGACCGTGCGACCGGCGACGTGAAGTGGACCGCCACGCGCGTCGACCTCGTGTTCGGCTCGAACTCCCAGCTCCGCGCCCTCGCCGAGGTCTATGCCGAGGACGGTGCGCAGCCGAAGTTCGTGGGCGATTTCGTCGCCGCGTGGAACAAGGTGATGAACGCGGACCGCTTCGACCTCGCCTGAGTTGCCGGGCATCCGCCCACCGTAAAAATCCCGCCGCGCGCCCGTCGCCGGCGGGATTTTTCGTGCGTGCCGCGCCGCGCGTCGTTGCGCGCCCTTGCCGCCGCCATTTCGGCGCCGCACCCGGCGCGCACCCGTCGCACCCGCGCTTTCCGCGACTCCTCCTCACCCCGCCGTGACCGCCTACCGGCGACCGGCGACCCCGGAAAAGGCGCCGGCCGCGGATGCGTCCCACAACGCACCGCGGCCGACTATGTTTTTGGGGTAGCTAACGAGGATGACTATGGCAGAAATTTTTCCGCTCCGCCGCGCATCACGTGTCAAAACCTGCGCTTCAATTGTCCAATCGGCGCGTCACGCCGCGGGCCGGCGCACCTCGCCCGGCGGAACCGGCTTTTGCTTTGCCCGCCGCACCGCCCCGCGGTTTGGTCGCCGGAATGGTTTTGCCCGCCGCATGCCTTCCTCGCCGGATCCGCCGCCTGCTCCTCGGGCTGCTGATTCTCCCGGCGCTGATGTTTGCCTCGGTCACCTCCATCCCGTCGTTCGCCGACGATTACCTGGCGGAAAACTGGGGCCTCGACGAGGGCTTCCCCGAGAATTCCTGCTCCGGCATCGTCTTCGCGCCGGACGGTTACATGTGGCTCGGCACGTTCCGCGGCCTCGTGCGTTTCAACGGACAGACGTTTCGCCCGTGGGCGCCGGCGGAGATGCCGATGCTCCGCACCGCGGCCATCATGCGGATGCACCAGGATCTCCGCGGCCGCATCTGGATCAGCACCATGGAGGGTCTGGTGACGTTCGAGCAGGGCCGTTGGCGGCGCTGGACGCCCGCCGAAGGCTGGAAGGATTCGATGGATCAGGTGCGCTCCGTGGCGGAGAGCCCGCGAGGCGAGATGTTCATCGCCCGCGCCAGCGGCAAGGTGCTGCGTTTCGATGGCGAGCGCTTCACGGAACTGCCGGAGCCGGCGGGCACCGGCGGCACCTTTGTCGCCCTTGATGGCGAAGGAAGGCTGCACTACGCGCGCTCCGGTCGCGCCGGTTGGCGCAACGGGGAGAAATGGGAGGATCTCCCCATCAGCGCGCGGACGGTCGGCGCGACACAGACCCAAAGCGGCGATGTCGTCGTGCTCTGCGCCGAGGAGATGCTGCGCGTGCGAGGCGGAGAGATCGTGCAGCGCGTGCCGCTCTCGCGCCCGATCGGCACCTTCTGGCAGTCCTCCGAGGAATCCGACGGCACGCTCTGGCTGTCCGCCGTGGAGGAAGGCGTCTACCGCATCCGCCCCGACGGCAGCGTGAAACGTTTTCAGAAGGGCGACGGTCTCCCCTTCGGCGGCGGCACCCGCGCCGTGCAGGTCGGTGAGAACGGCAGCGTGTGGGTCGGCAGCCCCGTCGGCGGCCTCACGCGTTTCAAACCCGCCCGCTTCCGCTACCTCGGCACCGAAGAGGGTCTGCCCGACCGCGAGGTCGTCACCCTCACGAGCCTGCCCGACGGCCGCATCCTCTTCGCCCCTTATGGCGCCGGCCTGCACGTGCTCGACGGCGCGGGTGTGCAGCCTTTCCGCACCGGGCTGAATCTTCCGCTGTTCTGCCGCGCCCTGCTGCGCGGTCGCGACAACACCCTGTGGGTCGGCTCCAACGGCGTCGGCCTCCACCGCGTCTCGCTCGCCGACCTGACCTCCACGCGCGTGGCACGGGAGTTTTCTCCGCCCGACGGCCACGAAACTTACCACACGCTCTTCGAGGACTCTCAGGGCCGACTCTGGGCCGGCGGCGATCGCGCCATCGTGCGCGGCGATGCTTCCGGCTTTGTGCGCGTCGGCGTGCCGCCCGGGCGCCGGCCCACGGTCTTCGCCGAGCGCCGCGATGGCACCGTGCTCGTCGGGCAACACGGCGAACTCTACGGCGTCGCCCGCAATGGCGATCCGGCAGCCCCGGCCCTCCTCGCGCGACTCGCGACCGACGCCCGCATCTCCAGCCTCGCTGTCGACGCCAAAGACCGCGTCTGGATCGCCACCTCCCAGCACGGCCTGCACGTGCTCGTCGGACAGCGCCTGGTAAAAATCCCGCCCTCCGTCGGTCTCCCGGGTCAGGCGATCGGCGCGTTCATCCAGGACAACGAGGGCCGGCTCTGGTTTGGCTCGGGGCGAAATGTCGTCCGCGCCCAGCCCGACGAACTCCTCGCCGCCACCGAGAATCCCGGCCGCGAGGCCCGGCTGCTCACCCTCAATCGCGACGACGGCCTCCGCCACCTCGACTTCACCTACGGCACCCAACCCAACGCCCTGAAGGATGCCCAGGGCCGGCTGTGGTTTGCCATGATCCGCGGCGTCGCCGTCGTCGATCCCACCCGCATCCGCGTCAAGGACGTGCCGCCGCCCGTGGTGATCGAGAGCCTCAGCTACGTGCCGGCGGAGCGCGGAGAGCGGATCGTGCTGCCGCTCACCGATCCCGATGCCATCGTGCGCCTCCCCGCCGGCAGCCGCTCCATCCACATCGATTACGCCGCGCTCGATTTCGCCTCGCCGCGCAAGCAGCGCTTCCTGATTTCGCTCAACGGCGTGCGCCAGGACATGCGCAACGACACGACCGCCACCTACCTCGAACTCAGGCCCGGTCTCCACACCTTTCACGTCCAGGCTTCCGGCAGCGACGGCATGTGGAACCGCGAAGGCTCGCGACTGCGCTTCGAGGTCACACCGCACTACTGGCAGACCGCCTGGTTCCGGATCGGCGCCGGCCTGCTGGGCGCCTCGCTCGTCGCCGGCGCGGTCTGGTATCTGGGCGATCGCCGGACACGCGAGACGCAGCGGAAACTCGAGCAGGAACGCACCCTCGCCCACGCCCAGGCCCGTCTGGCCCACGTGCTGGAAAATACCAGCGATGTCGTCGCGTTCTTCGAGCCCTCGGGCGCTCCGGTGTATTTGAACCAGGCCGGCCGCGCCCTCCTCGGCATCGGCGCCGGTCGTGAGGAGCTGAAACTCGCGGCCCTGTTTCCGCCGTGGGCCGAGACGATCCACCGCAGCCACGCCCTGCCGAGCGCTCTGAGCACCGGCAACTGGTCCGGGGAACTCGCTCTCGCCCGCCGCGGCGAGGATCTCCCCGTCTCGGCGCTCTTCGTCGCCCACCGCGATGCGCACGGCGGCGTCGAGTTCGTGTCGATGATCGCCCGCGACATCTCCGCCACCAAACGCCACGCCGAAGTCCAGGAGACGCTGCGCACGCTCGCCACCCATCTCAGCGCCGCCGCCAGCGCCGTCCAACTCGGCCGCGCCGTCGCCGTCGCCTGCCGCAGCCTGTTTCGCCACGACGGTTTCTTCCTCGCCACCGTGCGCAGCGGCGGACGCGAACTCGTGCAGCTCTACCACGCCGAGGACGAGCGCGGCGCCATCGATGCCACGAGTCCCGAAGCGCAGGCGATCGAGACGCGGATCGCCCCGGAACTCGGCGACGTGCTCGGCGGCCAACCGCTGCTCATTTCCGACCGCGCCGACGTGCCCTGCCGCGTCGGCCGCGAGCCGCGCCGCGCGGCGGTTTACGTGCCGATCGCCCAGGGCGGCCAGGTCGTCGGAGTCCTGGCAGTCCAGAGCAGCGAGGCCGGCCGCTACCGCCCCGCGGACCTCGCCCAACTCGAGATGGTCGCCTCCCAATGCGTCGCCGCCCTCGCCCGCCTCCAGGCCGAGGAACAGCTCCGCTCCCACGAAGAACATCTCCGGCGTTCCCAGAAGTTGGAATCCATCGGCACCCTCGCCGGCGGCATCGCCCACGATTTCAACAACATCCTTGCCGGCATCATCGGCTGGCTCGGCGTCGCCCGTCCCTCCGTCCTGCCCGGCTCCCCCGTGAAGGAGTGCCTCGACAACATCGAGCGCTCCAGCCTCCGCGCCCGCGACCTCGTGCGGCAGATCCTCGCATTTTCCCGCACGCAGGAGACCAAGCTCCGCTCGGCCGACGTCGCCGAGGTCGCCGATGGCGTGGGCAAACTGCTCCGCGCCTCCGCCCCCCGCCGGGTCGAGATCGACGTCTCCGCCCCGGCCGGCCTCCCGCCCGCCAACATCGATCCCACCGAGCTGCACCAGGTCCTGCTCAACCTCGGCACCAACGCCGTGCAGGCAATCGGCAACGCCTCCGGCACCGTCACCGTGCGCATCGACCGCATGGAGACGGAGCGCGACAAGCCCTCCGGCGCGCCGGCCGGACCGGTCATCCGCATGGTCGTCACGGACAACGGTTGCGGCATCCCCGGCGAGATCCTACCGCGGATCTTCGATCCGTTTTTCACCACCAAATCCGTCGGCCAAGGCAGCGGCCTAGGCCTCTCCGTCGCCCACGGCATCGTGAAGTCATCCGGCGGCACCATCTCCGTCCAGTCGCAGCCCGGCACCGGCTCGACCTTCACCGTCATCATCCCCGCCGCGCCGGAACCGCGCCCGGCCAAGCCTGCTCTCCCCGAGCCCACTCCCGCCCGGGGCTCCACACACCGCATCATGCTGGTCGACGATGAGCCCGCCATCACCCTCTCGCTCGCCTTGCTGCTGCGTCGCGACGGCAATGAGGTCGTCACCTTTCACAAACCGCTCGACGCGCTGGCCGCGTTCCAAAAGGAACCGCAGCGCTACGATCTGGTGCTCACTGATTTCTCGATGCCCCAGATGAACGGCCTCGAACTCGCCGCCGCCATCCACGCCCTTTCCCCCTCCGTGCCCATCCTGATGATGTCCGGCTATGCCCAGTCCCTGCAGCGCGACGCAGTGCAGGCCGCCGGCATCGCCAAGCTCCTCGACAAGCCGATCGAGGGACACCTGCTGTTCCGCTGCGTCACCCAGGCCCTCCGCCGCGAGCCGATCACTGACTGATCCCGTCCGTCCGGACGCCCACGGCGCCCGCCGACGCCCCGGCTTCGGACCTCCTCACCGGCGCCGCCGGCGCACCCACTGTGCAGCCTTTGTCATAAACGCTGCATCCGCCGCCCTGCCGCCGAATCGCCATTGCCCGGTCATTTGGCAGGTGCCTTGCTGACTCGATTTTCGCGCAACCAACCGCGTTTTAAAAACCATGGCACCGTTCTCGTCCTCCTCCTCCGCCGCCGTCTCGCCTACCGCCCCGAAGTCCGACGATGAGCTCATCGCCTATCTCAACCTCAAGCTGCGGGAAATCGGCCAGCCCGGCGTCGCGCAGGCCGCCACCGCCACCCACGGCCTCGCCCCGCTCGTCGACCACTTCCTCGCCCTCAGCCGCGAGAAGGATCGCGCCCTCGCCCGCCACCTCTGTCCGGTCGACCAGCGCCTGCAGAATTTCCTCTACGACAACCTCGAGGATGCCGGCGCCGGCGATGTTCCCCGCCTCCCCGCCACCACCCTCGTCCTCGACCGCCCCGGCCTCGCCCGCGTGCTGTCGATTCCGCCCGACGCCGATACCTACGCCAACGACATCCTGACCTCCACCCGCGTGCGCCAGGGCGTCCTGCACAACCCGAAAAGCGACCGCCGCACCACGCAGGGCATCTTCCATATCGCCGGCTTCGGCCTGCCCGTGCCCGACGACAAGAAGACCGTCTCCACCGACGTCTTCGCCCGCCTGCTCCGCCACGCCCTCAACCCACCCCGCGAACTGCTCCGCCTGCCGTTCACCGCCAACGCCCCCGCGCCCGCCGAGTGCTTCGTCTCGCTGCACATCCGGCCCCTCGTCTGCCCCGCCGTCGCCGGCTTCACACCCGAACGCCGGATGGAGACGCGTTTCTTCGTCCCCGGCTCCCTCGTCGCCAACCTCGACTTCATCGAGCGCATCTTCGGCAACGCCGGCGACCCGCACCTCCCGCAAAACGACGCCGCCCTCAATCCCGCGCATTGGACCGGCCACACCGGCTGCGTCATCCTCGCCACCCACCTCACGCGCCTCACCAAGAAGGAACTCGGCCTCCCCAAGTGGGACGACGCCACGCCGCAGCAACGCCGCGACGGCATGTGCTGGAAGAAGGCCGACGAACGCTACAACGACGGCGTCGCCTTCAAGGTCACCGCCCGCGACGCCACCGGCGTCATGGTCACCCTCATCGCCGACAACTATTTCGGCTACTGCAAGAAGGACGTGAAGGCCCAGATCAGCTTCTCCGCCAATCTCCTCGGCCAGTGCGAAGAGGAACACGCCGGCGGCGCGATCGTGTTTCCCAGCTACGACCTCGGCGAGGACTTCCAGCTCAGCAAGCACCTCGCGATCGTCGATCACACCTTCTCCGAAGCCCTCGCGCAGCTCGGCGACCGCGCCGACCTCCAGCCCGACGGCTGGGCCCGCGACCGCACGTATGCCAATATCTGCTACGTGCCCGAGGATTCGTTCTTCGATCTCCGCGCCCAGACCATCACCTGGCCGGGCAAGCCGGGGAAACGCTCGATCAAACTCCTGCCCAACCACACCTACGTCCTGCCCTCCGGCTACAAAGTCGAGATGTGCAAACCCGACGAGGGCCGCCGCTGGCGCCTCCGCGGCACCACCGCCGAGGGCGTCCTCTGCCACAAACCCTGCACCGTCTCCGGCGGCGGCAAATCCGAGATCAGCAAATCCATCGCCGACGCCACGTTCATCGGCCCCAACTTCGTCAGCGACCTCGCCGCGGACTTCGAACTCGTCGACCAGATCCTGCGCAAGGAATACGGCATGCGCTTCCGCGATCCGGCGCGCAACAAACCCCGGGGCCGCCCGCTCCTCAGCCCCGAGCGCTCGCTCGGCTCCGTCGTCAAACTCCTCAGCCCCAGCCCCGACTACACCGACGAGTTCAACACCTGGCTCGGCAGCATCCCGCGCTACATCCACGACGTCGTCCTCCTCATCAAGCGCTACTACAAACCCGAGTGGGGCGACGATTGGCGCCGGCATTTCTCGGTCGACACGATCAACGGCCGCCCGGGTAACGAGGTGAAATATCACCGCCAGAAGGTGCTCACGCACTACCTCCGCGTCGGCTTCACGCCCGACGGCGGCTGGCGCACCTTCAGCCTCCGCAAGGACTTCTTCCCCGCGATCAAGATCCAGGCCGAGGACGATATCACCGCCTCCGTCGTGGTCCCGCGGCGCGACCTCTCCGGCCTGCCCGCGTGGGCCGCCGAGTCCGCCGCCCCGGCGCTCAAGTTCGTCCAGAACTGCGAGAACGCCCTCTTCCAGCGCCCCGACGACGCCATCCACCGCGGCTACGACAAGCACACCGAACGCGACTTCTCCCGCCCCGGAAACTTCTTCTCCAACTACGAGCCGCTCACCCGCGAGCAGGGCCGCGCGATCGTCGAAGACGCCATCGGCTTCGACACCTTCACCGACCCGATCCGCCAGCTGTTCACCGATTTCGCCCTGACCGAGGGCCCCTCATTCCTCGCCTCGCCGGCGCATCCGCGCATCGTCGACGGCAAGCCCACCAAGAATCCGCGCTACCTCCAGCGCCGCCCCGACCTCGAGGATCCCCGCACGTCGTATCTCGCGCAGGTCGGTGCCCAGCTTTACCGCCGCATCCCGGTCGGCGGCCCCGCGCTCTTCCCCGTCGGCGCCGTCCTCGCGGGCCGCCGCCTCAATCCGCCCGAGCCCGGCATCCGCCCAATGGCCGTCTTCGGCCCGGTCCACTATCAGGAACTGCCCGAGGCGTTCATGGACTTCATCGCCAGCCTCACCGGCAAGTCCCCTTCGACCACCGGCGCCGGCTCCGAAGGCGCGCTCACCAAGGCCCCCTTCAACGCCCTCCCGCCGATCCACGATCTCAACGCCGCCCTCGTCTCGTATATCCTCACCGACCTCGCCGTGTTTTCGTCCGCCGCCGGCTGGCTCGGGCCGAAATACCGCGTCGATCACGACATCAGCCTCCTCGTGCCCGAGATCTGGGCCCGCATGAGCCCCGAGGAGCGCACGCCGCAATTCCTCATCGCGCACGGCTACCTCGAGCGCTGTGAGGATTGGGACCTCGACGGCAAACGCGTCCTCGCCAGCCGCCTCGGCTACCGCATCACATCGCGCTTCGTGCAGACCTTCTGCGGCCGCGTGCTCAGCAACCCCAGCACGCTCTTCAGCGAAGAGCAGCTCCGCCCCGAGTTGCAGGACCGCGCCGTCTTCGCCGACGGCATGGAGAATATCGTCCAGGCCATGCGCACCGCCGCGCAGAATTATTTCTCCGACGGCTCGATCGCGCACGCCGTGCCGCCGCTCCAGGCGCTCCTTCACGTCATGCGCGACGGCACCTGGCAGGGACACGATGCCGCCTCGCCGGCCTTCCGCGCGCTCTTCTCGCGCGAGACGCTGCTGCAAAGCGACTGGTATGCCGCCCGCCTCGCCGCCCAGCAGCAGCACGACATCGTCGCGTGGGACCTGCGCGTGGCCTACCTCGAAAAACTCCTGCGCCGCGAGAACTACGCCGACGTCGCCGAGCATCTCAGCCTCGAGCGCCGCCTCGCCGAAGCCCGCGACCACGCCGCCGCTGCCCGCGCGTCGATCTACCCGTCGTCGCTCGTCGGCACCCTCGGCCTCGATCCCGCCCTCGTGCCGCCCACGCGCACCTGACCCCTCCGGATCGTCCGGAAAAGGAAAACGCGGCCCGCCCGGCCGCGTTTTCTGTTTTCGGGTGCCCGCGCCGCATCGCACCTTCCCGCGCATCCCGGCGGCCGGTCGCGCGTCATTCCGCAAACGCGCGATTGCTTCCCGCCGCCGCGCCAATTTTCTCTTCCGTCCCCACATGGAATCCCCGACCCACCCTGCCCGGCGCAGGTCGCTCGTGCTCGCGAGCGCCGCCGCCGCCTTCGCCGCCGCGCTCGTTTCCTCCGCGCCCGCCCAACCGGCCAAACAGCCGACCAAGACCCCGGCCCCCGCGACGCTCCAGGAGCCGCCGCAGGCTTTCGTCCCCACCGAGATGCTCGCCGCGCCGGAAGGCTTCGAAGTCTCCGTCTGGTCACGCACCCCGATGTTCCGCCAGCCGTCCAATCTGGACGTCGACGCCGCCGGCCGCGTCTGGGTCACCGAGGCCTACAACTATCGCCGCCATCAGGGCAAAGATCCCGCCGGCGACCGCGTCGTCGTCCTCGAGGATACCGACGGCGACGGCAAGGCCGACAAGAGCACCGTCTTCGTGCAGGAGCCCGCCCTCCTCGCCCCGCTCGGCATCGCCGTCATCGACAACAAAATCTACGTCTCCTGCGCGCCCGACATCATCGTCTACACCGACGTCGACCGGAACCTGAAGTTCGATCCCGCCATCGACAAACGCGAGGTGCTCCTCACCGGCTTCGACGGCCGCAACCACGACCACTCGCTCCACTCCGTCACGCAGGGCCCCGACGGCAAACTCTACTTCAACCACGGCAACGCCGGCGCGAAGTTCACCGACAAATCCGGCCGCACCTTCCGCAACGGCTCGTTCTACGATCCCACCAAGAGCGGCGGCGGCGCCAAACTCTTCGACGTCGCCCCGCCCGACTACTCCGGCGAGAAAAGCGACGACGGCCACGTCTACGTCGGCGGCACCGCCTTCCGCATGAATTCCGACGGCACGATGGTCGAGCCGATCGGCTACAACTTCCGCAACTCCTACGAACAGACCGTCACCTCCTTCGGCGACGTCTTCAATAACGACAACGACGACCCGCCCGCCGCCCGCACCGGCTTCCTCATGGAATACGGCAACGTCGGCTTCACCTCCCGCGACGGCAAACGCCAGTGGCGCGCCGACCAGCGCCCCGGTCAGTCCACCGCCGTCGCCGAGTGGCGGCAGGACGACCCCGGCGTCATTCCCGCCGGCGACATCTACGGCAACGGCGCCCCCACCGGCATCGCGTTCTACGAGGGCGATGCCTTCGGCGACCAGTGGCGCGGCCTGCTCCTCTCCTGCGAGACCTCGCGCAACGTCGTCTGGGGCTACAAGCCCGTGCACGACGGCGCCGGCTACAAGCTCGAGCGCTTCCAGTGGCTCACGTCCAACAAGGAGCAGGAACTCGCCGGCATCGACGGCATGCGCGGCAAGCTCGCCGCCGAGATGCTCAAAACCTGGTTCCGCCCGTCCGACGTCACCGTCATGCCCGACGGCTCCATCCTCGTCGCCGACTGGTTCGATCCGCGCACCGGCGGCCACGCCGCCCTCGACAGCAGCTTCAGCGGCACGATCTACCGCATCACGCCCAAGGGCAAAAAACTCACCGCCCCGAAGCTCAATCTCGACACCGTCGAAGGCCAGATCGCCGCGCTCAAGAGCCCCGCGGTCAACGTCCGCGCCGTCGGCTTCAACAAACTCAAGGCCGCCGGCACCGCCTCCGTCGCCCCGGTCGCCGCGCTGCTCGGCGACAAGAATCCCTACATCCGCGGCCGCGCGATCTTCCTCCTCGCCCAGCTCGGCGCCCCCGGCCTCGCCAAGGTCGAGGAACAGCTGCGCTCGCCCGATGAGATGACGCGCATCGCCGCCTTCCGCGCCCTGCGCCGCGCGCACGATCCCCGCGCCTCCGACTCCGTCCTCCCCGGCAAGATCCTCGCCCACGCCCGCAACCTCGCGATCGACAGCTCCGCCGCCGTGCGCCGCGAGGTCGCCCTCTACCTCCGCGACGTGCCCTTCGCGCAGGCGAAAGACATCCTCCTCACGCTCGCCAAGGGCTACGACGGCAAGGACCGCGCCTACCTCGAAGCCTGGGGCATCGGCGCGAAACACAAGGAGGCCGACGTCTACGCCGCCCTCAAGGCCTCCGCCCCGGGCGCCGACGCCGCCAAGTGGCCCGCCAGCTACGCCAACCTCATCTGGCGCCTCACCCCCGTCGGCGCCGAACGCGACTTCACCGCCCGCGCCCAGGCCGCCGCGCTGCCGGAACGCGACCGCGTCGCCGCCGTCACCGCCCTCGGCTTCATCCGCACCAAGGAGGCCGCCCAAGGCCTGCTCGATCTCGCGGAGAAAGCCTCCGGCATGGTGAAGAGCCACGCGATGTGGTGGCTGCTGAACTACAAGGACCTCAACTGGGCCACCGTCGGCGTCGACGCCCAGCTCAAGCAGCGCGGTATCTACAACCCCGATACCGCCAGCGTCGCCCCGTCCGTCGTGCCCGAGCCGACCGAGACCAAGCTCCCGCCCGCGGCGCAGATCGTCCGCCTCACCGGCAACGCCGCCAAGGGCGCCACCACCGCCCAGGCCTGCCTGCTCTGCCACCGCATCGGCGACAAGGGCATGGACTACGGTCCCTCGCTCACCGGCTGGGCGCGCGGCCAGTCCGCCGAAGTCGTGATCAACTCGATTATCAACCCGTCCGCCGACATCGCCCACGGTTTCGACGGCTCCGAGGTCGTGCTTCGCGACGGCGGCAAGGTCCACGGCATCGTCCTCAGCAGCGGCGATCCGCTCATCGTGATCTCCACCGGCGGCCTCACCCAGATGATCCCTGCCGCCAAGACCCGCGGCCGCCCGCAGCCGCTCGGCCGCTCCCTGATGCTCAGCGCCGAACAGCTCGGCCTCTCCGCGCAGGACGTCGCCGACATCGCCGCCTACCTGCGGACGCAGTGATCTGAGCCGACGCATCACCTCCGAGGCCGGCCGGGCGCATGCGCTCCGCCGGCCTTTTTCCTGGCCGCGTCCCACGCGCGGCTGCCGGCGCACTCCGCTCAGATCGCCGCCGACTCGGCGCCGCGCGGGACGGTTGCGTCCGGCTGCGCCACCGCGAGTTCGACGGAAAAAATGGCGCCGCCGTCCGACGGCGATTCGACGGTGATCCTGCCGCCGTGGAGCCGCACGATCTCAAACGCGATCGAAAGCCCGTAGCCGTGCGAGGTCTGCCCGTTGGTCGGCCGGGCCGACGCTCTTTCGAACGGTTCGTAGAGCCGCTTCACATCCTCCACCGAGAGCCCCGGTCCCTGGTCGCGCACGTTCAACCGCCACCACCCGCCCGCAGGTTCGATCGCAAGCGTCACGCGGCTGCCCTGCGGGCTGAACTTGAGGGCATTGTCGACGAGGTTGTTCAGCACCTGCCGGAACCGGTTCGTGTCCACCTCGGCCCACGCCGCCAGGCCGTCCGGAATCGCCGTCACCAGCCATTGCCCGTTGGAACGCGCCAGCCACTGCTGCTCTTCCGCCACGGCGCGCACGAGGTCGGCCAGATCGACGCGATCGCAGTTCAAGACCAGCTTGCCGGACTCCAGGGCCGCGATGTCGAGAAAGTCGCGCGCATGCCCGATCACGCGGTTCAACTGCCCCTGGATGCTCGCCAGCAGATCGTCCACCGCGCCCAGCTGGCGCGTCGCGCGCAGGTGCCCCACCGCGTGGCTCACCGAGGCGAGCGGTGCGCGGATATCGTGCGCCGCCACTCCGAGCAGCCGCGTCTTCATTCGATCCGCGTCCTCCGCCGCCGCCCGCGCCCGGAGCGCTTCCGCCAGCACCGCATTGCGCGCTTTCAGCCGCTGCCGCTGAAACACGATCACTGCCGCCGTGAGCAGCACCGCGACGGTCGCCGCGCCGCCCAGGGCCAGCTTTTCCCAGCGCGCGCGCGCCAGCTCGGTCTCGTGGGCGGCCTGCTTGCGCTGCAGCTCGACCAGCGCCTGATCCCGCCGCACCGCGTCGAATCTCTCCCGCAGCTCCGCCAGCCGCTTCCGGCTGGCCTCGTTCACCATCTTCTCCCGCAGCGCCGTCGCCCGCCGCGTGTAATCGAGCGCCGCGCGGAAATCACCGAGCGCTTCCTGCACGAGGGCAAACTCGCCGTAGTAGCTGGCCAGCGCCACCGGCGTGCCGACCGCTTCCACGACCGACAGTCCGCGCTCGAGTTCGCGTTTCGCTTCCGCCGGCCTGCCCAGCAGCCGCAGGGCTGCGGCGATCGTGCGCCGCGCGTTCGCGATGTTGGGCCGCAACCCCAGCCGCAGATGGATCTCCAACGCCTCCCGGGCCAGCGCCAGCGCCTCCTCCGCGCGCCCTTCGTCGGCGTGGATCATCGCGCGGTTGAGCTTCGTGTTGGCCTCGGCCGCCGGCCACCCGCCCGCCGCCTCGCACGCCGCCTGCGCCACATCGTAGGCCGCCATCGCCTCCGCGTTGCGGCCATGGTCGCTCAGACTGTTTCCGAGATTGATCGCCGCCGTGGCCACCATCTCGTGGTCGCCGTGCCGCCGCGCACTCTCGATCGCGCGTTCGAAATAGGCTTTCGACTCCTCCCATTGCTCCGCCCGGGCCGACACCAGACCCGCCGCATTGTAGACCGCCGCGTGCGCCTCCGACTCCGGCAATCGCGCGAGCAACCCAAGCGCCCGCTGCACCGCCTCGAGCGCCGCCGGCCGCCGCCCCGCCCGCAGCTCCGTGTGCGCCATGAAGGTGAGGAAACGCAGCCGCAGCCCGTCGTCGTTCCACCTCGCCGCCTCCGCCTCGCCGGCCGCAGCCCGGCGGATCGCGTCTTCGTCGAGTCCCTTGCGCCGCTCGATGCGCGCCAGCTCCAACTCCGCGGTGAGCTTCTCGTGCGGCGAACCCGCGACCGCGGCGGCCGCCGCCGCATGGGCCAGCGCCTTGTCGGCGTTGCTCACCGCCCGCGCCAGTTTCATCCGCAGCTCGAAGCGCTCTGCCGGCGCCGCCGACTCGAGCTGTTTCTCCAGCGCCTCGATCCGTGCCCGCGCCGTCGGCCGCGCTTCCATCGGCGCATCTGCAGTCTGCGCCCACGCGCCGGCAGCCGCGGCGAGCAGCGCCCCAACCCACGTCAACCATCTGACCGGGAAAGATGGCATCTTCCGCAAACTCTCCGGGAAGCCGGCCGCTCAGCAAGTCCGACGATGCCGCCCCGCGATTTTACTGCCGACCCCGGCCGGGCCACTCCCCCGTGAGTTTAACCCCTGCCGCACACACCATCCTCGATGCCCAAATCCTCCATTCAGCTTCATTTACCCTGCATTCCGCGGCATCCGCGGTAGAAAACAAAACCCCCGTAACCTTGCGGTTACGGGGGTTAAATTGGGTGCAGGGGTTGGATTTGAACCAACGACCTTCAGGTTATGAGCCTGACGAGCTACCAGGCTGCTCCACCCTGCAACAAATGGGAGGCGGAAAGTCCTCACCGTCCCTGCCACTGTCAACGACCTTTTTCGCAGATTCCCGGAATTCTTTCGCGCCCGCACGCCCGAGACGCCAGCCACCCGCGCGCCGACCGGAATTCGCACTTGCCTCCCGCCGCCGCGCCCGGTCTGTTGGCCGGCTCTTTGTCAGGAATAACCATCAACTAGAACCAACCGACATCCATCGATCGCAAGGCGGCCCTCCGGCCGACCTGTGTATCGCTCGATACATCAGATCAACCATGAGCATCAGCGTAACTCCCAAGGACCTCCTCGACGCCGGCGTCCACTTCGGCCACCAGACCAAGCGCTGGAACCCCCGTTCCAAGCCCTTCATCTTCGATCACCGCCAAGGCGTGACGATCATCGATCTGGGCAAGACCCACGATGCCCTCGCCAAGGCCTGCACGTTCCTCGAGGACACCGTCGCCAACGGCGGCAATGTCCTCTTCGTCGGCACCAAGCGCCAGGCCAAGGACATCGTCCGCGAGGCCGCCGCTTCCGTGAATATGCCGATGTGCGTCGATCGCTGGCTCGGCGGCACGCTCACGAATTACGAGACCGTCAAGAAGTCCGTCGCGAAGTTTAAGAAGTATCAGGCGATGGAGACGTCCGGCGAGCTCTCCAAGCTCCCCCGCAAGGAAGAGTCCGCCATCAAGCGCGAGATGACCCGCATGCAGAAGAACTTCAGCGGCATCTCCGAGATGGGCGGCCTGCCCACCGCGATGTTCGTCGTCGACGTGAATCACCACAAGATCGCCGTCGCCGAAGCCGCCCGCGCCGGCATTCCCTGCGTCGCGATCGTCGACACCAATTCCGATCCCGGCACCGTCTCGCACCCGATCCCGGGCAACGATGACGCCGTGAAGTCGATCCGCATCATCGTCGAGACCGTCACGGGCGCGATCCAGAGCGGCCTCGCCCTGCGCGAGACCCGCCGCGCCCAGCGTGGTGCTGCCGACCTCAAGGGCGTCACCGCCGGTGTCGAGACTGCCGCCGCCGCTCCTGCGGCCGCCGCGGGCGAAGAAGATGTGCTCGCCAAGGTCGTCGATCTCCCGGCGGACGTCGCCGCCGTGGTCGAGGGTGAGACCGAAGGCGCCGCCTCTCCCGCGGCCAAGAAGAAGCCGGTCCGCGCCAAGCGCCCCGCCGTCAAGGCCGAGTAACGCGCCGCCGCCCAGCCAATCCTCAGCATTCGTTTCATGAGCACCACCACCATCTCCGCCCAAGCCGTCGCGGACCTCCGCGAAAAGACCGGCGCCGGCCTGCTCGATTGCAAGAAGGCCCTCACCGAGGCCAACGGCAACGTCGAGGAAGCGATCACCATCCTTCGCAAGAAGGGTGCCGCGTCCGCCGCCAAGAAGGCCGAGCGCGTCACCAAGGAAGGTGTGATCGAGAGCTACATCCACGTCGGCGGCAAAGTCGGCGTGCTGATCGAGGTCAACTGCGAGACCGACTTCGTCGCGCGCAACGAAGACTTCCGCGTCTTCGTGAAGGACCTCTGCCTGCAGATCGCCGCCGCGAGCCCGCTCTACGTCTCCCGTGAGCAGGTCCTCGAGTCCGATCTCCAGCAGGAGCGCGACATCGCCGCGGCCCAGGTCGTCGGCAAGCCGCCCGCCGCCGCGCAGAAGATCGTCGAAGGCAAACTCGAGAAGTATTACTCGACCGTGTGCCTCGTCGATCAGCCGTTCGTGAAGCAGCCGGAGAAGACCGTGAAGGAGATGATCACCGAGAAGATCGCCAAGATCGGTGAGAACATCCAGGTCCGCCGGTTCGTCCGCTATCAGCTCGGTTCCTGATCCGTTCGACGCGTTTCCTTTCGCAAGGCGCGCCCGTTTCGCGGGCGCGCCTTTTTCTTGCCCCCTTCGCCGCCGCACCTGCCGGCGATTGCGACGCCCCGTCCGGCCTGCACGCTACCCGCATGTCCCACTTCCGCGCCTTCGCCCGCGCAACCGCCATCTGGCTCGCGCTCGCCAGCGTCAGCAGCGGTGCCGCCCCGTCCTCGGTCCGCCCGCGCGCCCGTGACCTCGGTATTCCTTTCGAGGGAAAACCCGGCCCGTTCAACGCCATCACCGATGTCGCCGGCGTCACCGTGGGCCACACCACCCTCATCTCCGGCGAAGGAAAACTCACCGTCGGCCGCGGCCCCGTCCGCACCGGTGTCACCGCGATCCTCCCCCGCGGCCCGGCGCCCGACGCCCCGGCCGTTTTCGCCGGCACCTTCGCCCTCAACGGCAACGGCGAGATGACCGGCACCGCCTGGATCGAGGAGTCCGGCCTGCTCGAGGGTCCGGTCCTGCTCACCAACACCCACAGCGTCGGCGTGGTCCGCGACGCCGTGATCGCCTGGAAATCCCGCCGCAGCGGCGCCCAGGGCAGCACGTCGTGGTCGCTGCCGGTCGTCGCCGAGACGTGGGACGGCTGGCTCAACGACATCGATGGCTTCCACGTGAAGCCCGAACACGTCTTCCACGCCCTCGAGACCGCCGCCACCGGCCCGGTCCCCGAGGGCAACGTCGGCGGCGGCACCGGCATGGTCGCCTACGAATACAAGGGCGGCATCGGCACCGCGTCGCGCCTCCTCGCGTCCGACCTCGGCGGATACACCGTCGGCGTCCTCGTGCAGGCCAATCACGGCGTGCGCCGCCAACTCACGCTCGCGGGCGTGCCGGTCGGACGCGAAATCGGCGGCGGCCGGCGCCGCTTCGCCGGCTCCGATCCCCACGACCTCGCCGGCCTCTCCGTCGGCGAGACCGGCTCGATCCTGATCGTCGTCGCGACCGATGCGCCGCTCATGCCGCATCAGCTCAAACGCCTCGCCCGTCGCGCCGCCCTCGGCCTCGCCCGCACCGGAGCGATCTCCGGCAACGGCTCCGGCGACCTGTTTCTCGCCTTCTCCACCGCCAACGCCGCCGCCACCGCGCGGGACTCCGGCCACGACGACTCTCCCGCCGCTTTTGCGCCGTCCGCGCTGCAGGCCCTCACCCATCACGCCATGAACCCGCTCTTCGAGGCGACCGTCGCCGCGACCGAGGAGGCGATCGCCAATGCCCTCGTCGCCGCCACCCCGATGACCGGCCGCGACGGACACCACGTCGACGCCCTCCCGCACGACCGCGTGCGCGAGCTCATGCTGCGGTTCCACCGTCCGGCCGCGCCCGCTCCCGCCGCAGCGTCGCCGGCCGCAGCGCCCCGCTGACGATTTTCAGTCGCCCCACCCGCCGCTCCCTCCTGCACTGGGGCGCGATGACGTTCTCCCACCCAGCCCGCCTCGGCCGTGCGTTGCGCTCCATGCTCGTCGTTCTCGGCCTGGTCTCCGCCGCGCTCGAGGCCCGCATCGATGTCCTTCTCGTGCCACCAGGCGACGGCGCCGTCGCCGCCACCGCCGGACTTCCGCTCAAACTCCATCTCAACAATCCCGGCAGCGAAGCCGCTCGCATCAAACTCCCGGCGCTGATCGAGGCCACCTACGCCTGCGGCGATCATCACGGTCGCGCGTTCTTCACCCTCGTCGATCCACCGCCGGACAACTCCCACACCTACACGATCGGCGCCGCCGACTTTGCCGTGATCACGTTGCGGCTGACCGAGCCCCTGCAGGGCGGTGGCGCCGTCGTCTCCCTGCGCCTCACCCATCCCGCGAGCAACGTCATCCTGTTTCGCCGCGCCGATGTCTCCCCGTCGCGCCCGGCAGCCGTCATCGCCGCCGCACCGTCGCCATCCGCCGCCTCGACGGATCGCTCCGCCACTTCGGGCGACGTCGCCCGGACTTCGACTCGTCCCGCCGCGCCGCCGCTCGATCTGACCAGCGACCTCGAGAAAATGCGCCGGCACATCTCCAGCTACGACCCCATCTACTTCGCCGTCGGCTCCCGCGAACGCCTCAACGCCCGCTTCCAATTCAGTTTCAAATTCCGTCTCTTCGAGGAGCGCGACGACCTGCCCGAGGAACCGTTCTGGAAAAAACGTCTCCGCGAACTGCACTTCGCCTACACGCAGACGTCGATCTGGGACCTCGAGAGCTTCTCCAAGCCTTTCTACGATTCGAGCTACAAGCCCACGCTCTTCCTCCTCCATCGGCTGAAGCAGACGCCCCTCGGCCTCGATCTTTCACTCCAGGCCGGCGGCCAGCACGAATCGAACGGCAAGGGCGGCGGCTCGGCGCCCACGTTTCCCGCCGGCGGTCTGATTTCCACCACGAATCGCACCAAGCACCCCCTCGACACCCGCAGCCTCAACACCCTCTACGTCCTGCCGCGCGTGCGCTGGGCGGACAGCGACCGCAACTTCGTCGAGGTCGGCGCCCGCCTGAGCGGCTATTTCCAGCACGACGAAAACGACGACATCGAATCCTACCGCGGCAACGTCGAGCTCACCGTGCGCGGCGGTCAGGACCGCGGCCTGCAACTCGCGCTGCACCTCCGCGGCCGCCCCGGTCGCCACGGCAGCGTCGAATTCAATCTCACCTGGCCCGCCAACCGCACGCTGCTTCTCCGCGATTTCGCCCCGTCCCTCGGCGGTTACGCCCAGATCCAGTATTTCAACGGCTACGGCGAGAGCCTGCTCGACTACGATGTCCGCCGCCGCGATCAGCTGCGCTTCGGTCTGATGATCGTGCGCTGACCGCGCACCGCGCCGCTCCGCCGGCGCCGCGTCAGCCGAAGGTCGTCCACGCCCACACGCCGATGTGCAGCGTCGCGCACGCAGCGAGGCCCGCCGCGACATCGTCACCGACCACGCCCCATCCTCCCGGCAGCGCCTGCAGCCGCCGGATGCCGAGCGGCTTCGCGATATCGAAGAGCCGGAACAACAGGAAACCCGCCAGCAGCAGCGCCCACTCCGGCGCCGCCCCGACCAAATTGCGCCAGCCGAGGAAACACAGCGGGATCGCGATCACCTCATCGAGAATGATCTTGCCCGGATCCTTCTCCCGCAGCCGCACCTCCGCCTCACCGCAGAGTCCGACGGCGAGATAGGCCGCGACCACGCTCACGACCAGCACCTCTCCCGCGCTGGCCGTCGGCAGGAACACACAGAACAGGAGCAGCCCCGCCAGCGAACCCCAGGTGCCGGGCGCCGGCAGCCGTGTGCCGAGCGGACCCAAGGTCGCCACGCCGACCACCAAGGCCGTCGGCAACCATCGGGACCAAACGGGTTGCCGCAGCATGTCAGGACATCAGCACGTGCCCGTGCCGGCGCAGATACGACACCCCCGAGGTGATGGTCAGCACCGCCGAAAGCACAAACAGCCCCATCCCGATCCCCTGCACCGTGTGCACCACCGCCAAATCGATGCCCGCACTGTCCTCCCGCAGCATCCGTGCGCCCATCAGCCACCCGATCGCGTTCAACTGCACAAACGTCTTCAGCTTCCCCCCCGTGTCCGCCTCGACGACATGTCCCTTGGCCGCCGCCGCCGCCCGCAGGCCGGAGATCGCAAACTCGCGGCACAGGATGCAGAGCAGCAGCATCATCGCCCCGATGTTGTAGCCCGCGAAATAATCGCCGTTCACCAGCCCGGCCATCACGCCGATCACCAGCACCTTGTCGATGACCGTGTCCATGAACCGACCGAACGGCGACACGATGCCCCAGGAGCGGGCGAGCTTGCCATCGAGCCAGTCGGTCAACGCCGCCGCGATGAACAGCCAGAACGCCAACGTCGACGCCAAGTTGAACTCCGCATACATCAAGCCCACCACGATGAACATCAGCGGCACGCGCGAGATGGTGAGGATGTTCGGTAGGTTCATGTTTACCTGAAAGACGGGAGAAATCGCGTGCCGTTCCAGTGAACGCAAGCGCGGAGCAGGATACGCGCCGGCCACGACGGCCCGCGCGCCCGCGGGTCGCCGCCAAAAACCTGTCGCCAGCCGCGCGGACCTGCTTTTCCTTCCGCGCACCGTGCCCTCGCGTCACTGCATCTACCCCGGGACCTTCGATCCCATCACCTACGGTCACCTCGACGTGCTTTCGCGCGCCGCGCGGCTCTTCGACCATGTGACGGTGGCGATCGCCGAGAACGCGGGTGCCGGCAAGGCGCCGCTTTTTTCCGCGGCGGAGCGCCTCGCGATGGTGCAGCCCAACGTCGCGCACCTGCCCCATGTTTCCGTCACGACGTTCAGCGGCCTGCTCGTCGAGTTCTGCATGGCCCAGAAAGCCGATGCGATCATCCGCGGCCTCCGCGCCCTCTCCGACTTCGAGTTCGAGTTCAATATGGCCCTGATGAACCGGCACCTCGAGCCGAAGCTCGAGACGCTCTTCGTCATGCCCAACGAGCAGTTCAGCTACACCAGCTCCACGCTCGTGAAACAGGTCGCCAAGTTCGGCGGCAACGTCACGCACTTCGTGCCGCCCAACGTCGCCACCGCCCTCACCCACGCCTTCGGCAACGGCCGGAAATAACCCGGCCGCGCCTCACTGGCCCGCGGGCAGCTCGACCGCCACCGGCGTGGTTGTCCCCGGCTGCGGGAAACGGATCGCGTGCTTCCGGCCGTCGATCGCGACCTCGATCACCACCGCGCCCTCGCGCTCGCTCCGCCGCGCCTCCCACTGCGGTGTCGCCCCCGCCCGCTGCGGCACCAGCACCGTGGCCACGCCGATCTCCTTCCGCAGTTCGCTCGTGCCCGCCTCGAGGTGCCAGTGATTCGGAAAGTCGCGCGTGGGTTTCGGCGTGAAGCCGTCGGTCTGCTTGAACACGACCGGCACCGGCGCGAGATACGCGATATCGACCGCGGCGCGGGGCTGTTCCACCCGCGCCCGTCCGCGCGCCTCGTCCACCGTGAAGGCCTGCAAGCCGTGCAGCATGAACTGAAACGTCGCCGGCTGCGGCGCCACCAGCTCGTCGTAGACGACCACGAACGGCTGCGGGCCCTTCACAAACACGGTGTGCCGCCACGCCTTCTGCAGCCGCTTGCCATACGCCTCGGTCGCGTCGCCCGCGATGTAATCGTAGCGCGGCGAGAGCTGCTCCCGCGCGATCACGCCTTTCGCGGCCACCGAGTGCGGGATCTGCCCCTCGCCGTTCACGAGCACCGCATTGTGCGACCGCGTCGCGTGCACGTAGTGGTAGTGGAATTTGCTGCCGTGCAGATCGCGGTAGCCGTTCGCCACCAGCAGCGCCTCGCCATAGGCATTCAGCTGAAACGAATTCTGCGGATTGTGCCCGTGGCTCTGGGAGCCGAACGGACTCGATTTGAACAGGAAGTGCACGTCGTCGCGGCTGTCGGTCAGCGTCGTGTGCAGGCTCGCGATGCCGATGCCGCGAAACACCTTCGACGGCGGCAGATCCGTCGGCGCCTTCGCCGCGGGCAGCGCCGGCAGGTTGGCCCGATAGAGGAAGCCGAGCACGCCCGGGGTCGCGGGGATCTGCTTCGCCTTCGCCCACCAGTGCCAGTAGGCCGCGTTGCCGCCGTCGCCGCTGCGGCTGCGCGCCCGCAGATGATACTCCAGAAAACCGGGCGCGGTGAGCGGGCGCCACGAGAGATCGCCGAAGCCCGCGTTGGGTGAGTTCGGCGGCGCGATGTAGAGCGGATAGTCGCCCACCTGCGCAAAGAAGGGCTTCTTCAGCCCGTCGATTTTCAGCGCCGCCTGCGCCACCTGCAGCCACCACACCGCCTTGCTCTGGTAGCCGCTCCAGTAGCTCACGCCTTCGTGCCAGCCACCATCGTCGTCCGACCACACGGGATAGCAGGAAAAGAATTTGTTCACCGCGTAATCGACCCACTGCGGCGCCTCCGGGATCTCGTCGAGAAACGCGATGCCCGCCTCCGCGATCTTGTGCCACACGCGGTTGCCGTGGCTGTTGAACGGCCGCTGCAGGTGCCCCACCCCGCGCGCCACCTCGCCGCTGTTCCAGGCATCGAGCACGCGCTCCCGCATCGCCGCCTGGATCTTCGTCCGCTCCTCGGCCGTGAACATGTCCCACGCCCAGTCATACGCCCGCGCCGGCCGGTAGAGCAGCGGCTTGCCCGCCTCGCAGTTCAGCGCGAAGTTCGTGTTCCCCTTCGGATCCCACGCCGCCAGATGCAGCACCCACCGCCGCGCCGCCTCGCCGTAGCGCTTGTCGCCGGAAACCAGATACACAAACGCCAGCGTCTCCGCCTCGCCGCACGCCTTCTCCGTCTGCTCGCGGTTCGGCCACCAGTATTTCACCAGCTCCGCGTTGTCCTTGTCGCGTGCCGAGCCCTTGTGCGCCGGCTCCGGCGTCGGCCCCGCCTTGATGATCGCATCCGCCGCCTTCCGCAGCGCCGCAAACGCCGCCGCCTCGCGTCCGGCCGCCAGCTCCCGCAGCCGCGGCAGATCTTCCGGCCGGAGAAAGAGCCGCGGATGCTGCGCCGGCACCGCCGCCCGCTGATCCTCCCGGTTCGGCATCGGCAGCACGGTCGCTTCCGCCGCCACCACGACGCGCCGCGCCACGCTCCATTCCGACGCCTGCCCCTCCTTGTTCACATAGCGATACCGCCAGAAATACGCCCCCGGCTGCCACGCCGCGCGATGCGTGTAGGTCGGCCACGCGACCCTCTCGACCGTCGTCGTCGCCGCCGCGGGAAACTCGCGCTGCGTCGACCACTGCACCGTGTAGCTCGCCGCCCGCGCGTCGTGGACCCACGTCAGGGAGGGCGGATTCATCCGCGAGTCCGCGCCGTCCGCAGGCCGATAGCCCCACTCGTCGGGCTTGGCGGGACGCTGCTCCAGGGGCAGCGCGCCCAACGCAGTCGACGCACACCACCACGCCCCGGCGACGAGGAAAAGAAAGCAGGAGGATTTCATGCCGAATCCAGCATGACGCTTCACCCGCCCGACGGTGACACGCCGCCTTCGGCTAGAAGCGCTACCCACCACACCCGCCTTCGCTTCTGCTGCTCCCGGATCCGCGATCGTGGCAGCGCGGCCTGGTCACCTCGCCCAGAAAAGGGCTTCCCGATTGCCCACGCCTGACTCTTACTCTGCGTTGCACTGTTTTCTCGCGGTGCGGTCCTCCCCTCGACCGCACTCCCCCTTTCCCCACCCATGCTCCTCGCGTCTACCCTCCGCGTCTTGTTCCGCCTGGTAATCCCGGCCTGCGTCGTCGCCTGCGCCCTCGGCTTGGCGGGCGGCCGTGCCAACGCCGCCGAAGCGATCCTCGCCGGCAACGTCAGCAACGCCGCCACCGGCAATCTCCTCGAGGGCGCCCAGGTCTCCCTCGCGCCGCTTGGGCTGACGGCCTTCACCGACTCCACCGGCCGCTACCAGTTTCAGGGCGTCCCAGCCGGCACCTACGAACTCACGGCCACCTACATCGGCCTCGATCCGGCGAAACAGACCGTCGCCGTCACCGCCGGCCAACGCGCCTCCGCCAACTTCGATCTCACCACCGCGATCTACAAACTCGCCGAGTTCAAGGTCACCGGCGAACGCGAGGGCAACGCCGCCGCCCTCACCGCCCAGCGCAACGCCCCCAACGTGAAGAACGTCGTCGCCATCGACGCCTACGGCAACCTGCCCAACATGAACGCCAGCGAACTCGCCGTGCTCCTCCCCGGCGTCGCCGGCGAAATCAGCGACGAGGGCAACATCGTCGGCTTCACCATCCGCGGCATGGGCCCGGGCTCCAACACCATCACCATCGACGGCGCCCTCATGGGCAGCCAGGGCGGCCCCGCGCGGCAGACGCGCATGCACACCATCACCGGCTCGATGTTCGACTCGCTCGAACTGATCAAGGGCCACACCCCCGACAAGGGCGCCGACTCCCTCGGCGGCACGCTCAACCTCCGCAGCCGCTCCCCGCTCAGCATGAAGGAAAAGCGCCGCGTCACCTACAATTTCTCCGCGCGCTGGGCCGCGCCGTTCACCGAGCACATCCCGCTGCGCGAGGACCACCGCATCCACCCGCTGCTCAACGTCGCCTACCAGGAGAAATTCTCCGCCTTCCGCAGCTCCGAGGAGAATTTCGCCGTGTCCGTGAACCTCTTTTACAGCGAGCAGGCCGTCGGCTTCTACCGCGCCACCACCGACTGGCAGAACACGCTCACCGATCCCGCCTACGTCTGGGATTTCCGCACCCAGGACAATTACAACAACCGCAAGCAATCCAGCGTGAACACCAAGTTCGACTACCGCTGGTCCCCCAACACCAAGGTCTCGCTCAACCTGATCTACAACGACGCCATGGAGCGCTTCCGGCTCCGCTACTACACGCGCGCGTTCACCGGCAACCAGAACACCGTGCCGAGCGCCACCTCGGGCGTGATTCCCGGCTTCACCAACCTCGTCACGCAGGTCCGCCCGATCGCCGCGTCGACGTTCGATATCCAGTCCCAGATGTCCAATTTCTTCCACCGCCAGCGCCACGCCGACCTCGGCTTCGAGCACAAATGGGGCCCCCTCGAGGTCGACTACAACGGCGTCGTCAGCATCGACCGCATCAACGGCGGCAGCGGCGACGGCGGCGACCTCACGTTCCGCGCCACCGGCATCGGCTGGACGCTCGATCGCTCCCGCTCCGACATCCACCCGAGCTTCGTCCAGACCGGCGGCCCTTCGCTCGCCGACCCCGCCAGCTACCGCCCCCAGAATTTCATCTTCAACGACGGCTACACCGCCCACGAGATCCGCGAGTATCGCCTCAATGCCCGCTACCAGCTCCCGCTCGATTTCTCCGCGTTCCTCAAAGGCGGCGTCCGCTGGCGCGAGGAGGTCATCGAGCAGATTTCGAAGAACCGCCGCTACACGTTCTCCGGCACCTCCGCCGCCCAGCTGCCCACCGATCCCACCATCCGCACGACCGCCACGGAGACCCTCGGCCTCCGCCTCCCGCAGTGGCACACCAACGCCCTCGCCCGCGGCCGCACGCCGCTCGACTCCACGCTCTGGCGCGAGGACGTCTATTTCCGCGAGTCTTCCCGCTTCACCGGCACCCGCGGCGTCACGGAGACCGTCAGCGCGGCCTACCTCATGACGCAGGGCCGCATCAAACAGACCGGCTTCCTCGCCGGCGTCCGCTTCGAGAAGACCGAGGACGACACCTGGGGCTGGGTGCGCCAGCGCTTCGGCAGCACCGCCGCACAGCAGGCCGCCGACCCGGTCGGCTCCGCGCAGCGCGATTACGCCAACACCTTCCGCGTCACCTCGGGCAGCTACACCAAGGCCTTCCCCAGCGTGCACCTCACGCACGATTTCAACGCACGCCTCAAGGGCCGCCTCAGCTGGTCCAACAGCTTCGGCCGCCCGCCGCTCAGCAACCTCATGCCGAGCGAAACCATCAACGAGACCGAGCGCACCGTGACCATCAACAATCCCGACCTGAAGCCGCAGACCGCCGAGAACTGGGATGCGTCCCTCGAATACTACTTCGAACCGGTCGGCAGCGTCTCCGTCGGCTGGTTTCACAAGACGATCGAGGACTTCTTCCAGAATAACGTGCCGTTCGGCACCGTCGGCGTCGGCGCCAACAACGGCTTCAACGGCGAATACGAGGGCTTCAGCCTCCAGGGCCGCGGCAACCTCGGCCAGGCCGTGATCCAAGGCTGGGAACTCAGCTACCAGCAACAGCTCACCGCCCTGCCCGGCCTGCTCCGCGGCCTCGGCGTCTTCGCCAACTACACCTACCTCACCACCCACGGCAACTGGGGCGGCGGCGTCTCCCTCAGCACCAACCGCGTCCCCGGCTTCATCCCCCGGACCGGCAACCTCGGCCTCAGCTGGCGCCACCGCGGATTCAGCGCCCGCGTGAACGCCACCTACACCGGTGGATATCTCGACTCGGCCAACGTCGCCAACCCCGCGCTCAACCTGCACCGCGTCGAGCGCACGATCGTCAACGCGGGGTTCGCCTACCAGCTCCGCCCCTCCGTCAGCCTCTCGCTCGATGTCGCCAACATCTTCAACGAACGGCAGGCCTTCTACCGCGGCTTCTCCGACCGCATCCAGAGCGCGATCATCCCCGGCACGACCCTGACCTTCGGCGTAAGCGGCCGGTTCTGACGCGTCGCCGAGGCCGCCGCCCTCGTCGTCGCGACCGGGAGCCACCGGCCAACTCGGCCGCCGCCCCACCCGCCGCTTCGGCCTCGCCCGGCGGCGGCCGGTGACCTTGGATCCGTCCGTGTCCGACTCCGCCGCTCCCACGAAACTGCCCGCCCACCGCGTCGTCCGCCAGGAGACGCTCGCGGTCGCGCCCGAGGTGCTCTCGCTGCCGCTCGCGGAGCCGTGGCGCCGACTCGGCGCCATGAGCGTCGATCTGCTCGCCGTGGCCCTCCTCTCGATCCTTTCCGGCCCGTGGCTCGGCCTCGCCACCGGCGCGATGCTCATCGTCCTCTTCGGCAACTCCGCCACCGCACCGCTGCCGCTCAAAATCATCCGCTCGGTCTGCCGCGTCCTCGGCGGCGGCATCGCGCTCCTCTCCGTGCTCGCGCTCGGACACGTTTCCCTGCTCCGGGACAACGCCGTCCACCTCGATGCCTTCACCGGCCGCCCGCCGAGCCCCGCCATGCAGGAGAGTCACTTCCTCGCCCCCGACGCTTCCACCGGTGAAGTCCGCACGGTGGCCGACAAACTCCAGCGTCAGGTCGAGGCGCTGAAACAGGAGGTGCGCGACCGCGAGCAGGCCAGCGGCTCATGGCTCCACCAGGCGCGCGCGTTCACCAACGCGCTCGGCGTGTCCTTCGGTTGGTCCGGCGCCTACTTCACCCTGCTCGCCGGCTTCTTCAGCGGCCGCACGCTCGGCAAGCTCCTCTTCGGCATCCGCGCCGTGAAGATCAACGGCCAGCCCTTCACCTTCTTCGATGCCTTCATCCGCCACGGCGGCTACGTTGCCGGTATCGCGATGGGCTTCACCGGCTTTCTGAAACTCCTCTGGGACCCGAATCGCCAGGCCGTCGAAGACCGCGTGGCGAGCACCGTCGTGGTGCGGTAACGCCCTTCGCCGTCCGCAGCCGCCGGCGCCCGCACCCGGTCCGCGCCGCGCCGCGGCCTACTTCCCTTCCTTCGCCCACTGCTTCATGAGGGCGATGTTCTTCTCCGTGATCGACTCACCCTTCCGGTTGGCGCGGCCGCCCGTGTAGACGTCCATGTCGCTGTCATACATTTTCTCCGCCTCCGGCCCCTTGTCCTTCGTCTCCGCGATCCAGCGATCCAACATCCGGCGGCTGTTATCCAGCTGCGCCCGATAGGCCGGATCGGCCGCGAGGTTCTTCACCTGCCAGCGATCCTTCGTCCATTCGTAGAGTTCCTCCGCGGGCCGCGTCGGGCTGAACAGCAGCTGCTCCTGCAGCGGATCGAGTTTCCGCGCCGCATGCAGTTCCCGCAGGTTCTGCACGATCGACTTGCCGTCCTTGTAGGCGTTGGGCTGCAGATGCGGACGCTGCGGGTGGAAGTTCCGGATGTAGAGGAACTGCCCGGTCCGCACACTGCGGATCCACTCGACGGTCTCGTCGCAACGATCGCGGGCCGCATACACCGCCGCCCGCGGCCGGTAATCGCGGGCAAAGACATCCTTCGCCTGCATATACGCCGGCACGCCGATGCCCGCCTTCGCGAGCGAGATGGCGGCGAGATCGATCAGCTCGATCAGATCGTCGCGCACCTTCCCGCGCTCGATCCCCGGGCCGCGCACCACGAACGGCACATGGGTGCCTTCGTCGTAGAGAAACTGCTTCCCGCGCGCATGGCTGATGCCGTGGTCGGTCGTGAAGATCACGAGCGTGTTCTCCAGAATTCCTTCCTGCTCCAGGCGCGCGAGGACGTCGCCCACGTGCTTGTCCGTGAAACGCACCGAGTCGAGATACGCCGCCCAGTCGCGCAACTGCACCGGATCGCGCGGGTAATACGGCGGCAGCGACACGGCATTGGGATCGGTCGCTCCACCCAGCTCCGACTGCGCGCGCTCGAGCAGCCGCCGCGCCGACTCGTCCGTGCCCCCGCGCAGTTTCCCGCCCGCCAGCTGCACCTGCATGAAAAACGGCTGCCCCGGCTTCCGCCCCGCCCAGTCGGCGGAGTCATACATCTGCGGATCCCACTCGAAATTGTAATCCGTCTTCCCGAGTCCGCGCGCGCCCTCGCCACCCTCGCCGCCTTTTTTCGCGTTCTTGGCCTTGCCCGTCCGGCTTACCGCGGGGAGCCCGCTCCCGATGCAGGTGTAGTAGCCGGCACGCTGAAACAGCAACGGCACCGGCACGATGCCGTCGGGCAGGCGGATTTTCTCCACGCCGCGGCCGCTGCGGTGGTGGTGCGAGCCGATCGTCGTCTGATACATCCCGGTGATGAACGCCGAACGGCACGGCGAACACACGGGCGCCGTCGTGTAGGCGCGGGAAAAGCGCGTTCCTTCGCGGGCCAGCCGGTCGACATGGGGCGTGCGGATCGCGGTCTCGCCGTAGGAGCCGAAGTTCGCCGACATGTCGTCGACGATAAACCAGAGGATATTCGGCCGGGAGTCGGCCGCGGCGGCGGCCGCCGCACCCAACGAACACGCGGCCAGCCAGCGAAGAATACGGGGAAACAGGGGCATGGCTCACCTCAAGCGACCACCGGGGCTCGGGCAAACCGATTCCCATCGTGCTCGGGGCAGCCCCGTGCCCACGGGAGTTCTCGGCCGACGCGGCATCCACCCGAGCCCTCCCGGGAAATTCCGCCCGTCGCGGCCTGCCCGTCAGCGCGGGCGCGCCGCACCCGCGGGCTAGTCCACCAGCACGCGCGACTGCACCTCGACGGACCCTTTGTTGAAGGGAGGAAAGAGCAGCAGCAGCGCACGCTGCTTCGGCGCGAGACTGAGCTGGGCGGAGAACGCCGGGTAACTGCG
>JACCED010258309.1_pt1 | contig 32426 bp, 30 predicted proteins | sample 7455021 | NCBI WGS metagenome assembly JACCED01 (sample SAMN15323456, study PRJNA562643) | freshwater metagenome | isolation source: river surface water | place: USA:Blue River Watershed | collected 2017-08-19 | reverse complement strand
TCACTTGCCAGAAAGCCTTGAGTTCGCGATACTTACGGGTTCCCTGCCACCATTTTTTGACTGGATGAAATTCTAAATGCCTGTTGTTCGCGTGAAAGAAAATGAGCCCTTCGAGGCCGCCCTCCGCCGCTTTAAGCGCACGATCGAGAAGATCGGCCTTTTGACAGAACTCCGCGCACGCGAGTTCTATGAGAAACCCACCGCGGAGCGCAAGCGTAAAAAGGCTGCTGCCGTTAAGCGCCACTATAAGCGCGTTCGCAGCATGATGCTTCCCAAGCGCAAGTACTAATTGGGCGTCAAAGAACAACTCCAAGAAGATATTAAGTCCGCGATGCGGGCTAAAGAGTCGGATCGTCTCACGACGCTTCGGCTCTTCTCTGCGGCCATCAAGCAAAAAGAAGTGGATGACCGCGTCACCCTCGACGATGCCGCTGTCCTGTCGGTGCTCGAGAAGATGATCAAGCAACGGAAAGACTCGATTAGCCAGTTCCAGGCCGGTGGCCGGCAGGATCTGGTGGACAAAGAGCAGGCCGAGCTCGCCGTTTTGTCTGCTTATCTCCCCGCACAACTCTCCGAGGCCGAGGTGGCCGCCGTGATCGATGCCGCTATCGCATCGACGGGTGCTGCGGGCCCCCAGGATATGGGCAAGGTTATGGCCGTTATCAAGCCTCAGCTTGCTGGGAAGGCCGATATGGGCGCAGCCTCTGGGCTCTTGAAGGCAAGACTCGCGAAATAAGGTCCGGTCTGCGCGATCGGCACAGCAGTTTTCGGCGCGTACACTAGCGTCATGATCCCCCAGCAATTCATAGACGACTTACTTCGACGTGTCGATGTTGTCGAGGTCGTGGGTCAATATGTTCAGTTAAAACGTGCGGGGGCAAATTACTCTGGCCTTTGCCCGTTCCATACAGAGAAGTCCCCGTCTTTTTCCGTCAGCCCATCGAAACAGTTCTATCACTGCTTTGGCTGCGGTGCGCACGGCACTGCCCTGGGATTTCTGATTGAGCATCTGGGGCTGCCATTTCCGCAGGCCGTCGAAGATCTTGCGCGACGCGTGGGACTAGAGGTTCCGCAAGAGACCAACCCAATCGACCCTGCTGTTAAAAAGAAAGAGACGGACTATCGCGCGCGGCTTCGAGATCTATTGCTCGAGGCAGCCAAGTTCTATCAGCGACGGCTGAAAGATTCTCCGCAGGCAATTGAGTACCTGAAAAACCGTGGCGTGTCGGGCGAGATTGCTGCGCGTTATCACCTGGGCTATGCGCCTTCGGGATGGCAGCCGCTTCAGTCGGTGTATGGTGACTACAACGCAAAAGATCTCGTTGATGCTGGGTTAGTGATTGAAGGCGATGCCGGCAAACGGTACGACCGCTTCCGTGATCGCATCATGTTTCCGATTCTGAGCAATCGCGGCGAAGTGTTGGGGTTCGGTGCGAGAACGCTTGGCAGTGACGAACCGAAGTATCTGAACTCTCCGGAGACCCCTGTGTTTTCCAAGGGCTACGAGCTCTATGGTGTCTTCGAGGCGCGCCCCTTGATTCGAGAATCAGGACAGGTCTGGGTGGTCGAGGGCTACATGGATGTGGTGGCGCTTGCCCAGCACGGTCTTGGCCATGCAGTCGCGACGCTCGGAACGGCAACAACACCGGCACATCTGCAGCAGTTACTGCGACTCAGTGATCACGTGGTCTTCATGTTCGATGGAGATAAGGCCGGCCGGCGTGCGGCTGCGCGCGCTTTAGAGACGGCACTTGCGTTCGCGTCAGAAAAGAATCGAATTGATTTTGTCTTTCTCCCCGAAGAGCATGATCCCGATAGTTTTGTTCGAGAAAACGGCGCCGATGCCTTACGGGACTGGGTGGCGAAGGCCAAGCCGCTGTCGGCGTTCCTGCTGGATGTGGCCAGTGATGGTCAGCAGTTGGAATTTGCAGAGGGACGCGCTGCGTCGATCGCTGAAGCCAAGCGACTTCTCGCGCTCATGTCCCCGAACACCCTTCGCGCCCAGATTGCACGAGAGGCGGCAAGACGCTTTGATGCCAGTGACGCTGCGATGGGCGCTGCTTCCCCCGGGACGCAAGCCGCTGATCGTGGGCCGGCGGTTAAAGCGGAACGCAAGCCCGGGCAGTCATGGACCAAGCCTGTACCCACCCCCATTCGACTGCCCCGGCCCGTGATTCGACCGCTCGCTGAGCGGGTGTTGCAGATCCTGGTTCGCAAGCCGGCCTGGTGCCGCGAGCTTGATCCGGAATTTGCAGAGGATCTCGATACCCCCCAGCTTGCGCTTCTGCGCTGGATTCAGGATCGGCTCCCGCCAGAGGGCGATGTCCCCTTTGCCGTCCTGCATGAGGCTGCCCTTTCCGAGGGGCGCGAAAAGGGCCCCGAGGCGGTTCGCCTTTTTCTCAAGCTTTCTAAGCCGGACCCTGCGCTAGACGCGCTGATGGAAAACGAGCCGAAGGCGCTGGAATTAGAGCTGACACGGGCCCTGACGCGGCTTCGGGTGCGGGCGCTCGAGGAGACTGCGGCCAGGCTCGCCGAGGAGGTCGCCTCTGATCCGCAGGCGTTGCCTGCCTTGCAGCAGGTCAGGGGCCAGATTCAGGCGTTGAAGGCGACTCTAACCAGCACCTGAAAATTTTCTCTAACCTATTGATTTATTAGGTCCTATTTTTGGTAAAATCGAGGGTTCCGCCTTTAGTCTAAGGATGCAGACCCCGTGAGCAAATCCAGCAAATCGCCAGCCAAAAAAGCCCCTGCTAAGAAGACCCCGGTTGTCGCGAAAAAAACGAGTGCCAAGCCGGTCAAAAAACCTGCCGCTAAACCAGCGAAGCCAGCCCCGAAAAAGCCAGTGAAGACCGCTGCGAAAGCGCCTTCAAAAAAACAACCATCGAAGCCTGCGGTAAAGCCGAAGGCTGCCAAGGCGCCAGCGAAAAAGCCGATTACCAAGAGCGCAGCAAAGCCTGCGGCAAAAAAGCCCGCCACAAAACCGGCGGCTAAGCCTGCAGCAAAGCCTGCGGCAAAAAAGCCCGCAGGAAAACTGAAGCCCGTTAAGACATCGTCGTCAAAGGGGGTAGCGCCCAAAGCGTCTGCTAAAGGCACGGCGGCGAAGACGCCTGCTTCGAAAACTGCTGCAGGCAAAGCGCCATCCGTTGCGCCGAAAAAAGGCGCACCGGTAAAGGGTGCAGTCAAACAACCCGAGCTCAAACCTGCGAAGAAAGACGATAAGAAAGCGGTACCCGTTAAAGAGGCAAAGAAGGCGTTAACTCCTGCGGTTGAAGAGACAACGAAAGCAAAGACCAAGGCAAAAGACACGGCGAAGGAAGAGGCTGCCCCCAAGCTGGTAAAGCCCAAAGGAAAGCCCGGTCGTCCTCCCAAGAAGTCACCTGAGCAGATTGAGGCAGAGGCCAATGGCCTAGATGACTCCGTGCTCGATGACGGTGATGGTTCGGACATCATGGAGCCACCCCCTCCTCCCAAGAAGGGTTCGGCGCGTCGTGCCCGTGATCGTGTCCTAAAAGAATTTCTGCCGGCGGGTGGCGCAGTCACCCCCGAAGAACTTGAGGCGCGCAAGACCAAGCTCAAGACGCTTTTTAAACTGGGCAAAGAGCGCGGCTATCTGACTTATTCGGAGATCAATGACCATCTTCCAGAGAACGTGGTTGAGGCCGAGCAGATTGAAACGATTGTCGCGACCTTCAGCGACATGGGGATTGCCGTCTACGAGCAGGCGCCGGACACAGAGACCCTGCTGCTGACCAGCAATGCCCCTGCCTCTGATGACGATGATGCAGAAGAGCAGGCAGAAGCTGCGCTTCAAACGGTGGACTCTGAATTTGGTCGCACGACCGATCCTGTTCGGATGTACATGCGCGAGATGGGTACTGTTGAGCTGCTGACCCGAGAGGGTGAGATTGTGATCGCCAAGAAGATCGAAGAAGGTCTTCGTGACATCGTGACGGCGATCTCCGCCTGCCCGGTGACGATCAGTGAGGTGCTCGACTGCGCGAATAAGATTCGTGAAGGCACCATGCCGATCAGTGACGTAGTGGATGGCATTGTGGATCCGAATGCCCCTGAAGAAGATCTTCTCTCCTCAACCGAGGCCGAGTTTGCTGCAATCGAGGCGTCCGAAGAGGTCGATGATGATGGCGCTGCAGCGGCAGCTGCTAACTCCGCACGCCTCGAGGAGCGCAAGGTTGCCGCCCTTGAAAAGTTTGATGTGATTCAGAAAGCCTTCGACAAGATGATCAAGGCGGTTGAATCGGAAGGCTATAAGTCCACTGCCTATGACAAGGCCCAGAAAACGATCAGCACCGAGTTTATGGGGCTTCGCTTTACGGCCAAAATGGTAGAGCGCCTCGCGGACACGCTGCGTGCTCAGGTCGAAGATGTTCGCAAGATTGAACGCAAGATCCGCGCGATTGCTGTGGATCGTGTGGGGTTGAGCCAGGATTGGTACATCAAGGAGTTTCCAGGCAACGAGACCAACCTTGACCTCTTTACTAAGCAGGTCTCGGTGTCACCCGCCATGGCGCCTTTGCTTCAGCGAAACCTGCCCGCCTTGCAGGAAGAACAGCAGAAGTTAATCGATCTGCAGAAAAAAGTAATTCTGCCGCTGGTCGACCTGCGTGAGATTCATAAGCAGATGACTGCAGGCGAGCGGAAAGCGCGGGCGGCTAAGAAAGAGATGACCGAGGCCAACCTGCGTCTTGTGATTTCGATTGCGAAGAAGTACACCAATCGTGGCCTGCAGTTCCTGGATCTGATCCAGGAAGGAAACATTGGTCTGATGAAGGCAGTCGATAAATTCGAATACCGTCGCGGTTATAAGTTTTCGACGTATGCAACGTGGTGGATTCGACAGGCGATCACTCGCTCAATTGCTGACCAGGCGCGAACGATTCGTATCCCGGTGCACATGATCGAGACGATTAATAAGATGAACCGCATCTCTCGTCAGATCCTTCAAGAGACCGGGAAAGAGCCTGATCCTGCGACGCTGGCAATCAAGATGGAAATGCCCGAGGACAAGATCCGTAAGATTCTGAAGATCGCTAAAGAACCGATTTCGATGGAGACGCCGATCGGGGATGATGATGACTCCCATCTTGGTGACTTCATTGAAGACACGAACACCGTTGCCCCCATGGAGGCAGCATTACAAGACTCGATGCGCGATGTGGTCAAAGAGGTTCTTGACTCACTCACCCCCCGCGAGGCTAAAGTGTTGCGGATGCGGTTCGGTGTGGAGATGGCGACCGATCACACGCTTGAAGAAGTCGGTAAGCAGTTTGACGTGACGCGTGAGCGAATACGTCAGATCGAGGCGAAGGCGCTCCGTAAGCTGCGGCACCCCAGCCGAAGCGATAAGTTAAAGAGCTTCTTAGATACGCTTTAAACAGAAGGCCCGGGGAACCGGGCCTTTGGCCGTTTGGAACCGTAATTCGCCGCTAATGCGAAGCATCGAACTGATGCGCCTTGAGGCCTCGAATGGAGGCGTAGAACGCCTTCACCGCGGCCATATCCACCGTCACGTCTCCTGTGATCTCCAAGACGGGTCCAAGCCCAGCCTCTTTCTTACCGTGGTCCATATAGGCCAGCACCACAGGAACACCCGCACCTTGGGCAATAAAGTAAAACCCGGTCTTCCATTCGCGCACCTTGCTACGCGTCCCCTCTGGAGGAATCATAAGCAGTAGGGGCCCATCGTGCTGAGAAAAGCCCTCGACTGCTGAGGCCACTAGGTTATGCGACCGACTGCGGTCGACACCAATCCCTCCGAGCCATCGCATGAGTCCACCGAAGGGAAATTTAAAGAGACTTGCCTTGCCAAGCCAATACGGGCGAATGCCCAGTACGAAACAGGCCATAAGGCTGTAAGGCAGGTCCCAGTTGCTCGTGTGCGGAGCTGCAATCAGCACCGCCTTGGGATTCTCCGCGGGTAACTGGCCCACAATCTTCCAGCCGAGCAACCTCATACAGCACCAGGAAAAAAGCCGGAGCATAGGCGTTATACCGGGCGTGTTGAAGAGCGTATGGCGGGCTGGCTGAAACGCACTCGGAGCATTCATGGCGAGAAGCATGCCATATAAACCTCTACAATTTCACCTGGGGGCCGTTAGCTCAGTTGGTTAGAGCAGAGGACTCATAATCCTTTGGTCGCTGGTTCGAGTCCAGCACGGCCTACCATCCTAAAATGTTCGATTAATCGGCGCTGTGACCTAAGATAATTCCCATTTCAACGGCTAGATGTCCCTATGACTGAGCTTGCTACACCGTCGTTATTACATCTTCATGAGGTAGCGAATATACGCCCCCAGGCGGCAGCTTTGATCACACTCTCCTAAGGCACATTCGGGTTGTCACTAGTGCCTTAGTATTCTGGCGGCGTTATTTTTGTGAGCCGACTGATCTATCCGAACGGTATGATTTGCAGGCAGGTCCAAAGCCTGCGATTAGAAAAATAACTGTTAGGAGACACACATGGATAGTCAGAAGCGCGCGGCGATGAAGCTGGGAGTAGCCGCTGTTGGAGCAACGTTGTTGGCAACGTCAGAGCATGCTGAGGCAAGCGCCCCGAAAACACCATTTCAGATAAAGCCGACCTACATTCCGATCGCAAACAGTAAGGATATGTTTCCGGTGCGCCGTATTTACTGTATCGGTCGTAACTATGCAGCCCATGCAAGAGAGATGGGCTCTGATCCTACGCGAGAGCCTCCCTTCTTCTTTCAGAAACCGACTGATGCAATTCAGTACGTAGCTCCTGGCACTGTGGGTGACCATCCCTACCCGTCGTTGACGAAGAACTATCACTATGAGGTTGAGCTCGTTGCGGCACTCAAGTCCGGTGGCAGAGATATCCCCATCGATAAGGCTTTAGATCATGTCTTTGGTTACGCGCTCGGTTTAGACATGACGCGGCGAGATCTGCAGAGAGCGATGGGAGACCAGAAAAAACCCTGGGAGATCGGCAAATCCTTTGATCGGTCGGCCCCTATTGGCCCGCTTCATACCGTAGCACAGTTGGGGGGGCACTTTACGAAGGAGAACATCTCTCTCTCTGTAAATGGGCAGCTGAAGCAGAGTGCCACACTCGCCCACATGATTTGGTCTGTGGCGGAGCAGATCTCGAAAATATCCGAGGCGAATGAGCTTTTCCCGGGGGATATCATTTATTCAGGAACGCCTGAAAATGTTGGCCCTGTTGTGAAAGGCGATGTCATCCTCTGCAAACTCGAGAAGCTGCCAGACCTCTCGATCAAGATTAGTTGATCAGTCCTAAAGCTTAGTGCCGACCGCCCCTAGAACCGACTAGGGGCGGGGCATGTGCTGACACACTACGCCTTAAGCCATTTGCCCCCACAAACGAACTTAGGGTTTGATCTGAATCTCTTGGGACGAGTACCAGAGGGCAATATCCTGGATGTCTTCGTCACTTAAGGGTTTTGCCATCACCGCCATGACGGGGTTTTGTCGTTTTCCGCTGCGGTAATTTTTGAGCTGTTCCATCAGATAGACGGCTGGCTGGCCGGCAAGGTGGGGAACTCCGGGGCTACTGGCGATCCCTAATGGGCCATGGCAGACCACGCACGCCTGAGCCTTCTTTTTCCCTTGCTCCGTATTCCCTGCGGCCATGCTGCTTGATACAAGCACTAAGCCAAGGCAGATCCCCAACAACGAAACTTTGCAATTCATACTCACCCTCTCGGACAACTCTCAAAAGTAAGGGGGACGCGAAGGTCCCCCTTGGGTTACTAGTGATGCGAATTACTTCTTGTCTTCGCCGACGTAGGAGATTCTGTAGATTGCTCCGGCAAAGTCATCAGAGACCAAGAGCGATCCATCCTTCATCACTGCGACATCCACTGGGCGACCGCGGTAAAGCCCCGTATCAGGATCCAAGAATCCCGATGCAAAGACCTCCATCTTGCCTGCTGTTCCATCTGGTTTGATTGGTACAAACTGAACCTCAGCTCCTGATGGTTTCGTCCGGTTCCAAGATCCGTGGGCCGCGACAAAGATTCCTCCTCGGTACTTCGCTGGGAACTTGTTCCCCGAGTAGAAGGTCATCCCGAGCTGGGCCTGGTGCGCTGGAAACTCGACCTGCGGTTTCGTCCAGCTTGCAGGGGCCTGCATTCCCTTCAGATCAGGGGCTGCGGCCGTACCGGCAATCTGAATGTTATTGCCGTGGATGTAGGGGTAGCCGAAATGCTCAGCGCCACCTTTCTTCGTGACACGATTAAGCTCCCCGGGTGGGATGTCATCACCCATTCCGTCTGTTTGATTGTCAGTGAACCAGACGACGCCATCTTTGGGGTTAATGTCCATACCAACAGAATTCCGAACGCCGACCGCGACGACTTCACGCTGGGTTCCATCGAAAGCGTTCATGCGGACGATGCCGCCAATCCCAAGTTTCTCGTAAAGCGCAACTTTGTCCTTTGGTTGCACGTTGTACGGCTGTCCCAGGGTGATATACAGCTTTCCGTCTTGGCCAATCCGACAGGTCCGGGCGCCATGGTTGAACGACTCCTCTTCCACAGGAATGAGTTTGCCTTGCGGAACAACCTCAATAACAGCGACGTCTGGTCCCTCGTAGAAGAACTCGGCTGCCGGGAAATTGAGCACGCGGTTATGCTCGACCACTAGTAAGAAGCCGTCTTTAGTCCAACAGACCGCATTCGGATTTGTAAATTTCAGCGACGGTGCAAATGACTTGACTTCATCGGCTACGCCATCGCTATTGCGGTCTGTGACTGCCCATACGGTTGTCTTGCGTGTCCCGACAAACAGCATGTTGGTAGAGGGTGCCACCGCCATATGGCGTGCATCAGGAACAACTGCGAACAGATCGATCTTGAATCCTGGCGGAAGCTTGACGCGCTTGAGGTTCTCGCGGATCGCAGCGGCGTTCTTACCCTCTTGAGGAACGACAGGGATGTTGAGATCGGTTGTTGCAACTTTGAACTGTTTTAATGCACTCAGATTATCGGGTCTAGCCTGAGCGAAGGCTGCTGTGGCTAATCCTGCTGCAATAAGACCGACGGTAATTTTTGAAAGTGTCATCTTGTCTCCTGAAGTTATTTATAAAAGTTTGGCACGACGTTGTTATTAGATGATTGGCGCGCACGAAGATCTAGTTGCGATGCGCCAATTTTGTAGGGCTACGTAGAAAAATTAGGGATTCCCCTAGTCATAGGGCAGATTGAAATTTATCCGGTCGAAATTCGGCTTAGCAATTGGAGTGCCTGCCTTGTCGACATAAAGTGAGATATTTGCAACATACATCAACCGTTCACAATAAACGCCATGATTGATCACCTAGACCACCTTGTATTAACCACTTCTAATGAAGCTGCTTGCGTAGATTTCTATACGCGAGTCATGAGAATGCCTCTTGAATCATTCATTGGGGGCACGCCCCCCGTGGAACGCAAAGCCTTTCAGTTCGGGAGTCAAAAGATCAATCTGCATATCAAAGGGAGAGAGTTCGAACCCAAGGCAGACCGTCCAACACCCGGTGCCCTGGATCTTTGTTTTATCGCCACTATTCCTCTAGAGGAAGTGATTACTCATTTAGAGAAAGAACGCTGGCCCATCATTGAGGGGCCCGTATTGCGAACCGGCGCGCGATCAAAAATTCGTTCGGTCTATCTTCGAGATCCTGATCAAAATCTGATTGAGATTAGCGAAGAGGTTCAGTCGTCTTAACAACACAAAAAATGGCGATCCACCTTTTCACACAGCTCGATGTCTTTTCGGCGCGCCCATTGCTTGGGAACCCACTGGCTGTCGTGCATGACGCAGAGTTAGTATCCGAGTCCCAGATGCAGTCGTTTGCGAAGTGGGCAAACTTATCGGAGAGCACTTTTCTGATGAGACCCACGTTGCCGGAGGCCGATTACCGTGTCCGCATCTTCACCCCCGGTGGCGAGCTGCCTTTTGCGGGGCATCCAACCCTTGGGTCGTGCGCGGCATGGCTTGCAGCCGGCGGGGTACCCAAGCAGGAGGGCGTCATTTTTCAGCAGTGTGGCATCGGGCTTGTTCGCGTGCGACGTACAGGTGATCGGCTCGCATTTGCTGCCCCACCGTTGATTCGTAGCGGGGGTCTTGAACTATCACTGTTAGATCGCATCGTAGAGGGTCTTGGAATCAAGCGTGACATGGTGATTGCCCATCAATGGGTTGACAATGGTCCCGGGTGGTGTGCTGTCATGCTTGATTCGGCAGAGCGGGTCTTGCGCGTACGTCCGGACTCGGCGGCGATTCGTGATCTTAAGCTTGGGCTTATTGGGCCTGCCCCCGCTGGTGCTGACATTGATTTTGAGGTCCGTGCGTTTGTCGGGCCGTTAGGAATCGCTGAGGACCCGGTCACAGGAAGTTTGAATGCAGGAATTGCGTCTTGGTTGATTCCATCCGGGCTTGCAAAGTCAAATTATCTTGTTTCCCAGGGATCGGTACTGGGACGTGCTGGGCGCGTTTTTATTGATCAGGATGCGGGTGACATTTGGGTTGGAGGTGATGTCACTGCCTGTATCAAGGGGCACGTGTTTCTCTAGGGATCCTCCCAGGCCGCTGTGCTGGTTTGTGCATACGCACATGATTAGACTGAGGGCTCTTTTCAACCAAGGGAGACAATATGCTTCACAAAGGAGTAGGACTTCTTGCCGCGCTTGTGACAACGAGCGTGATGGCACAACAGGCAGCGACACAACCGACACCAGCAGCCGCAAAAGGCGCAGCAGGCCCACTGCCATCGATCGCTCCTGATCAGGCTGGATTTTCAAGTTCTGGGCTGAATCGAATTGATCAGTTTTTCGAAAAAGAGATCGCTTCCAATCGCGTCCCTGGTGCAGTGATTGCGGTTGCCCGCGACGGAAAGCTGGTGTATTACAAGGCGCACGGATTCTTGGATAAAGATGCAAAGAAGCCCATGCCCAAAGATGCCATCTTCCAGCTTGCATCGATGACTAAAATCATGACGAGTGTCGCAGGGCTATCTCTCAATGAAGAAGGTCGCCTGCCCCTGAAGTCCACGCTGGACACCTATTTCCCGGCATTCGCCAAAATGAACCACGGGGTTGTCTCCGCATCTGGGGAGATCGCGCTACAGCCCGCGAAGCCGATTTATATTCACGACCTGTATCGGCATACTTCGGGCCTTGCCTACGGCGGCCGAGGCAATACCCCTGTCCATAAACTTTACCCGTCAGGATCTGCCGTTGCGGCAACGCAATTTACGGGGGATGAGCTAATGGCGAAACTCAGCACACTTCCCTTGCTGCATCAGCCAGGTACGGTCTGGGACTACAGCCTTGCAACGGATGTTCTTGGCCTTGTTATTGAGAAAGTTGAAGGTAAGCGACTCAATGACGTGATGAAGACCCGGATCTGGGACAAGGTGCGGATGCCGGACACAACGTTTGAGCTTTCACCAGAAAAGCGTGCCCGAATCGCACGCCCCTTGCCGATTGATCCGATCACTGGAAAGCCCCAGAGAATTGCAAGCCTAGATCCTACCGTCAAAAATAAGTTTGACTGCGGTGGTGCCTGTGCGTTTGGTACCGTTGGTGACTATGTTCGATTTGGACAGATGCTTCTCAACGGTGGTGTTCTTGACGGTAAGCGGGTGCTCTCCCCCAAGACGGTTGCGCTGATGACCTCCGATCACCTGGGTTCTACCATCAAGAATCAGGTTGCTGGGACTGAGCCGCATCGTGATGGTTACGGATTTGGCCTAGGGGTTGCCGTTCGGGTACATCCTGGCATTGCTGCGATTCCAGGGTCGGTAGGGGAATACAGCTGGAATGGTGCCAATGGCACACAGTTTTTCGTCGACCCCAAAGAGCGTCTGGTGGTGGTTGTGGGAACGTCTGCTCCTGGGGAGATCCGGAAGTACTACCGAGAGCAGGTCAGCGCTCTTGTCTACGGCGCGATGACTGATCTGAAGCGCTAATTTTTTCTTACCTGACCGGTTTAACTAGGGTCTGATGTGATGTCAGACCCTAGAATCCAACCGCAGCGCCATCTCGTCGGCTGTCGCTGGCGGCCACATAGCCGTCCTCAAGATCGTCTGATAAACGCCAGATAAACTGTCCGGCACCAAAGTCCATGTAAGGGTCTGGCTGCGGCATGATCGAATGCCCGCGTTCACGAAGCGCTGCGATGAGATTAGGGTGCATCGTCGTTTCGACATCCAGCGCTAGTCCACGATTGACCTTCCACCTTGGCGCGTCACAGGCCGCCTGCGGATTCTGATGAAAATTGATCATGCGAACCAGAGTCTGCAGTTGTCCTTGGGGCTGCATGTTGCCGCCCATGACGCCAAAGCTCATTTGTGGTTTTCCGTCTCGCATGAGGAAGGCTGGAATGATGGTGTGAAAGGGCCGTTTACCCGGCGCCACACAGTTCGGATGCTGAGGATCGACAGAAAACCCATATCCTCGGTTCTGTAGAGATACGCCCACATCCGGTACGACGACACCGGAGCCGAACCCCATGTAGTTGGACTGAATAAATGAAACCATCATGCCGTTTTGATCAGCGGCTGTTAGATAGATGGTGCCACCCGGTGGGGGTAGACTATGTTCAAAGTCGGTGGCCTGGTCTGGCCTGATACGCCTTGCGAGATCTCGCAGACGGCCTTCGTCGAGAAGATCTTTGGCAGTGACCTTGGTCATGTAGTGAGGGTCTGCCACATGCTGATAGACCTCTGAGAAGGCCGCCTTCATTGCTTCAATCAAGAGGTGCTGGGTTTCAATGGAGTCCACGCTCGATTCTGAGAGATCGAATTCCGACAGAATGCCCAGCGCCATCAGCGCTGCGATTCCCTGTCCATTCGGGGGAATCTCATGCAGCGTTACCCCGTGGTAGTCCTGAGAGATCGTTCCGACCCAATCAGGTTGATACTGGGCCAGATCTTCCGCAGTCATGGCACCGCCATGATCACGTGCATATCGAATGATCGACTCGGCAGTCTGACCGTGATAGAAGTCCTTCCCTTTTGTTTTGGCGATCCGGCGAAGTGTAGCTGCGGCTGCGGGCATCATGAACCGCTCACCAATTGCTGGCGGTCTTCCTTTGGGCAGAAACGTCTCGGCAAATCCTGGCTGTGTCTTCAGGATCTCTGCCTGAGGTCCCCATTTACGATGCACAAATGGACTAATACCGTAGCCTCGCTCGGCCAGCATGATCGCAGGCGCAAGAAGGTCTTCGAATGGCAGCGTCCCGAATCGATCATGGAGTGCAGCCCAGCCACCAACTGCACCAGGAACGGTGACCGCCCCCCAGCCGCGCATCGGAATTTTTCCCTGATGATGTCGCTCAAAATAGCCGAGGTCCCATGCGCGCGGCGCTATCCCCGAGGCATTTAACCCATGCAGTGCCTGCCCGTCCCAGACGATCGCGAAGCAGTCACTCCCAAGACCGTTGGAGATCGGCTCAACGATGGTCATCGCTGCAGCTGTTGCGATTGCCGCCTCCACCGCATTCCCACCCGCAGCAAGAATACGCAGCCCCGCCTGGGCGGCGAGCGGCTGCGAGGTCGAGACAACATTACGGGCGAAGAGGGGAGTTCGAAGCGTCGGATAAGGCTGATGCCAGTCAAATTGCATAGAAGACCCTCAGTGTGAGGTCAGTCGATCCAGCTGATCTCTTTGGGAATAAAGATCCAGAGCAGCAGGTAGACCAGTACCGAAAGCCCTGCAAAAAATGTAATCAGCACGAAGAGCAGTCGCCAGATCCAAGCTTCTGTCTGAGTGGCGCGGGCGATACCGCCGCAGACGCCTCCCAGCCAACGGTCGTCGCCTGAGCGACGAAGTCCTGCGCTGGCCGGTCGGAACGTATCTACAGTCAGAAGCTGCGCTTTTGCACGCGCAAACTCCTGGTCTGTTAGTGCGCCGCGTGCATGAAGTGCAGCGAGACGCTCAAGCTCGTCGATCATCATCAGATACGCTGCATCGTTGCACGAAGCGCCTCTGTCAGGGCCACAAGGCTATCTTGGAGGTGCGCCTGTGATTCTGCGGAACCCGATTTCTTAGCAACGGCCTGTCGAAGGTTTTGCTGAAGTGCGGTTGCCTGGACACGAATGACGCTTAATGCATCAGCAGGTAGTGGTGCGGATGGCCGACCACCAGCGCTGGGGGGCATTGCGCCGCGGGTGAGAAGCCCGACGACGCGTTTCAGATGGTCACGCTGAAGGTTACGACGCATCCGATCGATATCTTGACCCGTTTTTAGTTCGCTCCAGATCGCTGATTGAAGGGTGCTGTAGACCTCGGTGAGCGTAAGCGTATTCTTGCGGTCTTTCTCATTGAGAAGCAGTGGTGCATCGAGAAGCCGCTGTGCGGTTGGTCCTGACATCAAACGGTTCAAGGCGAGCGACTGGAACTGCAATACAGACGTTGGGATATCGACCATCCCTGCGCGCTCCCACTCATTGAAATCCGGGGGCAGGTTCGCCAGAAACTCAGGGCGGAACCGGAAGCTATTGACGCTGAAGATCTCCTTTGCCAGGAACTGCAGCGCGTCACGCTGTTTCTGAGGCTCGACAGGCCGGAACGTGGGCCGTCCAGAACCAGGCTGATCACGGACCGTGTAGACCCCACCAACATATTTGGCCGCAAGTTCCGGAAGATCACGCAGCTGTCGGAATCCTGACATCAGACTGCGGCGCTGGACCTGACGATCCTCCACAGTCTTTGGTGTTTTTGCTTGTACGCGTGTCCAGAGCTCTTTTGAAAGAGCAAGTCGCCGCTGATACCAGGCGAGCGGATCATCACCCAGGTCAAATCGATTGGCGAGCGGGTCTGCACCGTCATACGGGCCGTACCCACCTGCATCAAGATCGTCTGCATAGGTCAGCAGGGGCTCGACGCTCCGCGCGGCAATTTTGCCGAGCTCCTCTCGCTCCTTTTCTTTGGGAATGGGCTTATAGGCGTACTCGATTGCCCAGTAGTCATAGGCACCTAACGTTGTGTTGTTGAAGTTCAACCCCTTTTCTTCTCGCAGCGGAAGGTTGTAGGCGTTGTAGTCCATGACGGAGCTAGAGATACCGTTCTTGTCAGTAAACGCCTTATCTTTAAGCTGTGCCCGCGTCACTGCAGTTGATGCTTTGAAGTTGTGTTTCAAGCCAAGCGTATGACCCACCTCGTGCATGATCACATCCTTAATCAAGGCAAGCACGAGGGCATCGACCTCAGGGCTGTCCGGGGCAATATCGCCCCGAGCGGTTAACAGTTCCAGACCAAATTCCATTTGCGCCGTCATCTCGTCTGCATAGCTGCAGGTCTCATCATGCTGATGAAGTAAATGACCCACACTGTTATGCAATGCAGATCCGACGCGGCTCATCTGTGAACTGAATCCAACAGTCTCTGCAAACAGACGGCGACCGCCACGGCCAAAGACGTCGCTCATCCCGATGTCGGCATCCAGGATCTCGCCCGACCGAGGATCCGCGTGGCTAGGTCCGATTGCGAAGCCAACGTCTGCACCTACAAACCAGCGAACGGAGGCATGGCCTGCGTCCATGTTGTCCCACTTGGCATCATCGGGCTGTTGTTTCGCAACGATGGCATTCTTGTAGCCAATTTTTTCAAAGGCCTTATTCCACTCCAAAATACCGGCCTCCACTGCTGGCCGCACCTTTGGGGGAATATTCTTGTCTAGCCAGAAGACAATCGGCTGAACAGGTTCAGACAGCGCAGCAGCTGGATCTTTCTTATCTAGGCGCCAGCGTTTTATCAGATGGACGCGAGGATTGGCCTTCAGGTCATCGGAAAGATCGGTGAATGACTCTGTGAAGTGGCCCAGGCGGGGATCCGCTGGTCGCGCAGTCATGGGCTTTTCAGGAAGTGCGCGAAGGTTATAGACCACTGTCATAAACATGCTACGCGGATCTGGGGTTGCCTCTGGCAGAGAAAATCCGCCACCTGGTGTTGGCATCATCGGCGGTGCAGGAATGCGTGGCGTAGAAAAATGCAGTCTTGCACTGATCACGGAAAGGGTGCCATCTGCTCGCGTGTTCTCGATGGACGAGTTGGCCTTGTCTAGTCCGTAAGGCAGACGGTAGGCCATCTCGAGCCGCGTCGATATTGCGGGAATGTCATTAAGCAGGAAGTTTGCATTAATCAGCAGCGATTTGCGCTCGGGATGCTCTGCGCTGAGGATTGCGCCGGATCCGATCAGGCTTGGCGAGAACGCCTCGGCTGTAGCCCGTGCGCCGCCGCCTTCCGCTCTAAATTTTTGATTCACGGCCAAGAGCTGAAGCTGATTGCCAACCTTGCGCCACTGGGCCATGTGTTTCATGCCCATCTGACTTGCATAGAGTCCACGCTCGCCCACCGCCTCTGCGATGTTCGCTGTAAAGAGAAAAGGCTTTTCGAGATACGCGGCAGGAATCTCCAGAAAGACGTCTGCATCCTTTTTCCAGATCGGGAAGAGCCCGTCCGTCCGGGTTGCTCCGGCAACGATCTCATCGAATGGCTTGGGTTTCCCCGGAGGGGTGGGTTTCGCTGCGGCGGCGTTCGCGGGTGGGGCCCCGTTTGGCGCCGGCTGGGCCAGGGCTTGGGCGCAGAACACCAAGGAAAGCCCGGAGAGGGCGACAGGAAGTGTGCGAGTGAGTGTCATAGGAAGAAAGGCTCGATTCGAAAACTCAAGACTTTCCGGATAAATGGCTACCATGTCAACGGACGAGTGAAAATAGCGATATGAGTGATCGACAACGCCAGTTGGCCTGGCTAATGACCTGCTTTATTAGCCTGCATGCGGCAATGTCAACCCTTCGCGTGGTGGCGAGCCTGTGGGTCCTCGATCGCGGCTACTCAGCATGGGTCGTCGGCGCTGTAATCAGTGCATTTGCCGTGGCGCCTCTTATGCTCTCGCTGTGGGCCGGCAGCATGACAGATCGTCATGGTTTTCACCGACCGATGCGGATTGGTATCGGGCTTGCGTTACTTGGCGCAGTCTCCGCGAGTCTTTTCCAGCACGTGGCTGCGATTGCGATCGGCTGTTTTTTGTTGGGGGGAGCAATGGCGATTGCCGCGGTGGCGATTCAGCGGCAGGCAGGTCGTCTGGCCACGGCGGATTCCGAATTGCGTGGCATCTTTAGCTGGATTGCGATTGCACCAGCGATTTCTAATGTCGTCTCGCCCGTGCTCAGTGGGCTTGTTATCGATACGGCAGGCTATGGCGCAGCCTTTGCATTGACTGTCGCGATGCCACTTCTTGCTTTGGTAGGGGTCTTTAAGATTGGTCGAGAGGAAAAGCCTGAAGTCATTACGCGTCAGACCACTCGGGATGCTTTTCGTTTACTTAAGATCGCAGACTTTCGAAAACTGTTGATCATCAATGTCGTGACGTCCAGCTGCTGGGATGTTCACATGTTTGTGGTGCCGGTCATTGGGCATGAGCGTGACTTGAGTGCCTCCAGTGTGGGTCTGGTGCTTGGCGCATTCTCCGTTGCCTCAATGCTGATTCGCTTTCTGATTGCCCGTTGGTCCGAGCGGTTTGACGAACGCAAGGTGTTGCGGACGACATTCTTGGTCTGCTTTGTCACATTTTCTGTATACGCCTGGCTTCCTGGTCTCTCGGGGCTGGTCGTTGGTTCAGCGATTCTTGGTCTTGCGCTGGGTGCTGTTCAGCCGATGATTCTGTCAGCAGTACATCGGATCACGCCTGCCGCGCAGCATGGGCAGGCGCTTGGCCTACGAATGATGATCATGAATGGCGCGACGGTTGGTATGCCCCTTGGGTTTGGTGCCTTAGCATCAATGAGCGTCACGATGGCACCGATGTGGCTGATGGCTGCGGTGTTATTTGTTATTCGGTTTCGGGTCTAGTTGTTGTGCTGCAAGGTCTGCGGCGCAGTGGTTATTCGTAGCCCTGGATCAGGGATGAGGTAAAACCCGACTTGAGATGCTCCTCGTTTCCCGTGAGAGTGCAGCCTGATCAAACAATAACTTTTTAGGGAGACGACATGATTAGATCCACATCAATGGATCACACCACTTTGGGCCGTATTCAGGTTCTTTTTGCCGGCTTTTTGGCTGCTATCGCTACCTCTGTTGCGATAGCGGCAACACCAAACGTTAAACAGCCCCAGGTCGATGCGCCGCAGCGGGTGCTGTTGATCGGGAATAGTTATCTCTACTACGGCGACAGCATGCACAATCACCTTCGGCGAATCGCTGCGGCTTCAGAGCCATCGTGGTCAACGACGCTGGAATATAAGTCTGCAACGATCGGTGGGGCGAGTCTTCGAGACCACAATATCGATTGGCTGACCAAACCCGGACAGATCGGTGTCAAAGAGCCATTTCAGTTAGTCATCCTGCAGGGACATAGCGCTGCCGCTTTATCTGAGAGGCGACAAGAGTCTTTTCGTCAGGCAGCGACTGAGGCCAACAAGCTTATTACGGCGCGAGGGGGAAAGACGGCGCTCTACATGACCCACGCTTATGTGCCACCGCATCGGGAAGCCAACCCCAATAGCATTCGTCAGATCGAGTCCTTCTATATCAAGATGGGTAACGAGTTAAATGCTTTAGTCATTCCGGTTGGACTGGCCTTCGAGGAGGCCTATCGCCGACATCCGGAATTAAAACTCCATAAAGCCTACGATGGTAGTCATCCCTCGCTGATGGGAACTTATCTTGCTGCGGCGACGACCTTCGGTTCGATCTACGGGCGCCCCACGGTCGGAAATTCATTTGATGCCTTCGGGGAAATTGACGCCGCAACGCTGAGAAAGCTTCAGCAGGTCGCTGATGACACCGTGAAGAAGTTTTTTGGACGTTAACAAAGGAATCCCGCGTGCACTACGATACTGCTCTGAAAAATCACGGTCTGCGTCATGATCCTCTCAAGGCGCTGATTGTGCCCAGGCCGATTGCCTGGGTCGCAACGGTGTCGCGAGACGGTGTTCGTAACCTTGCACCGTATAGTTTTTTCAATATGGTTAGCGACCAGCCGCCGATGATCATGATTTCTTCTGAGGTTGGAAAAGACAGCATTACGAATATTCTCGATACCCAGGAGTTCACCTGTTCAATCGTGACGCGCGCGCTTCACGGTCAAATGAATATGAGCTCGGCAAAGGTTGATGCCGCTGTGGATGAGTTTGTCCTGGCAGGGGTCGAGGCCGCGCCGTCAACACATGTGAAACCGCCCCGTGTTGCGGGAAGCCCCGCGGCACTCGAGTGCCGGCTCTGGAAGGTGGTCCCACTGGCTGCGCCAGATGGTCAGACGGAGCCTCACTACACCGTGCTCTTTGCGAGAGTTGTGGCGGTTTATATTGATGATGCTGTTATCCGTGATGGCCGTGTGGACTCCGCGGCCCTTGAGCCTGTTGCGCGGCTTGGGTATATGGATTACGCCGTCGTCAATGCGGCGTCAATCTTTGCGGCAAATCGACCTGACGTCTCTGCAGACGGACGAACCGCAGTGATTGAATCAAAGCCGTGGGATGGCCAGTATCGCTAGTCGTGAGCGCAGTGAATGATCTGGCCGAGTGGCGGGCGACCCGTTAGGATCGAAGCTGATCCGCGACCGTTCGCGCACGCCAGCCACTGATGCCAAGCGCAATCCAACCCAGAATAAAAGCGAGGCCGCCGATGGGCGTGATCGCACCAAGCCTGGGCAGGTCATAGAGGACGCGCAGGTAGAGACTGCCCGAGAAAACAAGAATACCCACCACAAATAGAAGGCCAGCGACCACCGACCAGGTGCGAAAGAACTTAAAGGTCGACAGCATGGCTAGCCCTAAAAGGGCAACGGCATGGACCATCTGATATTGGGCTGCCGTGGTAAAGATTCCGACCAGACGGGGTTCGACAAGCGCGGCGAGACCGTGGGCTGCAAAGGCGCCCGCAGCAACCCCAGTTGCGCCAAAAAGTCCGGCGAAGATGAGAAAAGTGCGAGACCAGAAAAGGGACATGATCGGGGCAGTCTAATAGAACTTATGTCCTGGAGAGTCTTTCCCTGTTGATCCTGATCAAGCTGGCCGATGGGGGGGCGGCTCAGCACCCGGGGTGGCCCCTTAAAACCCGGATCCTTGATACGTGTCAACAAAGATTGACACGTCTTTTGCTACTTTGGACAGACACATTAATAGCGCCAAGTGCCCGGTGCAAAGGACTGTCTATGCGAATTGTTCTCATCCATCCCAACTACCATTCTGGTGGCGCTGAAATTGCTGGCAACTGGCCTCCAGCCTGGGTCGCTTACCTGACGGGCTATCTCAAGTCGGGCGGATACACCGACATCACTTTTATCGATGCCATGACCCACAACCTTGAAGAGGACGTGGTTCGTGCCAAGCTCGCGGCGCTAAAGCCTGACATTGTGGGAGCGACCGCAATCACCCCCGCGATCTATAAGGCGGAGCGAATCCTTCAGGTGGCCAAGGAAGTAAACCCAGAGGTCGTTACCGTCCTGGGTGGAATCCACGCCACGTTCATGTACCCGCAGGTTCTGAAAGAGGCGCCATGGATCGACGCTATCGTTCGTGGTGAAGGCGAACAGATCTTTTTGAACTTTGTACGCGCAGTCGATGACGGAAGCTGGGCACGAGATCACAACTGCGTTCGTGGAATTGCTTATGCCAAGCCCGATGGACAGGTGGTGGCCACTGCAGCAGAGCCCACCATCGAAGATCTGGATAAAGTGAAGCCGGACTGGAGCATTCTGGATTGGGAAAAGTACATCTACATTCCCATGAACACCCGGGTGGCTATTCCTAACTTTGCGCGAGGCTGCCCGTTTACCTGCACCTTCTGCAGCCAATGGAAATTCTGGCGGGATTATCGGATCCGTGATCCGAAGAAGGTTGTCGATGAGATTGAAGACCTGGTTAAAAACCATGGCGTAGGCTTTTTCATCCTTGCGGATGAAGAGCCAACGATTCACCGCAAGAAATTTATTCAGTTCTGTCAGGAGTTGATTGACCGTGATCTTGGCATTCTCTGGGGGATCAATACCCGTGTGACCGATATTCTTCGGGATGAGAAGCTCCTGCCGATGTTCCGTAAGGCTGGGCTGATCCACGTCTCGCTCGGCACGGAGGCGGCTGCGCAGTTAAAGCTTGATCGCTTCAACAAAGAGACCACCATTGCCCAGAACAAGAAGGCGATTCAGCTCTTGCGTGATGCGGGCATTGTTACAGAGGCCCAGTTTATTGTGGGTCTTGAAAACGAGACCAAAGAGACACTCGAAGAGACCTATCGTATGACGCTGGACTGGAATCCGGACATGGCGAATTGGGCGATGTATACCCCCTGGCCGTTCAGTGATCTCTTCCAAGAGCTTGGCGATAAGGTCGAGGTCTTTGATTTCGAGAAGTACAACTTTGTCACGCCCATCATGAAGCCAGAAGCAATGGATCGTGGCGAGCTGCTCGATGGGGTGATGGCGAACTATCGTCGATTCTTTATGCGTAAGACCTTCCTGCACTACCCGTGGACACGTGATAAGACACGTCGTCGTTATCTCATGGGCTGCCTGAAGGCTTTCTTAAAGAGTAGCCTCGAGCGCAAGTTCTATGACCTTGGGCGCGTCGGTTACTGGGGGCCGCAGAGCACGAAGAAGGTTGACTTTGCCTTTGACACCACACGGACGATGTCACCAGGTCCATCGAGTGTCGCAACCGATGAGGGTTGGGTCACGATGCACGGGCCAAAGATTGAGCATAAGCGTCGTCAAGGTGAGCTCAATGCGGCGCTGGCCTGTGGCGGTGGTGTTGAGCAACTGACTGACGCCGAGATGGATGCGGTCTTGGCGGGTAAGCGACTGCAGGATACGCCTGAAGATGAGGCCGTCTCAGTCTCTTGATAGCGATCGGATCGGTCCTAATGCGATTACGCAGGTGATTGCGGCCCTACAGGATCTTGTCGGCATCGCGTCGACAAGGGTCTGTTTCGAAGCGGCGGGACTTGCCGATTATCTTGAGGAAGCACCTCAGACGATGGTCTCAGAGCGCCATGTTGCTGCGCTTCAGGCGACACTGAGAGAGGTCTTCGGGCCTGAGATGGCCCGGGCCATCTCTCGCGACGCTGGCTATCGAACCGGGGACTACCTGCTTGCGAACCGAATTCCAAAAGCAGCTCAGCGCATTCTGCACCGGCTTCCCGCGCAATGGTCTGCACGGGTATTGGCCAAGGCGATTACGCGTCATGCCTGGACGTTCGCGGGGAGTGGCCAGTTTTCGTTCAAGCCAGGATTCCCCTTTGTTTTCCAAATCCAGAACAACCCGCTATGTCGCATGGTTCGTTCAGAAGAATCTGTCTGCGACTTTTACAGCGCGACCTTTGAGCGAATCTTCTCAGTACTGGTGCATCCCAGGGCGACGGTGATCGAGACCGAGTGTGAATCAGCTGGGGCCCGCGCCTGTGTCTTCGAGATCGTCTGGTAGCCAGTCGGCAATTCGATCGAGTCGTCGGACGCAGTCTGATTCCGCAAGCAGAGCCGCCTTCTCCTCTGCAGGAAGTGGCAGCAGATCTGCCCAGCGATTTGCGACCCATCCGGTGTCGGTGAGGCGATACGGTGGCCGAAAGGGAAGCCGATCCTCCAGCGTGTTGTCTTCTGCGTGTTGAATCAACGCAGCTAATCGGTCTGCCAGAGGTCGGTGCGCTGAAGAAATCTCAACCATCGGGTCGTAAGGAAGTCGCGTGATCTCGCCAGACCAGAGCCCATAGGCACCACGACTGTGTTCTCCAAGATGGAATCGTTGGGATCCGCGAATGGTGATCGACAGAACAGCGGGCTGTACTTGTGAGACGGATAGCAGTTCGGCCAGGCACCCCCAGGCGTGGAGTTGTTCGATCTCGCCGGCTTTTTGAACTTCGCTGCCTGCGCGAAGTGGCACGACGCCAAAAACAATCCCTTCCTGCTGACAGCGTTTGATCAGATGAAGATAGCGGACTTCGAAGATTGTCAGGCTCAGCAAACTGTCTGGGAATAGTCCCTGAGACAGCGGGAAAAGCGGTGTGACGGGCGCAGCGTGGGTCGACATAAGATGGATTCTAGTGGCTGCGTCGTCGTGCAGGCCTGCTCGGCTTAGGAAGTGGCAGTGGCAGGGCGGTTTTATATTTCACCTGTTTGAGCGCAAAACTCGACTTAATATTTTTGATGCCCGGGATCTTGGTGAGGTGATTGAGAATGAATAGTTCGAGCGCTTGAATGTCGGGCACGACAAGCCGAAGCAGATAGTCCTCATCGCCGGTCATCAGGTAGACCTCCATGACCTCATCGAAATCAAGCACTGCCTTCTCGAACCGCTCCAGCGACGTCGCCTCTTGTTTCTCAAGGGCGACCCGGACGAAGACATTCAGCTTAAGCCCAAGCGCCTGAGGGTCGACGAGCGCAACCAGTCGTTCAATGACCCCCGCCTGTTCGAGGCGTTTGACACGGGCCAGCGTTGGGGACGGCGAAAGGCTGACTCGCTCCGCGAGCGCCAGGTTCGATAAGCCGGCGTCCTGTTGTAACGCCTGCAGAATTCTAAGATCAGTGAGATCCAGCTGAAGTTCCATTTTTCATGCTTATTAAATAATTAATCTCAGCATTTTATGCTGAATTGAACCTTATGCTGAGCATATTTTAGTTACTCCTGCTGCCGGTTTCTGGCTACGCTACCCGCATGGAACTCACACAACTTTTACGGTCACTCACCGATACGGATGCCATCGAAACCCAGGAGTGGCTCGACGCGCTGGCCTCGGTAGTCGCCCAGTCCGGACCCGACCGGGCAGCATTTCTGCTGTCTCAGTTGCAGATCTATGCGCAAACGCACGGACTGCCTTGGCAGCCGTATCGGAACACCCCTTACGTCAACACTATCAGTGCCGCGCAGGAGCCTGCCTACCCCGGGGGTGCTGAGGCGCAAGCGTTGGAAGAGCGGATCGCAAGCATTACGCGCTGGAATGCACTTGCGATGGTGGTCCGTGCGAATCGTTATTCTGGAGACTTAGGCGGACATATCGCGAGCTTTGCATCCGCGGCGGATCTGTTTGAGGTGGGTTTTAACCATTTCTTTCGTGCCTCCGATGATGGACTGAGCGGTGATCTGGTGTTCTTTCAGCCGCACTCGGCCCCCGGGATCTATGCGCGGGCCTATCTGGAGGGTCGGTTAACGGAAGAGAACCTCACCTATTACCGCAGAGAAATCTCTGCAGCGCGTGCGGGACAGCAGGGACTGTCGTCTTATCCGCATCCGTGGCTGATGCCTGATTTCTGGCAGTTCCCAACAGGCTCGATGGGGCTGGGCCCGATCTCGGCGATCTATCAGGCGCGCTTTATGCGTTATCTCGAGCATCGTGGGCTGTTGCAGACCGCCAATCGTCGGGTCTGGGGGGTCTTTGGCGACGGCGAGATGGACGAACCGGAGTCTTTAGCAGCGCTCTCCTTTGCCGCACGCGAAGGGCTGGATAACTTAGTCTTTGTGATCAACTGCAATCTGCAGCGTCTAGATGGACCCGTTCGAGGCAACGGCCATATCGTGGATGAACTCGAGACGTTGTTCGGTGGTGCTGGATGGAATGTCATCAAGCTGCTCTGGGGGGCAGACTGGGATCCTCTCTTTGCAGCCGATACTGCGGGGGCACTTGCTGCGGCGCTGTCTGCCACGCCGGATGGTCAGCTGCAGACGTTTGCTGCCAATGATGGCGCTTTCAACCGTGAACACTTCTTCGGACAAAACCCGGCGCTTCAGCTGATTGGATCGCGGCTTACCGATGACGAGATCGATCGGCTTCGTCGAGGCGGGCACGATTTTAGAAAGATCTATGCGGCCTATCACGCAGCCTGTCGTCATCAGGGTCGCCCCACGGTGATTCTTGCTCAGACGAAAAAAGGATTCGGGATGGGCAAGGCCGGGCAGGGTCGTATGACCACGCATCAACAAAAGAAGCTTGAAACTGAAGATCTCTTAGCATTTCGTGATCGTTTTCAGCTTCCGTTGTCTGATGCGCAGGTCGAGTCTCTGAGCTTTTATAAACCGGCCGCAGATAGCCCCGAGATACAACACCTTCTGTCTCGTCGCCAAGCACTTGGCGGCTTTATGCCCCATCGACGCAGTCCAAAGCGAACGATTACGGTTCCACCGCTCTCCTCTTTTGCGGAATTCGCCCTTCAGGCGGATGGCAAAGAGATGTCGACGACCATGGCCATGGTGCGCATGCTGGGCACGGTTTTAAAAGATCCCGCAATCGGACCACGGGTCGTGCCGATTGTCGCCGATGAGGCGAGAACCTTTGGTATGGCAAATCTGTTTCGTCAGGTTGGCATCTACTCCGCACAGGGGCAGCTCTACGAGCCTGAAGATATCGGCTCCATTCTTTATTACAAAGAGGCTCAGGATGGCCAGATTCTGGAAGAGGGCATCACCGAGGCTGGTGCCTTGGCCTCTTGGACGGCTGCTGCTACGAGCTATTCGACCCATGGGTTTCCCATGCTGCCGGTCTACATCTACTACTCCATGTTTGGTTTCCAGCGTGTGGGAGATTTGATCTGGGCTGCAGCTGATCAGCGTGCGCGTGGATTTCTTGTGGGCGCAACTTCGGGCCGCACGACGTTGGCGGGGGAGGGCTTGCAGCACCAGGACGGCAGTAGCCATTTGATTGCCGCAACGATTCCGAACTGTCTCGCGTACGATCCTGCGACCGCTTATGAGCTCGCAATTTTGTTTGATGAGGGGGCGCGTCGCATGCTCGAGTCGCATGACGATGTCTTTTATTACCTGACGGTAACCAATGAGAACAGCGCTCAGCCTAGCCTGCCTGAAGGATCGCGAGAGGGGATTCTCCGCGGGATGTATCAATTCCGATCAGCGCCAACGGGGCAACAGACTCAGGTCAGAATTCTTGCGGCGGGGCCCATGCTTCGCGAAGCCCTGCTCGCTGCAGATCTTCTGCAAGAGAAATGTTCGGTCGCTGCCGAGGTCTGGAGCGTGACGAGCTTCTCAGAGCTTGCGCGCGATGGTCAACGTGCTGAGCGCTCTGGATGGCTACACGGGGAATCCGTTGCACCTTGGGTGACTCAACAGCTTGGACCGTCAGATCTTCCAGTGGTTGCGGTGTCAGACTACGTCCGGGCGGTACCCGAAATGATTCGGGCCTATGTGCCAGGCCCGTACCAGACACTTGGCACAGACGGCTTTGGGCGAAGCGATACGCGTGTTGCGCTCAGAGATTTCTTCCAGGTCAGTGCGCCTTGGATTGCCTACACTGCGATGGTGCAGACACTGTCGTCGAAAGAGCGGACCGCCGCAAAACTTGCGGCGGTCGCGGAGATGCTTGGGCTCGACCTCACTCTCGCCCAGATCAGAGATCCGTTGATGAGCTGAGTTCAGGGGGGGTTACAGGGAGACGGGGCTGAGGATGATGTTCTCGATCCGCTCCACGACCTGCCCATTGGCTTCAGTTTCTTTTCGGGTTGCAATCCATTTGGGGTCAGCCTGAAAGGCGTTCCATTTCAGTTCGCGTTCAGCCAGTGATTCCCACTCAAGAATGTAATAGAGCGCAGCATTCGAAGGGCCCACCAGGGTTGTCCAGAATTTATCGTGGCGAATGCCGTACTGCTTGAAAAATCCGAGTGTGTGATTTTTAAAACGGGCGATGACATCGGGAAGACGTCCGGGACAGCAGTGATAAATCCGCAATTCATGAATCATGAAGTTCTCCTGGGGGTTGGTGACACGAGCATCCCGGTTCGGGGTGCTGCTCGTCTATGATTGTGCGTCATGAGCAAGGCATTTACCAAAGAACAAGACAGCGACGAAGAGGATGATGGCCCTGAGTTGGCTGCAGGACTCCCGACAGGCGCGCCGAATTATCTGACGCCGCGCGGATATCAGGCCCTGATTCAGGAGCGGGATCATCTGCTAAAAGTCGAGCGGCCGAAGACAGTCGAGATCGTGTCGTGGGCGGCATCGAACGGGGATCGCTCAGAAAATGGCGATTACATCTATGGCAAGCGGCGGCTGCGCGAAATCGATCGTCGCCTGCGTTTTCTGACGAAACGCCTTGCCATCGCGCAGGTGGTTGATCCTGCTGCCCAGCAGGGAAACGATCAGATCTTTTTCGGTGCCGAGGTCACGATCGCTGATGCGGACGGTGACCCTCAGACCTATCGGATTGTGGGCGTTGACGAGACCCATCTCTGGCCCAACGGCATTAGCTGGATCGCGCCTTTAGCACGGGCACTGATTAAGTCTCGCGAGGGAGATACCGTCTCATTTCACAGTCCCTCGGGGCTTCGGACGGTTGATATTCTCTCGGTGTCCTACTCAGGGGCGACGGAGCCTGAGAGCAGCCCAGACTAGTGCGATCGTCATCACCCCCATTGGAATCAGCGACCCGATATTGAGCAGCGTCCACCCTTGTGTCGTGACCAGTGCACCAGAACCGAAGGATGTCAGCACCATGGTGCTGAATACCGCAAGGTTGATGGTGGCCTGTGCGCGATCCTTCTCTGAGGGTCGATAGGTCTTCAGGGAGAGCGTGGTACTTGCGGTAAATAGAAAATTCCAGCCCACTCCGAGTACAAAAAGCGCAATCAGAAACTGGTGTAGTTCCACCCCGGTCAAAGCGATACCAATGCAGACGATATTGAGCGCGACCCCGATCGCCATGATGTTAAGCGCCCCATAACGCTGAATCAGATGCCCCGTAAAAAACCCAGGGGCAAACATACCGATGACATGCCACTCCAAGACCAAGGCGGCATCTTTAAAAGGGAACCCACAGGTCTGCATTGCTAAAGGGGTGGCGGCCATCAACAGGTTCATCACCCCATAGCCGAGTGCTGCGCCCAGCGTGGCCAGGATAAAAAGCGGCTGTTGGATGATCACGCTTAGTGGTCGGGCTGATTCTTCCGTTGTCTGCTGGGTCTTTGGTATCGGAGGAAATTTGATCATTGCCATGACACCTGCCGCGAGACAGCCCACCGCGGTCAGCGACAGGTAGGCCCCAGCAAAAGGCACCTCAAGGACATCTTTTGTCGCCGAAGCGATGTTAGGGCCTGCGATGGCGCCGAGGAGACCACCTGCGAGTACCCATGAGACTGCTTTTTCCTTGCCGCTAGGCCCCGCAAGTTCGGCAGCGGCAAACCGATAGAGATGACCATTTGCCTGGTAGAACCCAGCGATAAATGTTGCGGTGACCAGTAGCGCAAAGTTCTTCGTGGTGGCGGCAAGAAGACAGAGCAACGACGACACAATTGCTACACCGATCGCGATAAGAAAGGACGGCTTACGGCCGAACCGCTCTTGAATCCGAGAGACCGGTACGGTGGACGCTGCGCCGCCTACGACATAGCCCATGACAGGGAGGGTCGCCATCCAAGAGAAGGGCGCGAGAGAAAACCCTACCAGCCCATTAATGGCAATGAAGGTAATGTTGTTGGTCAGGAAAAGACCCTGGCAGACCGCCAGTAGAATGAGATTGCGGTTTATCACGATTGGCCGTCATTATTCCACGGTCATCGTCGCTGATCACATCACAGGAGCAAAAGATGACAGATCGTTTATTGACCCAGACACTCGGCCAGCCATTAATCGATATGCCCATTGCGACCACGGCGGGCGAGGGGCGCCTCTCAGATTTTCGGGGCCATGCCCTGGTGATTTACTTTTATCCGAAGGACGACACGCCAGGCTGCACGGTCGAAGGCAAAGACTTCTCGGCGGCGCATCAGGCGTTTCTAGCAGCCGATGCCCAAGTCGTAGGGGTGTCTCGCGATAGCCTTGCATCGCATGAGCGGTTCATTCAGAAGCATGGCCTGACCATTAATCTCATTTCCGATCCGACCGAGGCGCTCTGTGAGTCATTTGGTGTGATGAAGCTGAAGAACATGTACGGCAAGCAGGTTCGCGGTATTGAGCGGTCGACATTTCTGATTGATGCAAAGGGCGTGCTGCGCCAAGAGTGGCGTGGGGTGAAGGTACCTGGCCATGTCGACGAGGTGCTCAATGCGGTCAGGGCTTTATGATGGTCCGCGCTGCAGCCGCAGTCGGTGATGCTGTTGTTGATATTGATACCCCGGCATTGATTGTTGATCTCGACGTCCTTGCAAGGAATCACGAACGGCTATTGGCATCGCTTGAAGGGCTCTCCGTGCAGCTGCGTCCGCATGCGAAGAGTCATAAATGTCCAGAGATTGCGCGGTGGCAGATGGCGCATGGCGCTGTTGGCATCTGCTGTCAAAAGGTGTCTGAGGCGACCGCCTTCGTCGATGCAGGCATTGCTGACATTCTCGTCTCTAACCAAGTGGTCGGGGAAAAAAAGATTCGGGAGCTTTGCGGACTAGCCAAACGCGCTCGCCTGGCTGTCTGTGTCGATGATCTGCAAAACGTTAATGACCTTAGTGCGGCAGCGACAGCCGCGGGCGTCACCCTCGAGGTGATGGTGGAGATCGATGTTGGTGCCCACCGCTGCGGCGTTGCGCCCGGGCAGCAAGCATTGTTGCTTGTAAAGACGATCGCGGAGTCCCCTGGTCTAACTTTTCGCGGGCTACAGGCCTATCAGGGCGCTGCACAGCACATGCGCACGCAGGCCGAGCGAGAATCGGCCGTGGGGTGGGCGATTGAGCTGGCACGCATGACCAGAGACCTGATTGTCGATTCTGGAATTCCTTGTCCAGTTGTCGCGGGCGGGGGAACAGGAAGCTATCTCATTGAGGCCGGAAGCGGTGTCTATACCGAGCTTCAGGTCGGTTCTTATATTTTTATGGATGCTGATTACGGCCGAAATGACTGGCACGCGAATCAGATGCCTCGGTTTGAGCAGAGCCTTTTTGTTCTGACCACCGTGATGAGCCAGGCCGTTCCGGGTCAGGTCGTGGTCGATGCGGGGCTGAAGGCTTCAAGTGTCGACTCGGGCATGCCAGTGGTGGCGGACCTGCCGGGACTGCGGGTTGTTCGTGCGTCGGACGAGCACGGTGTTATCCAATCCGATCCGACGAGCACACAGTTTTCGTCACTCGATGCAGTTCGTCTGGGACAAAAACTTCGATTGATTCCAGGGCACTGTGATCCGACCGTGAATCTTTACGACACGCTGATTGCGATCAAAAATAGTCGTGTGGATGCAATTTTTCCGATATCGGCCCGAGGGGCCTTGCTCTAGAGGCTGGTGTCATGCAGCTCACAGATATCGTTGTGCTGGTCGTGGACGGTGTGATCGTATTGACGGTGATTGAGCTCTTCGCGCTAGCGCTGCTTCATCGTCGTACAGGTCGTGGTGTTGCCCCGAACGAGATTCTGCTCAATGTCTTATCGGGCCTATCGCTCATGGTGGCCCTGCGTATTGCGCTCTCTGAACTGCCGTTGATCCTGGTCTTGGGGGCTTTGGTCTGCGCTGGAATTTTTCACAGTCTCGATCTTCTGCGACGCTGGCGGAGGTAAACTAGTCTTATTGTCGAGTGGAGACCGTTATGGCAGTTGCATTCCCTTTTTCTGCGATCGTTGGCCAAGAAGAAATGAAGCTGGCCATGCTGGTCACAACGATTGATCCCTCGATTGGTGGCGTGCGTGTGTTTGGTGACCGAGGTACTGGTAAATCCACAGCAGTCAGAGCGCTTGCTGCAATTCTTCCGAAGATGCGGGCGGTGGTCGGCTGCCCGTACAGCTGTGCCCCTGAGCCGAGCCGGTCGCGTTGTGACCGGTGTGACACGCTGAAATCGGGAGATGCGCCACCGAAGACACATCTTGTACCAGTCCCGGTTGTGGATCTCCCCCTTGGCGTTACCGAGGATCGGGTTGTTGGCGCGCTAGATCTTGAGCGTGCGCTGACCGACGGTGTGAAGGCCTTTGAGCCAGGGCTTCTCGCGAAGGCGAATCGCGGTTTCCTGTATATCGATGAGGTGAATCTTCTTGAAGATCACATTGTCGATCTATTAATCGACGTCGCCGCCTCCGGAGAAAATGTGGTGGAGCGCGAAGGGCTTAGCGTTCAGCACCCTGCACGATTTGTGTTGGTGGGGAGTGGGAATCCAGAAGAAGGGGAGCTGCGTCCTCAGTTACTCGATCGGTTTGGATTATCTGTCGATGTGAAAACACCGCAAGATCTGACATCTCGTATTGAGGTCGTCAAACGACGCGACGCCTTTGAGCGTGACCCAGAGGCCTTTATCGAGCAGTGGAAGAAAGAAGACAACAAGATTCGAAAAAAGATTGCGGCGGGTCGTGAGCGAATCGAGGCGATGGAGATCCCGGACCCGGTGCTCGAGCGAGCCTCTGCCCTTTGCTTGAAACTTGGCACAGACGGACTCCGTGGAGAGCTTACGCTGATGCGTGCGGCCCGGGCGCTTGCTGCTCTGGAGTCCGCAAAAACGGTCACCCTAGATCACCTGCAGCGAATCGCGCCCATGGCACTTCGTCACAGGCTTCGTCGTAATCCGCTTGATGACACGGCCTCTGGCGTGCGTGTGCAGCGTGCGGTTGATGAACTGTTTGCAGCCTAATCGCTTATCGACCAAGGCGACCGTCTCATGACCGTCGACGCACTGGATCGACAGGCTTTCCTTCAGGATGTGCTGTTAGCGGCGCGCCTGCTGAGCGCAGATCCTAGCCAACTTGGCGGAATGGTAATTCGTGCTCATGCGGGCCCTGTCCGGGATGCGTATCTTGATTTCATTCGTACTTCCCTGCCAGAGGCCACACCATTTCGGAAGCTGCCGCTGCATATTCACGATGAGCGACTCTTTGGCGGGCTTGATCTCTCGGCGACCTTACATCAGGGGCGGCCTGTATTTAGCTCTGGCTTGCTCGCGGATGTTCATGGTGGGCTGTTGGTCATTCCGATGGCGGAACGGATGTCAGCCGCCTTGGCGGGTCGGATTGCTGCCACACTCGATCAAGGGCTGATCCGCGTGGAGCGAGAGGGTCTGTCGGTCGAGGCACCGGCACAGTTTGGAATACTGCTGTTGGATGAACATGTTGCAGATGATGAGCGAGTATCTGATGATCTTTTAGATCGAATCGCTTTTCGCGTTGATCTTTCAGAGGTCTCTCTTGGTGAGATCACGCAGGCGATCGCACTGTTCGAAGAGACACGCGATGACCAAGAGGTTCAAAAGGAACAGGCGTCGCCTGCAATGCATCTCTCCGCAGCCCATGCGGAATCGTTGTCTGATGAGATGACGCACGCGCTCTGCAGCACAGCGATGAGCCTTGGTATTTTGTCGATTCGTGCGGCGATTTTTGCGCGGCGTGTGGCCGAGCTTACTGCGGTTCGAGCAGGCCGTCAGCAGGTTAGCCGAGAGGATGCAGAAGTGGCTGCGCGACTCGTGCTGGCCCCACAGGCGCTGACCCTTCCAGCGCCACCTGAGTCGGCTGAGCCAGAGCCGCCAGAAGCGCCGCAGGAGCAGCCGCCAAACGATTCGACAGAAGACGAACAGCAAGAGAACGCAGAGCCATCTCTCGAAGAGTTAGAAAATCT
>JACCED011776245.1_pt1 | contig 32446 bp, 33 predicted proteins | sample 7455021 | NCBI WGS metagenome assembly JACCED01 (sample SAMN15323456, study PRJNA562643) | freshwater metagenome | isolation source: river surface water | place: USA:Blue River Watershed | collected 2017-08-19 | reverse complement strand
CCCGTCTTCTCTTAGAACTTCGCCACCTCGAGCGTGGATTTGCGCTGTTCGGCGTCAAGTTTCTGCAGGTTCTCCCGCGCTTGAACGGATTTTCCGCCGTTGGGAGAGCGGTTGAGAAAGTCCTCGAAAGATTCCTGCGCGCGGATGCGGTCAACAGTGTCATAGGAGCCGTGCTTCACTCCCTTCAGCCGGATGTACCCGATCTGATACTGTGCGTCTTCAGCAGCTGGGTCGGAGGGAAAGCGCTCGAGAATTTCTTGGTAGGCCAGAATGGCCTCCTGGTCCTTCGACTGGCGCTCGAGCATTGCGGCACGGTACAGCATGATTTGTGCTGCACCGCTCGAGAACGGAGCGCGTTTTAAAATGGACTCGAACATTTCCTGAGACCGTACATTTGAGGCAAACATTTTGATGCCAAACAAGCGTCTGCGTTCCCCGTCCATAAAACGCTTCGCGATCTTAACCATGGAATCCAAAGCCGTCTTGAAGTCGTCGCCCTCGGGATATTTTTCAAGATACGTGTCGTAAAAGCGGAATGCCTTTTCGTAGTCGCCGCTCTTGTCCTCGATTTGCGCAACGCGCAGAACGGCCAGTGGCGCTTCAGGCGCGAGAGGGAAATGTTTCAGCACCGCTCGGTACGCTTCCACGGCCTTTTTCATGTCCCCGTCCTTTTCGAACTGCATGCCGACTTTGAGCTGTTCGGTGGAGTTGGCGGCGACTGAGGATGTGCTCAGGTTGAGATTGTCGAAGAGCCACCCTTGAAAACTCCAACCTTCGCCCTCCTTGTAGGTGATTTCCGCGCGCGCGGCGGGGGTGCAGAGCATCGTCAGGATGCAGAGTGCCACGGAAATGTTGAAATTTGCGGTTGAGCGCAAGGGGCGTTGCATTCGGCGAACTTAGTAGGCGTGCGGGGCGGGGTCAAGAAAGCGCCTTGATTTGAGGCTGGAGGGAGGCTGCGGATGAGGCCTGCCACATGGAGAGTGCTGCAGCACCCAGCCTGTTTAGTCCGCAACGCCAAGCCGGCAGACTTCGGCATGCAAACGGGACGCGAGTGTCTTTCGGTCTGTGTCGACGGTCATTGGATTACCGAAATGTACTTGTGCGGTGGTTTTTTTTCGGCGGATCAGCGCCCGCATGCAGTCGATTAGATTTCGGTCCCCGAAATACGCGATATCGTCTGCACGCGCTCCCTCGGCTGTCTGGTAGGATAGATGGGCGGCGCAAACCGGGAGTTTTGCAGCCACCGCCGGCTGCAGCAGCGAAGGCTGAAAGGGAAGCACCGCAGTGCCGTCGGAGCTTGTGCCCTCGGGAAAAAGGCAAACCAAAACGTCTGCCGCGAATGCTCTGGTGAGAGAATCATTAATGCGTGAAACATCACTGCGTTTGTCACGACGGATGAAAAGTGTGCCCGATTTACTCGCAATCGGGCCGATAATCGGCCATGCAGCGACTTCCGATTTTGAAACAAAAATCAGCGGGCTGAGAGCGCTCAGCAGCATGATGTCCACGAAGCTCACGTGGTTGCTCACTAGCAACCCGCGGGTTGGGATCGTTCCCCGCGTTTCAATCGACACCTGCAGGTGACTTAACAGCGCGCGGCTGATTTTTTGCAACACCGCCGCGCGCCGGTGGAGTGTATCCGGCTTTTCGTTGACGCTGGGTTCGCTTAATTCGCCAACACGCTTAAGACTGTGCAGAAGCTGAAGGGTGATGCGCGCGCACTTGAGCCCAAACTCTGTCGCGCTGACGGCGTCGTGCGCGGGTTGGTCGGTGTTATGCAAGGAAACTGGCTGCGCTGGCGGGGAGATTTTCAAGATCGAGAAGCGTGAGAAAATCAATCGTCTTGAATTCCCGGTCAAGCGCGGGAGGTGCACAGATTTTCGCACCGAGTGAGAGATAAGCCGTTAGAAGTTTCGGGGCCCTCGGGACCGGCGCAGGGTCGCTGACTTGTGCAGGCTGGGGGCACTCCCATGCCGGATGCGGCATCGTGCGCAAGTGCTCCGGGGCGAGGTGACGGTCAGAAAGCATTCGATAAAGCGCCAGACCCACCTCGGGGTCCTGGGAGGTCAGGGAACTGCAGCCCAGCAGATAGCGGCAGCGATGGTCTCGTGCATACGCCGCGATTCCCCGCCAGAGCATCGAGAGCACGGACAGGTTTCTGTGGTCTTGATGCACGCACGCTCGCCCCAATTCGAGAACCTCGGAGCGGATCGCGTCAAACGGCGAAAGATCGAACTCTTGGGCGCTGTAAAAGTCTCGGTGGGCCGCTGCGCGGTCCCCGGTTTGCATGCGGTAGGTGCCGACCACTTCGCCGCCGTCTTCGACCAGCAGGTGGTCGCATGCGGAGTCGTAGGCGTCTTCATCCCTCAGTGTGAGAAACGAGGATTCCAGTCCCTCTTGAAGCTCCAGGTTGAAGACCAAGAAACGGAGGGTTTGAGCGGCGCGGACGTCTTCCGGCGTGGTCGCGAGGCGCAGGCTGTATTGGCGAGGGGCCACGCCGCGCGCCAAAATTCGGCGGCCTATTATTCTGTTTTTCGGCACTTCGTCGGACTTGGGTGGTTGAGTCGGGGCGGTTGAATGAATCACAATGTGATCCTGTCAGCGGGACATTACGCTTCCGTGATTAACGTGTGAAGCCTTGGTGAAAGAACTCGGACTCAAAATGGGTTAACGTGAGATTTTCGTCGGTACAATTGAATATCCGTCACTTGGCAGCGAAAATATCGTGGGATATTCGTGTTGGGATGGTCTAAAAAGCAAATAGGCTTTCATTCCCGCCACGGCCAATCCCTAGGTAAAACACCCCTATGAAGTTGACCATCCTTCCCAAAATGCTGCTGTTGGCCCTCGCCACAGCTTCGGATGTGTGGGCCGCCTCCGAGCCGACCGTCCTTAAGCTCTGGCCGGAGGGGCCCCTCGAGAAGCCCGGCGTGATGATCGGCCCTGAGAAAGTCATGCCGCCAAAGGACGAGGACGATGTTTTGCGGATCACCAACGTTTCAGATCCAACGATTGCAATCTACCGACCGGTTTCTCAGAATGGCACTGCCGTAATTGTCTGTCCGGGAGGCGGCTATGGAATTCTGGCGATCGAGCATGAGGGGACGAGGGTTTGCGAGTGGCTCAACGGGCTGGGCGTGACAGCCGTCCTCCTGAAGTACCGGGTGCCGGTGCGGCAGGCCGTGCCGGGCTACGAGCCTCTGCAGGACGCCCAGCGGGCCATGGCCATCCTAAGGGCGCGCAGCGCAGAATTCGGGATCGCCCCGCAGAGGATTGGGATCCTGGGTTTTTCAGCGGGCGGACACCTTGCGGTGATGACGGCTTTTCATGCCAAAGAGCGAGTGTATCGACTTGATCCCCAAATTGATATCGAGGATGTTTCCCCTAATTTTGTAATCCCGATTTATCCCGCGTATTTGGTTTCAAAGGAGGATCCCTTCACTCTGCTGGGCCTTTGCAAGCCTGCGGCTGGAGCCCCGCCCGCCTGCATCATTCATGCGCATGACGACAAGGGGACAACCAGCTCCAGCGCCAGCGCAATGCTCTATCTGGAGTACAAGAAGCTGGGTATCCCCGCTGAACTCCATATTTTCGGTAGCGGCGGCCACGGCTTCGGGATGCGCCGCAAGGGCAACCCCGCGAGCGACTGGCCGGAGCGCGTTGCGGATTGGATGCGGGAGTCCGGATGGCTGGGCGAGCAACGAAAATCCTAGGTTGTAGTTCGCGCTGGATGCCTGCGGGGTTGGGTTAAGCGGCGAGCAGACTGGACATTTCCGCGTTTCTGCGCGACTGCTTTGGGCGAGGATTTTAACTTCTATGGAACTGAGTGAAGAACAGAAAAAAACAGTGGCGGCTTGGATCGCCGAGGGATTGAAGCTGTCTGAAATCCAGGAGCGCATGGGGGAATCATGGGGCTTGAGGATGACCTACATGGAGGCTCGGTTTTTGGTGGATGACCTTAAGCTCATGCCGAAAGATCCTGAGCCACCTGCCCAACCGAACCCGGCCCCTGAGGGCGTGGCCTCACCGGCGGATGCCGGGGATTCGCAGGGTCCCGAATCCGCGGATATCCACGGCGAGAGTGATGCCGCTGGGCATGACCAACCTGCGTCCGCGGGAGGTGTAACGGTCAAGGTGGACACCATCACCCGTCCGGGCGCGATGGTGAGCGGGAGCGCAGCGTTTTCCGACGGCCAGTCGGTGCAATGGTCGATTGACCAGTTCGGGAGGATGGGAATGGTTCCGCCAACACCAGGGTATCGCCCTCCGGCCGAGGATATTCCGAAATTTCAAATGCTCCTCGACAAGGAGCTGTCCAGAATGGGGATGTAGCGCGGGCTATGCGCGTGGGTCGGCAGCCAACCGTTTTTTACAACTGACCATGGCGAAAAGAGAATGGGGCTGGGAGTTGTTGCGCTTCGGCGTGGCGATCGCCCTGATCGGCGGGTGCGGTTGGGCGATTTGGAACCGGACGGCGAGGCCGCTCATTGAAAAAGGCCTGGGTCCCTCGGAGGCGTTGCGGGAGGTCAAGCTGGGAGTGCACCGTTGGTCCTTTGAGAGGCGAAAGGAAGAGATGAAGAGGGAGATTGAGGCGGCCAAGGCAGCAGCCCGAGGTGGAACTCCGGTGCAGGCAGGGTCGCAAGGAACCGCTTTGCCGGCGGGGACGGATACGCCCTCAAGGTGAACGCGAGAAGTTGTTCACAGTCTGCGCCCAGAATTCTTTTGGTTCGGCGATTGACTCGTTGGATCCTCGGTTCTAGATGTTCGAAGAGAGCGAACATTTCATTCAGGTTTGGAGTGTGAATCAGCCATTAATTTTTCATGTCCCACCCGATTGCCGAGCAGCCCAAAAAATGGTGGAGAGGTCTTCTGCTGATGACTTTCGCGGCTTTTCTTACCGCCTGCGGAGCTGAGCACAAGACCGAGGATGTTGCCTCGCCGAAGGAAATGCAGCAGACGCTCGAAAAGTCCGTGACCAAGGGAATGAATTTGGACGCAGCGAAGGCGTTTATGGAACGGGAGGGATTTGTCTGCGAGGATGTCAAAGGGGGCACGTGGAAGGGCAGGAAGGGCTTGAATTTCTTGCACTGCAAACGCGAAGACGGGCAGATGATCAAACGCCGGTGGGAGGTCGCTCTGATGCACGACGGCAGAAGCGTCTCCTCCCTCGAAATGCGCACTGCTCTGGTGTACCCGTGACGGCTGGCCTCCTCTTAGCCACGCTCCTCTCATCCACGCTCCTCGTAGCCATCACAGTTTTCACAGCGAGCGCATGATTGCCAGCAGCTGCTGGAGCCGCTCGTTGGGCGGCGAATCGAGAGGCAGCCTCGGGAAGCGGTTTCCGATCAGGATCAACTCGCCGTTTCGCTGGAGCATCACTTTCTCCTGTTTTGTTTCCACGGAGTTAAATCGACTCCTTGCGGCACAGAGCTTCATTGAGGCCAGTGTCAGCAGGTTCACCACTGCCTCCGGAGAGCGCGAGCCGAATCGGTCCTTCCACTCAGCTGCGAGCGTTTGAAGCTCGATATCTGATTTGACGCTCGAAAGTGCGCGATACGCCGCGATTCTTGTCGCGGAGTCATTGATGTAGGCTAGTGGTAAAAACGCCGCAGCCTTCTTTGTGGGGTCCGCATGAATGAAATCAATTTCGCGGGTGCACACAAAATCAATGCTCAGATTGCTCTGGAACAATTCATCCACGACCTCGCCCTTGTACCTCGCGATGGCCTGCCTGAGCATCGAGCAGTAGAGGTCGAATCCGATCGCGATCACGTGGCCGCTTTGCTGTGTCCCCAGGATGTTGCCTGCTCCGCGGATCTCTAGGTCGCGCAGCGCGATTTTGAATCCTGCTCCGAGCGAGGAGTATTGTTTGATGGCGTTGATTCGTTTTCGTGCTTCGCCCACCGTGAGCATCGAGCGCGGGAGCAGCAGGTATGCGTACGCCTTGTGGTCGCTGCGTCCCACGCGCCCTCGGAGTTGGTAGAGGTCTGAGAGGCCGAATCGGTCTGCACGGTCGATCAAAATGGTATTCGCATTCGGGATGTCGAGGCCGCTCTCGATGATGGTTGTTGAAATCAGCACGTCAGCCTTGCCGCAAACAAAAGCGTGCATCACCTCTTCGAGTTCATCCTCGGGCATCCTTCCGTGCCCGATGAGAATCCTCGCTTTTGGCACAAGCTGCTGGATTCTCGTTCTGACCCGCTCAATGCTTTCAATGCGGTTGTGCAAAAAGTAAACCTGTCCTCCGCGTGCCATTTCGCGCTGGATTGCATCGCGAATCAGGCGCTCGTCGTAGGGGCACACGAAGGTCTCGACCGGAAACCTGTTCGGCGGCGGGGTTTCAAGTGTGCTCATGTCTTTGGCTCCCATGAGCGACATGTAAAGGGTTCTTGGAATCGGGGTGGCCGACAATGTGAGCAGGTCCACCAGCCTGAAACGCTCCTTCAGACGCTCCTTGTGCAGCACTCCGAAGCGCTGTTCCTCGTCAATCACCACCAAACCGAGATCCTTGAAGTGCACTTGCGATGAGAGGAGCCGATGTGTGCCGATCACGATGTCGACTGAGCCGTTCGCAAGACCTTCAATGACCGCACGCTGTTCGCCCGATGACCTGAAGCGCGATAGCATTTCGACGGTCACGGGGAACGCGCTCATTCTTTCACGGAAATTCCGATAATGCTGCTCTGCAAGCACGGTTGTGGGAACGAGCATCACCACCTGCTTTCCCCCCATAACTGCTTTGAACGCGGCTCGGATGGCCACCTCTGTTTTTCCAAACCCAACATCGCCGCAGATGAGTCGATCCATGGGGCGCTCCGACTCCATGTCTTCTTTGGTTTCTGCAATGGCGGTGAGTTGATCCGGGGTCTCAGTGTAAGGGAAGGCAGCCTCGAACTCGGTTCCCCAGTGGGAGTCGGGTGGGAACGCGTATCCCTTGTTGGTGTCCCGTTCTGCGTGAAGCGCGAGCAATCGAGCTGCATAACTGAACACGGCTTTTTCAGCGTTTTTGCGCGCACGATCCCACTTCCCGTCGCCGAGAACACTTAGCGGCGGATTCTTGCGGCCGATTCCGACGTAGCGGGACACCATGCCGCTTTGTTCAAGCGGTACGTAAAGTTTGGCGTGGTTTGCGAAGCTGAGAACAAGCACCTGCTCCGTGCCGCCATCTCTTGGCATGTCTTTCAATTCCTCGAACCGCGCTATGCCCTGTTCCAAGTGCACAACGAGCTCGCCCTCGGTGAGCTCTGAAAAATTGATCTGGGTGCGGTGGATGTTTTCAGCAGCCGAGCGCCTCCGGGAAATCGGAGTGCGCAAGGAGCTGCCGAGGAGTTCGGAAGCGCTGAGGACAGCGGCTTTCGCGGTGGGGCAAGTAAAGCCTCCGGCGAGCAACTCTTGCCGCCACGTGATGGGATCCGCGAGTTTGCCTGGGATCAGTTCGCGCAGACGCTCGGATTCGCCCTCGTTCAAGCAGAACAGAAAAACGGTCCAACCCTCCTGATGCCATTCTGCAAGCTGCTCGAAAAAGCGCTCGCGCTTTTGCTCGTCGATGATGAAGTCGCCCGCGTTGAACTGACTCAGTCCCGTCTCGAAGCAGGCTGCATCGTAGTTCTCTGGTTTCCCGGTTAGGTCCGGCGTGCCGCCTTGCAGCAGAAAAAACACCTCAGACTTTTGAATTTCACGCGGTGTTTCTTCGAAGAACAGCGCGCTGTCCTTTTCGAAGGCATCACTGAAGATGACGCGGTCCTTGCTGCTCACCAGCGAGGACAGCGCGCACGTGTCCCCGAGGGATGTAACGGGGTTTTGAATCGCGCAGCAATTCAGTCGCTCAATCGACATTTGCGCGTCCAAATCAAAGCCGCGGATCGACTCGACTTCATCGCCGAAAAACTCAAGCCGCACCGGGCGCGACTCCTGGAAACTGAATATGTCCATGATCCCGCCGCGGATCGCAATCTGCCCGCGCTCGGAAATCTGCGCCACAAGCTCGTATCCCGCCTCACTCAAGTCCTTGAGGAGCGCGTCGCGGTTGATGCTTTCGCCCTCAGCAATCCTCCGCGTGGTTTCGATCATTTTCGCGGGGTTGATGATCTCGCCGAAAAACGAGAGCCGTGTCATCACGACGCATTCGGGGGCGCTTGGTTCTCTGCCGAGTTGCTCGATCACCCGAAGGCGTTCCGCTGTGGCCGATGGATCTGGCAGCGCCCCCTCGATGGGGGAAGCTGGCTCGTCGGGCATGAACAGCGTGCTTGGGAGCCACTGCTCCAGACTTGGGTAGAATTTTTCTTGAACGCTTGAATTCGGGAAAATCACCCAAGTTCGGCCGGGATGGCTTAGCGCAACCGCCGCAGCGACGGGGGCGTGGGCAGGTGCTGTGATATTCTGCAGGATCCGGTGCAGTTTGGCTTTCGCCCCCGACCGGCCAAGAATGTTGGCACGGTACGGTGAGTTCGCTAAAAATTTTGGAAGGGAGGCGGTCTCAACCATGAAAAAGTGAGGGATTGCGCGGGCATGCTGCGGGGGAGCTCTAATGAGTGGGGTTGAAGGAGGTGGGTGTTCAAGCTCGGCTCTGACGCGGCTTGCGGAAACCAGCTTTTGAGCTTCCCACAAATCTCTCCCAGACTATAGTCTTTTGCCATGGGCTCCCCAACACGTCCTTTGAAAGTGCTCTCAGGCAGTCGTCTGATCTTGGCGCTTGTTTCCTCGGTGTTTCTGGTGTTCGGAGGCCCCGTCTCCGCGGACATTCAAGATCCGCCCATGAATGATCAAGGTCCCATCCGGAAACTGAGCCGCGGTCTCTCGAATCTGCTCGGGGGATCCACGGAGATTTTTGTGACTTGGGCCGCGAGGAACACCGGGGAGGGAAATTCTGCGGCGGCCTATCACGGGTTGGTGGACGGCGTTTGGAGGACTCTTGTGCGGATGGGTGCCGGTTTTTACGACGTGGTCACTTTTCCTGCGCCGACCGTGAGGGGCTCCTACGCTTCGCCCCTCCCTTCGTGTGCCCCTTGGGTCAACAACGGCTTCGAGGAGTTTCCGCCGGAACTTGGTTTTGAGTCTCGTTTCCCGTACGGCCGCATGTCGAGCTCCCAGACCCGGGTGCCGTGAGCTTGAAAGCGGGGCATGGCGGAAGGAACAATCCTGCAAAGGATAAGCCTCAGGGCTCCGCCGGTGGGACGACTTCCATCCGAGGAGCCGATGGTGGGAAGCGGGCCGATTCTAGGACTGTAGACATTGAGATAGAGGATATTGCCTATGGGGGTGCTGGCGTGGGTCGCGCGGGGGGCAAGGTGCACTTTGTGGCTTTCACGGTTCCGGGGGAGCTGGTCGTTGCTGAGGTTTACGCCGAGCGGAAGCGTTTTTCTGAAAGTCGTTTGCAAAAAGTGCTTGAGCCTTCACCCGAGCGGGTCAAACCGAGGTGCGAGCACTTCGGGGTTTGCGGTGGCTGCGCATACCAGCACGTGCCTTACGAGGTGCAACTTCGCTGGAAGCGGGAGCAGGTCCGCGGTCTTTTTGAGCGCATTGGCGGCGTAAAAAATCCTCCTGTTCAAGAGGTTGTTCCATCGCCGAAGGTTTGGGGTTATCGGAACCGGATCCGCCTGCACTCCCGGGAGGGGCGGGTGGGTTTTTTTGCAAAGTATGGGCGCAGCATCGTGGAGGTCCGGAGGTGTGAGATCGCTGAGGAGTCGCTGAATCAGAGACTCGCGGCGCTAAGGGGGGCAGCGCTGCAGGAGGGCGAGATTTTGCTGGATGAGAGGAGCGGTAAAAGGTTTTTCGAGCAGACAAATACTACTGCTGCCGAGGAGCTTGTGATGCTAGTTGAGCGTCTCTTGGCTGCGAATGCGGGGGCGCTGGTGGATGCGTACTGCGGGGCCGGCTTCTTCGGGCGCCGGCTTTCGGGGTGTTTTTCGAAGGTTCTCGGGATCGAGTCGAATCAGGCTGCGGTTCAGGAGGCTGTCCGGGCGGCAGGGCCGAGGGAGCGGTACGTGTGCGGCGATGTTGCCTTTGAGTTGAAAAGAGCACTCGATTTGTTTGCAGACGAGGGGGTTGTGTTGCTTCTTGATCCGCCCGCCTCGGGGTTGGGGCGCGGCGTCGTGGAGCTTTTGGGACATCGCGCACTCAGGCAGATTGTGTACGTTTCCTGCGATCCAGCCACCCAGGCGAGGGATGTGAAAGCGATCCTGGAGAGGGGTTTCCGGGTGGAAACGCTGGTCCCGCCGGACATGTTTCCGCAGACGGCCGATGTCGAGGTGGTAGCCAGCCTGCTCCCCGGCGCGTGAGGTGGGCATGGAGGTCGGTTGTCTTGGCCGAAAATATTTCACAAACCTCCCAAGAAAGGATGGCCCGTGGGATCAGCTAAGATAGAGTTCCCCAAACCTCCCAGACTATGTTCGGCAACAAACAAAAGAAGAAGACGGAATGGGTAAAATCGGCGATGGAACGCTATGAAAAGCCTCTGTTGCAGTATTCTTACAGCATTGTTCGCGATTTGGAGCGGGCCCGCGATGTTGTGCAGGATACGTTCATGCGGTTGTTCAAGCAGGAGCAGGAGGCCATTGAAGGTCACCTTTCCCAGTGGCTGTTCACGGTGTGCCGCAACTGTTCACTGAAGGTGCTGCGCAGCCAGGAGCGCTACATCCATGTGGAGAATTCTGAATTTGAATCCCGACGCTCGGAAGATCCCTCCCCCTCGTTTGAGATGGAGCGCAAAGAGCGGCTCGCGCGTTTGATGGAATTGGTTGAGGAACTTTCCGAAAACCAGCGCGAGGTAGTGCGGCTTCGCTTCCAACATTTTCATTCGTATCAGGAAATCAGCAACATCACGGGGCTCAGCGTTGGAAACGTGGGTTTCATCCTGAATGCCGCGATGCGTAGTCTGCGCGACAAAATGGAGCGCGACGATCGCGAGGAAAAAATCATCTATCTTACAAAGTCAGCATAGTTATATGAAAAACCGTCTGCGTCAGCTTGATATTACAAATTACGCGCTTAACGAACTCGATCCGCGCGAACGTTTGTACGTCGAGTCAATCATGCTTGGATGTGATTCGACGCGCAATGACGTGCTGGGGATGATCGAAGTGGCCCAGCTTCTTGAAGAGGGATTTGAGGCTGAGTTGACGGAACAGGAATTGATTTTGGATTCCGGTCGCCGCAGCAAGGTGCTTGAGAACGTTGTATTTGAAGGGGTGTGGCACCACGTGTGGAGGACAACTGCTGCTGCGGTGACTCTTGCGGCATGTCTTGCTTTCTCTGTCGCTGCGCCCGTGGTTTGGAATTCGGCGATCCGTCATCCGGCCTTGCAGTCGGACTCTGAAACGGCGCAAGGTTCTTCGCAGACTGAAGAGAAGCCCGATGTCGCAGGTGCTTTGCAGATGGCCGTGTCCGCGGCTGCGGCTGCTGCGGTGGCGGTCTTCGAGGATCAAGAAAGCCTCCAACCGGGTTCAGAGGAATTTCCAACGCGCATTCTTTTGCCGACTGGAACCGTTGGCCTGGACATGCCGTCTCTAGGCGGCGACGGAAACTAGAAGGGCGGATAGTCCGAGGTGGGCGCTGCTTGTGGGTTCTTAAGGCTTGGAAAGGGGGGGTCTTCCCCTGCAGTCTCTTTTCTTTCGGAGTGTTTTGGGGTAGGGCCCGTGAGCCTCGCTTTGCTGAAAGGCTCTTTGCCAGAGCAGTGGAGTGCACCAGCGAACGATGGCCGCGAGTGCCGCGCCGAGTGTCATGCGAAGGGCGCAGAGTCGGCTCTGGGCGCGAATCTTTAGATATCAGGCGATTTCTTTGCGGTGAATCCAAACTGAATTCACTAATCCAAGTCCGAACATGATGGTGAGCAGAAAAGTGCCCCCGTATGAAATCAGGGGAAGTGGCAGCCCTGTGATCGGCATGATTGCGATGGTCATCCCGATGTTTTGGTAAACGTGGAAGAATAATTGCGCAGCAAATCCGGCGGCGATGATCAATCCGTAGTTGTCGCTGGCTTTGTGCGCGGAGAAAAGGCAGGCGAGAAGGAGCAGGGTATAGGCCGAGATCAGCGAGACGCCTCCGATGAAGCCCCACTGTTCGCCGATTGCTGTGAAGATGTAGTCCGTGTGCACGGTCGTGCCAGGCACGAAACCCTGCTCGATCTGCGTACCCGTCGCCTTGAATCCTTTTCCCGAGAAACCTCCCGAGCCGATCGCAATCATCGCTTGATTGATTGCGTAGCTTGCGCCCTGTGGGTCAATGTCGGGATCAACAAAAGTCACCAGACGCTTGCGCTGGTAATCTTTGAGGCCGAAGTTGATGACCAGTGGCAATAGCGCCGTTCCGATGAGCAGGATCGCCAGAAGGTAGCGGCGGGGAACACCCCCGACGAACAGCATGGCAAGCATCACCGGAATCCACACAAGCGTCATGCCGAAGTCGGGCTGCTTGAGGGTGAGAAGCATCGGGCCGCCGACGATTGAGCCGACGGAAAGCAGCTTGAGCATCGGGTGCATTTTAGCGAACTGGCACAGGAAAAGCCCGACGGTCAGGATCCCAGCCATGATCGCCATTTGCGATGGTTGAAATGTGCCGATTCCTGGGAGGCGCAGCCAGCACTTGGCGCCGCCGTGCTCCTGCCCCAGCGGCGTGTAGGTAAGCGCAATTAACAGAACACTCGTGGCGTACAAGGGCACGGCCGCGATTTTCACCCATCGGTAGTGGATGATGCTCACCGCGAAGAACACCGCAAGTCCGCCAAACGCCCAGACAACCTGCTTCTCCCAATACTCGTTGGTGCGAAAATACGTGGCGCTGTAGACGGCGATCACTCCAAACACGGTGAGCAGGATCGTCAGCGTCACGATCACCCAATTCATGCCCAGCAGTTTTCTCAAAAGAGGTGTCATTTGAAACAGGCTTTCGGCGTTCGCGTCTTCTTGCCTCGCGGGTTTCGGCTGGAGATGGCTGCGCGGAGGGGTTGAATCGCAGAACTAATCACAGGATTATTGGAACGGCATAGCGTCCGATATCACGCGAACTTTGGCACGGCTGCCAGTAGTTTGCGGGTGTAGTCGTGCTGGGGGTTTTCGTAGATCTCGGCCGCAGTCGCCGACTCGACAATCTTTCCGTGGTGCATCACCAGCACATGATCGCTGATGTGCTCCACCACCGCCAGATCGTGTGCGATGAAAAGGTATGAAAGACCAAGCTGCTCTTGAAGATCCTGCAGCAGGTTCACGATTTGAGCCTGCACGCTGACATCCAGCGCGCTGACCGGTTCGTCGCAAACAATGAACCTCGGCTCGACTGCAAGCGCCCTGGCGATTCCGATCCTCTGCCGTTGGCCGCCCGAAAATTCATGTGGGTATCGCTTCGCCATCTCCGGCTTCAGTCCGACTTTCTTAAGCAGTGAAACCACCCGGTCCTCTCTCTCCGTTTTGTCCAGCCTCGGAAAATGGATTTCCAGCGCTTCGCCGACGATCTGAAGGATCGAATGGCGGGGGTTTAGCGATCCGAAAGGATCCTGAAAAATCATCTGCAACTCCCTGCGCAGCGGTCGAAATTCGCCTTCGTCCAGCGGCAGGATATTGCGTCCTTCATACAGCACCTCCCCGGCGGTTGCTGGGGTGAGTTTCAGGAGCGTTTTGCCGACCGTGGATTTGCCGGAGCCGCTTTCTCCGACGAGCCCCACGGTGGTTCCTTCTTCGATGCTGAAAGAAACTCCATCCACCGCGCGAATGTCGTCCACATGCCTGCGCAGGATGCTTGATCGAACGGGGAAATATGTTTTGAGGTTTCGGACTTCGATGAGAGCCATGAGGTTGTGTTCCGGGGTGGAATTCGATTCGGGGACGGGGAGCCGATCAAGTTTCGGTCATTTTTTTCGTCATCTTCGTCATGCGCCTTTCAGGAATCCGGTCAGAGGACTGGTTGCGGACGCCTTGAACGCACTTGCGCCAAGTCCGATCCTGTGCGCTTTTCTTCCAGCTTCGACTGCGCCGCGGAAAGCCTCGGACATTCCCGCCGGATCCGGGGCGATCGCAATCGCCGTATTTACCAAAACCGCCGCCGCCCCGATTTCCATCGCCTCCGCAGCTTGGCTGGGCGCCCCGATTCCCGCGTCAACAATCACGGGAATGCTGCACTGTTCCAGGATGATTTCAATTTGGTCGCGCGTCCGGAGTCCGCGGTTGCTGCCGATGGGTGAGCCGAGCGGCATGACGGTGGCGGTGCCGATGTCTTCGAGACGCCGGGCCAGCACGGGGTCTGCGTTGATGTATGGTAAAACGATAAACCCTTCCTTCACGAGGATCTCGGCCGCCTTGAGCGTCTCGATGGGGTCGGGCAACAGGTAGCGCGGGTCGGGGTGGATCTCAAGTTTGACCCAGTCTGAGATCCCTGCGGTTCGCGCGAGGCGGGCGAGGCGCACGGCCTCCTCCGCATTCATCGCGCCGCTGGTGTTTGGCAGGAGAAGGTAGCGTTTTGGATCGATGAATTCGAGAATGTTGGCGTAGGGGTCCCGCCCTCCGGAAAGGTCGGCGCGCCTGAGCGCCACGGTCACGATCTCCGTGCCGCTGGAGCGCAGGGCATCGGCCATCGCCTGATTCGAGGAGAACTTTCCAGTTCCTAAAAGCAGCCGAGACGAGAAGGAGCGGCCGGCGATGATGAGAGGGTCGGGAGTGGGCGACATTTTCTGTACGCGGAAACTACGGGAAAAAGTGGGGCTTTTCCACATGCAAATCTAACGCGCCACCCGTTCGGGATGTGCGGTGTCTGGCTCCGCGCGCGCGGACCGTGTCTTGGCAGCGAAGCCCTAAGTGCGCCGCATCTCTTTGCGAATCGCTTGCTTAAATTGACCTGAAATCTAATTTTTGGTCCCGCGCGGGGCTGTTTTGCAGCTTTCAGCTATGGCTCCCACCGTCCAGCCCGCCGCTTCCTATGACTCCGGAAAAAATCCACCCGACCCAATCCCCGATCCGTGACTCTGGCTTTTTAATATTCATCAAGGTTCTCTCGGTGATTTTCGTGAGCGGCTTGGCGGGTTTTTTGTCTGCCAAAAAGCTTAGCCTCGGGCTTGTGCCAGCTTCTGTGATCGCTTCCTGCATGGCGGGCGTTGGGATTTACGCGGTGCTCAAGCTTCAGGGGGCGCCACGGGAGGTTGGACTGACCTTCGGGCTGAAATTTCTGAGCGTGACCGCGTACAAGATACTAAACGTCACCCTTGTTTTATGGATGATCAACGACTTCGGGTTCTCCGAAAAAACTGCGCTGGGATTTATCACGGGCTGGTCGCTGGTTTTGACTGCGTTCACGGTCCTAGCCGGCTCGATCACTGATGCGCTTGGATTACGGCGCACCCTGCTGATCGGGGTGAGTTTTTGCGTGGCCACAAGGCTCGCGATGGTGGTGACGCAGAATCCAACGGCGGCCTTCCTGCTGGGGTTGTTTCCTCTGGCGATCGGTGAAGCGTTGAGCACGCCGGTTTTGGTTGCTGCGCTGAGGCGCTACACCGCTCCCGCCCAGCGGTCCGTGGCGTTCTCGCTCTTTTACGCACTCATGAACTTCGGTTTCCTTGTGGGGTACTTTGTTTTCGACGGGGTGCGCGAGTATTTGAAGGCCAATGGAGGCCTTGTGATACCGTTCGGGATCGGGGAGTTGAGCCCTTACCGGACTTTGTTTTTGGTCAGCCTGCTGGTGGATGCGCTGATGTGGCCCGTCGTTTTCGCGCTGCGCGCCCGGGTCGAAATGACCGACTCAGGGTTGGTGGAGGCGCCTCAAGCTGAAGCTCTCGTTTCGGGAAATGCCTGGCAAGCCGCCGTGAACACCACCAGGGAGGCCGCCTTGACCGCAGCCAAAACGCTCGCAGCGCTTTTCAGGTCGGAGGGTTTCTACCGGCTCCTCGTGTTTTTGATCATGATCGGTTTTTTGAAAATCGTTTTCAACGTCATGGATTTTGTGCTGCCGAGGTTCGCCATTTTGGAGCTGGGCGATTCCGTGAGGGTGGGGCGCTTCAACGCCGTCAACGGGATTTTGATCCTCGTGCTCGCGCCCGCTGTCGGGGTTTGGACACGCAAGCACTCAGCATATTCCATGGTAATTCTCGGCGGATTCATCACCGCGTTGTCTTTTGTTTTCATCGTCCTCCCCCCAGCCCTCTTCGGGCCGCTCGCGGACGGCTGGCTAGGCCGCGCGCTCGGCAACGGGTACATGGAACTCGAGGGGCCGGTGCATCCCTACTACGTGATGATCATTCTCTGGCAGGTTTTGTTCTCGGTGGGTGAGGCTTTTTATTCCCCGCGCGTCTATGAATACGCCGCCTCGATCGCTCCGAGGGGCCAGGAAGCCTCCTACTCGTCGCTCTCCTACATACCGCTCCTGTTTGGCAAGTTGGTGACTGGGGCGGCGTTCGGGGGGCTGCTCGAAAAGTACTGCCCCGTCGAGGGGCGGCGTGATCCGTCCACGATGTGGCTGATCATCGGGTTGATGGTCCTGGTGGCGCCCACGGTGCTCCTTCTGCTGAGCCGCCGGATCCAGGTTCAGGAGCAGGGTCGCGGCGGCTGAGTTTTGCGCCGCGGCAACCTAACTCGACTTCGCGGACTGGATATATCAAAAGGATCTAAACGCCTTATTTTGGGCAGTCGTTTTTAAAAGGTCGGCACTACAAGCACGTTTAATAAAACCAAAGCTGGAAGTCAGCAGCTTACAATTGCGCAGAGCTCAAAAATAGCCGTTTTTCAACGCGAGTCCGCGAAGTAGGGCTGAGGTGCACGCGCTTTTTCACGGCGCGTGTTTTTCTCGCCGTATTTCTCGCTGCATGGCCCGCGCGCTCGGACCTCCGCTCGCACCGCTGTTCGGGCGCTTCTGTGGTGGGGTTGACCGCCAGCCAAAAGCTCTGGGTTGGCACTGCCTTGTTGGCGTGGGTGACGGTTTTTTATGGTCGGCGTCAGGGGCGGTTGCGGCGCCCACCGCCCGGATCCCGAAGTTTTTTTTATCAGCTTTCAAACCGGATGCAGAAAGTGGTCGAGCACGGTTTCCTCCGGGCATTCCGAGAGGTTTTTGGGAATCACCCGGTGCAGGTGCGCGCGGCAAACCTCGGGGAGCGCCTGCACCAGTTTTTTATGGATGTCCGTAGGTGCCGACAGGCTCCAGAGCTCCGGTTTTTGTTGCAGCAGGATTTTGTGGATCGTTGATGCGATAAGCTCGATGGCCTCACGTGTCGCAGTGACGTTCAAATGCCTGTCAGGCGGCGAGCCCCCGAGCTGTGTTGGACGGGAGCCGGTTGCGCCGGATCCTCCGGTTGGCGCGAACGCCCCAGCCATGTCCGACTGTTGCTCCACGACGTGCTGCCGTGCTTTTACAAAAGAGAGCTGGTCGGTCCAGGTGATTTTGGGAGGCCGCGCCGCGAAATCCCGCATGAATTGCGGGTTTTCTGTGGTGCCTGGGTCGTTGATCCAGCCCGCCTTGAGCGTGGCACGGTCCGTCAGGATGATAAATTGTGGGCGATTCATCTCGGTGGTTGGTGTGAGGAGTTCCTTCGCTGGCAGTGACGCGGTGTGGGGCGATGTGATTCTCAAGCGGGGAGGGCAGGTGTTCGTTTTTTTCGAGTGATTGGGTTCGGCCGATTGACTTTGGCTGATTGACTTTGGGTTGGTGTTGTCGCTGCGCCCCTCCACCCCATCTACGCAGAGGAGTGAGGGTTTGGGGGGGGCGAAAATTTAAAAACTCGGGGTTTTTGTGCGCGTCCTTGGCAAGCGGAGCGCGCTGGTGTTAGGTAAACCCGATGATTGAGGTCGCCAAAATGGCAGGGAGTATGGGATTGAGAGAAACAACCGTGCGCTTTGCGGGTCAGGCGCGGACAGTGATCGTTTCTGCTGCGAAGTTACTTCTTTCGGTTGCCGCGCCTCTGGCAGTCACGGGATGGGCGCAGGATTCCAAGACCGGCAGTTGGATTGAAAATGAAAGCATCAGGCTGGGGGTTGATCTTTCGATGGGCGGCGCGGTCACGTCGCTTGTGGGCAAAGCGGACGGGCGCGAGTTGGTGAACAACTTCGACCATGGCCGCCAGATTCAAATGTCGTTTTACAGCGGTCCGGTGCCGTTCACCCCCAGGGGCAAGCAGCCGCATCCGGCGTGGCGCGCACTGGGCTGGAACCCGGTTCAGGCGGGCGACTGGGCGGGCAACGCGTCGAAAGTCCTCGCGCATTCCAACGATGGCACCCGCATGTACACGAGGCTCGTGCCGATGCAGTGGGCCTTGCAGAATGAGCTCGCAGATTGTGAGCTGGAGACTTGGGCTCATTTGGAGGGCAATGTGGTCGTCCTTCGGCATCGGATTAAAAATCTGCGTGAGGATAGAACGGTTTACCCCGCCCGCCATCAGGAGATTCCCGCCGTCTACACTACGGGCGCGTTTTCCCGGGTGGTGACCTACGCAGGGGACGCCCCGTTCACGGGCGGGCCGCTCAGCCAGTGGCTGGATCCGGGGCCGCCGTGGAGGAGTTTTTCGCCCACCGAAAACTGGGCGGCATTGGTGGACGCCAAGGGTTGGGGGCTGGGTGTATGGCAGCCGTTGAGCACTTTTTGGAAGTGCGGCTACGTTCCCGGTGAAAATGGCAAGGTTGGAGTGCGTGATAACGCCACCGGTTATCTTGCGCCGATCGCCATGGAGCAGATGGACCACAACATCGTTTATGAATATTCCACTCGTCTGATTGTGGGTCCGGTGAACACGATTCGAAGCACGGTTGAGCGTTGGGAAAAAGGGCGAGATCTGCCGATGTACCGTTTCGACACGCAACGGAATGGATGGACGATTCGCGGTGGGGTGGACGAGGGGTTTCCTCTCTCCGGTGTATGGAGGATCAAGGCCCAGTCGGCGACGGTGTTTGTGGACAGTCCGGCCACTTACTGGCGTGCGGAACAAGCGCCGCACTTGAAAGTAAATGCCTCAATCCAGTCGGACTTGGGCCGGTTGCGCGTTGCATGGAAATCTTTTCGTCAGGAGGAACCGGAGGCGAGCGCGGTGTTTTCAATGCCAACTCGAGGAGGCCGCGTTGAGCAAGATTTCAAGCTGCAGGGTCAGCCGAACTACCGCGGAGGCCTTCAAAAGCTGATGCTGCGTTTTGAGGGGCTGAAACCAGGCGACTGTATCGAAATCGAATCCATCCGCCTATCGCAGTAAACTATCAGTTCGCTTCTGCGATCCGCCGGTTTGGGACGGGTTGGAGAAAGTCACCGCCGCTCTCCACCTCAAGCGAGTTGAAGCTGCGGTTCTTCGGCAATTACCTCCGCGAGAGATGGCCAACCTTGTTCATCCAAGGCTTGGAAAGCGTTTAAATAAATGCCGACCAGCGAGGGCCCGTGCTTTTCGCAAAGTTTGGCAACAACTTTTTTTACTGCGTCCTTTGGAGGTGCCTCAGGCAGCGACTCCAGTGTGCCATTCTCGTCGTGCGGGATGTTGAATCCGTCCAGAAATTCGCACAGGAGTCCTTTGTGGGCGCCCACCAGCCAAACTTGAAGGAGGTGCGCCGCCAGTCCGCTGTTTGCCGTGCGCTGTAGCTGATCAAGAAGCCATCGGTGCTGCTCCGCGCGGGGTTTGCGCCCGATGAACACCGGTCGCAGTTTTTTGGCTTGGGCCAGTGATTCAATGGTCGCCTTGTACAGGGGCTTTTCATTTGCCTGCAGGAACTGGCAGAGCATCAGGCCGGTTTCAGCCGGCATTTTTTGGAAGATTTCGTGGGGGTGTAACATGGAAATAGTCTAGCGTTGGCGATGTTGCTCGGCCGGGCCCAGTCCTTCGTGGCTGGGTTTCCGGGGGGTAAGAGGGGGTAGTTTGTCAGAAGCGCCTGGGACTCAATTCAAGGGTTATTCTTTCCGCGACTGCTGCTTCCCCGCTGAGGTGGGTGGTGCTGCAGGCGCCACCGCAGAAAGGAGGGTGGACAGCCTTGCGCCCACCCAAGCGAGCAGTGTCGGTTTGGCGAGGTCAAACAAGAACGCGGCGATGTTCAGAGCGCGGTTTTCACCCGTACCGGCAGAGGTTCCGGCCGTGCTTTTGGATCCGCCCTTCGCGTTCGCGCCTCGTCCGAGGCCGTGCAGAAAGATTCGCGAGGCGACAAATCCGAGGATCCCTGCGCCGGCGGCCCAGGCCACCTTGTTTTCCTGAACATTCCTCCGGAGCTGGGACACGACATCAAGGGATTCCTCGCACCGCGCGAGTGCGTTTCGAACTTCGGACCGGGAGACTTCAATCTCAGCGATTAGCGAGGCTTTGTGGCGGTCGATTTCAACCATGATTCATCCTTTTTGAACTCCTCGAGCGAGAGGGGGAACATCGGCTTTTTGAGCAATCCGCGCGCGCCGCGCAGAATGAGCCAGGCGCCGAGCATGTGCATGCCTCCGAGGGCGGCTGCGATCCAGATCCACGAAAAGGTGCTTGAAAAAAGAACCGCCAAACCGAAGACGACCGCCAGGCACAACAGAAGGTATCCCGCCAGCGTCAGGGTCAGGGCGATGGCCGCCAGTAGCAGCACCCCGCCGATTTGGGTGAGGGCGTCGCGGCTTTCCGCGCCGGCTAGTTCCAGGCGCGCCTTTAGGTAGCTCAGCAGTCCAATCAGCATCTCTCGCGCATGGCTTGCGAATCCGGGCTGTTTCGAAGGGGCGTGGAACATGCTTCAAATTTTATCCTTCAACTCTTGGGCCTCGGAGATGTTGCCGCTCGGGCGGCTAGAACGCCCGTTTGGACGAGTCACGGTCTCTCTACCCCTTAGTGTTGTGCGGTGCGGGCGTCCGAATCAAGAAAGTTGCGATTCCGGAACTGGAAAGGGTTTTCTTCTGAACAACCGGCCAGGGGACCACCGGTAGGGGTACCGGGACCGCTCGGAGAGCCCGCAGGGTTCGCCTGCACTGCCCGAGCGCCTTGAGCCCCCGCCCGCAGAGCCGAGCCTGCCGGCAGTCTCCCGACCCCAAAAGGCGGCTTTGCGCGCCGGTGGTTTTATTGGCGCTATTGGCGCTATTGTCGCTGTGGTTATTTCCGCGTGAGCAGCCCCACCAAGAAACCGGCTCCAAGTGCGACGAGGACGGATTTGAGCGGATGCTCTCGGACGTAGCCCTCTGTCTGTTTGTGGATGGATTCCAAGCGCACCTTGGTGTCCTCGAGTGCGGCCTCCGCCTTCTCTCGGATCTGTTCCGCGGTCTGGTCTGCTGCCTGTGCCCACTCGCGGGCCTTGGCTTCTGCGGCCGACTTAAACTCGTCAGCCACCCGCAGCGCATGGGTTTTTGAAGCGTGCAGTTTTCTCTGGAGGTTGGACTCTTCTTGTCCGGCTTCCTCGCCGGCATTCAGGATGTTGGATTCAGCGTTCATGTGGATCGGTTTCTCCGGTTGTTTGTGCGGCGCGCAAGGCGCCCTAACAGTTTTTCAGCTTCTCGTGGTTTGCGTTTGTCTCTCAGGGGCCCTTCGAACAGGCCTCAGGGTCTAGGTCGGTCGCGGGACGCTCTTGGTCTTCTCTCGCCCGTGCCTACCGGTTCCCACAGCCCTCTGGGCTCGAAATCCGGCTCTCACGATCACCCTCTTCGGGGGCGGAAGGTCGGATTCTTTCCCAGGCTGCGGGAGGGATGGGTTGCACTTAATCCTACGCGGGGAATCGGAAAATGGGGGCTGAAAAACCAGTGCAAATTCTTACGCGTTTCTACTTCGCCCGGAAGGTGATTCGCGCCTTGGTCAGGTCGTACGGAGACAACTCCACTTCAACATTGTCGCCGGGAACGATGCGGATGAAATGCTTCCGCATTTTACCCGAAATATGTGCCAGCACCAGCGCCCCATTCTGCAGCTGGACCCGGAACATGGTTCCCGGCAGCACTTCCTTCACAACCCCCTGAGTTTTGATCGCTTCCTCTTTTCGCATATCCTTCCAAGCATGCCGCCCAATTCGCCGGAAAGCAACATTCCGCCGCAACCCATTCCCTGAAGCCTCCGGCGCCCGAGGCCGCCGGACGCTCCGACATCCCCGGGGGCTCGATTCCGGATGTTTTTCCTAAACATCCGACGGCGCCGCTCCGAAGACAAGGTGATGGACCTTTTTGTGACCCAAGACCATGCCCGGCAGAGGACCGGCGGCTTGTTCACGCTCCTGGCGTTTATGCTAATTGGGGTTGTTGGACTTGTGCATACCCTCGTCTTGCTGGCGACTGGCGGCGCGGTCGGGAATCTGGAGGCGCATTGGAGGCTTTTTCCTTGGACCATCCCCGCCTCGGTCCTGGTGCTGGCGATCGGGGTAATAGTCCGGTTTTATGCAATCCGTCTTGGCGGAGGGCAGGTGGCGCAGGAGCTCGGCGGAAGACGGGTTCACCCCGCAGCCTCCGCACCCGGAGACCGCCTGATTCTGGGAATCGTGGAGGAACTGGCGCTCGCTTCAGGAATCTCGATGCCAGAGGTATGGATTCTTGACCACGAACGTTCCATCAACGCCTTCGCCGCGGGCGACGAGCCGTCCAGAGCGGTGATCGGCGTCACCAGAGGCGCGCTTGAGCGTCTGACCCCGGATGAACTGCGGGCGGTTCTCGCGCATGAATTCAGCCATGTTCTCAATGGCGATATGAAGTTGAACTTCCAATTGCTCGCATGGGTTCAGGGTATTCTCTTCCTTGGTCTGATTGGGCGCTCGATGCTCAACTCGAACGGGGCCGTCAAGCGCCCGAAAACCGGAGCTCGCGCCGATGCTTTCCCTGAGGATGGACAGACCCTCTCTGTTCTCGGCATTCTCCTGATGCTCTTTGGCTGCCTTTCGTCGGTGTTTGGCCGTTTGCTTCAAGGCGCAATCTGCCGAGAACATGAATTTGTTGCCGACGCTGCTGCGGTTAGTTTGACCGGCTCGCCTGAGTATCTCGTCAGGGCTCTGCGGAAGATCGGCGGGTTGCGGGACGGTTTTCTGCTTGAAAGCCCTGCGGCACCGGAAGTCGGCCACTTGTTTTTTGTCGAGGCCGCAGTGGGTTTAACTTCGTGGCTTTTTCCCACGCACCCCTCGGTGGAGGAACGGATCCGCCGCCTGGATCCAGAGTGGAGTGGTGAGTTTCTTCAATCAAAGGTGGCTCAAGTCCGGGAGGAGCCGGAGACCAACCCGACCGACGGTATGGAAGCAGCGCAAGCGCTGGCGGAGATTTCCGAGAGTAACATCAAGGATGCGCGGGATGAGACGCTCGCCGGGTTCGTGAAGGACCTTTTGAAGGTCCGCAGGGAGGCCTCTTACGCGTCCGCGGCCTTGGATAAGATCGGGGAAGTTTTCAGCTGGAATCAAATGGTGCAGGCGCAGGAGGACAAAAAAACGCTTAGACCCGATTGGTTGGCGCTGACGCTTTCGCGGGATGGCGTGAAGCAGTTGATGCTGGAGATTGTGCAGCCTGAGTACGTGAAGGGCAGATTGCTGGCTGATGCGACGCCGGTCCAGACGATGATGCTCTACGACCTTGCGATGCCGTTGCTCAGGAGAATGGCGGTCGATGAGTTTGTTTCGCTCAACAAGAGGATCCGCAAAGAAGTCCGGCGCGGGGAAGAGACGGACTTGCTGCGGTACATGTTTGCCTTTTCGTTTACGCGCAGGATGCAGCTGTGTCTCGGGCTTCGCGAAGCTCCGGCGGTTTTGATCGAGGAGTTTCCATCAATTTGGGAGGAGACCCAGAAACTTGTTTCCGTGATGTCTAGCATCGGGGCTCCAACGCTTCATGCGAGGGTTGCGGCGTATTCTGCGGCATGGGCCGAGCTGGGCGTCGAGATGCCGCCCCTGCTGCACCACGTCTCTTTGCTGGATCTGGGGAGGACTCTGGACGTTTGCTCTCAAACTGCGCCCTTGTTAAAGAAGCGCGTCCTAACGGCGTGCGGGTTGGCGGCGAGTTATGAGGGGCGCATTTCGGAGCAGGAGATGGTGATTCTTCGACTGTTCGCCGACTCAATAGGGTGCCCTGTGCCGAATCTCACGGGTGGAAAGAGTTAGTGAAAAGGCGTCCTGATTTTGGGCGTGTTGGATTCTTGCGCGTGGTTGTGAAAAATCCAGCTCGGAGGGGCGGCCCGAGGGGGCATAAGGGGTTGCATAAGTTTTAGGAAAGGGTTTGGTTTGTTAAATGGACTTAGTTTCAAGAGGCCGTCGTGTTTTGGAGCTCGAAGCGGCTGAAGTTCAAGGCCTCGAGCGGCGTTTGGATGAAAGCTTTTCGAAGGCGGTAGAGCGTCTGAAGCTTTGCGTTGATTCGCGGGCAAAGGTGGTTGTGTGCGGGGTTGGCAAGTCCGGTTGTGTGGGTGAGAAGATCGCTGCGACATTGAACAGCACTGGGTGCCCCGCGGTCGTGTTGCATGCGACAAACGCGCTTCATGGGGATTTGGGTGTTTTCAGCGAGGGAGATTTGCTGCTGCTGCTTTCTTACAGTGGCGAGACGGATGAACTTGTGGCGCTTCTGCCTGCGGCTGCCCGGCTTGGGGTGGACGTGATTGCAATGACGGGCAACTCGTCATCGACGGTCGGGAAAGCTGCTTCCATTGTTCTCAATGTACAGGTATCCCGGGAAGCATGCCCCTTGGAGCTTGCACCGACCTCCAGCACAACGGTGATGATGGCGCTCGGTGACGCGCTTGCGATGGTGCTTTTGGAGGCTCGTGGCGTCACCAAGGACGACTTCGCTCGGTATCACCCCTCCGGTAGTCTTGGCCGGAGTTTACTTCTGAGGGTGAGCGACGTGATGCGGGGTTTAAGCCAAATCGCAGTGGTCAGTCCAGAGATGCCGGTGAGGGGGGTGTTGGCTTCAATGAACCGGCATCGCGCAGGTGCCGCCGTTGCGGTTGATCCGGATGGCAGAGTGTGCGGGGTTTTCACGCACGGCGACTTTGCACGTTTTTATCAAACCACACCAAACCTCGGGGATGAGGTGGTAGAGCGGTTCCTCACGCGATCACCGATTTGCATCAGCTCAGACCGACTGGCGGCGGAGGTTTTGAGAACTCTTGAGAAGCACAACATCGACGATATCGTCGTAATTGACGGTGACCGCAAGCCAGTGGGCGTCGTCGACTCCCAAGACCTTGCGCGCTGGAAATTGATCTAACCGCAGGTCTAGCGGCAGACAATCCAGTACGCAGTCTCTGCGGAATCGCGCAGCAACCTTTTGGGTTTACTGGGATGTTTTCTTCCAGTTGCCGATGTCGTCCTCAGTGCCTGCAACTCTGTCTTTGCCTTTGGAAAAAATATCGTAGCTCTCCGTGTTGTGACGTCCCGGATTGAGGTACTCGTACTTCTCGCCGTACGGGTCCATGGGGATTTCCTTCATGAGCTGCCGTGGCCGTTTTTCCAAAAGCGCGCGCAAACCTTCGTCATTGTTTGGCGCGGACCCGTTGCTGGTCTCATAGACCATCAGCTGCGTTTGTAGAGTCTGAATATCGCTTTTGATTCGCGTGTCTTTGGCGATGCCTATGTTGTCGCCGACAGTGAACGCCGCGACGCCCGCGAGCAATCCAATGATCATGACGACCATCATGATTTCGACGAGGGTGAACGCCGACCGGCGTGAGTGAGGGCGAGTTTTCATTGGGGTTGATTTGTAAAATAAAATTTTTGAGAAAGCCGGGACTGCAGGCAACTTGAAGGTCAATATTCGCGTGACGCTCAGTATTTGAGCTGGATTTCGACCCTGCGGATTTCGGTGGTTTCGGCCTGCGGCAATGAGGAGAAGAGCAGTTCGTTTTCTCCCTTGCCAAGCGCACCTGCTGGGATGATCTGCTGCAAGCGAACCCATCCGCTGTAATAAAGGTGCTCTGTTGATGAAGATTCCTCCCGACGGATCGCCCACCCCGGGTCGGCCAAGTCAGGCATTGAGATCGAAGCGGGTGGTAGGGCCGTGCTGTTCACGCTGATGGGTGGCAGCAACTCCGGGGAGACATTGCGCATTTCAAAAGTGACCAGCGCGTACTGCGGAGGTTTTGCGAGCGTGAACTGCACTTGCTGCACGCCGGTGGGCACGAGCTTGAAATGCTCAGACTCCAGCATCGCCGATATTCTGGTCCACAGGCGCTTGTCCTGATCTTGCGGGGCGCCGGCTGAAACAGGGTTTCCAAATGGGTCCGAAATGGTGGCGGGCGGAAAGTCCACGGGATGCAATACCTGACTTTTCTTGAGGATCGTCGCGAAAAGCGTGGTCAGACGAGAACCGTCCTTCGGCAGGTCGAGTTCCATGTAGTCCACTCCCTCCATCGGGAATCTCACCGTCTCGGTGGTGTGTGCGGAGGCCGAACCGATTGGATCAGATGCGAAGAGTTGCTGCCCTGTTTCATTCCAACACGTGATGACGGCTGGTTTTTCTAGGCCGGCTCCAATCCCCACGCGCACCTCGAGATGCGAGGTGAGCGAGGAAAGCCTCCTGAGTCTGATCCGCACCGCTGTTCGGTTGAGTCCAGTCTTGTCATCCCGGTAACGGTGGCAGGAGAGGTTTTCAATCCAAAGCGGAAGGCTGGTTTGGGCTCGGCCCGATAGCAGGTGCGCTGGATCGATTTGGGCGGTGAACGGCGTGGTGTGCACCGCCATTTGGGCGTCAAGAATGCAGGCCAGCGAAAGAAATCCCAACGCCGTTAGGAGTCCAATTTTCCGGGTGCCCTGCGGGGAATTCATCAGCGCCCAGACCTTATTCTGAAGACGCTGAATTACAAGCGTGAACAAGGTCAAATGCAGCAGCCTTCAGTGGCCCCGAAGTGGACGCGGCGCCCGTGCCGCTTCGGAAAACATCGTTTAAACGCCGGGCCTGAGCCCCTGCGTCATCGAGAACACCGCGCTCAGGATTCCGAACACCACAAAGCCCACCACAACTGCGATGCCGATCATCACAAAGGGTGGAATCAGTGTGGAAATCAGTTTCACCTGCTTGTCGAGTTCCCGGTCATAAACGTCTGCGATGTTGCCCAGAGTTTCCGAAAGCCGTCCTGACTGCTCCCCGACCGCAAGCATGTCGATGAACAACTCCGGGCAGATGTTTTGCTGCATGAGTGAATTGGAAAGGGCCAAGCCGTCGACCACCGACTGCTGGGCGGCCTTCATCTTTTCGCGCACGAACGCGTTGCCTGCAATGTCCTCGATCAGCTCGAGTGATTTCAAGAGGGTCACTCCGTTCGAGAGCAGCGTCCCGAGTGTCCTTGCGAATTGAGCGTAGTAGCGGTGCCGCATTACGCTTCCGTAACCTGGAATCCGCCAGCGCAGTGCGTCCCACGCCTTTGACCCCTCCGCAGTAGAAGTCCAGCTGCGGAACGCCGTGCTGAGCAGAAAAAGCCCCAGGAGCCCCGCCCACCAGTAGTGTGCGATGGCCGTGTGGGTCTTCATCAGCAGCTGTGTTGCGAGAGGCAGCTCCTGGTTCGTGTCCGTAAAAAACTTCAACAGCTTTGGAACCATGACGGTCATGAATACCGTCACCATCAGAATGCCCACCACCACGAGTACGGCGGGGTAAACCAGCGCCTGCTGCACGCGGTCGCGCAGTTCCTTGATCTCTGCAAGGTATCTGACCAGACGTTTCAGGATATCCGAGAGAGTTCCTGAGGCCTCCCCGGCCGCCACCATGTTGACGTAGAGCGGAGAGAAAATCTTCGGATAATCTCTGAGCGCCTGGGAGAGGCTGCGTCCCTCAATGAGAGCTTGGTGAAGCCCTTTGGCGAGGCCGTGCAGCTTAGGATGCTTCATGCGCTTCTCTAGAATGCCGAGGGCCTCGTCAAGCGTCATGCCTGCGCCTAGGAGCAGCGCGAGCTGTTCGGTAAAGAGGTGCTGCTGCGTGTGAGACATCGTTTGGACGCTCGTGGCAGGCGCAGGGCTGGAAGACGCCTTCGTGCTTCCACCGCCTTGGCTGGGGCTTGCCGCTGCAGCTTTGCCATCGGTAATCAGCTCTGCCCGGACTGGAAACCCCTTGGTTTTCTCGATCTCACGCAGGGCGGCAGAGCGATCTGTTGCCTCGATGATTCCATCCACGAGGGCACCCTTCGCTGAGCGTGCTACGAACTTGAAGTGCGGCATAGGGCGGGGGCTTCGGCTGGGGCGATTTCCTCGGCCAAAAGACCGAGGCGTGGAATTTCTACAGCACCTTAAAGGCGATGTTCGTCGAGGTCTATGTAGTCAAAAAAAGTTTGAATATCGGTCCGGTCTCCGAAGCCGGATTCGCGCAAGCGGTCCTTGAGTCGCGCACTCAGCGCATCATTCCATCCGCATTTGCGCATGAACTCATTCCAGATGAAAAGCTGTGATTCGCTCGGCTTGCCGCCCTGTTGATGGCACCAGCGGAGAATCTCCTCATCCGACCCGCCCTCCATGACCCGCTTCACGACTTCCGCGTAGTCCAAGCCCAGAAAGGAAGTGCACCGTTCGTCGAATCCCTTCCCTAAGTTCGCCAAATACTCAGCGGCCAAAAGGCCCTTGGAATTCAGCCGGATTTTGTCCGCCATCCGGGCGAAGTACACCATGCCGAGCACCTCCTGCCGGGGGCTGCACGGGTAAACCGGGGTTGGCGAGTCAGGCATCGCGAAACAGTATCCAATTGAGTGGCGGGGTGCAAGGTGCCGCGTGGTTCAGTGGCGTTGAGTCCGGTTCTCTGCGCGTTTTTGGGGCTTGGGTTGGACTCCGGACTTGAGTACCGTCCGCAAATGTCCGACCACGATAGCCCCCATCCCCACGGGTGTTGCGGTGACGAGAATTTGGAGCAAGCGCTGCAGAAACTCCGTCTTCTGGGGTACCGCATCACTGCGCCGCGCAGGGAAATCCTCGCGCTGCTTACCCGTGAACACGGGCCTTTCACGGTGGACGAACTACACAAGCGGCTTCCCGAAAATGTGTGTGATCCGGTTACCGTCTATCGCGGTGTCGCCACTCTGGAAGAGGTCGACTTGGTTCGGCGCTGTGACTTTGGTGATGGAATTTACCGGTACGAGTTTAACACGGGGGAGCACCATCATCATCATGTGATCTGCCGAGACTGCGCAAGTGTGGTGACTCTGGATGTCTGCTTTGCGGATGGACTGGAGCGGATGGTTCGCCAGATGGGATACTCCAATGTTACTCACACGTTGGAGATCTTTGGTGTGTGCGCCAAGTGCCAGGCCAAGCGCAAGCTCGTTGCCAAGACGAGCGAGTGATAGCGGTCCAATGAATCGGCATGAACAAACGACTAATCACTGACCAGTTTTCATCGCTCGCGGAGTCGGAATGGGTATCGGTCCCATCACCGATATCGCCCCTTGATTCCCAGAATTTTGGTAGACGCAAAAAGTTTCACCTTGTGGTGGATGGTCTAGAAACTTCGGGCTCTGGAATGAAACTCTTGGCTAACCTTCAGTTATTCGCGTCAAACGCTAAGACTCCCATGTGGCATCTATGAGCATGTTTTTAGGCGCAAACGACATTCCGATTGCGGATCAAGTGCCAGTCATGGTGCTTGATGGCGCGACATTATTTCCCAGCACGCTGCTTCCGCTCTTCATTTTTGAGCAGCGTTACCGATCGATGCTCGAGTGTGCCTTGGAGACGGATCGCCTTCTCGCGATTGCGCAACCGATTGAGGATTCCAGCGGCGAGCTCAGAAACATTGGCGGGGTTGGGCTGATCCGCGCTTGTGTGCGCAACAAGGATGGAACCTCACATTTGGTCCTGCACGGAGTGGAGCGCGCCAGATTTTTGAGCTGGCCTCAGCTGAAGCCATTCCGCATTGCAAAAGTGGAAGTTCTGCGCAGCGTTCCCATCGAGCAGTCGGTTGGTGAAAGTTTGATCGAGGAGCTCATGTCGATCGTAAGGCGAATCAAAATTTCTGGCGTTGCGCTGCCCGAGCAGTTTGAGGATCAGTTGACGGCGATCGAGTCGATGGATGCGGTTGTGGATATCGCGTGTGCCTCCCTCGTGTCGGATCCTTCGAAGCGGCAGGCTCTTCTTGAGGAGGCGGACGGGATCAAAAGACTGCGGTTGCTTCTTTCCTTGCTCCGTCCGCAGGCGCGCTAGACGTATGGGCGCTGAGCGACGAGTGCAGGACGTGCCGGGGGCACCTTTTTTTCGCGGATGGGCTCGGCCCGGTTCTGTGCCTCCTGGTGTTGCAAGCTACCCGGGACCCTTGGAGGAGGGCGAAACACTGGACGCTATCAGCGGGCATTTCAGGTTGTACCAACTGCGCCGGGGGCATCGGTTCTCGACGGATGATGTCATCCTGGCGTGGTACGGCGCCTCGTGGGGGGGGAGTGTCGCGAGTGTTTTGGACTTGGGAAGCGGTGTAGGCAGCGTCGCGATGGTGGCCGCGTGGCGTCTCCCCGGCGCAAGGTTTGTAACCGTTGAGGCGCAGTCCGAAAGTGTTGCTTTGGCGCGCAAATCGGCGGCGTACAACGGGCTGAGCAATCGCTTCGAGATACGGCTCGGTGATTTCCGTGAACGCGGTGTTTTGGCGCCCGGGGAGAAGTTTGATTTGATCTTTGGGAGCCCCCCATACTTCCCGCTTGGAAGCGGCGTTCATGGCGATCATCCGCAGAAAATCGCATGCCGGTTTGAGACGCGGGGAGGCATCGAGGATTATTGCGAGACCGCCGCCAGGCACCTCGCTTTGGGAGGATGGTTCGCATGTGTATTTCCGCATGAACAGAGAGGCAGGGTCGAGGCGGCCGCTGCTGCGAGCGGGCTGAGGATTGTGCGCAGGCGCTCGGTGATCGCGAGGGAGGGTGAGCCGCCTCTGCTCACTTTGTTTGCGATGCTGCGTCTGGATCATCTGCCCGCTGGCGCTCCTGAATGCTGGGAGGAGCCGCCGCTCACGGTGCGTAAAGCGGACGGTTCCGTGCATCCTGAATACTCCGTGGTGAAACTTTCGTTTGGATTTCCTCCCTGATTTTGCGGTTGGGTGCAGATCCCTGTTGATGCTCTTTGGTTGCCTGCGCTGATGCGGCTTGGATAGGGTCGGCAGTCATGCCAACAGCGACAAACCTCCGACAGATTGTGCCACGGTTGTGGAGTTGGCATGCCTATGATCCTGAGGTGAAGGTGGATCTTTTCTCGTGTGCGCTGGAATCCGAGGCGGGGCTGGTTTTGGTAGACCCCATAGGCTTGGATGAAATAGGGGTGAAGACTCTCGCAAGTCATGGTCCTGTGCATTCAATCGTGGTCACCAACGCCAATCACGCGCGTCAATCCGTCGAGTTTAGGAGGTGCTGGAACGTGCCCATCTTGGCGCATCGCGATGCTGTCATGGGGCTCGAGATTCCAGTGGATGGTCTGTTGCAGGCGGGCGATTTGCTCGGCGGCTGCATTCAAGTGTTGGAGCTGCCGGGTGCCGGTGCCGGGGAGATTGCGCTGTATGATCAAACTGGAAGAATTCATTTTGGCGATGCGGTGGTGAATTTGGAATCAACAGGCCTTTGCTTGTTGCCTGAGAAGTACTGCTCTGATCCGGCGCAATTGAAGAAGTCGGTGGCCGCGCTTGGCGGGCTCAAGGCGGATGTGATCACGTTTGCGCATGGCGTTCCGTTGGTTGAACCACTCGAGGGGGGCTTGGATTTGATTCTCAGTCTGCCTCGGTAGGCCGAGTTTGCGGACGCTAAGTTGGAATTGGAATCAAGTCCGATCAACTCTGCGCGTTGTCGGCGCGCATTCGCGCGAGCGCTTGGGGTGCATTGGCAGTGGCGGGGGTTACAGGAGATCGCCAGTCTCGCGGGAGGAGCAATGAGCTTTTGTAACCGGACTCGCCGGGCTTACACTCGCGTCATGTCCACCTCCCCCGCTGCCGGTGCAAGTAACTCTGCGTTTCGATGGATTCGCGGTTTGACTGGCCAGATTTTTGTCGGGCTTTTGCTGGGAGTATTGCTCGGTTGGGTGCTTGGAGGGGTTGGTGATTCTGCACGGCAAAGCTGGATTGAATTCCTCAAGGTGCTGCGCGATGTGTTCCTGCACTTGGTGAAAATGATGGTCGTGCCTCTGGTGTTCGCGAGCATTGTCCAGGGATTTGCAGGAGCGGGTGACGCCAAGAAGGCGAGTCGAATCGGGTGGAAGTCTTTTTTGTATTTTGAAGTGGTGACGTCTTTCGCGCTCGTCGTCGGACTTCTTGCGGTGAACTTGGTGCGTCCCGGAGAAGGGGTTGTCCTTAATGCGGCTCAAAACGCTGTTGCTGTGCCAATCACAAAACCTCAGACGCTGCCCGAGATTATCCTGCACATGTTTCCGACAAGCCTGATGGATGCAATGGCGCGCAACGATATTCTGCAGGTCGTCTGCTTCGCGGTGATTTTCGCCGTCGCGTTGTTAGCCTCCGGGAATGAGGGGCGGCCGGTGCTCGCATTTTTTTCGAGTCTGACTCAGGTTATGTTCAACTTTGCGGGTTTGATCATGCGCTTCGCGCCGGTGGGTGTGGGTGCGGCGATTGCCATTACTGTTGCGCAGCAGGGCTTGGGCTCGCTCATCACGTTGGGGAAACTTGTGTTCACTCTTTACGGCGCCCTGATTGTGTTTGTGCTGGT
>JACCED012272128.1_pt1 | contig 32491 bp, 56 predicted proteins | sample 7455021 | NCBI WGS metagenome assembly JACCED01 (sample SAMN15323456, study PRJNA562643) | freshwater metagenome | isolation source: river surface water | place: USA:Blue River Watershed | collected 2017-08-19 | reverse complement strand
TCGTTCATTCTTCAACTCCGAAATGTTGTTTAATATGTTCACCTGGATCCCACTGAATTTCATTGTGATATTGATACCATTCGTCTGCCGCTTTAACACATTCCCTAACAATCAACTCGGCGAACTTATTCAAAACATCATCCATTTGCACTTGGTTCAAATGGTGCCAAGTATAAGGTACAGCCTGGTCCAATGCTTTACCTTTGAGGTCATTGATTCGTTTGTTCATTTTAGAATCCATCCTTGACAATGATTGCCAGGCCCATGATGATCGCAGGCATGAGTACGATACAGAGATTGGTGATAGCGGTCATGTTAGTTCCTTTACAACCCATGGTTCGGGTTTTACTTTCCAGTGATCCTTGTTCCAAATTCCTTGAGGATTTTCTTCCCACGTGTTAATAAACTCATTCATAAAGTCAGCGTGCCGCTGTGCTTCCTCTTGAGTGAAATATTTCATTGGCACTTGTGTAGGGTCACTAGGACTCAATGCGGCCCATTTGTAGTCAAATTCTTTGTTCATACCAGTTCTCCGGTTAGATCGTTGACGCAGCCTAGGTAGACTGCTACATAAGGTTCTTTTTCATCCTGTGCTAACTCATTAAATGTTTTAATCCAACGGTCCGCACGAGTTTTGTCAGCAAATTCTCGCTCATCTTTAACCTTGTGAGTTTGGACGATACCATTGTAGATAGGATGGACTTGGACGATGTGAAAGTATTTGGTCATTTCAACGATCCTTCATACGCTTGAACACAGCCATGATTTCGGGGTCTTGCAAGATCTCAGTCAACTTTTCAAAAGCATAGTCCTGGATGAACTGTTCTTCTTCAGCAGTCAACGGGCTACCTTCACGAGCACCACGCTTGATAGCGCAGAGCATTTGGTAACGTTGTTCGCGGGTGAAAAAGCTCATCTTGGACTCCTGTTTCGCTATATATGTATTATAGCATCGAGCCCAATTTGTGCCAATTAAAAAATGTAATACTAAGTATTACTCTTCGATTACGTGTTCGTGGTACGCCCAACCCTTGCCGCCGAGCTTTTCCATGAGCTCGTATTCGAGTGCTTTTTCCTTGCATTCTTCGGGCTGTCCTATACTGCCTACGACTGCCATGCAATACTCGCAACGGTAGCTAATGCCACTATCGTAATCAAATGCCGCTGTAGCACCGCAAGGAATCCTAATACGAGGCAAAGTATGATAAGTCATAGAATACGACCAGTTACTTGATAAATGAGTTGGTCGAGTTCGCGCTGGTAGTCTTGGCCTTGTCTGCGTTTAAGCCAGATTACTTCGATGATTTCGGTGGCTGTAGAATCTGCTACTTCGGCGCCCAGGCCGCGTCTATCCATTTCATCGATGAGATCCTCATCCTCAAAGTCGTCTAGATCAACATCGACTTCAACTTCTTTATATACTGTTGGCATTATGCAATGGTCTTTCTATTAGAAGGGGTGTAGTCACTATAAAGTTTATTGCCTCGTTCCCTGACTAGGTTGACAATATGTTGCGGGTCAGTTTCAAAACAATATTTGACAGTATCATAATCCATATCTGTTGTTTCAAAGATATAGATTTCATAACTGCGCTGACTGTTGGCACGAGCCCGCAACATCAACATGGTGAGATTAAACGGAGTCTTAAATGGCTCGCATTTCAAATCCGAGATCATTTTATCATGCTCCATGTTTGTAATGTCGCACAGGTACTCTAGACCATTGCAGTCCCACATGGCGAGAAACTTGTAGTTCATTGCAGTTTTTTTGTACGGTCGATTTCTTCGCCAGTTTCGGGGTCAATACCAAGTGCGCGAGCAAGTACGATAGCTTCTTCTTCGCTCATAGCGTCAAAGTCAACAGGGCGACTTTTTTCGATGAACTCGCCGCTTTTGACCACGCGAGTAATTTCTGCGATGAACTCGTCGAGTTCTTCTTGTGTGCCTTCAAAGTTATCAAATGCTCCGGGCGCAAAAACAATTTTAATGTCTTCGCAGTCTTCAGGAGTTAGTTCTTCAAAGGGTTTGTCTTTATTAGTCATTATGGATTCGTGTCCTCTTTTACGGTATGGTCTTGTGTGAGTTTACGCAACATTTCTCGATGACGGTAATCATCTTCTTTCTTTGTGCGCTTCTTGTCATCGGTTAAACGAAGCATCATGTCATATTCACGTGCCCACTTTACACCAATCATCCAAATGCGGATTTGCTCTAGTGTGCCAGTAAACAGTTCTGCATCTCGAGCATAGATAGGCAGTGCATCCGCGTCCTTGGGACGAACACCTGCACGGTCACTGCGGTCATCGCCGCTCCAGCCTCCGTGCTTAGGATTGCATAGCATTAGGCCAAGGCGATCCAAGTCCGCTTCCAGACGACGAAGTTCCAATACTGCTTGATAACCTGCCATGTTCAATCCTTATGCAACATAATACAAATCTTCGAATGTACGAATGCTTTCGCTTCCGTCATATTCTTCGATAACAAATCTTGTGCCAGCGTCAACCCAGATTACTTCAACGTCTTTGGCACCGCCCATATAACTGTCGTAGCCAAGGTCCATTGCATAATTAGCTAGACCTTCGGTGCCGTTAGTTAAGACATAGTCTACTAAACGACTATCGAATATCATAGCTTCTGCGCTGTCACTGGCCCATGTGCTCCAACCAGCCCCAAAGCCAGGGCTGATTAGAACTGCAACTTGTCCTTCTTCGTTGTATCTCTTTTCGTAATCCATTAATCGGTTTCTTGAAATTCAAATGCCTCAACCAAAGAGCTATACCCGCCGTAGAACTCAACAAACCACACAGGCCGGCCGTCGACTTGACGCAGGATGTAATTATATTCTTCGCCCTGGGCGTTCTTGCGGTAGTCTTCATAGTCCTTGAACTTGCGAGCGGCTGTGCCTTCCTCGCCGCGGTCGCGTCCATAGAACGTGCAAACTTGACGAGTGTCTTCTGACCACTTTTCGTACTCGGGAGTACCGTAGCGGAACGGACTATTAAACTCGTGCTTGGTGCCAATGTTAGGGCCAAGGCTGCTGACATCACCAAGGTCAATCAGTTCGCGAACTTTGAAAGGATCCATGTAGTGTTCTTGCAGGATCTTGCCATTGTGCTCCAGGTAGCCGTCCCAGTGGCAATAAACCTGCTGAACAGTACCGTCTGCAAATTCCAGTGCAATAGTAGAACGAGTTGCCATTTCAAAGTCCTCTTTTGTTTAACGATAATGTATTGTATGCTCTAACCGATTTTGTGTCAAATTAGAGATTCTCGAGTGCTTTCTTACGAGTTTTGTAAGGACCTGAAACGATCGTGTAACCATGCTCTGCACAATACTCGGGCAGGGTTTGTCGTCCAGGTGCAGGGCTGGCATTTTCAGCCCAACGAATGGGCTCGCGCACACCGTCACGCTCAACAACAAACCAAATAAAACGCAGGTAACTCATTGTAACAGTTCCTTACAGGGTGTTCAGAACGGGATTGTATACTCGAGTAAGCTCGCGCTCACGAGCGTGAGCAGCCGCCTTACCACGCACAGTTTCAACAAGGCCGTATTCAAATGCTTCAACGCCGTGTTCACGGATGTTGCGGCACAGTGTCCAATCCTTGTTTTCAGTCAGTGCGCGGCGGACATGCTTTTGGATGCGAACTTTGAGTGCTTTACGCAGGTTGCCCGAGCAAACAGTAACACCAATGTATTGCTCTTTGGTAACCACGTTGGTGATTACGTAGATTGCATGCTTGCGGTCGGAACGTGTTTTGCGCTTCATCATGTATGTATTATAACACGGAGCCCAATTTGTGCCAATTTATTTTGACGTTAAAAGTAGTACTAAAGTATTATCTAGTACTTTAGTATTATACTGAGGTATATTCGATTAATGCGTATGAAACTACAATATCTTTTTCATCGCTAATACTCAAGTGGCATTTAGCTTCTAAAAATTCCATTCGTTCATTTAATGCATTAAGAAAACAAACTATTGGTTTACCAATAGTATTATGTCTAATCTCAATGTTTTTCCAAGTAGTATTTCCGCTAATACCCGTACCTATTGCTTTTGCAATTGCTTCTTTTGCCGACCACTTTTTAGCGAGATAACGTTCTTGATTATTATCCAAAGCATTATATTCTGTCAATTCAAAATCAGTTAAGATTTTGTTTGCAAAAATATCCATGTGGTTTTTACTATTTAGAAATCGCTCTATGTGTGCAATATCCGTGCCGATACCTAGTATCATTAATTTACCTTTAGTGTATTAGTTTAATTTATAATGTTTGATTCTATATTTTCTGCTGAGAATAATACCGAATTTTGCCAATTCGTTTTTCCAAAGGAAAAACTGCGGGCCGTGTGTCATGTTTTCGTTATTGAGCCATTCCCATTGATGAACCATTTCATGCGCCATTGTATAAACAAAAAGCCTCTTAGATAAGAAGCTTTTGTTCATTTTGATCGTACATTTTGAATAGTCGTTTAAGTCGCCTGTGCATTCTCCCCAGAATGCTCCAGAATACACAAGTCTGAAAGCGGGCATTTTAAGCTCATTGTTAAAAACTTGCTTATTGATATTGCGGAAAACTTCTCTGCAATCTGCAATAGTGGGCCTAAATTTACAGTCGTATTCATCAAACTTTTGCACCATTCTGAAAAGTTTTGTTCGAGTTACGTTGCGCTTTCTAGCCATTGCAAATACCTCCGCTATGTGGTATTTAGCAATATTACGTTCGTATTAACTACTCTGTCAATACCACATAGCTGTACGATTTTTCAAATATTTGGCTCTGTACTCTGCATAATCTAGCAAAAACTTTTTTATTTTGTTTATAAAGTTCATACCAACCACCCCTGTGTAGTTTGACGCTTATCGTATTCGCGCTGCCAATGTTCTACTTCTGCTGTAGTGGTTGGATTTTTGCTAGCAATATAACGATCTAAATCGTTTTGTTGTTGACGCTCTGTTTCTTTAATCAGCGGTTTGATTAAATGACTTATTAGTGTAAGCATTTTTGGTGCCTTTCCTAGTTAAACACATCTCAGTGTTTTCACTAGTATTTATGTGGCACCGCAACATTTATATCAGTGTTTCTACTGATATACTTACTCAGCGTAAATATTAGACCAACGCTTTAGCTTTTCAATTTTAGCCTGTTTAGCAGATTCCATGCTAGCGGCTGAAACTACACCCATTTCACGCAAAATATCAATCATCGCTAGCATGTCACCTAGTTCTTCTTCTAAGTGCTCTCGATTTGTTTTTGGTTTTCCGGGTTTGAAATTGTTAATGCCAAAGCGACTAATTTTACTCACGGCTTGGATTACTTCTGCACATTCTTCTTGTAGAATGTCCATTACTTCTTTGGTTTTTGGATCCATTATTCGGACTCGACGTTAATGTTTAAAGGATGCCCATTGCTTCGGGCGATATATGTAGCTTCTTGGTGCTTTTGTTCAGCTACTTCGAATGTGTAAATTCCAGCCACGCCGCGCCCGTGTTCGTGGATTTCCATAGTGGTTTTAGAAGCACTTTCATCATCATGGTGAAACACAACCTTTAATAGGTCGATGACAAAGTTCATCGGTGTAGCATCGTCGTTATTAAAGATAACCTTGTACATGCTAGGCTTCTTAATAACTACGTCTTGTTTGGTTGATTGACTTGTTTCTGCCATTACGCTCATTTTTAATCTTTCAAAAGTATTTATCAAGGGGGAGCAGTTAGCTCCCCAAATTTAGTTTTATTCTTTGTCGTGACTGATAACTTGAACTTTGCGAGGTTTCAATGCTTCAGGGACAATTCTGGAAATTGCAATACGCAACAAGCCGTCTTTGATAAAAGCATCGCCCACAATCATGTGTTCAGCCAATGTCAAAGTCTTTTCAAAGCTGCGGAATGCGAGCCCACGATGTAGGTATTCCCATTCTTCGTTTTCTTCGCGTTGACGGTCGCCTTTGATTGTCAACAGATTTTGATTGACTTCCACGTCAATTTCTTCAAGTGTAAAGCCCGCAACTGCTACTTCGATTTCATAGCTGTTTTCGTCTTTCTTGATGATATTGTATGGAGGGTAACTTTGATTATTACCAACAACTCGATCAGCTAGCAAGCGGTCGAATCCGATAATTGCTCTGTTTAGTTGGTTAAGAGCTGTAGTGTCAAATCGTGTTAATGCGTTCATAATTTTCTCCTTTAAAAAGCAAGAACATTTTGGGCAACGTGCCCGGTATGCAACCCTATTGGCGTTGCATATATGTATTTATACGCTGATTTCACTCGTCTGTCAATACGTTTGTGGTATGCTGTTTAGCCAAGACCAAAAGCAAACGGTATTCGTCATAGGCGTTTTTAACTGCTGGGCATTCATCTCTGATGCGCTTTTCTTCTTCGATGATTGCCTCAAGCCGTGCCAAACGTTTTTCCATTTCCTCGTAGGGATCTGTCAATGTTACGCTGCCGATTGCGCCCCATGTACCGTTGGACCCACTGGATGTACCGATTGAAGTGTACGCTGGAGTTGAAGTAATAGACACTGCGCTAAGGTCAACAGTGTCAATAGTTTGCGCCATTATACCTGTACTCGATCCAGTTTCCCAGTTGAATTCAACCGGGTCCACTGAAATGGTAATAGTATCAAACTTATCGCTGGAACTCATTTTAATAGAGCTTCTTTGGTAGTGCGTCTTGTTCACGCTTGCGCTGGGCACGACGTGCTTGTTGGTTCTTAGTCTTACGACGAGTCACGCTGGGCTTTTCGTAGAACTCTTTTTCTTTAAGTTCGACTAGTTTGCCGCTGTCAGTGATCTTTTTCTTAAACAATCTAAGAGCTTTTTCCCAGTTATCATTCTGTACAATAACCGTGCTTCCCATTAATGGACCTTGTTTTTTACTCATTTTGTCTTACCTTGAAATAATGTAGCAGTTAACCTGTTGCCTTGCAGTTCGCTATTACCTTCTAGTTTGGCAGATGGAACCTGTTCTAAGATATTATCTATAATACTAAAACCTTGGCTTGTATTGGCCATTTCACGACCTCTGAACTTGATAACAATTTTAACTTTATCGCCTTCGTCGATCCATTCTTTGATATGTTTAATCTTAACATCCAAGTCATGTTTATCGATACCGGGACGAAGCTGTACTTCTTTAATTTCGACTCGATTCTCTCGATTCTTTTTATCAAGTTCTTTTTGGCGCTTCTGCATTTCGTACTTGTACTTACCTAAGTCTCCAATTTTACAAACTGGCGGATTTGTAGCGCCGTTTATTAAAATCAAATCTAGGTCTTGGTCTTGTGCATTGTTTAACGCTTTGAAGTAAGGGACAATGCCCAGATTATCTCCATCAGCACCAATTAGTCGAACTTCGCGGGCGCGAATCTCTCTATTAGATAGAATTCTGTTCGCGTGTCTTTTTTCGTTTATTGCCATATACTAGTAGTGGTTCCTTGCCTTCAGTTACTGTTTCTTCAGTTATTGTAACCTTGACTACGTTCTCGTTAGCCAAGTCCGGCAAGACAAACTGCGTTTTTAAGAGTACAGATTCCAGTTCTGCTCTAAGGCCACGGGCGCCTAACTTCATTGACAAGCATTTCTTTGCAATAGCAAGACATGCTGCTGGATCAATTTCTAAATCTACACCGTCCATTTTAAACAGTGCTTGATATTGACTAATGATACTATTCTTTGGTTCTTGCATTGCACGAACCAATTGTTCTTCTGTTAATTCTTCCAATACAGCTATCTTAGGCATACGGCCAGCTAGCTCAGGAATAATACCCCACTTGATAACATCTTCGTGGATAACTTGATTCAAGCTGGCTTTCTTCTTTGTAGAAGTAGCATTGAAGCCGATTGTAGAATTGTTATTGACTCGCTTGTTGATAATATCTTCTAGGCCAACAAATGCACCACCCAAGATGAACAAGATGTTCTTGGTGTTAATTGTTAGCATTTCATTACCAGGGTGCTTGCGTCCGCCTGTTGTAGGCACACGGCATTCTGTACCTTCGATGATCTTTAGCAGAGCTTGCTGTACGCCTTCACCGCTAACATCTCTAGTAATACTTGTGCCTTCGCTCTTACGGCCTTTCTTATCTATCTCGTCGATGTAGATAATACCCTGTTCGCAACGTTCGATATTATTGTCTGCTGCTTGGTACAGTTTATGAATAACGTTCTCAACGTCTTCGCCCACATAGCCTGCTTCTGTTAAGCTAGTTGCATCCGTAATGGCAAAAGGAACGTCGAGGAATTTGGCAATAGTCTTTGCTAGTAGCGTCTTACCGGATCCGGTGGGTCCGATAAAAAGAACATTACTCTTTTCAATGTCAACATCGCTTTTGTTTAACAAACGCTTATAGTGGTTGTAAACTGCAACGCTTAGGGCAAGTTTAGGATAGTCCTGTCCAATAACGTATTGGTCTAAGTGCTGAAAGATTTCCTTGGGACTAGGTAGTTTATCTTTGATACTGCTTTTTACAATTTCGTCTTTAATGACTTCATTGCAAAGTACAATACATTCATCACAGATGTAGCCGCTGCTGCCGGCTACTAATTTCTTAACTTCGTTTTGGCTCTTTTCGCAGAAAGAGCAACGCATCAATGGTTTATTTTTTTCAGTCATTCGCCGACAAAATTTCTGAGCATAGTATGTAGCTGTTCGCTGTTGTTAAAAACGTTTGCATTTATGCTATTTAACAATATTCTAAGGTCTTTGTCAACTAGTTCTGTGTCCACATAAAACCAAACTTTATTGCCATTATTGGTTAAGAACGCTAGGTTCAATTCCAAGGGAGTGCAGCGACCGACATTAACCATAATCAAATCGCTACTGTCAACCATATGATATAACCATTGCCAATTGTCAGCTGTGCGTTCATCTAAATGATAGAACGTCATTGGCACAGACGGAAAAGTGTCTTCGAGATCATCGCTTAATATTTCTGTCCAATTTTCATCTGTTCCTATTACTGTAATTCGCAGCCCGTGTTCGGGAAGGAAAATAGTAGGAGGAGTTATATAGTAATTTTGTGTATCATCCATTTTTGTTATTTTTTATTGGGCCCCAATGAGTAGTCTTGGATCGTTTCTTCTTAGCTAGTTCTTTGACTATCTTTTTGTAAACTTGTTCCAATCCTTGTTGGTCATCGGCATCGATCATTTTCTGAACTTCATCATCGACTGCAATAGGTTTTCCTAATACGCCCTGACTAACTGATTTATCTTCACTCATCTGTTCCTGCGGAGGAACAATATAATCACCCGGGCGTTCAACGCTTGCATCAAGTCCAGGTGCGTTAGGACTTTCAACAACTTCTTCTTTAGGTGCTTCTTCAGGAATTATCTTTTTTGCTTTCCTTGTTCTTTTTATCTTTTTTTTAGGAGACTCTGTGCTAGTTGGGTACATCCATCCGATAGGATGTGGGTCTACTCCCACTGTTTCCACTGTAGGGTCGGGCTGAACACTGGGCTCAACTTTTTCTGCATCAACTGTAGGTGCAGCTGGTTGTTCTGCTGTTTCAGCAACCACTGGCAACTCAGTTTCGTCAGGTATAGTTTTAATTTGCTCATCATCAGATTTTACCTCCTCTGTCTTAAGCTCTTTGGTTTTAATTTGTGTTAGGTTAGCAGCAATCAACATCAGAACTGCCAATGGGTCAAATACACAAATTAGTAATATGATTAACCAGCGAACACTGCGCTCTAGCATGTTCTCATCTGGATTATCGCCGTAGATCATTGCGGCGATATATTTTAAAGGACCAACCTCTGCTTCCACTTTGCGTATCTCTGCCCTAATAGGAGCAGCTTGCTCATTTAATGCAGCTATTGTTTTTTGCTCTGCGGCTATTTCTGTTTGTAATCTTGCTCGCTCTTTGGCCTGACTACGACGGATAGCAACTGCTTTGTCTGCTCCGCCCTCTGTTGTGGAACGGGCCATGACTTGATCCACAGCTTCGTCCATTTGTTTTAACGCCTTGCGGTTTGCTTCGATATTGTCTTTGGCTGTCCTAATCTTTTCATCATAGATAGATAGTTTAGCAACAACGTCTCCACTAACCAAACTTTGGTCACTGTGTGCCTTAGATAAGAATCCAAAGATACCCATGCTGGTAATCAACATGAGTATGACAAGGGCGAACGTAAAATACGTTCTCATTAAGATTGGTATATAACGCCAGTATCTATACAGCCAGCTGGCCACCACAAGTTTAGCAGCTTCTAAACTACCACCCATGATAGCCACAGGAATCGTAGCTGCGCTGAAGATAGCAATTAAACCAATAACACTGTAGTAAGCAGCTATACCACTCAGTATGACTGCGGTTAAAAATAATAGAAATGCCATTAACTTATTTATTAGCAAAGCCCATTGGACTTTACCACTAAGTATATAGTGACAATTGCGATTTGTCAACGATTAAGGGCATAGAATGGGCATTGTAGGAATAACCGGACATACAAAAGGGATAGGAAAAGCATTTTCAGAATATTTCTTATCAAAAGGATATGAAGTTGTGGGATTTAGCCGAAGCAACGGCTACGACATTAAAAAAGAAGAAGACAGACAACGTATTGTCGAAGCATCAAAAAATTTCGATATCTTCATTAACAATGCCTATGACTTCATGACTGATGACACTGGACAAAACCATCTTCTTTATTCCATAACTAAGGAATGGTACAACCAGGATAAGATACTAGTAAACTTATCTAGCATAGGTGGCGACTTTCCTGAAACCAAGATTCCCTATAACATCAATAAAAATAAACAGGACCAGCACCTTAAAACAGTCAGTCACACTACAAAAAAATTACATACTATTAACATCAAGCCATTTTGGACAAGTACAGAATGGGTTAATCGAACATGGCCTGACATAGCATCAGGAACTTACAACTATCCAGAAATCGGAAAGATAGAGATTTCTGAAATTATTAAGACTTTAGATTTTATACTAACAAACAAGAGTTCTATGAGAATAACTGAGATATCAATCTATCCTACTTTATCATGATAAGACAAGCAGAAGTACATTGGAATTTAACAGACGTCTGTAACAAAGGCTGTGTTTATTGTCTTAGAAAGTGGAGCGGCAATACAAACAACAAAAACGTAGAAGACTATCAAGTTGCTGTTCGTAAGCTACAAGACAGTAGATATAAAAATGCAGAATCTATCAAATGGAAACTCGGCGGCGGAGAGCCATTGCAATTTCCTGGGCTGGGCATTATCCTTAACGAAATTAAAAAGAAACCGTCTTATGTTCGACTAGACACCAGTGGCGGAGAGACTTGGTTCGACTTAATGCCAATAATAAACAACATCGATCAAATTAAACTAACACAACATAGTTGGCAGAATCCAAGTGTAACAGATTTTATTATAGACTTGTGCAAGGACAACAATGTCAGACTCGATGTAGTTATTCCACTTATACCAGGCAAAATCAGGGAAGGAAAAGAAAGAGTTCAAGAATTGTTATCGCAAGGAGTTTCTGCACACGAACAGACACTCAAGGGTAACGACGGGAATTCTTTGTGGGAAGGATATTCTCAAAGAGATATCAATATATTAAACGATAGACCGGAAGACTGGGTTCCTGAACCAGAGCCACCGCGTGATCCCAACGAACCAGATCCTGCTTGGGTGGATCCAAGAATAATTAGAAATCCAGAATTTGTCTATACCGGTAAACAATGTTATGCCGGAGTTGACTATATCTTCATTAGCGGCAAAGGTTGGGTAAGCTCCAGTCAATGTGGAGCAAGAGAGTTGGGCAACATATTTGATAAAAACTGGGTTGCACCAGATACTAGTTTTGCATGCCCCATGCTACAGTGCGGCCAGGAAGCAGACAGAGCTAAGATTAGAATCATTCAATAAGTTTCGATGCTGGTCAAGTGATAACCAGCAGCCGCTAATTTCTTAGCACCTGGCAAAAAACTAAGTTCTACTAAGGCTGTGTGCAATTGCTTATTAGGCGGGATATTCCAATGCTCAGTGAGCAATTGTCCAACTGCATCAAGAGTGCCGCCTGTGGCGATAATATCATCAATGACCATAACGGGTCCTTTGATAATTGTATCTTTTAGCATGCTCAAACTAGCTGTACTGTATTCCGTTTCGTATTCTTTAGTAACCACGTTTCCTGGTAATTTGCCAGGCTTACGAGCAAGATATAAAGGAATGCGTAATTCTTCTGCTACTGCGCCGGCCCAAATAAAGCCGCGGGCATCAACGGCAACAATACTTTCTACTTGAAAGTTAACGGCTTGTTTGCAGAACCATTTTACTGTTTGCCTAAATGTCACCGGATCTTCTAATATACTTGTGACATCTAAAAACTTAACGCCTGGTTTAGGAAAATCGTTTACCGTTCTGATAACCTGTTTGAGATCCATACTGCACTCATGAAAAAAGGGTACTCATCGTACCCTTTTATTTACAAGCAAGTGTCTAAATGATTAGACTAGACCAGCTGCCATTGCCTTGTAACCAGCAGCGATCAAACGCTTGCTAGGTGTGCCCAAGCGATACTTGGTTGTCTCACGACCCTTAGTATCCTTATGCTGGTTTGCATAGATTGCATAACCAGAGAAGCGAAGATCGCTTACTGTTGCACGGGGGTTCTTGATACCAAAACGTGCAGTGATTTGAGCAGCAGTTAGCTTCTCGCCGGCTTGCAGTGCAGCCAATAGTTTACCAGATTTAGTCATTTTCATAATCCTTAAGTTTTAAAATCGTCATTGCGTTTGCAATGTAGATGTATTATTGCATAAAAAAACGGTAAGAGCAATAGTGCATCTTACCGTTTTAGTGGACAATATTACCGTTTATTGTCGTTGATTAATGAACTCGTTCAAAGTCTTTGCCTTGGCAATGATTTCTACCTCAGTAGGGAAAGGTTTGAAGGTTGGTGCAGGAGGCAGTTCGGCGTTTTGGAATCCGGCGCTTTCTCCTTTTGCATGTGCGAAGCTGACCTTGTGACCGTAGTCAGCCATTACTGCATCACGCTGTGCATGCCAGTCTTGCTCTAGCATTTCTTTTGCCATCTTGAGTAGTTCAAGACGAATTTCGTAGCCATTTGTGCTCATAATATTTTCTCTTTCTGTGTGTAATGCAAGAACTATTGTCCTTGCACTATTATATAGTATTATGCATCACAAAGCTAGCGAACTATCGCGTCTTGTTAGCCAAGTCACGATATCCAGTGCCCGTGGGATGAATACCGTCCTTGCTTACATGAGCAATCGGCAACACAATGTCGCCATGTTGCGCGGCTACTTCTTTGACAATGTGTTGTATTGTTTCAATGGCAACGCCGGAGGCTTTAAGGTTACCAGCTGGCAATATCCAAAACACCCTGCTGCCTTTAACCTTTGATCGCAGTTTTTGCAGTTCGTCATAAGTCTTAACTCCTTTATGGTCGTTACTACCTAAGCTGATAATAACGGTGTTGGCGGTTAAGTCGTTCTGACCAAACTGTTTGTTCCATTGCCAACTGTTTATGCCACCTTTACTATAAGATGTGCATTCATATCTCTGAAGGTGTGTACCAACTGCGATACTATCACCTAATACTAAACAATCAATCATATTCGTAGCTTTCTCTTTGTAATTTATCCCATAGCTTCTTATCATCATAGGCTTGATAATAAGACTCGTTGGGTTTAAGCACTCTGAATCTTCCCGGATACTTTAAAGACAGCAACATGGCATCGTGCTTGTCTAAAATATCACATACCGTATAAGAAGTTGTACAAGCACCTTCTATACGTTTAAACGGGCTGAACTTAACGCCCTCTTCTTTCAAAGCCTTTTCAAAACCATAGTCACTGAAAATAATTCTAGTGATACCTAGCTTTTGGTTTCGTAATCTTACTTTGTCAACTAAGGACAGTTTGGATAGTGTGGCATTGTTGTCGCCGTCAATAGTCACAAGAACTTCTTTGACTTTGATGCTGCCTTTGGTATGTGGATTATCGGGTGTCTCTTTGGTAGACCATGGAACATTGCATTCCACATGATTCACATAATAAGTTTCGCCATGAAATTTTAAGACCCACATGGGAATGGTCTGATCTGTTAAGTGTGCTTTGTTGAAGTGAAACACGACTTCTTTACAACCGAATTCAATCTATGACATTTTCTTTTCCTTTAAAAAGTGGGGGAATTTCACCCCCACAAGTATTTATTAAAACGCATCGTAGTGGAATGTGCGTTCCTTACTACGAGTTAGAACAAGTCGCTCTCCATCTTCGTTGACGAAGATAAACTTGCTGTTGGCTGCATCTACCTTCAGCAGGTTCTGCGGAGTGAAGCAGGAGTAATCCCAACTCCAATCGCGGGTAGAAGCACTAGCTTTGGCTTCGGATACCAGTGTAGGCGCATCGCTATCAGCGTCTTCCTCATAGTTCTTCCAACTGATTTCCAGCTCGTCGGTAAGAGGGTTGCCGTTCCACTGCTTGGTACCAAGGTCGCCAGCATCGATGTCCAGCCCTTTAACTTGCAGGCTAACGTCAAACTTGACTTCACTGCTGAACTCAGGCTTGGCGTTCAGTAGTCGGATAACTTCCTGCGGGCTTTCATCGTAGCGGTTCATATCCTCAACCATAGCCTTGAGCATGTCGAAGTTGAACTGGTTAAAGATAGTGCTGATATTGCACACCGCATTGATGTGATTCTTGTTCTTTAGGTTGTCTTCGCAGTATTCGCGAACGAAGTCAACGTCCAGACCCTTGAAGTCAATCATGTAGAAGATACGACCAGGACGGTTACGCATGTGTTGGTCCACACGCCACTTGTCATTACAAGTCAGCAGGAACAGTTTCTTGCTTGGGTACACACCATCCAGCAGAGTAAGAATTGCTTCTTGTTCTTCCTTGTTGTAGACCTTTTCGAACTCGTCGAACAGGACAATACAAGGCTGGTCGATGTTCTGCATAAAGCTGTTGAAGTTATCACCGCACCAGCTTGCGTTAATCACAATGGTAGGGATACCTTCTTCTGCGGCAAGCATACTGATTTTCTTGGTCAGCAGAGTCTTACCAGAACCCTTTTCGCCAGTCAGCATAACACCAGTGCTAGAACCACGATCCTTGAAAGTGTTCAGGATACGATCCGCATGACGAGTAGTGTTGCCGTAGAGCTTGCCTTTGATTTCGAAATTGTCGATTTCCTCAAGGTAGAACTGTTTGTTCATCGGATTCTGTTTAACGACATAATTGCCAGCAGGCAGAATATCGTGCAGATCCATTGCTTCTTTAGAGCTAACGGTGTAAGTGTTACCGGATTTCAGAAAGTATGCCATTGTTAGTGCCTTAGTTTGTTACTGATATGTCTATTATACTGGAAGTAGAATTTTATGCCTACCCCCAGTTTTACCAATTTACTTGTTGCTGTTTGCGCGAACAGTAGCAAAGTCAATTTCATTGACTAGCTTGCCATCACGGAAGACTTCAACCATTGCTGATGTCCATCCACCGATGCCCTTGTCGGACCAGTACTTTGGTTCTGCGATTTCGGAGGCAAATTCGCCACCGCTGTTAGTCCAAAGACTGACACGACCTTTCTTAGACTTCTTGCCGCTGTCAGTGACAGGATCCTTTTGCACATCAATCCATTCGCCATTGATTTGTGCTGCTGAGCACTTCATAGCGAACTTTTGTGTGTCACGATCTACCGCTTGAAGCAGAGCACCGCCCATACCAAAAGCAATATTATCAGCACTCCAGCCCATTGCCATGAAGCCACCAAGGATGCTACGAATAGTCAATTCATTCACACCGTCACCTTGGATCAGGCGAACGTTGTTGAGGACTTTGAAGCCTTTGCTGTTAACAGTGTAACCAAATTTCTCTCCGAGAATCTCAATCAGCTTTTGGTTGACAGTGAGAGGATCGCCGCTATCTGGACGGATAACAACAGTAGCACCACTATCAATCACTTGCTGGCGCAGTTCTTCTCCCCAGAGTTTGCTAGCGGCGTTGAAGATGTCATAGCTGTCACTGACCACTGCAAGGATAGAACCAGGCTTGGCAAACTGCTTAACCATGTTTTCGTATGCCTTTACTTCGTTGTCACGACCCCAACTTGTGATGGTGCTGTGTTCTGCGGCAGGGATTGAAAAGCCAGCCATGTCAGCCCCATAATACTGACGAGCGAACAGTAGCCCACTAATCGTGTCAGTACCCATAAAGTTGACAAGGTGAGCTGCTCCTCCAATACCCGCAGATTCAAGACTAGATACGCCACGAGCACCAAAATCGTGTAGCTTAAAATCAATAAGTGTAGGGTCACCAGTTTTCTCCAAGTAGTCAAGAATGACTCGTTTGATTGTGTAGCTCTGTGTTGCCACAGTAGTCGGGTACCAGATTGCGCGGAGCAGAGCAGTTTCAAGCCAGGTAGTCAGCCAGAAGCATTCTGGGTCTGTGTTCTCGATTGTTGCTAGGACATTTTTAACAGGGACAACAGTGCCTTCGGCAACGGCCCGAATGACAACTGGGAGGTATCCATTGTGCTTGTCAAGAATGTATTGCCATCCTGCGCGGTTGAAAGGCTCACCGTGTGCGGTAAGAATTTCGTCAGCGATATCAATGTCTGCTTGGGTAATTGGAGTGGTAAGGTATTCTTTGATAAAAGCCTGTAGTCCGAAGAATACTGTTCTATCGTAACGCCCGCCCCTACTTTCGATATACGAATATACACCTGTAGTGCCTGCTGGGTATTGTTTGAACATGCTAACTTTGTAGCTGTCCGTGTTCAGAATAATGTTTTTTGCTAGTTTCATGATAAACTCCTTATCAAAATTGCCTTAGGTCTTTCCTTAGGACTTGCTTACATATTAACAGAACATCATTATTCTGTCAACCTTTTCCACCTTCGAAATAAACTGTCACACCATCGAAGACTGTTTCATTGTACTCGTCTCGATACGAGCCTTTGCTAACGGTCCTCATGTTCATTTCGACCTTGGAAACCTTTTTACCAGTTTGTTCCTCAACCACTCTGGTAATCATTTCAGCGACTACCTCTGGAGTGATTGTGGCACTAACTGCGAAATCAAAATTGTATCCGTTCATGTTATGCTCCTAAAAAGTGCTGGATGATTTCGTAGTGGTCTTCGAAGCAGTCTTCGCTACGAACTTCGGCGATAGGAACCCAACGTGCCTTTTCAGCATCGTCTTGTCCTTTCACTTTGGGTAACTCTCCGTCAGATAGCTCGATATGAAATGCGTGAGTAATAGTACGGCCACGAGCACTACGATCAATTGCATCAAAAACTTTAGAGCGGACGATACTTCCGCGGAGGACTGGCGCTGGGACTTTAATGCCTGTTTCTTCGCGGAGTTCGCGGATCGCTGCCGCTTCGACTGATTTGTCGGTATTGGCATTTACAAATCCTCCAGGTAGTGCCCACAAACCCTTACCAGGTTCGCTACGGCGTTTAATCATCAGCACGTGACCGCTTTGGATTACCACGGCATCAGCAGTGACAAAGATTGGCGGATACGGCAGGCTTGCATATTGCTTCTTGTAAGTTTCCACAAACTCACGTTCGCGGATAACTTGTTCGTATTCAGCAGTATTGCTAAACTTAGCCAAGAAGTCTAATGTAGTTTCGGGAACAACACTCTTCAGGAAGTTAAAGTTGACATCACGACGGAAGTAAAGGTCGCGAATGTTAACTGCGCTCAAAGGCTCAATTTCTTCCACGTTGATGTATTCCCACTGCGGGAACATGTCCAGATAGAAAGAGCTGTCGTCTTTCTTGTGACCGATGATTGCAGTCTTAGTACCAAGGCATTGATACTTGCTGTGGATGCCTTGAACACGAACTGCCCAGGCTTGGTCGTTGTAAATGGTGTCAATGTTAGGCTCAACGTAGACACGCATGCTCAAGCCTGCTGTGGCATTGCGAATCATTTGAGCACGTTCGTCAAAGGTGAACGGGTTCTTGTAAGTACGTGGTTGACGTGCAGATCCTGCAACAATAACCAGTTGATCAGTTAATGCTGTGCAACGCTTGATGATTTCCAAGTGTGCATTGTGCAAGGGCTGAAAGCGCCCAATCAGCATAATAGTTCCATAGGGCTTACTCATTTTACACCTTCCAGTCTTGCGATTTTTTGTGCCAGTTCTTTTTCAATCTTAGCGATTTCTGCCATGGCCTTTGCTCGGGCTTCGCTAACGAGTTCGGTAGTTTGTACGATTTTGGCCTGTACAGTTACTTCCAGGACCTCGATGCTAACAACATCTCGGCGCATGTAGTCGGTGCTAGAGAATGTAGGAATCTTATCCAGTGACTCAAAAGTTTTGTAGGTGTTGTAGTACTCGCTCCAGTACGGGTATCCGCCTGAATGTGCGTCAGTGTCGTAGTAGACACGTTTGCCAGCTTTGTTGATTGCTGACAAGGCATAAGCCTTTTTAATGGTGAAAGTTTCTGATCTTGACATACAAAAATCCTTTGTACGATTGTCTGTGTTGCGTCTATCGCTTCACATGTTTATTTAGTATTAGTATACGATATTTCGCCTTTTGTGTCAAATAAATTTCGCCTAATAAATAGCACTATGAAAAACCTCGATCCCAAATTTTGCTTGGTGCCTTTTACCAATTTTAGCATAAGCCCGCGCGGAATCATTAGAACTTGCTGTAATCACTATGATATGACCATGCATACTTGGGAAAATGTCAAAGACTTGGGCAACATTTCTTGGCCTACCGATAGGTTGGTTAACATGCAGAAGAAAATGCTAGAACCCGACATTGAGAAGAATTCACCGGAATGTAAACTTTGTTGGCAGCAAGAAAATATGGGAGTGCCAAGTTATAGAACTTCATACAATGAATATTGGTTTAATAAACTTGGAATGGATAAAGTTTATGAACGTATAGATAATCCTAGACTCAATACCCTTGATGTACAATTTGGTCATTTATGTAATAATAGCTGTGTTATGTGTAACACCAGTTTGAGCAGTCACTTGTTCAATACCAAAAACAAGTTATATAAAAATACAACAGACCCCGAACAAAAAGAATTCTACAAACAAGATATAGATTATATCACAGATCATACCGACTGGACTGTTAATGAGTATAGTTATAATAAGGTCTTGGAAACTTGCGAGATAGTAGATTCTGTTAAGATATCAGGAGGCGAGCCTTTATTCAATCCAAAGTTTTCTCACTTCCTCGAACACTTGTTAACGAAAAAGATTCCCTTAAAACGAATACATTTAACTACCAATGGCACAATTTACAAAGACGAAATTATAGAACAACTTAACAAAATCAACGAAGTTATTCATCTCAAATTAAGTGTCGAGGCCACTGGACGACAAGAAGAATTTATACGTTGGCCAACTGTTTGGCAGGAGAAAGAACAGAACATTAGAAAGTTTATAAAAAATACAAGGCAAGATTGTAGTGTTTTTGAAATAAGCACTTGTGTTCAAAGTTTAACACTGCTAACGATATTCAAAGTAGAAAAATTTGTTGAAAACTTGAAAGCAGAATTTCCCGATAAAAGAATTAACTTCAACAAGCAACCCGTTGGGAAAGGTGATATTTCATCGTCAGTACATAGCGATAATGAGTATCTACTATATTGTAAAAATTTCGCAACACTTGATGTTGAAAAATATATCAATAGTGCATTAGACTTCAAAGATAAAAAGACAAGAGCCCAAGTATTATACTATTTGGATCTTGCTAAAATACAAGGTGTAAACTTTGCAGAGCTATTCCCAATATATTGGAGATACCATAAGAAATATGTGGAGTAAGTAAAAAGCCCCTTTCGGGGCTTTTCTTTTAGGCGTAGATAACTAAACTTGTTCCGCACTTGCTACAGAACTTGGCAGTAGCTTTATTGGTGTGACCACAAGTGTCGCATTTTTGTTTTGCCTTGACTGTAACTGGCTTTTCAACTGGCTTGTTGTTGGCAGTTTCGCCAAGGATACGAATAACCATGTTATGCTTTTCAGCTTCCATTGCACCCATGTAGGTGGTTTGGAACTTCTGTTCACTCTTGCTACCAGGGACAGTAATACCAACATCGTTGATAAAGCTGTCCATTGTAGCCGAACCTTCGTGGTACTCAACTTTGTTGAGGATACCATTGTCTGCACAATAGTTATTGATTGCGGCGGTGGCTTGTGCTTTTACATACTCGCCCTTGCTGTAGTCAATACTGCGAAGAACACCGTTGACGTTCATGCTGTTTGTGCTGATGGATCCAGAGGTAGAACCCATTGGGTAAATGCTATCGTTTCTATATTCGCTCTTACCCCAAATAGGACCAGGGACTTGCGGGATATAGGCCTTTTCAAATTGGTACTCGATGCGAAGTAAGCCATCTTCTAGCTTGACGCCGCGATATTCTTCAACTGCACCAGTGCGCTCGATGAACTTGAATCGGTTACCTTCGCTGAGGTTGCCGTTTTTAATGCTACGCTCTAGGTCAACTTCTTGACCCACGTTAAGCACTAAACCTCCGGGTACAACGTTCTCGCCGTCAATGAATACATTGACAACTGCTCGTGTGGTATTGAGGTTTTTTAGTAGAATTGTGTATTCGCTACCGAATGGTACATACACTGTGTCCTTGAATTCGCGAAGGACTTTGCCGTTTACTTTGATGGCCGCGGCTAGCTTGTTTCCATACATCATGTTTTCTCCTTTTACTGCGTACAGACTAAACGCATAATTCTTAAAGTCTGTTGGTTGTAACTTGTGTTACAGTGTTATTTAAACATATATGTCAAACTTTGTCAAGACTTAGTAACCTTTTTGTTTGTCGACTATGCCGGTAATTTGTTCACCTTGCTCTAGTTTGCGAATCTTCATAGAGATTTGAGCAATAACGTCGTCACGATTGGTTCTTGCGGCAATGTGCGGAGTTACTGTTATTTTTGGATGCTGCCAAAATGCATGAGAAGATGGCAAAGGCTCAACAGAAAAAACATCCAATGTGGCTGCGGCTAAATGTCCTGAGTTGATCAAATCTATGAGATCCTGATCTACTAAATGTCTGCCGCGAGCCACATTGATTACATATCCATCTTCTTGCAACTGCGACAAGGTGTCTCGATTTAATATGTATTCTGTTTCTTTTGTAAGAGGCAGTAAGTTAACCAAAACTTTGGTGTTGTTCAGAAAATCTTTTAGTCCATCTGAACCACTGTAACAGTTAACGCCTTGTATTTGCTTAGGAGTTTTGCTGTACCCGTTGACTGTGTATCCAAACATTTGTAATGCCCTAGCCGCCGCCGTGCCGAGATTGCCCATGCCCATGATACCGACAGCAAACGTGCTTCTGTCTTTGGGGCGCCGAACGGACCATTTAGATTGCTGCTGGCTAATATCGTAATGCTTGAAGTCTCTAAAATATCCAGAAACTGCGTGACATATATATTCAGACATTTGTACTGACATGCCCGAGTCTTCTAATCGCACTAGAACAAGGTCTTCGGGTAAAGATAGTTCCAGTAACGAATCTACGCCTGCGCCAATGTTAAAGACTGCCTTTAAGTTAGGTTGCTGATCAAAGAACTGCTGTGGAGGATTCCAAACTAATGCGTAGTCTGCTGGTAGCGAGTCCGGAGTCCAAACTGATACGGTTGCATCAGGCAGGGCTTTTCTCAGACTCACTAACCACGGTTCTGGAGCAATATTGTCCAGACAAAGATGAACATTCATCGGAATTTTAGTTTGCTAAAACTTTACTTACGCTGTTCATTACTGCGGCAATACGTCCAATGTCACGAAGCTGCTCTACGCTATAGCCCATCTTTCGCAAACCGTCATAGTGCGCCTTAACGCAGAAGTGACACTTACCAACAATACTTGCTGCCAAGCTGTAAGCCTCGAAGCGTTCTTTGGTTGTACCACCATGAGAACTAATTGCATTCATACGCAACTGTGCTGGCAAGCCTTCTAGTTGTGCATCGTCTGCCATTTCAACGAAAGGATACCAAACGTTGTTTTGTGCCATTAAGCTAGCTGCTGTTAGTGCAGCATCTGCTTCCACACGGTTAGCCAACTGGCTATGAACCCAAGTCCATAGCTTGCTGTTACCTGTTGCAAATGCTGCTGCCAGGGCAATTGCTTCTGCTTCTTCCACCGGAAGAGTGGAACGCTTGATAACTGCGTCAATGTTTAATTTTGTATCTTTTGCATATTCAGGAATACTATTTTCCTTAAGTGCGTCTACCCATGCTGTCATACTGTATCCTCATCATCAAATAAATTTGCCTCGTACTGTGACAAAGCCTCTTGGTATTGTTCTTCAGTAAGGCTGTGCCGGCCGGTGCAATAGCCTGTTGGGCTACGACCACAGCCGCACTTACCAAAATCTTCTGGATTTTCTTTTACTCTTACTTGCATGTTCTTTCCTTTAGCTGTTTTTCAAAAATGCTTCTTTTACAAAAGGTTCGTTGAGCATCATTTGAATTGCAACTACAACTAGCACACCTGCACCTACCCAAATAGTCTTTGGCCAACGCAACATGATTTTACTAACCAGTGTGCTACCAAATAGAATAATAGGAACGCTAACCAATAGTCCAAAGATAATCAACCACCAGTTACCGCCTGCGGCGCCTGCAATAGCAAGAGCATTGTCCAGACCCATTACTGCATCAGCCCAAACGATTGTACCCATTGCACCCCAGAAGGTTGCCGCTGACTTTACGTCACCGTGACCATCACCTTGATCTGTTACCAACTTGTAGGCAATGTAAAGCAAGGCAATACCACCAATGAATCGCAAGCCTGGAATCATCAACAGGTATGTGAGTGCTGCTACACTAAGGAAGCGAACTGCTACTGCACCAAACGTACCCCAGATCATAGCCTTGCGGCGCAGTTCTGCAGGTAGCTTGTTTGCTGCCATTGCGATAACTAGGGCGTTTTCTCCACCTAGTACCACGTCAATTAAAATGATTGCACCTAGTGCCCAAATTAGTTCTAACATAGCTTATCCTTTAGGACAATCTTTGCAACCACTCTGTTTGCATAATTCTACATAGTCACTGAAATCGTACATATTACCCCCAAAAAACTTTATAGAGAATTACACATTGTAGTGTAATGATGATGACAGGGGCAATGGACCTTAACAGTTCAAGCCTGTGATGATACTTGGCTATCTTCTTTTCCCAATCGTCACCTGTCATCATTTACTCCTTATAGTGTGTCGCCACCGATAGGACGGCTGCATGGGCATAGTTCGCCAGTTTGCAGTGCGTCAAGAACACGCAGAGTTTCGTCTGGGTTACGACCAACGTCCAAGTTGTTGACAGTAACGTGCTGGATGACGTTGTCGGGGTCAACAATGAATGTTGCACGAAGTGCGGCGCCAGCCGGGCCGTAGAAGATACCTAGTTGTTGTGCTAGGCTGTTCTCGTCACGAGCAACGTCAGCGAAGCTCCAAGAATTTGTCTTCTTAAGATCTTCGTGTGCGTTACGCCATGCTAGCTTGCAGAACTCGTTGTCTGTAGAACCGATCAATAGAACCGCATCACGGTCAGCAAAGTCACCATTGAGCTTGTCATAAGCAACAATCTCAGTAGGACATACGAAAGTGAAGTCCTTAGGATAGTAAACAATAACTTTCCATTTGCCTTCGAAACTCTTGTCTGTAATTGTTTCAAATGCGCCTTCGGGTGTAAGTGCGCCTGGCTTAACGCCGGTAACTGCAAAACTTGTGATTTTATCGCCGATTGTTTTCATTTGTGTTTCTCCTTGTGTGTTAAATGAATTACTTTCTCTGTGCCCTACAATTGGGGCATATCAACATTAGATTATCTTCCTTTGTATTGTAACTATCGCCATCACGATATGTTACATCTAATGGAATCTCTTTCCCGTTGTGTTGTTCGCCTTGACAAACTTCACACTTATGACCTCTGTTATCAATCAAATACTTCTTAATCCAGTCAGGGATCTTGGCCCAGGCTTGTGGCTCTTTGGCTTCCTTCCATTTTTGAACATTCTCAAACGCCTTGTTGCGGCGTTGGTGTTCTTGCTGACAACTGTTATTGCAGTATTTGTTTGTGTAACTGTGCCCTTTAATCGGGTTAACCTTTCCACAGTTTAAACAAGTAAAACAACCTAAATATGACATCTTTCCTTCCTATAGAGCACTTTAGTAGAGCACTATATGTTTTTATTTAGTGCTCTATAGTCACTATTATATGCTCTGTTAACTGAAAATCAAGCGATTTTGGTAAAATTAGTCGTAAAAAAATGCCGGTACTTTCCCGGCTGTCATCTAAGTTTCTTTTTGGTACTATTGCCTGCCCACGGATTTATCTAGCTTACCGTGCAACTCATACTGGACTCAACTTAGAAAAGAGACCGCTGCTCTTTACATGCTCTTGTACAGACTTGCGCTGGCTACAAAAGCATTTTTCCATGCCCACTCATCTAGCACTAACTGGTTGAAGACATCTTGTGCAACTTCAATGATTTCTTCCACGCTTAGTTCTAGCATACGAATCGCACGGTCGTACTCCTTTTCGTAGCTAGTAGGCTTCTGTGGCATGCCTTTAATTCGAGCAATCTGGTCCAAGTCGCCGCTTTGGGCTAGTTCCAGATTTTTCTGTGCAACGTTGATAGCTGCCTTTTTGTAATCTTCTACACTCTCGTTATATTCACGAACGTGCTTTTCTTTGTTTTCTCGAACAATACCTAGCAGTTCGATTCTATTAACTTTTACGCTGTGCATTACGTTTCTCCCGATGTTCTGCATAATTATCGCTTGATTGTTCCAACGACTTCAACTTCTACACGACGGTTCTTAGCGCGGCCTTCTTTAGTTTTGTTATCCGCAACAGGCTGTTTCTCGCCCTTGCTTTCTGTGTAGATGCGCTTTTCGTCAACGCCACGACTAATAAAATAGGCCTTGACTGCATCTGCTCGACGTTGTCCTAATTTCTGATTGTATGCATCTGAACCAACGCTGTCAGTGTGACCAACTGCAATTACAACTTCCAAGCTGATGCTTTTAATGCGCTCAACTAAAGTATCCAACGCTGCTTTTCCTGCTGGCTTCAAAATTGCCTTATCAAAGTCAAACAGTGTGTCGGCACTATAGCTTGTTTTAACTGCATCGGGCACTGCGGCTGCTCTTGCTGCAACGGTTGCAGTGGGTTTAGTGATATCAACTTTTTGTGCAGGTGCTTGAGCAACTTGCTTGATAGCGCCATCGCAATCAGGGTGTGCGGTTGCCGGTGTCCAATTGGCATCTCGCCAGCACAATCCTGTGCTGTTTCGGACGGGTTGTCCGCTTGCTGTCCAGTTATCAACTGTTTGTGCGCTCACTGAAGAGGCTACAAACGCTGCCAACATAATTAGTTTTTTCATTGTGTTCCTTGAATTATGGTGCGCTAGACAGGGATCGAACCTGCTCTCTCGGGCTTTAGAGACCCTTGCTATACCAATTAGCCTCTAGCGCAATGTTGTTATTATATGAACTTTTTTAAATTTAGTCAATGAAATTGGTAAACTACTTAACACGTATATCAAAGAACCAGTTGTCCATTAGATGTTTTTCGGCATAGGCGTAGGGCAAATAAAAGTAGCCGCGGTCTCCCCAAAATTCACCAAAGCTGTTTCTGCAAATAAAATATTTTTCTATGTTGTCATACCCAACTATGCAAACGGCATGACTGCCTAGCATATAATCGGTTGGACTTGGCATTGGTAATTTGCCGTGTTCGGCCAAGTCATCGAACCCATCGAATACATTCATACTTACAACAACCGGATATCTATTGTGCAGTGCAAGCACTATGTCGTTTGGGGTGTCTGCTCGATAGTATTTTCTTATGATTCGGTTCTCTGCATCAATATAACTTTCTTTACTAGGCGGATCAGCAAACTTATCAATAAGATAAGGCCATAGTGCTTCGGAACATATACCCCACTTTGAAGCTGCTTTGACGCCGTCTCTGGTGTATGCACCGGCATCAACATCAACAAAATCCTCGAGCAGTCTTGCATTGTAATACAAAAACAATCTACTAAGGTCTACAAATTTATCGGGGGAGTTTTTATTGATAAGAAGTTCAAACGCACCAACAATTGCTTGTGCCACGCAACTGCCCAAATGCATTTGATCTTCTACGGGGCTACAAAAAATACGCAGGTCAACAAAGTCGTCGACCTTATCGTTTTTAAACCTGTAAGAAAGATCCCTGCTGTCGTAGAGATCTTTCTTTACTTTATACTGGGACGAAGAATCGCTCAGGGTTTTGTTGAATGATAGCATCGACTAATTTTTCTTTGAACATCATCAATGTATTTCTAGCATTCGCTTCGGCAGAATCTTTGTCTGCTGTGTTTCCTGCTTTGATTGCTCTTGCTCTTTGAATGAGGTAAGAGTTAAAGGCCCTTATCATGTCTCTAATTGCTGGAAAATCTAGCAACTGATTATATCTAGACAAAGTTCCTGCAATGCCGTCTGCGGCAAGATCTATAGAATTCACCCAAGGCTTGTCGTCAAAGTCTGCTTTGATCATATGTATTATCATTGTATATGTTAATACGATATGCGATAAAGAATTTGATATTCTGCTTCCTAGTTCTGCTTGATAGAAAGGATTGAACAAATCTTTTACTCTCCACAACTCGTCGCTGATAGAAGCCTCAAATGCGTCTATTAACTGATCATCTGTTCCAGGAATAGCATCTGACAATCTAAACAAGGCGTTGATGTATTTTTCAAAATATTCTGTAACGCTGTTTCTGTATGCAGCTTTGTCAAAAATTTCAGTGGTAGGTCGTCCTGGCTTTTGATTTACAATGCCTTTTTTATCTACGCCTGCTTTGATTTTTGCAGCCATAGGATGGTCGAAGTGTTCTTCTACAATATTTGTGGTAATTCTTTTATACATAACTCACTCCTTAAATAATCCACCAGCCGCCCGCTCTGAAGACGACGTTAACGCTTTGATATGGTGTGCTAATAATATACCTAGTAGAGTTATCAATTTTTTCTCCTGTTTGCGGCTGGATAGTTATTTTTCCACTGTCTTTGCCGTGCTCGTCTTTGATTGTGTATACCCTGCCCGGAATCCCTGCAGGTAATGTTATTGTTACTGCACCGGTGCTGTTGACACCAATATACTCGTCGTCAACGGCTGCTGTGTAGTTTGTTGTTGTACCTGTAACATGTATTAAGTCTGCACCATAACTGCTGATGGTTATGTTACCTGTACTTTGATCTATTGTTATACCGCTTCCTGCTGTTAGGCTAAGAACACCAGTATTTCTAACAGTAAACCCTGTATTAGGGCCCAAGGTTGTAACTGTACTCAATTCTATACCGTCGCCGGCAACAGGCGATACTCTTGTGACGACTCTATTACCGTCATCATAAATTTCATGTGCATCTACAGTGTCAAAATGTACATCTGCATCCACACTTATATCTTGTGGCAGGGATACTACTCCTTCCTCAGAGACATCTATGAAGTCTCCTATCTTAACTACACCGTAGTTAATTTTTGATGTTGGTTCGCTCAGGTAAGCCATTATATTACATTCCAATTGCCGCTTCGGCTCAATAAGTGTACGCATTCATATGGTACTGTCATGACATAACTGTCATCGCCGTCTATTGTTTTTCCGTCTGACGTAACAATAGTAATTTTTCTGTTACCCATTGGCGGTCCCATTTCTGCTTTTATTGCAACTTGGTGGCCATCTGGAGCAAAAGAGGGAAGTGTAATAGTAACCGGTCTATTACTATCAACACCAATATAGCAATCATCAATCGTAGATTCATAATCCTCCGATACTAAAACTGTTTGGCAAGCACTTTCACCACACGGGTCGCCTTTTGGTCCCTGTGGGCCTTGTGGGCCCATGGGTCCTTGTGGGCCGTCTGGTCCTTCTGGGCCGCCTGGGCCTTTAACATTGCCTGCATTAATCTCGGTGCCGTCACTTAGTACTAAAATAAGATCACCTGGGTTTGTTGTTACATATGCGCTAACTACACTTACACCTGCCGGACCTTCTTGACCTTGCGGTCCTTGCGGCCCCGGTGGTCCCGATGAAGATATACTCGTGTAAGAGTCGTTGTCAACTATCAATGGCATATCATACATTGGAATTACACTAAGAAATGGTCTGATTGACTGATACATGGCTTGCTACTACAAAAATAGACCCCGGATGTCGGTCCGGGGTTTGTTAAACATTAACGAATGTTAGTGTTTGTGTTTGCTGGGTTAGCAGTTAAAGTACCACTACCAACGTTAATTGCTTCATTTGTAGAACGAATCTGTTGACCCAAGCCCCAAATGAGGTTAGCAAGCTGACCATATTGTGCTTGTTGTTGTTGCTGTTGCTGCATTTGGTTGATATTGTTTGTTGTAGTAACTTCAATACCACGTGTAGCTGCGCTAATGCGGTTGTCGTTACGTAGTTCAGCAATCTCGTTCTGAGCTGCAACTAGCTGACGGTTCAACGCTGCTTCGTATTGTTGTACCAATAGAGCACGTGTCTTGTCGCCATCGTTAGTTACTGTGGCTTGAACTTCGTTCTGTGATTGTAAAACAGTCTTCTCAAGACCGTTTAATTGCTGCATCAATGTAACTGCGTTCTGTGTCTGTGTTTTATCAACGCCGTTTAGCTGTTGAGCTAAAACCATTGCGTTTGCTGTTACTGCTTCTTTAGTGCCAGTGATTTGAGCAACTGTTGCTGCTGCTACTTGGCTCATTTGACCAGATAACATGTTTGTTTGTGTAGCATTGGAATTCTCCATAGCTGCTTGGTTGACTGCTACAGCCTTATCTACTGCACCGATTGATTGCATCAAGCTCATATTTGCTTGATCTTGTTCTGGAGGATTACGCAATACTGCCGAATCTCCAAAACCGTCACGACGGTTATTGAATAAGCCACCGTTGCCTAATAAAGCACCGATAAGTAGACCTCCTAATAGTCCACCACCGCCGCCAAGTCCGCCAGTTAATAGGTCGCCGCCACCTGTTGTTGTACTTACATCCATTTTTAAATACTCCTAATATTAGTTTCGAGAATTCTGTATCTCTAACGTACTTACAGGGTATTTTGCTGTGGATGTCAAGTACAAAGTAGCAGGCGTACTCCAGTATTATTTTGCAGACAGTGCTAGTTGCGTTCTGTTGCGAACACACATAGCCTTCATTATGGCGCTAACGTGTATCTTAACAGTGCTCTCAGATATCTTTAATACTTGAGCAATTTGTTTGTTACTCAAGCCCCTGTTGGCAATGAGTTCAAGAACTTGTGTTTGTCGAGGTGTAAGATGAATATCTTTCATCTTAGAATTTTTTTGCTTCTGTCCGGGCAATTGTTCTATTATATGCTTGGGCCAACATTTTTTAGAATCCAAGAAAGACCAAATTCCTTGCTTTAGTTCTTCCGGATTGTAGTCCAAGGGAAATACTCCTGCAATGGGAGTCTTTTGCATTTCTTTGATTTCAGCTGCGGAAGTATCTGGAGAAAATCCTATGCCTATCAGCGGCTTGTTCTCTCTACCGCTGAACCTTATTAATGTGTCTAGCATTAATAAGAACTCGTCTAGTGTTCCTTTGTTTTTGATTAGCTTGTTAGATGCTATAATCAAAACAGGGTCGTCGGACAATGCTGTGCCAATGTCTTTAAACGATTCGCCAAAGATCATATCTACAGGCCAATCATCAAAGTATTGATCGGTTATATTGTTTTTTTCGTAATAGTCTTTAACATCTTGTTTAAAAACAATTACTTTGGATTTTGTATTAGACATATAAGGCTCCTAAACTATAAAACTACTTAAATGTGCTAAGACTTTCATGTATCAATGGTTAGTCTTAGTTGTGATTAAGTATTAGTAATATTTAGAATGCCTTCAAAATACTAGACCTAGACCTAGGTCTAGGTCAGATTGCCAAATCTTTGTTTAGGGCTATAAGCTGAGTTCTGCTCTGAACACCATACTTTTTAAGTATGACACCGATATGCATTTTAACCGTGCTATCACTTAGTGACAATTGTCTAGCTATTTGATGATTTGTTAGTCCTTTTTCAAATATCATCTTTGCAATTTGAGATTGTCTAAATGTTAGTTCAATCTTCAAAGGATCATGACACGGGACTATTACGTTGCCGGGAGTAAGTCCCGGGCTCCAGTAGCTGTTATCTTTTTGCCAACTAAAATGAGCATCCGTTGCTGCTTCAAAACCACTGACTATCGGGGAAAGGTTACAGCCTTGAAATCCTGCAGATATCAATTGCTGTTGAGTTGATTCGCTTATGTTTGTGGCCGCGAAGCCTGTGAGTACGAGTTCTTTGGGCTTCTTGCCAAATCTGGATGCTGCGAGATTCGCAGTTAGTTTAATTAAATCAGCTGTTTGCTTAAAGTCTAGATTCCTAATAATTAAATTTGCATAGGAAATATTCACAACTTCTGGAATGTCGTCAAAACTTTTGACCTGATTTAATTTATTTAAGAATGATTCTACACTCGAGTTATGGCCAGCACCTTCTGGGGTACAAATCTCAAGAAACTTCTTTCTATCATTTCTGTGTTTCGCAGATATTGCTGGCAATACGGCCTTGGCTTTTGATATGCCTGCGCCTATCAACTCATACTTTGCCATTAAATGCCCCAGCTAGTTAGTGTTTTCTTTAGTTGGGCAGGGCCGGGTTGATCGATAGCTTCGATTGGGGAAGTTTTTGATTTAAGATCTATTAGGAATCCTTGAACGAAGTCATTCCAAAATTTGTTAGCATGTGGATCAGAATTTTTCGGCAGAAATAACGCTGTTGCATTTTTTCTAGCTTCCATTTTTTCTTTTGTTTTTTCATCAATGCTTACAACTGTTAATCGATCAGCTAGAGTCTCTAGCTGATTACTTAGAACAAGAGTCAAATCTATGTCGCCTGTTATTAGTCCTGTCAGGCTTTGACTTGCAGCGGCTCCGGAAAATTTTACTTTATAAAGTTTGTTGTAATCTAAACTGTTTGCTTCGGCTAGGCTGTTAATTAGTGCTGTCTGAGCACTCGTTACATAGGACCATGTCAGCTTGCCGGGGTTTTCTTTTTCTTGTTTTACTATATCAGCAACTGTTTTGATTTCGCTTTTTTTACTGGATACCAAGACGAGCTTAGTAGTAGTAACCATAGACACTTCGTCAAACTTATCCACTGACTGATTTTCAACATAGTCACTTATTGTAGAAAATAACAAAGTGTTTCCGTCATTCTTTTCTTTTTTTGCATAGTCTAAGCCTATCTTGCCGTTAGCACCTGGCTTAAAGACTGGCACCATAGTTATGTTTTGCTTTTTTGCATATTCTTCTAAATGAAGATATACAACTCCCAAGCCGCTAGTCGAAGACTGCGGGATAACTACCTTTACAGTTTTGTTGTCGGGTGTGTACTCGCTTGAATGTGCAATAGAAGAAAGTGTAATTAATAATGATACTAAAAGTTTTTTCATTTGATCCTCTCAAAGTTTGTAATAGGAGCACAACATGTGATCCTTGTTAAGATTGTAAATTAATTCAAAGTTTTTTGCCTATTAAATTTGTAACAATTGCTGAATTTTTTTGAACAAATTAGCCAAGAAAAAAGGCAACTGATGTTGCCTTTGGTTAGTTATTTCCGTTAAGGAAAATTAGAAAGAATATCTAATTCCTGCGGTAACCCTGTTTCCGTCATACTGACTGACACGATCTTGACCGTATTGTCTAGAAACGTCTGCGGTTAGGCTGACTTGTTTAGTGACAGGAACAGAAGCACCTAGACCAACAGTCATAGCATATCCGTCAGCATCACGTGCATTGTTCAAGTATGCTACACCAACCTTTGGAGTTAATGTAACAGGACCAAGTTTAGCAACATCGTAACCAGCAGTTAGGCTATAACGGTCTTGACGTTGATCTTTATATGCACCATCGGTTGCTTGAGTAATTGGGCTTCCGCCGTTGTTACGTGCAAAACCTGCGACCATGCTTAGTTTTCCGTATTGCTGTCCAACAGTAACACCGTACTCAGTACGATCAGTACCTTGTGTGCAAGACATGGGTCCGATGACAAATCCACAATTTGCACTGTCATTTTTTGCATAGTTCTTTCCTACTGTCAGTCCGACATCAAGGGCCGATGCTGCTGTAGTCGCTAGAGCGATGGCAGATGCAATTAAGATTTTCTTCATAGTTAATTTCCTTTCAGTTATGACATTTAGTCATAACAGTATGATACAGAGTTTAGAATGAAATGTCAAGAAAAAGGCAACCGAAGTTGCCTTTTTGAGGTTCTGTTGCGAGGTCTGTCTTACCCCAAGCAGTGTTTAGGCTGCTAATGCGAACTGTTCGTCGTTTGCGTTTACGTTATTTTCTTCTTTTTACATCGTTGCTGATGTGCTGTCCACTCTGTTACTCTTTGCCCTGTCGAAACCAGTCACCCCCATCAAAAGCACACATAAGCAGATATTACTTCACC